>Ga0265293_10000573_pt1 | contig 86529 bp, 76 predicted proteins | sample Munlanlewell138R_FD_192505 | JGI IMG/M metagenome (GOLD analysis project Ga0265293, IMG submission 192505) | Leachate microbial communities from a municipal landfill in Southern Ontario, Canada - Leachate well 138R | ecosystem: Engineered > Solid waste > Landfill > Unclassified | place: Canada... | reverse complement strand
GTTTTGTACGTGTGGAGAACGGGCAATTTATACGCAACGGGAAACCCTACCGTTTCATAGGGTTCAATTTCTGGTACGCCGGTTTGCTGGCCTCTGAAGGCACCGGAGGTGACAGGGACAGGCTGCATAGGGAACTGGATTATCTCAAATCCGCGGGGGTGGACAACCTGCGGATCATGGTGGGTGCAGACGGACCTGAAAACAGGGCCAAGGTGCGCCCCAGCCTGCAGACAGAACCCGGCGTGTACAACGATACGCTGCTCAGGGGGCTGGATTACCTGCTTACTGAGCTCGGCAAAAGGGATATGTTGGCCGTGTTGTTTTTCAACAATACCTGGGAATGGACCGGAGGTTATTCACAATACCTGGAATGGGCGGGTTACGGCAAAGCCCCTGTCCCCGTCATCGACGGGTGGCCGGCATTCCAGGAATATGTAGGCCAATACCTGGGATGTGAAACATGTGACACGTTATTCAGGAATCATGTGAAAAACATAATCACCCGGGTTAACAGCATTTCAGGTGTACCCTATATTGAAGAGCCGGCCATTATGTCCTGGCAGATCGCCAACGAACCCAGGCCTATGGGTGCGGACAACAAGGCATTGTACGAGACATTCATTTTGTCTACTGCCGAATACATTAAATCCCTGGATCCCAATCATATGGTATCGGTGGGATCGGAAGGATCATTCGGCAGCGAAAACGACATGGACCTCTACCGCCGTGTCCACCAAACAGAATACATAGACTATCTGACCTGCCACATCTGGCCCAAGAACTGGATGTGGATAGACCACACCGACATTCCCGGATCGGTTGAACGTGCCACCTTGCTGGCAGACCAATACCTGGATGAACACATTGCGCTGGCAGAAGCCCTGAACAAACCCATAGTCCTCTCTGAGTTCGGTTTTCCCAGGGACAACCACCGGTACGACAGGGAAGATCCGGTAACGGCCAGAAACGAATTCTACACCCATATTTTCAACCGTTTAACTTTGTCTGCGAAAGACTCGGGACATTTTGCCGGATGCAACATGTGGGCCTGGGGTGGTTTTGCACGTCCAGTCAATATTTTCTGGCAACCGGGAGATGATTACTGCGGCGATCCCGCCCAGGAAGAACAAGGCCTCAACTCGGTCTTTGCCGAGGACGATACGGTGCCCATGATCCAACGCTTTGTCACCATGCTGCATTAAAAAAATGAAATGATAATGAGAAAAACGATTCAATACCTGACCCTCTTCCTGCTCCTGATGACGGACCCGGTACCTGCCGGTGCACAGAAATTCGGGAACATGGCACCTGCCCCTCCCATGGGCTGGAACTCATGGAACCGTTTTGGCTGTGACGTGAACGAAAAAATGCTGAAAGAAACGGCTGACATGCTCGTAGAAACAGGCATGCGGGATGCCGGGTACACATACCTGGTGATAGATGACTGCTGGCACGGAGAAAGGGACTCCCTCGGATTCATTCAGGAACATCCGGACCTGTTCCCTGCCGGGATGAAAGACCTGGCAGACTACATCCATGCACGGGGCCTGAAATTCGGCATATATTCTTCTGCCGGATTCAAGACATGTGCGGGAAGACCTGCCAGCCGGGGACATGAATACCAGGATGCCCTGGCATACGCGTCGTGGGATGTGGATTACCTCAAGTATGACTGGTGCGGAACCGAAGGCCTGAATGCGTTCGGAGCGTACCTGACCATGAGGGATGCCCTGTACAAGGCCGGAAGACCTGTGGTTTTCAGCCTGTGTGAATGGGGCAACAACCAACCGTGGCTCTGGGGTGCGCAGATGGGACATCTTTGGCGCACCACGGGTGATATCTGTGCCATTTTCGACGGATTTGAAGATCACGGCACTTATAAGAACCTGGGTGTATTGCAGATACTTGATCTGCAGGACACACTCCGCGCCTACGCGGGCCCGGACGGATGGAACGATCCCGATATGCTCCAGGTGGGCAACGGGATGACTGTGGCAGAAGACAGGGCACACTTCACCATGTGGTGCATGCTCTCTGCTCCCCTGATGGCTGGCAACGACCTTCGAAGCATGAGCCCGCAAACCATTGAGATACTGATGAACCGGGAAGCTATTGCCATAGACCAGGATCCGTTGGGTATACAAGGATTTCCTTTTAAAAAAGAAGGGGATCTCCACACCTGGCTGAAACCTTTGTCGGAAGGAAAGTGGGCCGTATGCTTCCTGAACCGCGGCACACAGGATGTTTCGCTCAGCATTGACTGGAAACATTTTACCGTTGAAGATGAACTCAGCGGACAGCAACTGGACACTCAGAAAAAAGCATATACCGTAAGGGATATTTGGGCAAAGAAAGACCTGGGAACTACAGGCAGCACAGGATTGACCACCCTGCTCCCGGGACACGATGTCTTTTGCGTTGTTCTCACTCCGGCTAAGGTTTTATAGGTATGGAAAAGATCACGTTCAGGGAAAAACTGGGGTACGGATTCGGAGACATGGCTTCCAGCATGTTCTGGAAGATCTTTGGCATGTACCTTCTGTTCTTCTACACAAAGGTGTTTGGCATATCCCCGGCGGCGGCAGGGACCATGTTTCTTCTAACGCGCATATGGGACGCCGTAAACGATCCCATTATGGGCCTCCTGTCTGACAGAACACAAACCCGATGGGGAAAATACCGCCCGTATCTTTTGTGGGGAGGCATTCCTTTCGCCCTCATAGGCATCATGACGTTTTTCACACCCGACTGGGGTGAAAATGCCAAACTTGCCTATGCCTATGTTACATACACCCTGATGATGATGATCTATACGGTGGTGAACGTTCCTTATGCTTCGCTTCTGGGAGTGATGTCACCACATCCCAGGGACAGGAATACCCTTTCGTCTTACCGGATGTTCTTTGCCTACGTGGGCAGTTTCATCACCTTTATGATCCTGCAACCCCTTGTGGATGCCTTCAGCAGCGGAAGTTCACGTGGGGATCAGATTTCCACCGAGCCCGGGGCCTGGACCGCCGCTGTTGCCGTGATCGGGCTCCTGTGCGCTTTGCTGTTTTTCCTGTGCTTCCGTTGGACAAAGGAACGTGTAAAAGCAGCGGATGAAACCAGGAACAAAGCTTCTGTCGGGACGGATCTGAAACGTCTCTTTACCAACAGGCCCTGGTGGATATTGCTGGCCTCGGGAATTTCGGCGTTGTTGTTCAATTCCATCCGTGACGGCGTGGCCTTGTTTTATTTTACCGATTATGTTACCTCGACGTTCAGAACGGCAGCTTTCGGCTGGACAGTGGGCACAATTTATCTTCTGGTGGGACAGGCCTCCAATATGATCGGAGTCGCCCTGGCTGCACCGGTAGCCAATAGAATCGGCAAAAAGAAAACGTACCTGGGAGCTATGATTCTGGCTGCCTTGCTGAGTTGTTTCTTCTTCATGCTCAAGCCGGACCAAATCATGCTGATCATGATATTCCAGGTGGTGATCAGTGCCTGTGCCGGCATCATATTCCCGTTGCTCTGGAGCATGTATGCCGATATAGTGGATTACCAGGAACTGAAAACAGGCCGAAGGGCCACCGGACTGATACTCAGTTCCTCTTCCATGTCCCAGAAATTCGGATGGGCCGTAGGCGGTGCCATTACAGGCTGGCTGCTGGCCGCGTTCGGCTACGATGCCGACCTGGCCGTTCAAAGTCAAAACGCCGTACACGGAGTACGCCTGATGATGAGTTTTCTACCGGCAATTGGTTGTATACTGGCCGTCATTGCCATTGCTTTATACCCGCTCGGAGAGAAAAAAGTGCTGGAAATTACGGCACAACTGAATGAAAAGAGGGATTTGTATGGAAAATCATAACGTATTGGAGACTTTAGGGGAAGAACTGCACCATGAGCTTACCCGAAACATCCTTCCCTACTGGATACAACTCCGTGACCGGAAGTACGGTGGGTATTACGGCCGGGTAACCGGAAAAGAAGAGCTGATTAAGGAGGCTCCCAAAGGGGCCGTGCTGCAATCCCGGATCTTGTGGACATTTTCCGCAGCAGCCAGGGTCCTGAGGGATACACAGTACCTTCCCCACGCCACGTACGCAAAGGACTTTCTCCTGGAAAAAATGTACGACAGGGAATACGGGGGTGTGTTCTGGAGTGTGGATCACAAAGGGAACCTTGCCGATCCCAGAAAACAGTTTTATGCACAGGGCTTTGCCATATACGGATTGAGTGAGTACCACAGGGCTACGGCAGATCCCGCAGCCCTGGAAAAGGCCGTAGCACTGTTCCTTGACATTGAGAACCACTCATACGACAAAATTTACGGGGGATACCTGGAAGCCGCTTCCAGGAACTGGAGCGAGATCAGGGACAATCGCCTCTCTTCAAAGGATGCGAACGAGAAGAAATCCATGAACACGCACCTGCATATACTGGAACCGTACACCAATCTGTTCCGGGTATGGAAGGACTCCCGCCTGGAGCAGGCCCTGGCAAACCTTATTGAAGTGTTCCTCGACAAGATCATTGATCCCCGAACCCACCACCTGTCTCTTTTCTTTGACGAGGAATACCATGTCAGGGGATCCGGGCTGTCCTACGGCCACGATATTGAAGCCTCCTGGCTGCTGATGGAAGCGGCCAGGGAACTTGCCGATTACAAACCGGGAGTATACGGCCCCTTGCTGAGCAGGGTCACGGATCAGAGCAGGGATGTCGCCTATGCCGCCCTGAAAGGGCTTCAACCCGACGGCAGTCTGATCTGCGAAGTGGACTCGAGCGGCCGTATAGACAAAACCCGTCACTGGTGGGTTCAGGCCGAGACGGTAGCAGGTCTGTTTTATCTATACCTCTGGCACAACGTTCCCCATGCCCTGGATATGGCAGTTAACTGCTGGAAGTACATTAAGGAGAACATCCGGGATAAGGAACACGGAGAATGGTTCTGGAGCCCCGGAAACACGACCGACGATAAGGCAGGTTTCTGGAAGTGCCCCTATCACAACTCAAGGATGTGCCTGGAGATCATAGGGCACATGCATCCACTGCCCTAAGCAGGGGATCGGTACTTACACGTGATCCGACAGCCTGTTCCATCCACAGTTGGGGGACCAGGTTTCCCCGGGTGAACATACGTTTAATCTCTCCTGCAAGCGTTTTCCCGTTTTTGTTCACGTTGTCGTTGAAATACGCTTCCAGCTGGAATTCGATGATATGTCCGAAAGGATAATTGGGCAGGTACATGGGACTGTTGATCATATGGGAGTAGATCCCCAGCAAGGGACAATCGGGCTGACCGAACACCGGCTCGTAATAACGGTTCCAGACCAGGCGTGCTTTTTCCAGAACGGCCTGTTTCAGCATTTGGGCATCTGCTCCCGGATTCTCGTACAACCATTGCCAGACGTACATATCAACAAGGGCAACCCCCATGATCTCGTAACAGCCCCAGAAAATATCCAGTACCGTATTGTCGTCCATCTTCTGTTCAGGATAACCCAGCAACTGCAGATCCCTTTTCTGAAAAATAAAAGCCAATGCTTCCGTGAAAGCCGTATTGGGAACGCCGTTGAGCATATAGTGATCTACATCGTACAGGCTCAAGGTTTGTTCCACATTGTGCCCGAATTCATGTACCGCGATGTTGTATCCTTTGTAATCCATGCCGTTCGGACCGATCCGGGTTCTCAGACGGGAAGGTTCCCAGCGTCCTACGGCACCCCAGGCATGACCGGAACCCCTGGCCGGCTCTACCACAATCCGTGAAGTGATCGTTTGTGCTTCCCGGCCGTCAAAGCCCAAAACCTGCAACATGCGGGGCATATCGGCCCTGAAGGCATCCGGATGGGGGTATTTTTTCCTGGTCAGTGCAGTAAGCTCATCTTCAGGAATTGAGGTACGGCTTTTGAACCCGTCGTACCAGATATCGTAGGGTTGCAGTTCCCTGCCCAGCCTTTTTTCGATGTATGCCGCCACCTTTTCAACTTGTTCGGAAGAGACCAGGTTTACAAACAGATCTTCGATCTCGCGGGCAGATACCTCCATGGAACCTTCAAAATTTCTGACAATGGCCGTTGGCATGTTCGGATGATAAGGATCCATCTTCTTTTCAACGGTATAAGTGGCCAGCAGGTGTTCGTAACGAACGGCTCCCTCGCAGGGCGCATCAATGATCTGACCGTCCTTGTAAACTGTATTGGAAAAAGGCTTCCAGTCGTATCCGGGATTGTTTATTACACAGGCAGGAATAGTCTGGCATACAATGTGCTCCATCACTTTTTGTATCATCTGCTGTTTTTCCGGGGCATCCGGTAGTGCGGCATAATTGGATTTGATCTCGTCCCTCAGGTTCCAGTGAGACAACAAAACCATGTCTTCCGGGAAAAGCCGCCTCCCGTCTTCAGTCAGCAGATGGCCCATCATGATGTTGTAAGAGGCAATGTAATTCTCGGCATTGCCCGTTGCACGGGCCATTTCCTGGTTCAAACCAGAGGGTGTCCTGTGGGTGAAAAGATCTCCCATCCTGGCATAGGCCCATTGTTTTCTGTCCCATTCGTGTCCCAGGGTATCTTTTTCCCCGAGACTGAAATTCGGAAAATTGAGCACGCAGATAAAAGCGACTTTATTGGCATACATATCTTCCGTAAAATGTGCGGAAGGGCCGTAATTTCCCATGATGTAGTCTATCTGTGTCAGTTCATCTCCCTGCAGGTGAACGGGTTTTTTGAGCGCTACATCCAACTGGTTAAAAGTTCCGAAAATATGTTCAAAAATCAGGGACAATTTGCCAAAAAGCACCTCCCTGTCCTGTGGTCCGGCACAATAGTTCTCCAGGCAAAAATCCATGAATTCACCGGCGCTTCCGTCCGTTTCCCTCCATAAGGAGGCAGCCTGACGGACACCGCGTCCGGCCAGGGGAGACAATGTTTCCTGTGAGGCTTCACCCAGGCGGGAAAGAACGGTCTGCACCGTTTGCTCGTTGATATTTGACATGTCAGTTGTTGTTTTTGCCGTACTGCATCCGGTCATTACGGTCAATACCAGTAATAAAAATTTGTTTTTCATATAGTTTTCTCCCATTTAGTTGCATGTATGATCAGCGGGACATCCTTACCCGCCTTCGATACGGTCGTGCCAAAGAGGTAATCTGTCCCTCCCTCCGAGATCCCGGTCTTTTTCCTCCAAAGGTCTACAGATAACGGAAAATTCCTTACCGTCATATTGGCTTTGGGGAAGGTCCCCGCCAATTTTCTCAGATTGCCCGAGCTGAAAGGAATGACATCTGCCACCCGGAATTTCCTGCCCGGAAAATTCAAAACAGGAAGGGAGGAAATGTAAAGATGGCTGTGCCTGTGCAGTTTGCACACCCCGAATCTGAACACAGGCAAGGCAAACGCACCTGCCTTTAGTAAAGAGACTTCGGGTTCATAAAGGCAATCTCCGGGATGTACGGTCACAGGTTCCGGATTTCTTTCCAGTTCAGCCGCTGCCCCCGATTCCTCGTTCAGATGAAAAGCAAAACCATCCCGGCAAACAATAAGGGGGTCTTCCTGAGAGGGTGTTCCGGCACGTATCAGAAACAGCAATTCCTTACACTCGTTCGCTGCAGATACCACGTGCACCTCGGCCGTACCCGGCAACAGGGACAGGGTCCGGGAAATGTCGGCCAGGGGTGATATCTTGACCAGGAAGGACCCTGTTCTCCTGAGTACCTGCTTTGCAAGCTGGGTTACATCGGGACTGTATTCCGTTATGTCGTAAAGCCGCCTTCCCGAAACGTCCCGTCTTGAAGGATCTGCATATACCAGGGCGGCATGGGCAATGTCTGTTTTCCCGGACCACAAGCTCCCGGCCTCTGCCTGTACCGTATCAATGCGGTCACCCACACCCAGCACCCCGAAATTGTATGCAGCAGCCTTGCATAATGCCTCATCCCTTTCGGCATAGATCACGTGATCCGAGGTTTTGGAAAAGAAATACGTATCGACGCCTAATCCTCCCGTGATGTCCACTACAGGCCCCGAACCGATAATAAAACGTCTTTTGTAACCTGCCGTTTCTGCCGAAGAGCATTGTTCGGCAGCCAGAGCAGAGGGAATGAACACCTGCCTGCAGGCAAACCATTCGGGCACTTTGTCCCTGATCTTTCTGAGTCCTTCAATCTGGGTTACACAACGCGGAATATCTATGTGCGGGTATTTTCCCTTTGACAACAACAGCTCGTGAATGTCGTCCTCCAGGTGTTCCCTGATAAAAGATATTTCCCCGGCAGAGATCATGATCTATTCCCCTAATAAATACCGGGTCCAGAAAGCCATCTCCTCTGCCGCAGAAAAAGTTCCCTGGTAACCCCTGTACCCGTGTCTTTGACCCGGATACATCATGAAACGGAAATGCTTGTTCGTTTTCATCAGTTCTCCGGTCAGGCGCATGGCGTTCTGGAAATGAACATTGTCATCAGACGTGCCGTGCGTGATCATCAGTACAGAAGGTCCGAACGACCCGTACGTGCCGCATTGTTCCAGCACAGAACCATTCTTGTATCCTTCCGGATTGTCCTCCGGGGTATCCATAAAACGTTCCGTATAATGGGTATCATAGAACATCCAGTCGTAAACCCCTGCCCCTGCTATGCCGTAAGGAAAATAATCCCCCGCCGTACAAACAGCCAAAGCGGTTACATACCCACCGTAACTGTAACCTGTAATGCCAACTTTACCGGGATCGGCACAGCCCTTTTCTCTCAGGTAATCAATCCACAACTTGTAATCATGGACCTCCCATTTGCCCAGGTTCCTGTACATCATATCCAGACCCCTCTTACCGCAATGTCCGCTGCCTCTGTGGTCCATAGTGATCTGTATCACGCCCTTCCGGGCCCAGTGGTATCGGGTTGCCGGTGCTATCCAGCGGTCCATCACGCTGCCGTTATCGGGACCTCCGTACACGTTTACCAGTACGGGATATTTCTTGCCCTCCTCCCGATCCAGGGGCCAGGTAATGATCGCCGGAATCGTGAATCCATCCTCTGTGGTTATGAAATGCACTTCCTGCTGTGGAACGTTCCCGGCGGCCACAAGGGCATCGTAAGACTCGCCCCTGGAATCCCCCAGGATACGGAGCAAACCCTTATCGACAGCGTAAAGCATGGAACGCGAAGGCGTCGAGACATTGGATGCCATTACGGTAAAATGCCTGTAATCGGGCGAAAAAAGCACATTGGTATTGTGAAGTTCACCCACGGTAAGGCGCCGGATCACAGGCTGTTTCCCTTTATTATCTTTTCCTAATGGGACCATATATACGTCGGAGCGTGTGGAAATTTCCCTCCGGGCTGAAAAAAACAGATTCTTGTGGCCGGGATCGGTCCCGTGCAGTGTCACGCCCCAATTCATTCCGTCGGTCAATTTGCGCAATTCTTTTCCATCCAGGGAACAAAGATAGACCTGCTGCCAGGATTCATGATCCCTTACCATCAGCATACCGGCGGAGGTGAACAGGGGTTCGGATATCCAGTCAAGCCACGTTGCCTGTTCTTCCCTGTAAATAAGTTTCTTTGTGCCGTCAGGGAGGTCAACGCTGTACAACAGTAAAAGGTTCTGGTCCCTGTTCATCCACTGGACCAGAAGGGATTCCCCGCCGGGCGTCCAGAAGGGTTGTCCAAAATACTGGTCGTCAGCAGGATCGAAATCTGCCCAATGTATGCTGCTTCCCTTGTCAACTGATACGATGCCTATCTTCACCTGGGGATTCTCATCCCCGGCCTTGGGATAACGTGTCTCTTCCAGGTATCCGTGCTGTCCTTCAGCCACGTAAATGGGAAACATGGGTACATAAGAATCGTCACAACGGAAAAAAGCCAGGCGGCGACTGTCGGGAGACCACCAGAAAGAACGGTAATTACTGCTTCTTCCCAGTATCTCCTCATAATAGACCCAGGAAGCATAGCCGTTCAATACTGTCGGGCTTCCGTCAAAAGTGAAGCGTCTGACTTCCCCCGTCTCCAATTTCTTGGCGTAGAGATCATTGTCCAGAGTATAGGCAACATATTTCCCGTCCGGTGACAAGGTAGGATTTTTGGCCTGGATGTCCAGTCCGTACCCGGAATGGTCTGCGGGGCTCCATCCCGCATCGTCCGTCACGGTGCGTTTACCGGTATGAATATCTTCACAAATGAACCGGGACATCTGCTGATCGGCGGAACGGAGCAACAGGGTCCTGTGGTCTTTCCACAGAACGGGATGTTCCATGGGTTTAACCAACCCTGAGGGAGGCGTTTCAGGGATAACCCTTTCCTGACCGAGCAGGATCAACGGAATGACAAGGCTAAAGATTACGGGAAGCAAAATTCGTCTCATAGAAATGATTTTTATAGGTTTACCAGGTACAACTGTTCTCGTGCACGTGTGAAGGCCGTGTAATACCAGCGCAACACATCCTTATTGCAAATATCACCAAAAAAGCCCTTATCCACAAAAACCGCCTTCCACTGTCCCCCCTGTGCCTTGTGACAGGTTATCGCATTGGCATATTTGACTTGCAATGCATTCAGATACAAATCTTCCCTGATGGCTTGGTAGCGTTTGCGTTTGCCTTTTATATGGGCATAATCCAATGACACCCCTTCATAGAGCTGTTGTTGCTCTTCCCGGGACAAAGCCGGGGATTCGCTCTTAAGGGTGTCAAGCAGCAACCTCACATCAAGTTCTGTATCGTTGTAGTCGGGAAAACGGAGGACAGCCTCGGCAAAACGGAACCCGTACCGTTCCCTGAATTTATGGATTCGCAATATTTCTGCAACATCCCCATTGGCAATGAAATCCATCTCAGGGACATCTTCCAGGAACTGGTAACAGTTTTTTACGACCATCACCCTGTCCCCCCTGGTAATCTCTTCTTCCCTGTAAAGTATGCTTCCGCGGATTCCTTTGTTGTACCTGTTCGCCCTCCTGTTGGAACGGCACAGTACGACCACTTCCTCAAGTCCGTAACGGGATATGGCATCGGTCAGGGATTCCATCAGCTCTCCCGTTCCGATCCGGTGAATGTCCTCAAAACCGTCTGTTTTCCACTCCGGCATGACAAACGCCTCACGCGTAATATTGTTCCTGAGCAGGGTGGCATTGAATAATATGCCTGAATCGAATGATTGTCTGAGCACTTCGGTCATTTCCATAAATACCACACTCCCGTAGATCTTCATCCGGTCAGGATCCAGGGCGGGAGATATCTCCAGCCCGACAGGCGGAAGTTGCGCCGAGTCTCCCAGAAGAAGCAACTGGTTTCCTTTTCCGTTCAGCACAAAAGATACAAGGTCCTCCAGCAGGTTCCCGCTTCCGAAAAGCAACCCACCGGGCGCGTTGGAAAGCAGGGACGCCTCGTCGACTATGTAAAGGGTGTTCCTGTTCCGGTTGGGATGCAGTTCAAAAGTTCCGAAACCCGTTTCATCGGACGCGGCGGGGGGTTTCTGCCTGAAGATGGCTTTGTGGATGGTATGTGCGGGAGCTCCGGCATAACCCATCAGCACCTTAGCCGATCTTCCCGTCGGAGCGAGCAGCACGGTCTGCCTGTTCATTTCCCGCAAGGCTCCCACCAGGGCAGCCATGGCCGTGGTTTTTCCCGTGCCCGCATATCCGTTCAGAATGAATATGGAATCACTTCCCGTCAGAAAAGCGGACAGGGATTGAAAAAGCAGGTCCTGGTCTGAAGAAGGGTCGAATGGCAGGTGTTCTTTGATCTTTTGGTAGATATACAGGTCAAGTCCCATATCTTTCACGGGTTATTTGCGCGGACTGAACAAAATGAAGAATCCGAACAATTCAATACGGCCCATGATCATGACTAAGGAAAGTATAAATTTGGAAAATCCGTTGAAAGCACTGTAATTGCTCATGGATCCCACATTTCCGAATCCGGGGCCAATATTACCGATATGGGCAAATGACGCAGAAACGGCATCCATAATATCCAGTCCGGTAAGTGACAACAGCAATGCGACTACAAAGAGACACAATAAATAGAGTATGATAAAAAGATTCACACCCGAAACCATATCCGGATCAAGTGCCTGGCCCCCTACCCTTGTGGGAACCACGGATTTGGGATGAAGCCTTTTGGTTATATGGGATTTGATGGAATAAAACGCGATCAGGATCCGGTCCGATTTGATCCCGCCGGTAGTTGATCCGGAACATCCTCCCTGGAGTGTCAGAAACAACAGCAAAAGAATAGAAAAATAGGGCCAGACTGAAGAATCTGTGGTGGCAAAACCAGTTGTGGACACCAGGGAAAATGTCTGAAATATTCCGTGACGGAAAGATTCTCCAAGCGAATCGAATGTCCCGGTAAACCATAAATTCACGGAAACCAGTACACCAACTATCAGGGAGGAAACGATATAGTACCGGATAACGGGAGATTTGAACAATATGACAGAACCTTTGGCCACCAGCAGGAAGATCATTCCAAAATGAAGTGTGGAAAGGCACATGAATACCAGCAGAATCGTTTCTATCAACACACTGTCATAATACGCAATGCTGGCTGTTCTGGTGCTGAATCCACCCGTGGCGATGGTGGCAAATGAATGGCATACGGCATCGAACAGGCTCATTCCGGCAAGCGACAGGGCTATGATCTCGAGCAGCGTCAGTCCAAAATAGACATAGGCGATCACCCTTACTGTTTCTTTTGCCCTGAAACGGTAAGATTCCTGGGAAAGAGCACTGATCTCGATCTTGGACAACCTCAATCGTATGGAACTTACCTCGGGCAGGATCAGCAACATAAACAGCACAACCCCCATTCCGCCTATCCAGTGCGTGGAAGCACGCCAGAAAAGAAGGGAATGCGGGACGGCTTCTACATATGTCAGGATGGTTCCCCCCGTGGTTGTATAGCCGCTTACACTTTCATACCAGGCATTGATCAGGGAAAACTCCCCTCCCCAAAGCAGGTAGGGCAACATCCCAAAAAGGCAGGAAATTCCCCATGAAAGGACAACAATAACGTATCCTTCCCGTGTAGCGACGTCTCCTGTTTTTTTCACAAAAATATAGGGGAAGGAACCTATTGTGGCCGTAATGATGGCCGAAAGGAGCAACGGAGAAAACCCGGTATCGAATCCGTACAGTGCAGACACGATTACGGCAATAACCATGAACAGGGCATTCACCAGCAGTACCAGGCCCATATTCCTTGCTATCACCTGGATTCTCATAGCTTATTGTGTTCGTCGCAAAGTTTGGCTACTGATTCGTTCAGATCCGCAAGTTCGTCATCCGCAGGCAGTTTCACCTGGTATTTTTTTCTGAATAAAAGTGTATTCTTTACTCCTGTACGGATCTGCCTTATGGGCTGGATCAAATAGATCCTGATGAAATAAGATAACAAAAAGAGCAGCAGGATACTGCTGGCCACCGCTATCACACCGGGCATCATACTCCTGTAGAATCCGTCCTGGATCAGACGGGTGTTGTCATGAAGCAGTCTTTGTTCCAGAGAGATCAGGTCCTGCACGTATTTTCGTAACCGTGAATAGGTCGGATACAGGCGTGAACTGTACCACTCTCTTCTCTGCAGGTAACCGCTTTCCTGCCAGAGGGCAGGTGCTTCGTTCAATATCTGCATATAGGCAGCATAAGCGAACATGATGGAGTCGGTAAGGGCTTTTTCTTCGCCGGTCGAAAACGTGGATCGCGTAGATTGCAGGTAACGGTCAAACCGTTCGTCATCGTAGATGGATTCGAGTTGCAGTACCGAATCGGGAGTAATCCCTATCTGACTTAACAAGGCAAATATATTCTGATCGGTCACTTCAAGCAACTGGCTGGAAATGTTAATATTGTCAACATTAACTGTAATGACGTCCCCCACGGAACGGCGTATCCTGCCCATTTCAAAAATGCTTACCAGGCTCGCCAAAAAGAGGACAAAACCAACGACAAGAAAACCCAGGTTTATTTTATTGCTGATTCCCATAAGTGCACAAATTTATAAAAAAACTCCATACACGGTCGGCATCGGGGTGTGAAGTGATCCTGCCGGGGAGCCTAACGGGCCTGTTGTCCCTGAACAATGTACCGGTTATGCCCTCAACCGAAGGATCTGTTGCCAGAAAAATGGAAGTGGCCGCCCCTCTGGGGGCCTGGCGGATAAACGGCCTGAATAAAATATCGGTCAGCGGATCGATCCATTTATGGAGGCGTATGATCGGCGTATTTACAATACCCGGGTCAGCCATATTGACGCTTATCCCCTGCTCTTTCCACAGGGCGGCCAGACGGAATGAGATCAGTGTGAGGGCAAGTTTGGAACAGGAATACCTTTCAAAACGGTTGAATCTGGCAGGGGGATAAGGGAAAAAAACGGGAATTTTTCCGTAGCGAAGCATCACGGAAACCGTATTTACCACACGGCATCCATCCTTAAGCAGGGACCTGACCAGCCAGGTAAAGTACATTGGACCCAGGCAGTTGACCATATTGTGCATTTCGTAACCCCCGCAACATACCTCAGGCTCCCATCCCAACATTCCTGCATTGTTGATGAGTACATCAATACACGTTTCTCTGTCCAGCAATTGCCCTGCAGCCGTTTTTACAGAATCCAAAGAAGCAAGGTCCATTTCCAGCAGGTCAACGTTACCGGCTCCGAATTCCTGAACAGCTGATTTGCAAAAATGCATCCCGTTCCCCAGCGGACGACATGACAGAATGACCCTGTAACCGGAACCGAGCAAATGATGAGCAATCACCCGTCCCATGCCACCGTTGGCACCTGTGATCAGGGCGACGGGACGCTTATTTGAATTCATTGAGCAGTCGTTTGGGAATACCGTCCAGATGTTGGTGACATACCATATCCCTGGTGTACATCCTGCCTATGCAATAGTTGGCGTGGGTACAACCGCTGGTAAAATCCTTCCCGCATCCCTTTTCTTCGGCTTCTTTCATATGGTTCACAAAAGCCGGATCGTTAATCAGGGGTCTTGCCATTCCTATGAATTCAAAACCATCCAGCAAAGCCTTCTCAATAACTGTACGTGAAAAAAGACCGCCTACACATACCAGGGGGATCCTGATGACTTCACGGAATCTGCGTGCATCTTCCAGAAAATAACCTTCCGTAAAAGGAACAGGACGGATCATCCACCGGCCTATCATACGAACGCCAATTTTCACGTAATTCCACGGCATGTAGTAAGTCAGCGTTCTTATAGGCATGGCTCCCCGCATCACATACATGGGAGCACGGCTTACATAGCCGCCGCTCAGGACCAGTGCGTGCACACCGGCAGATTCGAGTAATCCGGCCACTTCTATGGACTCGTCCAGTTCCATACCACCCCTGAATCCGTCCCTCATGTTCATTTTTACCAGGACAGCCATATGGCATCGTGCAGCGGCTTCCATGACTTCTTCCATGACCTGTGATGTAAACCGGAGCCTGTTTGCAAAACTGCCACCGTATTCATCCTTTCTTCGGTTCAGCCATCCAGACATGAACTGACTGAGCAGATAACCGTGTCCGGCATGTATCTCTACCGCATCGAACCCCGATTCGTGAGCAAGTACTGTTGCTTTGCCAAAATCCTTAACCAATTCAAGGATCTCTTTCTTCTTCAACGCCCTTACAAAAGTAGGAGAATACATATTGAACCCGCTGTTCGCAGAGACCGGCATACATCCGCAAATGCTTCTGTGGCTCATATTGCCGCAATGCCCCATTTGAACGGAAGCTGCCGCACCTTCTTTGTGGATCCCTTCCGTGAGGTGCCTCAGACCGGGCACTATGGAAGGCCTCATCCACAATTGCGTGGGAAAGGACAACCCGCTCCTGGAAACAGCAGCATAAGCCACCGTTGTCATACCTATTCCTCCCGCTGCAACGGCAGTATGATAATTATACAAAGCTTCCGAAGGACCGTTGTCAACACACATCCCCTCGAAGGCTGCCGCCCTGACTGTGCGGTTGCGCAAGGTGAGAGGGCCGATGGATGAGGGTGTAAATAAAAGGGATTTGCGGATCATTGTGAATCAATATATAAAAGGGAAAATTCGTTTGCGCGGTTCTTCGGACATTTCCCGTGCAAATTCATCTTTGTACCTGTTATAAACGGCATGTGCCCTGGGGACAAGATTGGCAAATGTCCACAAAAAGAATACAAAACCGCTCAAAGACCAGGTCAGCACGGCAAAACCCAGCCATTCCACAATCTCTCCGAAATAATTGGCACTTGTAACATACCTGAACAAGCCCCTTTCAGGCAGGTAATGGTTCGAATCGCCGTCCCTTCGCAAACTGCGTATGATACCGTCAGATTGGATATTGATCACCAGTCCTGCGACAAAAAGTACGGTCCCTGCCAGAAACCTGGGATCGGTAAGCCATGATTCGGTATACATGTCTGCCGGTGCAAGGAAAAAAACCCATTGCCCCTGCATAAACGCGTTGGCCAGATTGAATACTATTCCCATGAACATAATCAGCAAAGGCATCTGGCTTTTCCCTTTTATAAGCCAGGGAAATATGAACGACCGCTGCAGGTAATGTGTCTGGAACAAAAGAAAAATAACAAAAGGAACAAGGTCCCATTTTCTTGGTGACATGACCCAGAACCAGCTCATAGCTATAAAAACGGGAGCCTCCATGATCATCCAGGCCCATTTGTTGGACAGTGTGATCCCCCAGCTCTTGTCAAACAGGATTCCATAACCGGCTTTGACATGGTAAAGTGCGATAAAGACAGCCACAGCAACGGCCGCCATAGCGTACAGAACAATCTGAAATGTATGCAGGGTAATATTCATGGCAGACAAATGTAATAAAATTTTGTATTTTTGTCTTATGAAGCTCTCTTTGCGTAGCCTGTCCCTGGTATTGCTTGCAGTGGCCGCAGGGTCCTGTATGAGGGGAAATCAGACAAAGGAACGTCCTCCGCTTACATTTACACCTCCGGCCATTCCCACACCCGTCACTTCTGAAGAAGAAGCGTACCGTCACCTTGCTCTTCATTACTGGGACAAATTTCCATTCGGGGACTCTCTTTGTATACGCCAGGAAGGATTTGCCGACCGTGCTTTTTCGACCTATGCGGAATTGCTGAAAAAAAATGAAACCGACATGGCAGCCGAAAGCATTACGGGGATGCTGTCAATGGCAGGGACATCGGCTGACGACCCGGTCCTTAGAAAAGAAGTGCTGCTGAAATTCTTCAGCCTTACGGAATACTTTTATTACCATCCCAATTCCCCTTACAGGGATGACCGTGTTTTTTCGGCCGCGCTGGAATACATGGTGCATTCTCCCCTGCTCGATACGATGGACAAGCAGAGACACCTGTATCTGCTGGAACTGAGTCTGAAAAACCGCGTGGGAAACAGGGCGGAAAATTTTTCTTTTGTCCGGGCCGTGAAGAATTTTCCCTATACCGATGACCCGTCTTCACCGGAAACGCTGTATGAACTGAAGTCCGGCTTTCTCATGATCCTTTTCATTAACCTGGGTTGTTCAGCATGCCAGAAAACCGCACGTGAGATCAGGGAGTCAGCATTGCTGAGCCGAATGGTCAGAGACAAAACCCTGACCATCCTCACCATATATCCAGACAGGGACCTGGAAGGCTGGCAGAAATACCTGCCGGAACTTCCCCCGGAATGGATCCACGGATACGATCCCGGGGGCGACATCCGAAACGGCAGTTTATATGATCTGAAAGCCATTCCATCCATTTATCTGCTGGACCGGTCTGCACGTGTTCTTGTCAAGGATGCCCTCTCTGTTCCCCAGATAGAAGAGGTGTTGAGTCAAGAGGCATATTTTTTGTAGCTTTGCGCCTCGTTCACAAAGACAATGCATGAATCACAGGATTAGCATATTAATTTTCTGTTTTTTGTTTTTTTCCGGAGGAAGAACTGCGGCACAAGTTGCAGATACCTTGTCCGGTACTGTTCAGGACAGTCTTGTGGTCCCGGTACCCGATTCCCTTGCCAGGGCGTACCTGGACAGCCTTCATATCCCGTATTCGGAAGCAGCGAGGGTCCCGGACCTGGATTCGCTCCTGCGCATGGTCAGGGATGAGGAAGGATTGTTCTACAAACTGGACAGCCTGGGGCTGATGGTTCTTGACGATTCGGGAAAACCTGTTGTCGATTCGCTGAAAAGCTTCTCTTCACACACGCTCTCCCTGATGCGCATGATGCAGGATCTCGGATTGCCCCTGCGCGACACCATACGCATACCTGTGCTGGATTCTGCCGGCAGACAGGTACGTGACAGCCTGGGTTTTTTATATCAGACCGACAGCACAGGACTCATCATGCTGGACAGCCTGGGGTCTTTCCTGGTGGATTCCCTTGCCTCCTTCACGGTTAAGGAACTTCGCCGGATGGCCAGGGAAAAACGCCGGGAAGAAAAAGCGATCGCTGATTCCATATACAAAAGCACGTTTCATTCCCTGGATACCTACGTGGTTCCGGATTCCCTGCTTTACAGACGTGTGATCTCGTGGACACATGAAGAATACTACAATGATTTGTATTTCAAACAAATAGACACCAATATCAACAGCAATTTCCACGATTACGCACATATGAAAAAGGATGTGGGGGCCGTTTACCCCGGAACTGCCGGCTCCCCTGTGCTGACACATAATTTTTTCAAAAGGGAGGAAAAGAAACGGTTCGGGTTCTGGAACGGAGGACTGAGCGAAGCATATGACAGGGAAACGCTTCCGTTTTACAACGCCAAAAGTCCGTTTACCGTCATGTCCTATTCGGGTACTTTTTTTGCCAATAAGGAAGAAGAAGAGCTCAACGTAGGATTTCTTCACACCCAAAACCTTTCGCCCGCAACAAACGTTCAGTTTTTCTATCAGCGAAAGGGCACCAGGGGATTGCTTCAGAACGAAGCCACCAACACACGCACTCTTGCCGTGACAGCCAACCATCTGGGGAAACGTTATGTCGTGCACGGGGGCTTCATTCGTAATTCCCTGTCCAAGAACGAGAACGGGGGAATCAAGGAAGACCGCTTTATTTTAGATACCCTGGTTGAAGCGCGTACCATCCCGGTCTTTCTTACAAATGCCTCATCCGTGCTGGGAAGCAACCAGCTGTTCGTTACCCAGAGCCTGGGGATCCCAATTCGCATTTTCAAGAGGGATTCCCTGGAAGCAGGCGAAGGAACCATGATGACACTGGGACATTCAGGTGAATGGACCACCATGACACGGACATACAACGACGAGATCAGCCGGACCGACCTGGACGCACGAAATTTCTATCACGGGCAATTCTATCTGCATCCCGTCAGATCGGCCGATTCGGTACGTACCATGATACTGGACAACCGCTTTTTCCTTCGTTTACAACCCTGGTCCGCCACAGCCATTGTCTCCAAAATTGAAGGAGGCGTGGGATACGAACTGCTTTCAAATTACTGTTTTGTGCCGGATTTCTATACCCTGGGGCCGTCAGAAATGTGGGAAAACAATTTGTACGTCTATGCTGGAGCATCGGGAATGCTCAAACGGTATTTCGGCTGGAACGCCAGGGGCCGGCTTGATCTTGCGGGTTATTACGCAGGAGATATGTCTCTTGACGCCAATGTACGCTTTTCTTTCTATCCCGTGGAACCGGGGATCCACTTAAGCGGAAGGTTCATTTTCCGCAGGCAAACCCCGGACTGGTTTGTACAGCAATACTATTCCAACCATTATGTCTGGAACAATGAATTTGAAAAATCTACCGACACAAGGGTGGAAGCAAAACTTTCCATTCCCGGCTGGAAGACAGAAGCCTCCTTTTCTTACGGATTGCTTGGGAACAGCATATTTTACGACACCCTTGGCATTGTAAGACAGACAGATAAACTGGTCAACATCATGACCGCAACACTCACCAAGAATTTCAGTTTCTGGTACGTTCGGCTGGATCATCGTTTTCTTCTTCAGCTTTCCTCGGACCGGGACATAGTACCGTTGCCCCTTTTGAGTGCAAATCTGAGGTACTATCTTGAGATTCCTGTAGTAAAGGATGTAATGACTGCCCAGATCGGTGCAGACATAACCTTCCATACGGCTTACTATATGGAAGCTTACAATCCTGCATTGGGGAATTTCCACCTTCAGAACGAAAGAGAATACGGAAACACCCCATATATTGACGCTTTTATCAATGTTAAGTGGAAGCGGGCCGTCATTTATGTCAAATACATAAATGTTGCCCAGGGGTGGCCGGACAATGACTATTTTTCCGCACCTCATTACATCCGCCCCAGGCGGGTGTTCAAACTCGGTGTTACATGGCCATTCTATATCAGACCGGGCAAAACTGCAGCCCGGAGCACTTCGTCTGAAGGCCCCCCGGTGAGAGCTTCCGGTAATACAGCCCGTTGATGTCAAAGAAAAAGATCTTAATTGTCCTGGCGGTTGCTTTTCTGATATCTTTTCTTATCAAGGAATATCATAAAAGATTGCTCCATCCTTCATCAAACATGAGAACCGAATGGGAGCTCATTGGATCCCGTAGTGACACCCTGCTGTGCACCATTTACCTGCCCGCACATGCGGGAACGAGGGTGGGGTATCATTACGAGATCATGAAACGTTTTGCTCATTCCCACGACATGGCCCTGCAATACGTTCCTGTCCTTGAGGACACCCCGGTGTGGGAACTTCTGGAAACGGAGAAAACAGACATTATAGCGGTCAACATCATCCATGATCCGGTGCCCAAATCTCTGTCCGGAAAGGTATGCATTACGCCACAGATCACCTCTCTTGGAGAAGTCTGGATCATGATGAAGGATAAGTGCCCGTGGCATCTGAATCTGGTACACTGGATCACCCTCTTTAAGCAGAACAGGGATTTTACAAAATTCCGCAACCGTTTTCTTCCCTCTTCTCCAGACAGGTGTCCCTATGATTCCTTACTTAAGGCGGTTAGCAGGCCCCTGGGATGGGACTGGCGGATGCTGAGGGCTGTAATGTACCAGGAATCAAAATACAGGATGAATGCAAGGTCGGGGCGCGACGCGGTGGGACTGATGCAAATGAAAGCTTCCACGGCCCGGGACATGAAGGTTCGGGATCTGTACGATCCTGAAGAAAATGTCAAAGGAGCGGCCCGTTATTTTGCCTATCTAAGGCGTAATATGCACCTGACCCGTCTGCCTGAGGAAGAAGAGATCAACTTTGTCCTGGCTGCATACAATGCAGGAATGAACAGGATCCAGAATGACAGGGAAAGGGCCGCCCTGGAAGGAAAAGATCCCGATGCATGGTCTGATGTCGCTCCCTATGCTCCTGAACAAACACAGGAATACGTGGAAATCGTATGGAACAGGTATATGGGGTGGATCACCTCATCCGAATAGCCGTTCCCGGGTTGATCCTGATAATGCTTTTCAAAGGCATCATGAGGATAAGCAGAAGCGCGCCCACCGCAGCAACATCCACTATCAGAATATGAAACCATGATATATCAACGGGAACGCTGTCAACAAAGTAGCTGACCGGGTCCAGGGGGATCAGCTGACAGGTATCCTGAAGGAAAAGGAATATCAAAGCCGGGACGGTCCCGGCAATCATGCCCCTTACGGCAACAACGGCTGCATTGTACAGGAAACTGTTCCTGATATTCCTGTCTTTCATTCCCACGGCTTTCAGCAAACCGATGGTAGAAGTTTTTTCAAACAGAAGTATCAGCAAGCCGGACATCATGTTGAATCCTGCCACAAGGACCATCAGGGTAAGTAAAACGGCAACATTGATGTCCATCAGGTCCAGCCAGTCATACAAATGGGCATAGATCCTTCTGATACTTCGTAAAACAACCCCGTCATCGGAATCCCCTGTATTGGAAATAATGAAATCTTCAATATGTTCCCGGGCAGACTCAGTTCCGATGTGTTCCTGAAGAAAGATCTCCATACCACTCACCTGATCAGGCTCCCATCCGTTCAGACGTTGCGTGTGACGTATGTCTCCCATAACCAAATGATTGTCAATATCTTCAAGCTGTGCGTCGTATATACCCGATACGATAAAACGTCGCATTCTGACGTTTTCGCCAATGAAATACATGGTAACCACATCCCGGACCCCGACTCCCAGCATGGCAGATAACCTTCCGGATATGAGCACTTCACTTGATGAAGAACTGTCCGTTAAGGCCGGAATACGCCCTTCGGCAAGATGCCTTTCAAAAAAATCCCATTTGTATGATGGTCCCACACCCTTGAGAGATATGGCCTGTATCGCTTCGTCTGTACGAATGATACCGTATGAGGTTACAAATTCATGCAAGTGAGCAATGTCGGGATGGTTCTTCAATTCGGGAAGATAGGACAGGTTCATGGAAACCGGGATAGGTTCCGTTACAAATCCCGCACCCGGCGCCTCCATAAGTATTTCCCCCGTAAAACCCGTGGCCCTGTTTTCTATCTCCTTACGGAAACCCCTTACCACGGCAACCGACAATATCATGGTAAATACACTTACGGCAACACTTACCGTCGCAATGCGTGTCCCCATACGGCTTATCTTTCCCACTGTCGTAGAATCACCTTTGAGTTTCCTTGCTATGAAGACGTCAACATGCATCTTGGTTATAAAAAATTAATAGCTATATTTGTTTCGCCGTTTGGTCATGCGGGAATAGCTCAGCCGGTAGAGCATCAGCTTCCCAAGCTGAGGGTCGCGAGTTCGAACCTCGTTTCCCGCTCTGAACCAAACCTGAAACCTAACCAAAAAGGGAGGCTGTTTCCGAAGGGACAGTCTCTTTTTGTTTTATTCATCATCCTCATCTATCTCAATTAACAGGGAGTTTTCCTTTCCAAACATCCCGATGATCTTTTCCAGGCTGGAGACTGCTTCCCTGCCGGAATCATCTTCCGCAGAAGAAAAACTGTAATACAGTGTCTCGGCATAGATCTGTGCCAGGTCCTCAGGCATGGCCTCCCGGAACGTTTCACGGGGAATCTTCAGGTTCAGTTCTTTCAGAAAAGATTCCAGTTCGTTGTGAGGGAACAGCAGCCCGTTCTTGTAAACATTCACATAGAAAAGCACATTACCAGAGACATCGGTGACGGCAGGCAGGAACCCGCCCCTGAAAACCCTTCCCCTGACAGAGATACCCGAATGGTAAGCCATCAACAGGTAAATGATACCGGTGGTTATGGGACTGCCCTCCCTTTTTTTGAGTGCTGTATGGAAATAGGTGTTCTCTGGTTTAGAGAACATCGGATCGACGGTCCTGAATCCCAGCCGGTGAAAAAAAACATGATTGAACAGCTTAACTTTTTCCATCACCGTCTGTTCATCCCTGATCTCTACACATACCTCGTTGACGCTGTCCATAAGCATATCCTGTAATGCCTTCCTGTCCACATCTCCTGTCAGGATATCCTGGATCAGGCACAGACCCCCTACAAGGTCATCTTCCGTATCTTCTATCCAGGATGCAAGTGCGTCATATTTCAGATATTCCCTAAGTGAAGACAGCATTTTTCCGGCTCCGGGGAACTTGTCCTCCCCTTCTTTCCTGAACACAACTTCAAGTTGCTCAATGGCAGGGCGTCCCATATTCCTGAGTTCCCTGAACAGGGCATCCTGTATGTATTGGTCAGGATCGTCCAGAAGCGGAATAATATCCAGTATGTCTTGATCGTATCCCATTTGTCTTCTATATCCTTTCAATGGCGGATTCTTCCATGGCCAGTCTTTCTATGGCCTCTTCCGCCTTTTCCATCATCAGGCCTTTGTAATCCACGTTCATGTTTTTGCGGCTCCTCTGGGCAATGATCATGCACACGGTCGCTCCTTCATGACCCATAAGCCGGGCAAGTCCGGCAATGGCAGATCCTTCCATTTCAAAATTTGTGATCTTCAGGCCGTTATAACTGAATGAAGCCAGTTTGGAGAGGTACTCGGGATCTGCCATGGGAAGTCTGATGACACGCCCCTGAGGCCCGTAGAAACCGGGGGCCGAAAGGGTTATTCCCTGCACAGCACCTTCAAAACGGCTTTCCAGAACCTCTGAATTGCGGACAAAATAAGGGGCAGCCAGCAAAGGAGACCAGTTCATATGTTTTACGAAGGCTTTTTCCATATCTGTGTCACATACCCTGTCACGCCCTTGGTACCAGTTCAGCAATCCGTCAATACCGGCAGAATACCTTGAATAAACCATGGACCCTGTGGGGATGTCGGGCTGTATCGCTCCCGAAGTTCCCAAACGCAGGATCTTCAGACAACGGTGCTCTTTTCTGATCGTTCGGGTTTCAAAATCAACGTTTGCCAAAGCATCCAGTTCATTCATCACTATGTCAATGTTGTCGGTGCCTATACCGGTGGACAACAAGGTGATCCTTTTGTCTTTATAAAAACCTGTCGCCGAAACAAATTCCCTGCTTTGCGAAACGTATTCCACATTGGAAAGCATTCCCCGTAACAGCGCCACACGGTCAGGATCCCCCACAAGCATCACATTGTCAGCCAGTTGTTCGGGACGTATGTGCAGATGGAATACACTGCCGTCGCTGTTGATCACCAGTTCGGATGGTTCAATGATTTTCATTTTACAAATTTAGAGGAAAATAGCGGATTTTCCTCTAAATTTGTTGCAACAAAAACATTCTGACGATGATTCAACGAATTCAGACCCTGTACCTGGCCATTGCCCTGGGTCTTATGACCTCCCTTTTCTTCGGCATATATGCCACTTACACACCTTTCCTCATTCTGACGGCAGCTGTTTGCGCCCTCCTGGTCCTGACCATATTTCTGTTCAAAGCCAGAAAGATCCAAATACGTCTTTGCATATATACTTCATTGATCCTGTTGGGATTACAGATTTGGATCGGCGCCGTTTATATCAAGAATACCGGTGACATGCCATTTCCTGTCACAACCGTCTTTCCCCTCGTTAGCATCATTCTGATCATCCTGGCATTGAGGGCTATCGGGAGTGATGAGGCACTGGTGCAGTCCTATAACAGACTTCGTTCAAAAAAAGGTAAAAAATGATTTTTTTACTATCTTCGTAAATTCATGCAAATCCATTTCATACAACAGTAAAAATAAGATCTATGGAAAAAAACATTTCTAGAAGAAATTTCTTACAAAAAAGCGCTCTGGCAACAGCAGGCGCCATCGTAGCATCTACACCCTTGATGGCCAAAGTGCCCCTGGGATCTCAAAAGAAGAAAAAAATTCCGGCTACAGATAAACTGAACATTGCCGGAATTGGCATTGGAGGCAGAGGTGGTGCCGTGATCAGGGAAATGAATTCTCAGAACATAGTAGCCCTGTGTGACGTAGACTGGAAATACTCGGCAGAACAATTTAAAAATTACCCTGACGCAAAGAAATATAAGGATTTCAGGAAATTGTTCGATGAAATGGGAAACAAGATCGATGCCGTTGTTGTCGGTACGGCCGACCATACCCACGCGGTAATAGCTGCCCAGGCTCTGGCCATGGGCAAACACGTTTACTGTGAAAAACCCCTTACGCATACCGTATATGAAACCAGGCTACTTACCAGGCTGGCAGACAAACACAAAGTGGCTACACAGATGGGTAATCAGGGAGCTTCGGGCCAGGGTGTCCGTCAGATATGCGAGGCCATCTGGTCGGGTATGATAGGAGAAATTTCCAAAGTGGAAGCTTTTACAGACAGGCCCATATGGCCTCAGGGTCTTGAGACTCCCTCAGCTGTACATACCCCCCACCCCGATCTTGACTGGGATTTGTTCATAGGACCTGCTCCCTTCCGTCCATACAACGATATCTACCACCCCTGGAACTGGAGGGGCTGGTGGGACTTCGGTACCGGAGCCCTGGGTGACATGGCGTGCCACATCCTACAACCTGTGGTAAAAGCTCTCAATCTGAAATCCCCGGTAGCCGTACAGGGCAGCTCCACATCCCTGATGACCGATTGTGCCCCGAACGCACAGATAGCCAAATTCGTTTTCCCCGCCCGCGACAACATGCCCAAGGTGGGAATGCCCCGGGTGGAAGTTACCTGGTATGACGGAGGTCTGCTGCCGGTATTCCCGCAGGGATGGCCGGCCGGACGCAATATGAATGACAGCGGTGGCGCCGTGATTTTCTACGGGACAAAAGACACACTCATCTGCGGATGTTACGGGGTAAGACCCTGGCTCCTCTCTGGCAGGGAAATACCGGTTCCCACCATGACCCGTGAAGTCCCCGAGAACAACCATTATCTGGACTTTATCCGGGCATGCAGGGAAAATCCTGAAAGCCGCGTGAAAACAGCTTCTGACTTCTGTGAAGCCGGTCCTCTGAACGAAATGGTGGTTATGGGGGTTCTGGCAGTCCGTCTGCAGGGCCTGAACAGGGAATTGCTCTGGGACGGAGATGCCATGAAGTTTACCAACATATCGCCCAACGATACCATTCGGATGAAGGTTAAGGATGGTTTCTCCATCAAGGATGGCCATCCCACGTTCAACAACGAATACACAGATCCCATAAACGCCCTGCAATTCTCTGAGGAATTGATCCGTCATACTTACAGGGCAGGGTACTCTCTTCCGGAAATGCCTTGAACTTAAAACATAAATACTATGAAAAGATTGCTTATTTTACCTTTACTAATGACTGCCATGATCGTCAGTTCGTGTTCCTCCTGCAACAACAAGAAACAGGTGCAGGAAGAAGATCCCAATGTCGTCGTACTTTTTGACGGTGAAACTTTTGAAGGATGGCGCGCGTACAACGGTACTGAAATACCAGGTGCCTGGACCGTGGAAGAGGGCGCCATCAAGATCAACGGGTCCGGTCGCGGAGAAGCCGGTGCCGAAAACGGAGGAGATATTATTTTTGACAGGAAATTCGGCAATTTTGAACTGACCTTCGAGTGGAAAGTGGCCAAAGGGTCCAATTCGGGCGTGTTCTACCTGGCACAGGAAGTTCCCGGGGAACCCATTTACATTTCAGCTCCCGAATATCAGGTCCTCGACAACGAGAACCATCCCGATGCGATCCTGGGAATTGACGGCAACCGCCAGTCAGCATCCCTTTACGACATGATTCCTGCGAAACCCCAGAATGCCAAACCTTTCGGAGAATGGAACACCGCCAAGATTCTTGTTTACAAAGGGACTGTGGCTCATTTCCAGAACGGGACACCTGTACTGGAATATCATTTGTGGACTCCCCAATGGAAAGAAATGCTGGACAACAGCAAATTCAGCCAGGACAAATGGCCGGTCGCCTATGACCTGCTTCTGAATTGCGGAGGAGAAGAAAAAGCCGGTTACATAGGATTACAGGATCACGGCGATGATGTCTGGTTCAGAAATATCAAAGTAAAAATCCTGGACTGATGAAAAGCAAATTTTTAATCATGGTTAGCCTGGCCGCACTCGGCTTTGCTTCCTGTGCACAGGAGCCTGTACAAAAAGAGATCGGTCTGCAGCTGTACTCTATCCGGGACCAGATCGGTGAAGATCTGGAAACATCCCTCGACGCTGTTGCCGAGGCAGGATACACATTTGTGGAAATGGCCGGATACAACGCACAGGAAGGGACTTTTTACGGGCTGTCCGGTGCCGCATTCAAAGAACTGTGCAACGAGAAGGAACTGGATGTGATATCTTCCCATATCAACGGCCCCGATCCCAATGCTGCCACCTGGGAAGAATGTATGGCATGGTGGGACAAAGCCATTCAGGACCATCTGGAAACAGGAGTGTCTTATATCGTGCAGCCTTCCATGTGGAGAAGCGCCTACGAATCCGTTGAGGGTCTGGCACGGTATTGTGAGCTGTTCAATGCCGTAGGTGAAAAATGCAACAATGCGGGCATACGTTTCGGGTACCACAACCACGCACATGAATTCACAACCGTCTTTGACGAGGTGGTAATGTATGATTTCATGCTTCAAAACACGGATCCCGAAAAAATGTTTTTCCAGATAGACGTCTTCTGGAGCCAGGTGGGCGGGGCCCCTGCTGTAGATTATCTGGATAAATACCCGGGCAGGTTTGAACTGTGGCATGTTAAGGATGATAAAGAAATAGGGGCTTCCGGGAAAATAGATTTCAAAGCCATTTATGAAAGGGCCTCCATATCCGGATTAAAATATGCCATTGTGGAACAGGAAGCTTTCGATATGCTGCCTTTTGAAAGCATCAAGGCTTCCTATGATTTCCTGAACAAAGCCCCTTATGTGAACAATTCCTATTCCGACTGATCACGGGGATCGTCTTGCGTAGAATTCTGTGTTACTGTTCTGTAACACAGAATTTTTTTATGACACTGTAAGCATCCTTGATGCCGAGTTCCCCTGCGGTGGATATGTCCATACAGCCTTTTTCCTTGTCTTTCAGGTATATCTGGATCAGTCCCCTGTTGTAATAAGCCTCTGCCAGGTAAGGATACAATTCTATTGACCTGGAATAATTGGTAATGGATCTGGGAAAATCTCCCGACAGACAATAAAGATTCCCCAGGTTGTAATACACATAAGCAAAATCAGGTGCCAGGGAAGCGGCTTTCTCCAGATCTTCAATGGCCCCGGAATAATCATACTCCCTGCGACCCTGTTCCTGAACACGTGTACGTGCAGTGCCCGCTTCGTCTAGTGTAAGAATCTGCACATTGTTCTCCATGGAGGATATGAAGTCAATCATCTCGCTTTGCAAAGCTGCCCGGTTTATGTAGTAAAACACGTTCCCGGGGTCACGTCCTACAGCTTCGTTATACGACGCCAGTGAAGCGTTGAATAATTTGCTCTGGAAATCCAGAATCCCTCGCAAGAAATAAAGATCTGCAGTTCCGTCGCCTCCCCGGATAAGCGACTCCACCTGTTCTTTCTGAAAATTCAGCTGGTCCGGATCGACTTCAGGTTCGTTGCTGAACAGATGTACCGGAATGGACTGTCCCAGCATGAATTTCTCCAGGTCTTCATAGTAGTACCTGCGCTCCAGGGCCATAACATTATCCGTTGGCCCTGCCAGCAATTTGTAAAGCGGTTTGAGTCGGATATCCACATCGCGGTACTGAAGCAGCTCGTTGTTGAAATCTTTCTTGGCAAATTCGGCATCCAGGGCAAGAAGACGGTCAAAACGCTGTGTTGTGTCCGCAAAGGCAGAATAAGTCGTGTCGCCCAATCGCATCTTGTATTCATTGACCTTGTTCTGGGCCACATTGTAATCGAGCTCGGCCGAGGCAAACAGTCCCATTCTGTTTTTCACGTACGATCGGTTCATATAGGCATTCGCAAAATCGGGATAGAGTTCAATGGCTTTGTCGTAATCCCTCAGGGCATCCTTGTATCGTTCCATTTGAATGAAAAGTGCCGCCCGGTTATAATAGGCCAGCACATTGCCCGGGTTGATGGAAATGACCCTGTCGTAATCCTCCAGCGCGTTATTGTAATCACCTATCTGTGTCCGGATAAGAGCCCGGTTGTACAGTGTCAGCGCATTCCCGGGATCATCAGTCAATACCTGTTCCAGGTCGCTGAGTGCGCCTGACAGGTCGTTTGAGTTATACCGTATCAGTGCCCTGTTAAAATACGCGAATGAGTTGTCAGGAGCCAGGGACAATGCCTGGTCCAGGTCTTCGAGAGCTGAAGAATAGTCTTCCTGCATGGCATAGACACGTGCCCGGCGTATATATCCTTCGGGATCGAATTTGTTGAGCAATATCGCAGTTTCGTAATCATGAAGCGCCTTTACCGTATCTTTCAGGTACAGGTAACATGCTCCCCGGTTCAGGTAAGCTTCGCTCACCCTGGGTTCGTGACGGATGAAGCGGTTAAAATCTTCTTCTGCCAGCTTGAATTGCTGAGACAACAAATACGTTACCCCACGGCTGAAATAGAGCCCGTTGTAACCGGGCCTGAGGTCTATGGCTTCCCGTAGATCATGGAGCGCTTTTTCATAATCACCAAGACGGGAATGTGTAATGGCCCTGTAGTGGTAAGCCAGAGTGAATATGGGATGGATCCCTATGGCCTTGTCAAAATCGGCTTTTGCCCCGAGAAAGTCTCCCAGGTTGTATTTACCGATCCCTCTGAAAAAATAGGCTTCGTGTAAATTGGGGTCAAGCTGAATAAGCTTGTTGAAATTTTCGATTGCCTGCTGGTAACGACCTTCAAACAACAGGTGTTGTCCCCGGTAAAAGAACTGCTGTTTGTCGTATTGTGCCTGTGCTCTCCCTGCCGTAAAAATAATCAAGATGAGTAACGGGATATAGAAGCATGATCTTTTTGCCATTTTCCAAAGGTATAAAATTGACCGGAAAAATTCGTTTCTTTGCATCTTAAATGACAAAAAATATGCCGCGTCCGTTACTGCCCCTGCTCTGCATTCAGTTTGCCTTGTTGTTTTTCACCACTCCCCTGAAGTCACAGGCAGTACGCCCCGAGGAATATGCTTTTCTTATTTCAGGCGAGGAACTTGAGTACCACATAGGATACCTCTCTGACAGCCTCCTGCAGGGAAGGGAAACAGGGTCACCCGGAGCATCTGAGGCGACCCGGTATATTACTGCCAGATTCAGTGAATACGGAATCCGCCCCCTCGGCACAGGAGATCCCCGGCGGTATAACACCTCTTACATACAGGGATTTGCCTGTCCCACCGGACAAAGGGGCAGGAATATTATCGGATGGATCCCGGCCGTGACAGAAAGCAGTGAATATATTATCGTATCTGCCCATTACGACCACCTGGGGGTCATCAACGGCATCCTGTATCCGGGAGCGGACAGCAACGCCTCGGGGGTTTCGGCGCTCTTGGCGCTTGCCCGCGTTTTCGGCACCGTGACAAGGGAAGGCCGCGGGTTGTCTCGCAATATCATTTTTGTTGCCTATGATGCCAAGGAATTTTCCATGACAGGAGCACGCATCTTTGCCCTTTCCTTAGGTATCCCGGCCGGTCAGATCATACTCAACCTGAATCTGGACCAGATCGGGACCAGCCTGGCCCCTCCCGGCCATACGGAAAACTACATCCTGATCCTGGGTGCAGGATCGGTCCCCCGGCATGTCGTGCAATCTTTGAACAACAGCAATTCTTTCTATAACACAGGTCTGGAACTGGATTATTCCTTTTATAACAGTCCCGCATTTGCCGAGATCTATTTTTCAATGACGGAACAATCCGTTCTTGCCCAAATGAACATCCCGTCCCTGCTGATCACGTCCGGGGTAAACGAATACACATACAAACCCGGAGACACGCTCCGGATCATAAATATGCGGGTACTTGTGAAGAGGGTACGCTGGCTGTTCCTTACCGTGTGGGATTTGCTTCAGCGTTGAAATATTCTGACCAGATCGTACGAAACGGTCACGCTGCCGCGCATTTGTTTCATCCTGTAATCAAAGAAATCGCTTCCCGGTTTGAAGATGTCCCTGAAACCTGTCATGATGTGCATTCCCATCCTGATCCTGGGAAATATACGTACCTCATACCCAAAAAACAAACCGGCATCCCAGGTGTCGAGTAATGATGAAAAATCCATGACCTGGGGACTGGTCAGATCTGAATCCACCCGGTCCGGTACGGATCCAATGAACCCCTTGGTGGCATGGGTGACGAAACGCGATCTGAATACATAGGAACCGAAAGCTCCCAGTTGTATTCCGTGCTGTTTTTTCGATCCCAGAAGGAATTCCGCATAAAGTGGTATTTCCAGCAAAGTAAAACTCATGGACATTTCAGAGGTCCCCGTAAAATACTGTACCGTGTTTTCTCCCTTGAACTTCTGGTTGGTTACACGGGCATCGGCATCCATGGCAATGGTCTTGTAATTGAGATTGGCGCCAACGCTCCAGCGCGGATGCAGATTCAGGAAGAAACGGGCCCCCAATGTTGCATTCAGCTTGGGATAGGCATTGAAATACCCGCCTACGGCATTGAAGGGTATGGGGACTGCCCCTCCCAGGTCTGTTCCCAATTGGGGAGATATGCAAAAGGAAGAAGCAAATACCGGGGTCTGCTGGGCGGTTACCGGGCATGCAGCGGTTGCCAGGAGCATGATTCCCGTTACGGTCAATATCAAGATATTCCTTACCATGTGGCAAAAATAAAAAACTTCTTCAGACCCGTAACTATCAGGTCGGTATTTTGGATCTCAAAGCCATCCCTGTCGGAAGATCAGTTCTCAGGGCGAGTGATTCCGGCGTACCGCAGAAACAACAGGTCCCTCCTCCTTCCCCGGCCTCGGGTCCCATATCAATCACCCAGTCAGCACACTTGACCACATCCATGTTATGTTCTACCACAAGCACGGTGTGGCCTTTTGATATCAGGGCCTCAAACGACCTGAGCAATTTGGCGATATCGTAAACGTGAAGACCCGTTGTGGGTTCGTCAAAAATGAAAAGCCTGTTTACGGCGGAATTTTCACGGGAAAGGAAATAAGCCAGTTTCACGCGCTGACTTTCCCCGCCGCTCAGACTGCTGCTGTTCTGGCCAAGTTTGATATAGGAAAGTCCCACCTGGTCGAGCGGTCTCAGTCTTTCAGCAATACGCAATGCAGTGGGGTCCTTCTGTGAGGAGAAGAAATCAATGGCTTCTTCCACCGTCATTTCAAGGACATCATAAACATTCATTCCTTTGTACCTGACTTCTAGAATGTCGGACTGAAATCTCTTTCCCCCGCAGGATTCACACGTAAGGACCACGTCTGCCATAAATTGCATTTCCACCCGGACCACGCCCTCCCCCTGGCATTCGGGACAGCGACCTCCTTCGATGTTGAACGAAAAATGAGAATGTCCGTACCCGTTCATCCGTGCGTATGGCTGCTCTGAAAATAATTTCCTGATATCGTCATACGCTTTGATATAGGTCACCGGATTTGAACGGGAGGATTTCCCAATCGGATTCTGGTCAACCAGTTCCACTCCGGCGATGCGGTGCAGGTCTCCCGTCAGCCTGCCGAATTTTCCGGGAGCAGGAGTTCTGGCCTGGTTCAATACACGGCTCAGGGCATAATACAATATGTCTCTTACCAGGGAAGACTTTCCGGACCCGCTCACCCCCGTAACGGCAGTAAAAACCTGCAGCGGAAAGCTGACGTCAATCCCTTTCAGGTTGTTGTGACAGGCTCCTTCAATGCCTATGTAGGAATTCCATTTTCTGCGACCGTCCGGAATCGGTATGATATCAGGATCGGCCAGAAAGCGAAGCGTACGGCTTTCACCCGGTTCAATATCCGATCCTGCCGGCAGGGGTGGTCCCAGGTACATAAGCCTTCCACCGTCCTTCCCGGCCAGGGGCCCAATATCAATGATACAATCGGCAGCCCGCATAATCTCTTCGTCATGTTCCACCACAATTACAGTATTCCCGAGATCTTTAAGGGCTTTGAGCGATATCAGCAGTCGTTGCGTATCCCTGGGGTGTAAACCTATGCTCGGCTCGTCCAGTATGTACAGACTTCCAACGAGAGAACTGCCCAGGGAACTTACCAGGTTCACCCGCTGACTTTCGCCCCCGCTTAGTGTGGAAGACCGGCGGTTCAGGGTCAGGTAACCGAGTCCTACCTGGTTCAGGAAGTGCAGACGGTATCGGATCTCCTCGATCGTCCTGCCTGCTATCTCCAACTCCTTGGTCCTCCATGGAATGCTCCCCATGAAAGCATCCAGGTCCCCCACATTCATCTCGAGCAACTGGTCTATGCGCCTGTCGTGAATTTTTACATAAGAGGCTTCCTTGCGCAACCTTGTGCCACTGCATTCGGGACATAATGTTTTCCCGGTAAAACGGCTGATCAGTATCCTGTTTTGTATCTTGTATCTTGCCGATTCCAGGTGCCTGAAGAAACGGTGTATTCCTGTTACCTGTGAGTCACCATTCCAGAGCCATTCCTTTTCCCGTACGGTAAGGAGCTTATACGGCTTGTGGATGGGGAAGCCCGCCCCCGAAGCATGGCGTACGACCTCATCCTTGAAGGATCGCATCACGTCTCCCCTCCAGCAGGCAACGGCATCCTGATATACGGAAAGCTCCGGGTCAGGGATGACAAGGGATGCATCTATGCCGGTTATCTGACCGTAACCGCCGCATTCAGGGCATGCACCCAGGGGACTGTTGAAACTGAACAAGTATTCAGTCGGTTGCATGAACGTGATCCCGTCGGCTTCGAAACGTGTGGAAAAAGGAACCTGCTCATTTCCGGCAAGAACGTACAGGGACCCGTCCCCGACGGTAAAGGCAGACTGAACGGATTCCATAATCCTGGCCCGGTTGTCAGGTTCATCCACGGGAACGACCCTCCCTGTCATGAGAAGCACTTCCCTCGATTGGAAACGTTCCATCCCGGTCAGCAAATCCTCTATCCTGACCATCTCTGTTCCGTCATAAAAACGGGCATACCCGTCCTGCTGCAACTGCAAAAGTTTTTCTACCCTTCGTTTTGTGTCATTCCACCCGAAAGGGGCCAGTATCAGTGCATGACTGCCTGAAGGAAGCCCCAGGATAAACTGCAGCACATCCTCCCTGGTCTGACAGGTTACTTCCCTGCCTGAAACGGGAGAATATGTTCTTCCCACACGGGCGTAAAGCAGACGCAGATAATCATAAATCTCGGTTGAAGTTCCCAGTGTGGAACGGGGATTGCGTGTGTTGACCTTTTGTTCTATGGCGATCGCCGGAGGGATTCCTTCTATAAGGTCCACATCGGGTTTTTTGATCCTTCCCAGAAACTGACGCGCATAGGCAGAAAGACTTTCCACATAGCGCCTCTGGCCTTCGGCAAAAAGCGTATCAAAGGCAAGAGATGATTTTCCCGAACCCGAAACTCCCGTGATCACTATAAACTTATCCCGGGGGATCTCAACCGTGATGTTCTTTAAATTGTGAACACGCGCACCCTTTATTACAATTTTATCTTCACTCATGCTTTCATTCCCTTACGGCCTTAATGATCCCTTTGATCTTTCTTAACTGGAACAACAGCAGGTCCACCTGTTTGTTGGAATTGACAGCTACCTGGAGCCGTCCGGACATTTTTCCCTTATGCCCCGAGAAGGTATAGCTCCGCAGGTTAAGTGAAAGGCTGATAATCACGTCTTCTATCTCCCTTGCCAGACCGGGTTCCTGATAAGCGGTAAAACGGATGGTCGTCTGGAACACGGCAGAGGTGACAGTGTTGCGCCACCTGACCTTCTGGATCCTGTAGGGATACTGGGTCATGAGCCTGGCTGCATTGGGACAGCTCATCCTGTGAATCTTTATGCCTTCCCTGATCGATACGAAACCGAACACATCATCGCCGATGACCGGGTTGCAGCATTTTGCCAGTTTGTAACCGATCCTGCCAAAAGTATCGTCAATGATCAGGTAATCTCCTTCCCTGTATCTGGAAGTAGCGGCCGCCTGATCAGGGACCGTCGTCTCCTGGAGTGGTTTCTCGGATTTATCCTCTTTCCCTTCTCTTTCCTGCATCAGGAAGTCCTTAATCTCCTGAAGCGAAATATCTTCCCTTGCGATTGCCCCGTAAAAGTCGCTTATCTGTTTGATCCTGAAACGCTTCATCAGCAAGGCCGTATTTTCCGCAGTGAGCTCTGTTTTCCAGTTCTTCAGACGACGTTCCAGCATTTCCCTGCCTGCTGCATCCTGTATCCCGGCTTCTTCCCTGAGTTTCTGACGGATCTTGTTTTTCGCTTTTCCGGAGATCACAAAACCGAGCCAATCCCTTGAGGGTTTCTGATTCTTACCCGTTATGATCTCGACCACATCTCCTGTCTGCAAAATTTCCCGTACCTGCGACATCTTTCCGTTCACCCTGCCTCCGGTACACTTAAGCCCGATATTTGTATGGATGTCAAAAGCGAAATCCAGTACCGTGGACCCCGCTGCCAGTCTTCTCAGGTCACCTGCGGGCGTGAATACATAGATCTCGTTGGGCTTGAACGTCTCCTGACCGGATACCGTATTCAGATCCTCACTGGGATTCTGGAGCCGTTTTCTTACGTTCGCCAGCCAGTCCTGCATTACCTGCTCGTTTCGCATCCCTTTGTAAGCCCAGTGGGCAGCCACTCCGTATTCGGCGATCACATCCATCCTGCGGCTTCGTATCTGCACCTCTACCACAGGACCGTCCGGTGTCTTAACAGTAATGTGCAGTGATTCGTATCCGCTTGATTTGGGGACTGTGATCCAGTCTCTCATCCTTTCAGGGATAGGTTCGTACATTTGCGTCACCAGCGAATATACCTGCCAGCACAGTTCCTTTTCCTTCTCGGGAGTGGTGTCGATAATAAAACGAATGGCCAGGATATCATACACCTCTTCCACCCCTACCTGTTGGGCCTGCATTTTCCTCCAGATGGAATAGGTGGCTTTTGTACGGCTTTTGAGTTCGTAGCGTATACCTGATTTTTTCAACTCCTTTTCCAGGGGTTTTACAAATCGTGCAATCTGCGCCTTGCGTTCAATTTCTGTAGCCCTCAGGTTATTGGTTATCAGACGGTATTCCTCGGGCTGAATGACCTTGAAAGACAGATCTTCCAATTCGCTTTTTACCCTGTAAAGTCCCAGCTGGTGAGCCAGGGGAGCATATAACATGAGCGTCTCTGTGGCTTTCTTGATGTGATCGTTTCGGGGAAAACATTCGGTAAGCGAACGCATGACTTCAAGCCGGTCAGCCAGTTTAACCAAAGTGACACGGGGGTCTGCAGAATATGAAATGATCAGTTTCCTGTAATTTTCAGCCTGCAGCCTGGTGTCCCTGGGATTGATGGTCGAGATCCTGTTGAGCCCGTTTACCATAAGTCCCGTTTCGCTGCCGAATTCACGGCTGATCCGCTCCAGTAATTCCGGATGCCTGCGGCTTGCCTCATGCAGGTATACGATCGCGACGGATTCCTGTGTAAGCCCTATCTCTTTTGCCACAATGGAAGCGACTGCGTCTACATGCTCCATGAAGGGACGGCCGTTGCCGCGGACCTGCCCGGCAAGTTGTTCAAAGGCAAACTGCCTTGCCTGATCAACCATTTCCGTATTCATGACAATAATTTTTCCAAAGCATACATTTCGTCCCTGAATCTGGCAGCTGTTATAAAATCCAGTTTGGAAGCCGCGTCTTCCATTCGTTGCCGGGCTACTCCGGCTGCTTTTTTCAGTTGTTCCTGTGTCATGGATCGGGTTACAGGATCTTCCGCCACCATGTGAACCGCATCGTGCACATCGTCGTACGGCATGCCCTGATCCAGTGTATTTCTTACATTTTTTGCTATTTGGGTGGGAGTGATCCCGTGCTCCCGGTTGTATTGCATCTGCTTTGCACGGCGTCTTTCCGTTTCCCTGATGGTCCTGGCCATGGAGTCGGTTATTTTGTCGGCGTACATGATCACGCGTCCCTCAACATTGCGTGCCGCCCTGCCGGCTGTCTGGGTCAGAGACCTCTCCGATCGCAGGAATCCTTCCTTGTCGGCATCCAGAATAGCCACCAGGGACACCTGGGGCAGGTCAAGTCCTTCCCTCAAAAGGTTGACTCCAATCAGTACGTCGTAATATCCTTTCTGGAATTCCTCAAGGATCCTGATCCTTTCCAAGGTATCCACATCCGAGTGGATATAGGTGCAACGAATATGAATCTTCTGAAAAAACTTGTGCAACTCCTCGGCCATTCGCTTTGTGAGCGTGGTAACCAGCACACGCTGATCCTTTGCAGCGCACACCCGGATCTCCTCTATCAGGTCATCTATCTGTCCTTCCGTCCGGCGCACTTCTACCGGAGGATCCAGCAGTCCGGTGGGACGGACCACCTGCTCCACAATGAGCCCTTCCGACTTCTCCAGTTCATAATCGGACGGGGTGGCAGACACGTAGAGTCTCTGACCGATAACACTGTCAAACTCGTCGAAGGTAAGGGGCCGGTTATCAGCCGCTGCAGGCAGCCGGAAGCCATACTCGATCAGTACCTCCTTACGGGACCTGTCCCCACCGTACATGGCCCTGACCTGGGGAAGTGTTACGTGACTTTCGTCAATAATGGCAAGAAAATCATCAGGAAAATAATCCAGCAGACAAAACGGTCTTGTTCCCGGGGAGCGTCCGTCAAAATACCTGGAATAATTCTCTATTCCGGAACAATATCCCAGTTCCCGGATCATTTCCAGGTCAAATTCCACACGCTCAAGCAATCTTTTTGCTTCCAGGTGCTTACCTGTTTCCTTTAAATAAGCTACCCTTTCGACCAGGTCGTCCTGAATATGCTTGATGGCCTGTTCCTTCCTTTCCCTTGTTGTAACAAATGCGCTTGCCGGATATATGGCTATGCCTCCGATCTTTTCAATAATTCCCCCCGTGGACGGATCAAAACGCTCAATGGACTCAATACGATCGCCCCAGAACGCAATCCGGCAGGCAATATCGTCGTAGGCCAGGTAAACGTCCACCACATCCCCCCTTACACGGAAAGTTCCTCTTTTAAAATCATTTTCGTTCCGGGAATACAAAGCGTCCACCAATCTGTACAGCAACCGGTTGAAATCGTGAGCTTCTCCTGTTTTCAGGGTGATGGTGTTCGAATGGAAATCCTCCGGATTGCCTATTCCATACAGACAGGAAACGCTGGACACGACAAGTACGTCACGTCTGCCGCTCAACAGCGCGGAAGAAGTGCTCAGCCGAAGTTTTTCAATTTCATCGTTAATGCTCAGGTCTTTTTCTATATAGACATCCGTTACAGGCAGATACGCCTCGGGTTGGTAGTAATCATAATAAGAGACAAAATACTCGACTGCATTTTCAGGGAAAAAACTTTTGAACTCCGCATAAAGCTGGGCCGCAAGTGTTTTATTGTGGCTTATGACCAGCGTGGGCCTTTGCAGCTTTTCCACGACATTGGCCATGGTAAATGTTTTTCCCGAACCTGTCACCCCCAGTAATACCGCGGCCCGGGTACCGTCATTGAATATAGCGGTAAGCTGGTCGATCGCCTGCGGCTGATCTCCCGTAGGTTCATATGGAGCTTTGAGTCTGAATTGCATTGGATGTATCCCGGGTCGCAAATTTACTGAAAAAACAAGAGCGATGTAGCGTATGCCCCGGTCAGTACATCAAAAAACCTGCCAGCCCGCCCAAAACCATAAGCAATATGGGATGTACCCTGTAAAAGTAAGCTGCCAGAAAAGCTGCTGAGAATAACAGATAACTGCGGTAATCCGCAAAATTTTCCGGGGTGGCCATGACCAGCACCGCAGAAGCGATCAGTCCCACCACGACAGGCCGTATCCCTTTGAATACACCCTGAACGATCTCATTCTTCCCGTATTTTATGAAGAAACGGCTTACGATGGTCATCATTACCACAGACGGCAGGATCAGGGCGAGTGTTGCCATCACCGAGCCCAGCACATTACCTCCTGCAGCGGTATATCCCACATAGGTGGCAGTATTGATGGCAATAGGTCCGGGTGTCATCTGCGATACGGCCACGATGTCGGCAAATTCAGAAATCGTAAGCCACCCGTGCTGGTTCACCACTTTGTCCTGAATCAGCGACAACATGGCATACCCCCCCCCGAAGCAGAAAATCCCTATCTTGAGAAAGGATAAAAACAATTGCAGGTAAATCATATTTTTCGCCTCCCTTTCCTGTGTTTTTCGATCCTGTACCAGATGTACCCGCCCAGGCCGGCTGCCAGGATGATCCATACAGGAGACACCCCGAACAGCCAGATGAGCAGTGTGGCCGCACCGGCGATCAGGCCCGTCGACAGTGTCAGTCCTAAGGAACGCATGGTGGTTATTACGGGAACTGCTATAAGGGCAACGACAACGGGACGCATCCCCAGAAAAATGCTTTCAACCACGGGATTGCTTCTGTATGTCCGAAAGAAAACAGCCAGCATCAGTATGGCCAGGAACGGGGCAAGAACCGCACCTGAAACTGCGATCAGAGAACCCCGAATGCCTTTAAGCCGGTAACCCACTGCGACGGCCATATTCACGGCTATCACACCCGGCATGGTCTGGGTTACTGCCAGGATATCCGTGAAATCTTCCCTGGCGATCCACTTCTTACGTTCCACCACCTCCCTTTCTATGATCGGCAGCATGGCAAGGCCTCCTCCTATGGTAAAGGCCCCTATCCTGAAAAAAACCCTGAAAAGATCCCGGTACATGATCAGTCTAATATTATTTCCACGATCCGGTTAATGAGGGAAGCGTCAAACGGACGTTCTACCCGGATATAATTGCGTGTATATCCGTGCATTTTCCCGTTTGCGGCCTTTCCTTCAAAAAGCACTTCTTCTTTTCTGCCTTTGTTTGCATGTAAGAATTCCCCGTGCAATCTGTCAGACAATGCTCCAAGCAGCCGGGTCCTTTGGGTAATGATCCCTTCCCGGACCCTTTCAGTGACGGGATACGACGCCGCCCTGGTTTCCGGTCTGAGTGAAAACGGGAACACATGCAGAAAAGAAGGCCGGAGTTCTTCCAGCAGATCGTATGTCTGTCTGAAAGCATCTTCGGTTTCACCGGGAAAACCGGCGATCACATCCACTCCTATGAAGGCACAGGGCATCAGGTCGTGTATATATCTGACTTTATGAGCAAAAACAGAGGTGTCGTAACGTCTCCCCATCTTCCTGAGCACCATATCGCTTCCGCTTTGCAGGGGAATATGAAAATGCGGCAGAAAACGGCTGTTCCCGGCGATCATTTGTATAATTTCGTCTGTCAGCAGGTTCGGTTCTATGGAAGAAATTCTGTAACGGTCAATGCCCTGTACTTCAAACAAGGCGTCCAGCAATTCCGTGAAAGATTCCCCGGTTGTCTTTCCAAAGTCTCCCGTATTTACCCCTGTCAACACGATCTCCCTGACTCCCCTGGAAGCAATTTCCTTTGCCTGAAGAACCACCTGGGCAATGGGAATGTTCCTGCTCCTGCCTCTGGCCAGGGGAACGGTACAATAAGCACAGCAGTAATCACACCCGTCCTGTACCTTCAGGAAAGAACGTGTTCTGTCGCGGGCCTCTTCTCCCGCCGAATAAGCTGCAAAAAAACTGTTTTCAGTTTCAGCGGGCCTTACCAGCAATGTGTGATTTTCATTCTTTTCCACAACACGTAAGATGTGATCCCTGAACCCTGTGCCGATAAGGGCTCCGGCTCCCGGTATCTGTTGTAACCTCTCCGGGCGTAACTGGGCGGAACATCCTGTAACGATGATCCGGGCCCGGGGATTGATCCGCAAGACCTTGCGGATAGCCTGACGGCTTTTTTTATCTGCATGTTCGGTAACGGAACAGGTATTGATGATGTACAGGTCGGCACAGCGGGAAGGCTTCACCTTTTCATAGCCCTTTTGCATCAGTTCGCGGGCAATGGTGGCACTCTCGGCATAATTGAGCTTGCATCCGAGCGTAATAAACGCAAACGTCTGTTTTTCATTCATACGGTAAATCCTTCATGGTCAAAGTAACCGAAGCTTTCCCCGTTTCACCTCCAAGGGCAGGAGCAAGTTTGGATACTTTCACCCTGCAATCCGAAACAGGAAAAGCACGGGTAAGGGAACGGATGATCCGTCCCGCGACATGTTCAAGCAACCTGCTGGGCACTGCCATTTCTGCCGCCACCACCCGGTACACTTTGGAGTAATCAATGGCATCCTCCAGTTCATCGGTCAGAACTGCCGGACAACTCACTGTTTCCAGTTCAACATCTACCAGAAAACGCGTTCCTATCAGACGCTCTTCGTCAAAGCAACCGTGGTGCGCGTAGAATTTCATGTCGTTCAATGTGATCGTCGCCATAATCGTCAGGCCAATAATAAAAAAACACAGGGTTTCTTTTTGTAGAGACCTTCGAAATCCGGAATATGATGTTTCCAGTCTGCTACGGTTCGCGTAGATATGAACGCTCCGGGCATTGTCAGGTCCAGGGCGAGTGTCAGCCGGGTATCCGCTGCACAGCACCCGAGGAAGGCCCGGAACAGGGATTCGTTCCTGTAGGGCGTTTCGATGCATATCTGTGTCTGTCGTTCCAGCGCAGATATTCTTTCCAGTTCCCGGATCCTTTTGTCACGCTGGGGCGGCTTTACAGGCAGATAACCCCTGAATGCGAAATGCTGCCCGTTCAGACCCGATGCCATCAGGGCAAGCATCAGCGAAGACGGCCCCACAAGAGGTATCACCCGGAATCCGTACGTATGTGCCAGGGCAACCAGTCCTGCTCCCGGATCAGCAACAGCCGGCAGACCGGCTTCCGTGATCATTCCCACAGAACGACCCTGCCTGAGCGGGTCCAGCAATCTGTCCAGATCTTCGGGAGGTGTATGCTCGTTCAGCAATTCAAATTCCAGGGATCCCACCCTGAGCCCCAGTACAGAAAGATAACGCCTTGCCGTTCTGAGTTCCTCCACAATAAAACAAGAAAGCCGTCTTACCGTCTCTATATGGTCAGCAGGCAACACCTGGGAAGGTGGCGTGTCACCCAGCGGGGCCGGTATCAGATACAATGCCGGATGGTTCATTTCGCCTGTCCCTCCTGTCTAAGGCGTTCGGTCAGTGCCCTCTGAAACCGCCTGGCATTCTTCATATGGTCCGACAACGTCGATGCGAAATTGTGGTATCCGCTAAAATCTTCCCTGGCACAAAAATACAGATGCTTATGCCGGTCGTAGTGCAGTACGGCATCTATGGCCTCTATGGAGGGTACACTGATGGGGCCCGGAGGCAATCCCCTGTATTTATAAGTGTTGTATGGGGAGTCTATGCGCGTATGTTTCCTGAGAACCCTTCTGATGGAATAATCCTGTGCTGCAAAGATCAATGTGGGGTCCGCCTGAAGGGGCATGTTGATGCGCAGGCGGTTCATGTACACTCCGGCAACGGCAGGCATTTCATCTGTCTTTTTTGTTTCTTCGTAAACAATCGAAGCAAGGGTACTCACCTGAAGGGGTGTCATTCCAATATTTCCTGCCTTTTCTTTTCTTTCGGATGTCCAGAACTTGACGTATTCCCTGTGCATCCTGTCCAGCAGCTGTTCCCCCGAGATGTCCCAGTATACCTGGTACGTGTTAGGGATGAACATCGCCCTGAGACTGACTGAATCGAACCCGAATGAGTGAATGAGAGAATCGTTCCTCAGACAGGCAAGCACTGTTGCCGAATCAATTTCCAGGTTCCCGGACAGTACCGTTGCCAGTCTCTCAAAGGTCCTGATCGTTCCGGATATGACAAGGTTAAGGGGGTCCTGCCAGCCCATGGCCAGTTTTCGCGCCAGCTCCTGGTTGTTCATGTCCGGATCCAGGGCGTACCTTCCCGGATGAACGTTGTCAGGCAGGTTCTCGTGACGGGCTGCCCACCGGAACGTTTTTTCAAATTTCAAATGGCCATTCACAGTCAGACTGTCCATCAGCTGTTCAAAATCCGCTTCATGAGGGATCAGTAAAAAAGCTGGTCTGCCTTCGTGGGTCACAATGTTTTTGTGCCGGAACGTAAAATAAAGTACACATCCGACCGCAATCCCGGCTGACAGCAGGAGCATAAATAACGTGGTAAAAAAAGGGACTCTCTTTCTCATGCGATCATTTCTTATCTAAGACGTACAACCGTACCTGCACCCAGCCGGTCTTCCATGCCGGGATTCAGTTTGCGTAAAGATTCCAGGCGGATACCCGTACGCTGGGAAACATCGTGCAGGGTTTCAGGAACAACGGTGGTCCTGCTTGTCTCGCCTGCCGGGCCCTTGCGGGCCTTTCTTTCCAGATATACTTTTTCACCGACTGCCAGTTCCGCATCGCGGGGCACGTCGTTGAACCGGGTGAGTTCCCCGGTAAAATGCCCTAATTCAGCCGCAACCGAACGGTAGGTATCTCCCGGTGCCGACAGTATATAACGTTTCCCGTTCGTCTGCATTACCCTCCTTTCCACCGAAATGATAAAAACAGCATCGCCCGGAGTGTCCGGTAAAACGTAAACCGGACCTTCGGGGATGGTCTTATGGTCTGCTGCAGGGACCGGAGGATACGTATCGTACAGGTGCAGGTTGTTTTTTTCGATCAGATCTATAAGCAGTTCGGCATATTGCGGATTTGTTGCATATCCGGCCTTTTTCAGACCGAGTGCCCAACCCCTGTAATCTGTTCTGTCAAGCAGGAACAAATCACTGTATCTTGGACGGGAGCGCAGGAATTCGGAATGGTCGTAAAACGATTCTTCCGGTATACGATACTTTCGGAAACATTCCTGCTCACTGTCATCATCGTGGTAAATCCGGTCCCCTTCCCAGTTGTGGCATTTGATACCGAAGTGGTTGTTGCCTTCCTTTGCCAGGCGGCTGTTCCCGTTCCCTGATTCAAGGCATGCCTGTGCCAGAATGATGCTTGCCGGGATCCCGTAACGGTGCATCTGGCCTACGGCAATGTCCTTGTACTTCGCTATGTATTGTTCCCGGGTAAGGTTCTCCGTCCAGTCTGAAGAAACGGGAAGAGCGGAAAATGCGGTCTTTACCGGAAGGATACAGAAAACAATGCAAAATGCCTTGTATAAAGAAGGATTCAACATGGTGCAAATTTAGTATAAATTATTATATTTATATTTGCTTAGAATAAACCCTCATACCTTATGAAAAGGAGTTCCCTTACCATCCGTTTTTCCCAAACAGCCAAAGACAAACTGGAACCGGCAGACGCACAACTCATGGAGCAGGCTGTTGAAGCCGCACGCAACGCCTATGCTCCTTATTCCCAATTTCATGTCGGGGCTGCGGTACGTCTGGTCACGGGAGAGGTCCTGAAAGGAAACAACCAGGAAAACGCATCTTTTCCTGCAGGGATCTGTGCCGAACGTTCCGTTGTATATTACGCGCATGCCAATTATCCCGGTTCCGCAATAGATACCATAGCCGTAACGGCTTCTCCGTGCGGGGTATGCCGACAGGTCCTGCTGGAAAGTGAAAAAAGAAAAAAATCTCCCATCCGCGTCCTGCTGGCAAGCGGTAATGAAGTCCGGATCTTTGACAGTGTCAAAGATCTTCTGCCTTTCGGATTTGATTCTTTCTGAATTTTTGTACCTTTGCACAGGGTAAGTCGTGTACGACCAGCTCCCACTGAACTCCCCCAGGGTTGGAAGACAGCAAGGGTAGGTGGTTGTAGCGGTGCGATACACCAAGCTTACCCTTTTTTTATATGAAAATTGCTGTAGGTCTGTCAGGTGGAGTTGACTCCTCGGTTGCCGCCCTTCTTCTCAGGCGGCAGGGTTACAATCTTATAGGTATGTTCATGCGCAACTGGCATGATATAACAGGGACCCTTCACGGCGACTGTGCCTGGGAGGAAGACCTGGACCTGGCTAAAATGGTAGCCCGGAAACTCGATATCCCGTTCCACTACGTTGACCTTAGCGATCAGTACCGTAAACGGGTAGTAGACTATATGTTCCGGGAATACGAACGGGGAAGGACCCCGAATCCCGACATTCTCTGCAACAGAGAGATCAAATTTGATGCATTCCTTGAAAAAGCATTTGAACTGGGGGCAGAAAAAGTGGCTACCGGGCACTACTGCCGGATTGGGATGACAGGGAACGGAATATACAGACTTTTACAGGGGTCTGATCCCAATAAGGACCAATCCTATTTTTTATGTCAGCTGAATCAGACGCAGCTGTCAAAAGCGGTATTCCCCATAGGCGAATTGCTAAAACCCGGGGTAAGGGAACTTGCCGCTGAAGCGGGATTACCCACTGCCGAAAGGAAAGACTCCCAGGGAATCTGCTTTGTGGGCAAAGTGGATCTGCCCCTGTTCCTGCAGCAACAGCTCAAACCCCGCCAGGGAGATGTGGTGGAAATTTTCAGGGACGGAAGCAGCAAGGTCATCGGGAAACACAGGGGAGCCCATTTCTATACTATTGGTCAGCGTAAAGGATTGCAGATAGGAGGACACGCACAACCTCTTTTTGTCCTGCATACAGACACCGTATCCAACACGGTATATGTAGGAGAAGGACAGGACCATCCCGGTCTGTACCACAGCCGGCTTACCATCTCCCAAAAGGACGTTCACTGGATCAGACCCGATCTGGAAATGCGTCCCGGAGAAGAAAGAACTTACCGCATACGCATCCGTTACAGGCAACCCCTGAGGACAGGCAAACTATTCTTTGACAACGACATGCATATTCACTTCCCGGAACCTGAACGCGGCATCACACCGGGTCAGTTTGCAGCCTGGTACCAGGGAGAAGAATTGATAGGATCGGGTGTTATAGCAACCCGTTCATAACCTCGAGGGCTTTCGAATATTCCGGATAAACAGGATTGATCACACGGTAAAAACTGCTTGTACCGTAAAGTCTTGCGGCTATCAGCGCTTTCATCTGCAAGCGCATATGGTTCCCGGAAGTGGCAAGTTCTTCCTCTTTGGGGACAAGTCCAAACGTTGCCGCAAAGTCGAGTAACCCGGCGAAGGGGACCTCCACGGAGGTCATCCCTTTGTCAAAGGATTCGAAATCGGGGTATAGTCGGGCAAGACGTTCCCTTTCAGTGTCCAGATACCCGTTAATGAATTCGTTTATGATCCCCCTTCTGGCAAGCTGGATATAAAAACCGGAATAATAAGTTGTATCGGCCGGAACAAAAACATCGGGCATGATACCTCCACCTCCGTACACGATCCTGTTTTCCCTGAGGGTCCTGAATGCCAGAGAGTCTGGGATCCGTACGCTGTCGGCGTTGAAAGATTCACCTCGTTCGTAACGTTCCATGAAATCCTTGTAATACAGTTCTTTTTCACCCATAACATAGGGGGTTTGTATGACCCTGCCGCTGGGGGTGTGATACCGGGCAACGGTCAATCTCATCTCAGAACCGTCGTTAAGGGGGAACAACTGCTGAACAAGGCCTTTCCCAAAGGAGCGCCTTCCCACGATTACCCCCCTGTCCCAGTCCTGTATCGCCCCGGCCACGATCTCGCTTGCCGAGGCAGATCTTTCGTCCATCAAAACCACGACAGGTGTATTGATGAAAAAGCCCATGCCCGATGCTTTCACTTCCTGACGCGTGGTCTTTCCACCCTCGGTAAAGAGGATCAGCTCGCCTTTGTTGAGGAACTGCTCTGCCAAAAAGAGGGCTGCGCCCAAAAAACCTCCCCCGTTCCCCTGCAGGTCAAGGATCAGTCCCCGGGGCATTTCCCCCAGGTCCCTGAAGGCATCTATGAATTCATCCTGTGTGGTAAGCGCAAATTTATTGAGCCTTACATACATCACACCGGGTGCTGCCCAGTAGGCAGCATCAATGCTGTGGATGGGGATCCTGTCCCTTACTACCTCGAAATACAACGGTTCCTTCTCTCCCCTGCGGATTACGGTTAAGGAGACCCTCGTACCCTTTGGCCCCCGGAGCAGGCCGAAAACCTTCTGGTTGGTCAGCACGGAGGACGATATCTCTTCGCCGTCAACGGCAACAATCCTGTCGTCGGCCCTGATCCCTACGCTTTCTGAAGGAGCTCCCGCAACAGGATTGACCACCACCAGGGTATCGCGTATAATGGCAAATTCAATTCCTATACCTTCAAAATTCCCTTCCAGAGGTTCGTTCATGTTTTGTACATCTTCGGCAGGAATATAGGTGGAGTGCGGGTCCAGTTTTCCCATAAGGGTTTCGATCATTTCGTCTACTGCAACGTCAGTATTCAATGTATCCAGATGATACTGTGTTATATAAAACAAAGCCTGTCCCAGCTTGTTTACCTGTTCGTTCAGTAAATTCCCGGACTCCTGGGCACTGAGGTTCTGGAACGGAGCTGTTGACAGCAGGATCAAAACGACTGTCAGCGCTGTATTTGAGATCTTCTTCATAATACGCAAATGTAGCAAATTATGTGCCCCGTATTCTTTTTTTTTAACAACACTTGTATTTTAGTAAATGCTTTTACTATATTTGCATTTACTATACACCGTTATACTATTATTTAGACAGGACAACAATGAAAAAAACTATTTTAACGATCACTGCATGCACAATGGTGCTTCTGACGGCACAGCCGGTACAGGCCCAGGTCTCGGATCTGGAAGCCAGGACTACCAAACTGGAAGGCATTGTATCGAAATTGCCGAAAATGTCAGGATTTATAAATTTACGGTACCAGTATGAAGATCAAACCAATTCTTTTGATATCCGCCGTGCCAGGCTGGACTTCCGGGGAAATCCGGTTAAATGGTTTGATTATCGTTTACAAGTGGATTTTGCTTCTTCTCCAAAGATCATCGATGCCTTTGTCAGGCTTAAGATCAGTCCTATGTTCAACCTGCAGGCGGGACAGTTCAAGCTTGCCTTCTCCCTGGAGAACCCTTACGGTCCTCTGGACCTGGAAACCATTGAGAATTCGCAGGTTATCAGCTTCCTTTCCGGGATCAACGACCTGGCCGGCAGCAAAGCAGCAGGACGTGACATTGGTGTAGCCGCCTACGGAGGTTTTTTTGAGCAGGATGGCTACAACATCATTGACTATGTTGTCGGCTTGTACAACGGTACCGGCATTAACGTACGTGACAACAACAAACACAAAGACATTACAGGGCGCATAGAGATCCATCCCATTCGCCCGGTAACCCTGTCCGCTTCCTATTATAACGGGAAGATCGGTGAAGACGGAGCGCTTGCCCCCAGGACCCGTTACGGGTTCGGGGCCAGGTATGACGACGGGGACATTCTGGTCAGGGGCGAATACGTCAAGGGAAAAACCGACCAGACAGACAGTGACGGTTTTTATGTGGTTGCAGGGTACAAGTTCGCAGGGAAATTCCAGCCCCTGCTCAAATATGATTACATGCGCAAGGACCTGGCCGATGAGGATGCCAGACAGATCAATTATATGGCAGGGTTTGACTATTGGCCCCACCAGATGTTCCGCCTGCAAATCAATTACACCTACCGCACCTTTATCCTGAAGGAAAAGAACAGCGGCCTTCTGGGCATAATGCTGACGGCACGCTTCTGATAAAAAGACCAATAAATCCTATTAAAATGAAAGAAACTAAAAAATCCTGGTGGAAGCAATTCATGACCGAAGACTGGATCATCGTTGTGGCAGCCGCCATCATACTGGCGTTGGCTGTGATCGTTCCGGCAGTCATGCCAAAAATGCCCAAAACACTTAATACGGGCAAAGAATGGCTTGATGCGGGATATATGTTTGTTTTCCTGCTGCTGGTAACCTACCTGACCTCCATGATCATGAAAAAACCCCTCAAGGGGATTTTCCTGTCCTTCCTTGCCATCTACGTGCTGGCCCTGTTGTCCAATGTGGTCGCATCCATTCCCGCAATCAAATCCACAGGACTGGAATCTGTATTCTTTGCGGTTATCTTCGGACTGATCATCAGCAATGTATTCAAAGTGCCCCAATGGATGAAGCCTGCCATCCAGAGTGAATTCTATATCAAGATAGGCATCATTACCCTGGGTTCAACCATTTTGTTCGGAGAAGTCATGAAGGCGGGAGCCTACGGACTGGCCCAGGCTTTGGTAGTTGTATTGGTGGTATGGAATTTTGCGTTCTGGGTTGCCCGTAAAATGAAGGTTGATGATGAAATGGCCACGATGCTGGCCAGCGGGGTATCCATATGCGGCGTATCTGCCGCCATTGCCACATGCGGTGTGATCAAGGGAAACAACAAGAAACTTTCCACGGTCATTTCGCTGGTTCTGGTGATCGCCATACCCATGATGTACCTGTTACCGTGGCTTTCCAGGCTCATGGGCCTCTCCCCCGATGTGGCCGGAGCCTGGCTGGGAGGTACCATCGATACTACCGGTGCCGTAGCTGCGGCCGGAACCATGCTCGGGGAGCAGGCTGCCCAGACGGCCATCATTGTGAAATCGTCGCAGAACGTGCTGCTGGGTATAGCCGCTTTTCTGATCGCCCTGTACTGGACCTACAAGGGGAAAGAAGGGCAGGAAAAACCCACTGCCAGATTGATCTGGGACCGTTTCCCGAAATTTGTAGTTGGGTTTATACTGGCATCCCTGATATTCAGCATTTTCTTCAGTATAGAAGATGCCAAGGTTGTAGGAAAGATCACCAAAGGTTTCAGCAATTCCCTGTTCAGTATTGCATTTGTTTGTATTGGACTGGAAACCAGATTTAAAGAAATTCTCTCCAAAGAGAACCGACAGCCTCTGAAAGCATTCCTCACAGCCCAGGGAGTGAATATAATCGTCACCCTGATAGTGGCTTACATACTTTTTGGCTGGTTGCAGCCTATGTTGCAGCAATAAAATCTCTCGGAACGCTGAAGGTAAATCCCTCCTTACTCAGATAGGTGTTCGGAAAGATATTCCTCGCCTCGGCCAAAAAGGCCGAGGTTTCTTTATACCGTGACGAGAAGTGTCCCAGCAACAATGTGCCAGCACCGGCGCTGCGTGCTGTCTGCGCGGCCTGCCCTGCGGTGCTGTGCAGGTATTGTGCGGCAGCCTGTGCGTCTTGTTCCAGGAAGGTGGCTTCATGAAACAACAGGTCCACTCCCCGGATCCAGCCCGGAATATCGGGATGTGGTGCCGTATCGGTACAATAGGCCACGGAACGGGGTCTGCTCTTGCGGACACTTTTCTCCCGGAACAGGTAACCGAATGCCGGTACGCTGTGTTTCAGAGGAAAGGCATAGACACATGCTGTTTCAGCTTCAAGGACCTGAACCGGTCCGTCGCCTCTGACCTCCCTGAATATGATGGGAAACGAAGGTTCCCTCTCACCCAGGAAATCATAGTAGAAAGCGAGCATCTTTTCCATCCCGTGCGGTGCGTATATGTATAAAGGAGCTGTTCTGTCAAGCAGGTGCATGGAAGAGAGCAGTCCGGGCAGACCAAAAACGTGGTCTCCGTGCAGGTGGGTTATGAAAACATGTTCGATGGTACGCAGGGAAATATCAAGATGGCGGAGGCGTAATTGGGTTCCTTCTCCGCAATCAAGTAAAAAGGACCGCCCACGTATGTTCAATACGTGAGCGGTAAAAAAGTTTTCTCTTGTTGGCAATGCCGAAGCACACCCGAGACTAGTCAGCGTCAGCGGCATTTTGTTCCATTTCCGATTTCAGGGCGGCCAATTCGGAAATGTCACCTAAAGTTGTTTTTTCCAAGTTGGCTTTCAATTTCTTGACAGCTTTCTGGGTAGTTTCAGATTCTGTTTCTGCTTTTTCCCTTACAGCCGGTTCTTTCCTGGCATCCTGTTCCCAGATACGGGTGTGGGATATGGTTATACGTTTGCTGTTCTTGTTGAATTCAAGCACTTTGAACGGGAGCTTTTCTTCCAGGGCAACGGCTGACCCGTCTTCCTTGGCAAGGTTCTTCTGTCCCACGAAACATTCTATACCGTATGGAAGTGTAACCGTGGCGCCTTTGTCAACAAAGTTGGTAACAGTACCTTCGTGTACCGATCCGGGAGTAAACACGGTTTCGAACACTTCCCAGGGATTTTCTTCCAGCTGTTTGTGTCCCAGGCGAAGCCTTCTGTTGTCCTGATCTACTTCCAGCACGACGACCTCCAGGTTCTCCCCTATGGAGGTGAATTCGGCCGGATGTTTGACTTTCCTGGACCAGGACAGGTCGCTGATGTGAACCAGGCCTTCCACACCTTCTTCAAGTTCCACGAAGATCCCGAAATTGGTGAAATTGCGGACAACAGCATTGTGTTTTGATTCAACCGGATATTTTTCGCCGATCGAAGCCCAGGGGTCGGGTTTGAGTTGTTTGATCCCAAGGGACATTTTGCGTTCTTCCTTGTCAATGGTAAGGACAACGGCATCAACCTCCTGCCCTACCTTCAGGAAATCCTGGGCACTGCGCAGGTGGGAAGACCAGGATATCTCGGTCACGTGTATAAGACCTTCCACTCCCGGTTGTACTTCCACGAAAGCGCCGTAATCGGCTATGACGACTACACGGCCTTTAACGACCGTTCCTACGGTAATCTCATCTCCCAGGGAATCCCAGGGATGAGGAGTAAGCTGCTTCAGACCCAATGCAATGCGTTTCTTGGTATCGTCAAAATCAAGGATCACGACATTGATCTTCTGGTCTAACTGTACAATTTCCTCGGGATGATTGATCCTTCCCCAGGAGAGGTCGGTTATGTGGATCAGACCGTCAACGCCGCCCAGGTCCACAAAGACACCGTAAGAAGTAATGTTCTTGACGGTCCCCTCCAGGATCTGGCCTTTTTCAAGTTTGCCGATAATGTCTGCTTTCTGGGCTTCCAGCTCGGCTTCTATCAGGGCCTTATGAGAAACGACCACGTTGCGGTATTCGTGATTGATCTTGACGATCTTGAATTCCATCGTCTTGTCAACATAAATATCGTAATCGCGGATAGGCTTCACATCTATCTGTGAACCCGGCAGGAATGCTTCGATCCCAAATACATCCACGATCATACCGCCCTTTGTGCGGCATTTGATATAACCTTTGACGATCTCGTCCTTGTCGAAAGCCTCGTTGATACGGTCCCAGGAACGCAGGGAGCGGGCTTTTTTATGTGATAGGATCAGTTGTCCCTTCTTGTCTTCCGCATTTTCAACATACACATCTACCTTATCTCCGGCTGCCAGTTCCGGGTTGTAACGGAATTCGTTCACAGAGATCACTCCTTCGCTCTTGAAGCCTATATTGACAATAACCTCTCTTTTATTAAGGGCTACTACCGTACCTTCTACAATCTCGTTCTCGATCACCTTATTGAGTGTCTGAACGTACTGATCTTCAATTACACTCTTGTCTGTGTCATATACACTTTCTTTTTCAAAAGCATCCCAGTCAAACTGGTCGACGGGAACGGATGCGTTGCTGAGTCTGTTTTTCGGCCCGTCTTCTACTTCGTTCACATCTTCAGAGTAGTCTTCAAGCGCTTCGTTTTTCCGGATCACGATATCATCCGGGTCCTGATCATTGTTCAGGGCTTTTTTGGGGGACAAATCTTTTTCTTTTGCCATGTCAGATAATTACAATAATAATTAGAATGTTAGACTTTATCTTTAATCCCTTTGCAAGGGGTTGCAAAAGTAAACGTTATTTTTTAATTATCAAAAGAATGTAACTTTACAGACACGATTTTAGCTTTTTCTGATGAACAAATCTGCATCCGGGATAAGATCCTTTCCCAAAAATTACTGGACCGCCATTGTCATGGAATTTTTTGAACGGGGAGCCTACTACGGCGTCCTGTCCGTTTTATCTGTTTATCTTGTCCTTTCCAACGAAGAAGGCGGACTGGGCTTTTCCAGGGAAGCAGCGGGGGCTATTATGGGGACCATTCCTCCCCTGTTGTATTTCCTGCCGCTTTTTGCCGGAGCATTGGCCGACAGATACGGATTCAGGAATATGCTCATGATCGCATTTTCGTTCCTCGCAACCGGATATTTCCTGACAGGTTTCATGCATTCATACGGACTGGTATTCGCATCACTGGTGATTATGGCCATTGGCGCGGGATTGTTCAAACCTGTTATTTCAGGGACCATTGCTCATGCTACAAACGAAAAGAATTCCACACTCGGGTTCGGGATCTTTTACTGGGCCATTAATCTGGGAGCCTTTTTCTTTCCCCTGGTACTGGTCCCTGTCCTTAAAAGACAATCATACAGCTATGTTTTCTGGATGGCTGCGGCAGCAGGTACCATCCTGCTTCTGATGAATGTCTTCCTGTACCGGGAACCTGAACACGTTAGGGAAAAAGTACCTCTCACAAAGGTTTTCGGTGATATGGCACTGGTATTCAGGGATTGGAAATTTATCCTGATGATCCTGATCTATTCGGGTTTCTGGATCATGTATTTCCAGATGTACGGGACCGTGTTGTGGTATGTTAACGAGTACATGGATATGACTCCTGTCAACAATGCCGTGAATGCACTCATTACATGGATCACCCGTGCGCCTTCCCAATGGAAATTCGACGTGGAACATGTGACGGTGATCAATGCCGGAGTGATCATTGTGCTGCAGTTGTTCGTATCCAGGATCGTGAACAGATTCAGGGCCCTGCCCACCATCATTACCGGTATCACACTGGGTACAGCGGGGATGGCCATTCTGGCCTTCTCGGCCAATGCATGGGTATTCGTTACCGGCTGTATAGTGTTCACCATGGGAGAAATGACAGCTCACCCTAAATTCAACTCGTTCGTGGGCCTGATTGCCCCGGCCGGGAAAAAAGGCCTGTATATGGGCTATTCTTTCTTCTGCAGTGTCATTGGCAGTTTTGTGGGAGGATTCATTGGGGCCCCGCTCTACAATTTCTTTGTAGACAACCAGGGAAGACCTGATTTGTTGTGGCTGATATTCAGTGGTATCGGCCTTACAAGTGTTGTGGGGCTTATCTTTTTCAATCGTGTTGCAATACATAAAGAACAGCGTTCCTCATGATAGTATCTGATAAAATTAAAGCACTTCGTCAATTGATGCAGCGCTATGGCTGGGATGCCGCGGTCATTTCCGGAACGGATCCCCACGGAAGTGAATACCTGCCTGAACGATGGCAGCAGCGAAAATGGATCTCCGGCTTTACCGGCTCCTTCGGTACCGTTGTGGTAACGCCGGCCCATGCCGGTCTGTGGACCGATACACGGTATTTTATTCAGGCTCAGAGGGAGCTGGAAGGAACAGGATTTGAAATACATCCGTTGCGCGTACCCGGTGCCGTGGATTTTCCGGAGTGGCTGGCAGCGAATCTGCCACGGGGAGGCGTGGTGGGGATAGACGGAGAATGCCTGGCAAACGAAAGGGTCAGGCATCTGGAATCCCTGCTCCATCCCCAGGACGGCACTGTTGAAGACCGTCCTTCCTTCATTGAAGAGATCTGGCATGACAGGCCGGGGCTGCCCAGGCACCCCGTTTTCATGCTTGAAACTAAATACAGCGGGCGTGAAACCCGGTCAAAAATGGAATGGTTAAGACGGCAGATGGCAACGAAAGGGTGTACCCATATACTATTGAACGGATTGGATCAGATCGCCTGGCTGTTCAATGTCAGGTGCCGGGACATTCCCTATAATCCGGTTCCCGTGTCTTATGCCCTGATTGACGAAAACCGTGCCACCCTGTTCATCGCAGAAGGAAAAGCGGGAGAACACGTTTCGGGGGTGCTGGGAAATTCGGGTATCACCGTGGCACCTTACCTGCAGGTGGCAGAAGTCCTGAATGGCCTTCCTGAAAATGCAAAAATCATGACTGACGGCAATACCCTTAGCTACACGTTGTACAGCTACCTGCTATCCCGTTGCGGCAAAGCACGTTTGCTGGACCAGCCGTCGCCTGTGATCCTGGAAAAGGCCGTGAAAAATCCCGTAGAAATTGAAGGTTTCAGAAAAGCATACCTGAACGACGGGATCGCCATGGAACGGTTCCTGTTCTGGCTTGAAAAGACCATGGAAAAGGACATCCCTCTCACTGAAGCAGATACAGCTGCAAAATTATCCTGGATGAGGACGCTGTCCGAAGATGCCATGGGTGACAGTTTCGGATATATATCGGCTTACGGGGCGAATGCTGCCCTTCCGCATTACAGTGCTGTCGCCGGATCCTGCAGTACCCTGCAGAAAAGAGGCTTTTACCTGATCGATTCCGGGGGGCATTACCTGTACGGAACTACGGACATCACGAGGACCATCCCCCTGGGCCCTCTCACACAATTGGAAAGAGAAGACTATACACTGGTCCTTAAGGCGATGATCGCGCTGAGCAGGGCGGTTTTCCTTCGCGGAACCAAGGGAACCCACCTGGACATGCTTGTGAGGGATCCCCTATGGAGACACAGGCGTAATTACGGACACGGGACAGGACACGGTACGGGACACTTCCTTTGTGTGCATGAAGGCCCCCAGGACATCAGGATGACATGGAAAGACCAGGACATTCTGCCGGGAATGGTCACTTCCAACGAACCGGGAATGTACCGGGAAGGATTACACGGTGTGCGGCACGAAAACGTATTGCTGTGCAAGGAACTTGAAGAAAATGAATTCGGTTCCTGGCTGGGGTTTGAGACCCTGACCGTTTGCCACATAGATACTTCTCCGGTGATCCCGGCCCTGTTGGAAACGTCCGGGATCGAATGGCTGAATCTTTATAACCGGCAGGTATACGACACCCTCCTTCCTTACCTGACATATGAAGAGTCCAGGTGGCTGAAAGAAAAAACGGCTCCAATAAAAACAGATTGATCAGCCGCCTTTCACGACATTGAATCCCATGGACAACATTTTGATTAACAGGGAATCCACAGCGTGTGCTGCCGGAGCGCTGAAATCTCCTGAAGCGGGGATCTTCCCTGATATTAGTCCTGAAGCTTTGTTCTTTCCGTAGGGATGAAAGGGCAACAGATGAATGCAGGTCAGATTGCCTGCATCGCGCAGCCGCAATGCAAATGCAATGAGATCTTCTGTTTCCCTCCCGCTGTCGTTTATGCCACGGACCAATGGGATCCTCAGGGCGAAAGGGACACCTGAGCGGGCCACAGCCATCAGGTTCGAATGAATAAGCGCGTTGTCGACTCCTGTATAGTACTTGTGTTTGGCAGGGTCCATCACTTTTATGTCTGCCAGGACCAGACCGGTCAGGGGAATGATCTTTTTTACTATGTGAGCGGGTGCCCACAGGGAAGAATCCAGCGCCGTATGAATCCCGTTTCCCCTGCATGCTTCGAGCAGCTCGGCAAGAATCTCCGGCTGCATGAGCGGTTCTCCTCCCGTAAAGGTCACTCCCCCGCCGGAACGTTCAAAGAACAGGCGCTCCTTCAGCACAATCTGCATGATCTGTCCTGTATCCATTTTCCAGCCACATACTTCGAGTGCAGTTGAAGGACAAAGATCAGGGATCGTATGACCCCGGCATGCACCGCATCCGATACATCGTAAGGGATCAAACATCACCTGCGGCACAGGATCCTGACTTTCCGGATTGTGGCACCACCGGCATGAAAGAGGACAACCTTTGAAAAAAACACTGATCCGTATCCCGGGCCCGTCGTGGATGGCGTACCGTTTGATATCAAAAAAACAGCCCTGAATGCCCATAACCTCAGATCCCGTCGTTCTCCGTTCTGCCTATGATGTCTTCCTGCAGAGACGGTGCCAAATGATTGAAATAATCGCTGTACCCGGCCACCCTGACCAGTAAATCACGGTACAGCTCGGGTTCTTTCTGTGCCTTGCGCAGCGTTTCCGTGTCTACCACGTTGAATTGAATATGGTGTCCCCCCATATCAAAGTAGCCACGGATGAGTGAAGCGAGTTTTTTCCTGTCTTCTTCCGTTTTCATCATGGAAGGGGAAAAGCGCTGGTTGAGCAATGTGCCTCCCGATTTCACCTGGTCGAGCTTCCCCAGGGAACGAACAACGGCTGTGGGCCCGTTGGCATCTGCCCCCTGTGAAGGCGATGTCCCGTCGGAAAGGGGACGTCCTGCCTTTCTTCCGTTGGGAAGCGCCCCGGTGACCGCCCCAAAATACACATGGCATGTTGTGGATAACATATCCATGTGAAACACCCCGCCTCTTGTATTGGGTTTTCCGTCTATCAGGGAGAACAGGTCTTCGTACAGCCTGACCGCCAGATCGTCTGCCAGGTCATCATCGTTTCCGAAAAAGGGAGTCCTGTTGACGATAAAAAGGCGCATGGGTTCATATCCTTCAAAATTACAGGAAAGGGCATCGAGCACGTTTTCCATGGTCCATTTCCTGTCCTCAAAGACATGCTTTCTGAGCGCTGATAGGCTATCGGCGGCAGAACCAAGTCCCGTACACTGAATGTATGAAGTATTGTATCTTGGACCCCCGTTGTAATAGTCCGTACCTTTTTCAATACAATCATCAATCAGAAGGGACAGGAACGGCGCGGGCATCCATTCCGCACAAAGCCGTTCGATCCGGTGATTGACCCGTATCTTGGTATCTATTACATATTTAAGTTGTTTGAGAAAAGCCCCGTACAACTCGTGAAAAGAACGGAATCCGGCAGCATCTCCCGTTTTTACAGACACCGTTTCCCCCGATACGGGATCCGTACCGTTGTTCAGCGTGATCTCCAGAATTTTAGCCAAGTTCAGATAACCGGTCAACAGGTAGGCCTCTTTTCCAAAGGCACCCACCTCTATACAACCGCTGCACCCGCCCTCGCGGGCATCTTCCGGAGATTTGCCCTGCCGTATGAGTTGTTTTACATAGATATCCGGATTGAATACGGAAGGATAGCCATATCCCCTGGCAATCACCCGGCAGCTTTCCCTCAGAAAACGATCAGGTGTGAGAGAAGCTATGTGCACTGAGAAGCCGGGTTGTAAAAGATGGAGTTCTTCGAGCGTCTCCAGCATCAGGAAGGAAACAGGGCTCACGGCATCGGTCCCGTCGGGCCGTATCCCCCCCATATTGATATTGGTAAAATCGTTGTACGTGCCGCTTTCCCGTGCGGTAACACCCACCTTTGGCGGAGCGGGATGGTTGTTCACTTTAATAAACAGGCATGCCATCAGTTCCCTAGCCGTGGCATCGGTCAGGATTCCTGAAGACGTATCCTTCAGATAGAAAGGTTCCAGATGCTGGTCCAGGTGACCCGGATTCATTGCATCCCAGCCGTTCAGTTCCATAATGGTCCCGAGGTGTACAAACCAGTACATCTGCAGGGCCTCGCGGAAGGTCTCCGGAGGATTGGCCGGGACCCTGCGGCATACCGAGGCGATGCTTTCCAGTTCTTCTGCTCCGGCGATGTCTCCCCTGTCCCTGGAGTCAGCTGCCATGGTCATGGCAAGGGATGCGTGACGTCCGGCAAAAAGGATGAGTGCTTCGCATGCAATGTCCATTGCCTGCAACATATTTTTCCTTTCCTGAGCAGAACTGCTGTTTTTGCGTTCCAGTTTCTTCAACGCCATAGCGATCCGTTCCCGGAAACCATGCATCCCGGTTTTGTAAATTTTTCCGTCCAGGGCCGTATGGCCGGGAGCACGCTGCTCGGCAAATTCAGTAAAAAGACCGCTGCTGTACAGTCGTTTCCAGTCATCGGGCAGTATGGAAAAAATGCGGTCTCTTTGGGTTCTCTCTTTCCAAAAAGGAATCACCTCCCTTTCATAGGTGGCTATGTCCTCTTCTGAGACCATATAACGCTGCCGTTCCCTGGAGTTAAGGATTCGCAGGTCCTCCACACTGTGACAGGTCAGTTCCGGATAGGTAGACACGGCCTTGGGACGGGGCCCGCGCTCTCCTACAATGAGTTCCCCTTTCCCGATGTACAGGGTTTGGTTAAGACACAATTCCTTGAAACACAACGCTCTAAGTATCGGAGTAGGATACTTTCCTTCGTTTTTTTTATAGCATTCCGTGATGATCTTTGCCCTTTCAATGCTCAGAGAAGGAACGGCCTGGTAGGATGCTTCACGCAGGACTTCAATGCGCCGGCTTATGGATGCTCCGGGTTTCATTTGATCATTTTCCTTTTCCTGAACAGGAATATGGCCATGAAAACGCTCAGGAGCATCAGGCTAAGTAAAACAACGAAATCCCACCATTTGTTCTCAGATATAACGGGCAATTTGACATTCATCCCGTATATGCTTGCGATCAGAGTGGGAGGCATAAGTAACAGGGAGACGAAAGTAAACACACGCATGAGTTTGTTCTGCTCCAGGTTGATCAGACCCAATGCCGTGTTTTGCAGGTATTCCAGACGTTCAAAACTAAAATTTGCGTGATGTATGAGCGAGTCTACGTCTTTATTCAACACCTCCAGTTTGGAATAAACGTCTCTTGGGAATTTGTCGCTTTTTAATATTCCGGAAAGCATTCTTTGCTTGTCTACCCCGTTGGCACGGATTACCATCGTGTTTTCCTGCAGCTGATTCACGTCAAGCAGGAAAGATTCGTCCATGGACTCTCCCAGGTCGATCCGCCTGGACAATTGCGAGATTTCCTTGGAAAGTATTTCCACCAGGTCGGCATCCACGTCGATCCGGTTTTCAAGAATGCTCACCATAATATGATATCCCGTAGGGAACAGCCTGTAATTGTTAAGCAACTTACGCTGTACCTCGGACAAGGTACGGAGCGGGGTGTGACGCAGTGTCACCAGGATACTTTCGGACAATATGAATGATACAGGGACCGATGAATAATCATCGGGCCCGGGGATCAGGAAGTTGGTATTTGCAAAGATCGTCGTATCGGTTTCTGAATAACGGGAAGAAGACTCGATCTCTTCTGCCTGCGCCCTGCTCTGGAGGGTGGTGTCCAGAAATTCTTCGGCAAGTCTTTTTTCTTCACCGGAAGGATCGTGAAGATCGATCCACAACACATCATCCAATCCCAGTTTATCCAGGATCCTGACATCTGTTTCGCTTAAAATTTGTCCTTTTTGTTTGAAAAATATTTCGATCATGATGCGAAGCTTAAAAGGTTAAACATTCGGTTATAACGCTTGTTTACCTTCTACTTCGCGGCTTTGATCTTACTTTATGAGCAATTTGCCAGCAGGTACCTGAACTCCCTGTATGTTTTTCACGATAACGCATACCCATTTCGTTTTAAGTCCTTGCAAGCAATGGATTATATGGTCACTTAACCGTCCGGCATTTGCTCTTTGAGAATAATTTTTGCAAATGTAACCTTTTTTTTCAAACAAACATCAGTTGTGCTCCCGGGTCGATTTTTCGCGGAATAGCCACATGCCGAAAAACGTCAGCATACCATTGACTATCAGTATGGTAAAGCCTAATCCAAAATCAAACCACGTTTTAAATGCAAGATCGGCCAGGTAACACAGTACGGGAGATGCGAGGGCAATATAGGGGGCTGCCCTGTCCCTGACACGGTATTTTGTCAGAATGCCGAAAAAGAAAAATCCCAGCAACGGTCCGTAGGTGTATGCCGCCAGCAGGTATACCAGGTTGATGATCGCCTGGTTGTTGACCGCATACAGAATCAGAATGATCAGGAAAAACAGGACAGCGAATCCGGCGTGAATCATTTTGCGTATCCTGTCCTTCTTCCCCTGGGCCAGGTCTTCTCTTTTGTTGAAACCCAGAAAATCTATGCAAAAAGACGTGGTCAGGGATGTCAGTGCGCCTCCGGCACTGGGGTACGAAGCCGATATCAGGCCTATGATGAAGAACAGGCCAACCCCCAGGCCAAGGTATTGCGAAGCGATCACCGGGAACAGCTTATCTGTCTGAGCCTTGCTGAAAACACCTGCGGCATCTGCCAGACCAATGCCCTGCATCCCCCCGAGACGCTGGCTCACATAAAGGGCCATGACAGCACCCAGGGTGAGGAAAAGCAGGTTCACGGCAACCAGTATGATGCTGGTCGTATAAATGTTCTTCTGGGCAGACGCAATATTCTTGCAGGAAAGGTTCTTCTGCATCATTTCCTGATCCAGTCCAGTCATTACTATGGTAATAAAGATACCGCTGACAAACTGTTTGACGGCATTGTTCGAAGCACTCCAGTCCCAGTTGAACCAACTGGAATAGTCGGTATCCACGACAGCACGCGTCATTTCTCCAAAACTCCAGTCCATGGCCCTGGTTATTGATATTACGGTCAGAATGACAGCCAAAAGCATAAAGGTCGTTTGCAGGACATCAGTCCATATGATGGTCTTGACGCCTCCCTTGAAGGTATACAGGAAGATCAGAAGCATGAAGACGGCCGATACAATCCAGAAAGGCACCGAGCCGGGTGGCAGGAATGTGTGCAACACCAGCACTACCATGAAGATCCTGACGGCTGCTCCCAGCACGCGGGAAACCATGAACACCGCTGCACCGGTCCTGTAGGTGGTAAATCCGAATCGTTTTTCCAGGTAGGTATATATGGATGTTACATTCATTTTGTAATACAGGGGCAGCAGTACCCTGGCAATGACAACATAACCCAGGACAAATCCCAGCACCAGGGGCATGTAGAAAAAATTCTCGTTCATAACGTTCCCCGGTACGGAAATGAACGTAACCCCGCTTATGGAGGTGCCTATCATTCCGTAAGCGACTATGGGCCAGGGAGATTTTTTATTGCCCAGAAAATAGGAATTGCTGTCGGCTTTACGTGAGGTGATCCAGGACACGAGGAAAAGCAGGGCCGTGTATACTGCAAACGCCGTCAACAGCCAGGAAAGTGGAAAAGTATGCTCCATAGGTTAGAATTTATTCCGGTTTAAAAGGTTGTCTGTTCTCAATGGACCTGCCCAATGTAAGTTCGTCCGTGTATTCCAGCTGATCGCCAAACCCCACGCCCCTGGCAATAGTCGTGATCTTAATTGCGAGGGATGCCATCTTCTTGTACAGGTAAAAACAAGTGGTTTCGCCTTCCATGGTGGTGCTGAGGGCAAGGATCACTTCCCGGACGCCTCCTTTGGACAGCCTTTCCAAAAGAGGTTCCACAGCCAGGTCTGCAGGGCCAATCCCGTCTATGGGGGATATGATGCCTCCCAGCACGTGGTACAGGCCTTTGTACCTCCCGGTATGTTCAATGCTCATCACATCCCTTACATTTTCAACCACGCAAATGATCCCCCGGTCCCGTTCGGGATTGGAACAGACCGGACAAAGGGGAGCGTCCGAGATCATCCGGCACCCCGAACAATAGACAACCTTGCGCCGTAATGTAAGTATGCTTTCGGCCAGATCCTCGGATTCCCCTTCTCCCTGCTTTAAAAGATATAAAGCCATTCTCAGGGCCGATTTTGGCCCAATCCCGGGAAGACGGGAAAAGGCCTCAACTGCCTTTTGCAGATGATCAGATACGTACCGGTGCTCAAACATTGCCTTTGTTCTTGATCGCTTCCACGGCAGATCTTACCGTTCCGTAACGCAATAAGAGGGATTTGGCTTCTTCGTAGTCCTCAATACCGGTATCTTCCATGATCATTTTGGTCCCCCTGTCGATCAGCTTAGCGTTGGTAAGCTGCATATCCACCATTTTATTGCCTGCCACATGACCCAGACGGATCATCACCGTAGTGGATATCATATTGAGTATCAGCTTTTGGGCAGTACCCGACTTCATCCTGGTCGAACCTGTTACAAACTCAGGTCCTACGATCGCCACAATAGGGATCTCCGCTTCCTCGGCAACCGGCGATCCGGGATTGCACGTAATGCATGCGGTTAGTAAACCCATACCGCGTGCCTGTCTTAGCGCTCCTGTCACATAGGGGGTCGTTCCCGAGGCAGCTATACCCACCACCACATCGTTTGTTCCTATGTGGTACGAAAGGAGTTCCTGCCAACCGGCCTCAAAACTGTCCTCGGCCTGTTCCACAGCACGGCGGATCGCAACGTCTCCTCCTGCTATGAGTCCTATGACCAGGTCGTAAGGAGCCCCGAAAGTCGGCGGGATCTCGGAGGCGTCCAGGATACCCAGCCGGCCGCTTGTGCCGGCTCCCAGGTAAAACAGCCTTCCGCCCTCTTTCATTCTCGAGACTGTCCCTTCCACCAGTTTTTCTATATTGGGAATACACGGGGTAACAGCGGCAGGTACCGTGTGATCTTCCCTGTTTATGTTTTCCAGCAATTCCCTGACCGACATCTTCTCAAGATGGTCGTAACGGGAAGACTGTTCAGTAAACTTCTGTATCATTTTTCGCTGGCAATAATATTTTTGTGATAAGCCACCAGTCCTTCGACCGGTGTTCTTACTATTTTCCCGACGGTCATTCCGTTGCGTGTCGCAGAGGCTTCCACTTCGTTCCTGAAATAAAAGGCCACTGATCCCACAATGTTGACCGGATACTTTTTGTAATCATAATGAATAATGTTACGCAGGAAGAATTCATCAAAAGCTTTTGCGAGAAATTCACGCACATAGGGATGTGACTGATGGTCTCCCAGGAACATGGTGAAAGAAGCGAGGAACCTGTTGGGCATGGGTTGTCTGTACACTTTCTCGATGATGTCGAGCAGGCCCAGTTTGTAATGTTTTTCGAAAGCTTCACTCAGGTCTTCGGGCAGCATCCTTTTCAGGTAATCGGAAACAAGTTTCTTTCCCAGTACCGCACCACCCCCTTCATCCCCCAGAATATAGCCGCAGGCAGGCACGTTGTCCACAATCTTTTCCCCGTCATAAAAGCAAGTATTTGCGCCTGTGCCAAGGATGGCCGCTATACCTTCTTCAGCGCCGCATAGACACCGGGCAGCTGCCAGCAGGTCTGAATTGGCCTCTACCTTACAACCGGGGAACGCCTTATGAAAACAGCGTGTAAGTATCTCTATCTTGTCGTTGCCGGCCACTCCGGCACCGTAGAAAAACACCTGCTCCACATTGCCGCGGATCCCGGGCTTCAGACTTTCTTCCAATGTCTTGAGAATGTCTTCTTCAGAAACAAAAAAAGGATTGATCCCGATCGTCTGAATGGCCTGAATGGTACCGTCACTGTGCAGGACCCTCCAGGCAACTTTGGTAGATCCGCTATCTGCTATCAATATCATAATGATACGTTTTAATGAGGGTACAAATTTAGACAAATTGCCAAACAAATTGCTACCTTTGTAAGATAAACAGGCAATATTAATGATTACCAAAGAGTTTCTCAAACCACAAAGCATAGTGGTCGTAGGAGGTTCTGAAGATGTTCAGAAACCGGGAGGAAAAGTGTTGAAAAACCTTAAGGATACCCGGTACCCGGGAAAGATCTATGTCGTTAATCCCAAAGCAAACACCATACAGGGCATTCCCTGTTTCCGGAGTGTGGAAGACATCCCCCGGGCAGATGTGGCCATTCTGGCGATCCCCGCCGGACTTTGCCTCAGTGCCGTTGAAACGTTGTGTTCCCGCAAAGGGACCAAAGGGATCATTATATTCTCTGCCGGCTTCTCTGAAGAAAGCGAAGCCGGGGCAGCTATTGAGAATAAGATCCGGGAAACAGCAGACACCTACGGAGCTACGCTCATAGGGCCCAATTGTGTAGGTTATATGAACGGGAACTATGCCGGCGTTTTTACATCTCCCATTCCCAAATTCATACCCAACAGCATAGACCTGATTTCAGGATCCGGGGCCACGGCCCTCTTCATCATAGATGCGGCCGTTCAGCTGGGCATTCCCTTTGCCAATGTTTTCTCTGTGGGAAATTCGGCCCAGATAGGCATCGAGCAGGTTCTGGAATTTCTGGACCAAAGTTACATCCACGGCACAAGTGCCCCCGTGAAGCTTATCTATGCAGAAAGTATAAAAGACCCCTTAAAACTATGGAGACATGCTGCCTCACTGTACCGGAAGGGAGCAAGGATCGCAGCCATTAAGGCCGGTTCATCCGAGGCCGGCAGCCGTGCCGCGTCGTCACATACGGGAGCATTGGCAAACCCCGACTCGGCAGTCAACGCGCTTTTTGAAAAAGCAGGGATCATCCGCTGCAACGGAAGGAACCAGCTTCTTACCGCAGCGTGCATTTTGCTGAAAGGGGCCCCCAAAGGGAAAAATATGTGTGTCATCACTCATGCGGGAGGTCCCGCAGTAATGCTGACCGACGTGCTGTCTGAAGGCAACATCCGGGTTCCGGTCATTGACCAGACCAGGAGAAAGAAACTGCTTGAGAAGCTTTTCCCGGGTTCCTCGGCGGCAAATCCCATAGATTTTCTGGCAACGGGAACGGCTGCACAATTGGGTCAGATCATAGATTTTGTAGAGCAAGACTGTCCCGAGATGGACGGTATGGCTGTCATATTCGGCTCGCCCGGACTTACGCATGTTTTTGACGTGTATGACCTGCTGGACAAAAAAATGTCCGAATGTTCCAGACCCATTTATCCCATTTTCCCTTCCGCTCTGAATGTTACCGAAGAAATACTGGAGTTTCAGAAAAAAGGCAGGGTATACTTTCCTGACGAAGTTGTCTTTGGCTCGGCACTTGCGAAGATCCTGAATACGCCCGAACCGGTCCCCGAAGACATTCCGGTCCCGGGAACAGACCATGACGCCATCAGGAATATCATAGACCAGGCACCGGAAGGGTACCTCTTGCCTGCCCAGGTAAGCGCCCTGCTCGACGCGGCCGGTATACACAGAGCGAAAGAGGCGTTGGCCCACACGGAAAAGGAAGCCGTCAAGGCAGCAGCCTTCGTGGGGTATCCCCTGGTTATGAAAGTCGTGGGTCCTGTACACAAGTCGGACGTGGGAGGGGTGCGTATGCACATCCGGGATAAAGAGACTGTCCTGGAGACTTTCAGGGAAATGATGTCCATCAAAGGCGCCATTTCGGTGTTGCTCCAGTCACAACTCTCTGGAAGAGAACTGTTCATAGGAGCCAAAAGAGAACCATCCTTCGGACATACCGTCATTTGCGGGCTTGGAGGCATTTTCGTGGAAGTCCTTAAAGACATCAGCACCGGGCTGAGTCCCGTTTCTGCTGAAGAAGCTTCCCGTATGGTGCGCAGCCTTAAGGGATATGGTCTGATCAGGGGTGTTCGCGGACAGGAAGGCGTGAATGAAGATCTCTTTGTCGGGGCCGTCAGGCGCATCTCGGCTTTATGTCAGAGCGCGCCCGAGATTGCCGAGATGGACCTGAATCCGTTACTGGGAACCATGAGGGACGTGGTTGCCGTTGATGCAAGAATCCGGATAACAAAGCGATGATCAAACGGTTTACCGCCTGGTTTAAAGGGTTGTCCCCGGGGGTACAGGGCATGCTGATAATGATCCCTTTATTGCTGATCGGCATTCTGCTGAATTGGGGACGGATATGGGAAGGTATAGTGAAAGGGTTTTCCTTTTTTAACAGATGAAATGTAAGTTATTTTAAAAATTTGCTATACATTTGTAAGAATTTTTTGAAAACAACTAATAATTATAAAAAATATGGCATTCAAAGGCGCTATTGTAGTAGACACGGAAAAATGCAAGGGCTGCGGGGTATGTGTGGTCAATTGTCCCACACAGACTATTGCCCTGGCAAAGAAGGTGAACAGCAAGGGATATCCATATTCCTATATGGAACATCCGGACAATTGCACAGGTTGCGGCAATTGTGCGACCGTGTGTCCCGATTCGGTGATTACTGTATACAGAATTAAAATTTAACAAGAGCAATACTATGGCAGAAAAATTATTGAAGAAAGGGAACGAAGCCATTGCCCTTGCCGCGATCCGTTACGGAGCGGACGGGTATTTCGGTTATCCCATTACCCCCCAAAGCGAAGTGATGGAGACCCTGATGGAGGAAATGCCCTGGGAAACCACCGGCATGGTCGTTCTTCAGGCTGAAAGCGAAACATCTTCCATCAATATGCTTTACGGAGGAGCCTGCTGCGGGAAGAAAGTCATGACCTCTTCTTCCAGCCCGGGGATCAGCCTGATGTGTGAAGGAATATCCTATATGGCCGGTGCGGAACTTCCCTGCCTGCTGGTTAACGTGATCCGTGGCGGTCCGGGACTGGGCACCATTCAGCCCGCCCAGGGAGATTATTTCCAGGCAGTCAAAGGCGGCGGTCACGGCGATTACAAGATCATTGTCCTTGCTCCCGCTTCGGTTCAGGAAATGTACGATTTTGTGGGTCTTGGATTCGAGCTGGCATTCAAATACCGCATTCCCGCCATGATCCTTTCAGACGGAGCGATAGGCCAGATGATGGAAAAAGTTGAACTGAGAGACCCCGTAAGGCGTCTGACAGACGAAGAAATTGCACAAAAATACGGTCACTGGGCCACAGTGGGAAAACAGGCAGGCAGGAAAGGAAACATCATTTCGTCCCTGTCACTGGCAGCTTCCGAAATGGAAGCCATCAACCTCAGATTACAGGAGAAATACAGAACGATAGAAAAAAACGAGATCCGATTCGAGAAACTCCTTTGCGAAGATGCGGAATACATGCTTGTTGCCTTTGGCAGCTCATCACGCATATGTGAAAGTACGGTGGAAATTGCCCGTCAGAAAGGCATACGCCTTGGCTTGCTCAGGCCTGTTACCCTATTCCCCTTCCCCTCTCCCGCCATACAGGAAATGCTGCCTCAGCTTAAAGGCATCATGTCCGTTGAATTGAATTCCGGACAAATGGTGGAAGACGTAAGACTGGCAGTAAACGGAGCGGTTCCTGTCGAATTTTACGGCCGCATGGGAGGATCCATATTCTCTCCCGAAGAAGTATTCAGCGCCTTTGCCCAAAAGTTCAACCTTTAATTGAAGATCATTATGGATAGTAACGATATCATCAAACCGGAAAATCTGGTATACAGCAAGAGCAAAGTACTCACAGACACTGTGATGCACTATTGTCCCGGATGCAGTCACGGGGTAGTGCATAAATTGTTGGCCGAGGTGATCGGGGACATGGACATACAGGATAAAACCATAGGCATATCACCCGTGGGATGTGCTGTTTTCGCATACAAATACATTGACATTGACTGGCAGCAGGCTGCACACGGAAGAGCTCCCGCACTGGCTACCGCCACAAAAAGGCTTTACCCGGACAAATATGTTTTTGCTTACCAGGGAGACGGAGACCTGGCTTCCATTGGAACGGCCGAGATCATCCACGCATGCAACCGGGGGGAGAACATAGTTGTCATATTCATCAACAACGCCATATATGGCATGACAGGCGGACAGATGGCCCCCACCACCCTCCTGGGTATGAAAACGGCTACCACTCCTTACGGAAGAAAATCCGAACTGAACGGTTACCCGCTCAAAATCACGGAATTAATCGCACAACTGGAAGGGACGTGCTACGTAACGCGCCAGTCGGTCCAGAATCCGGGCAGTGTCCGAAAGGCCAAGAAAGCGATCCGGAAAGCCTTTGAAAACTCGGCCCAGAAAAAGGGCACTTCCTTCGTGGAGATCGTTGCATCATGCAACTCCAACTGGAAAATGCCTCCTGTTAAGGCCAATAAGTGGATGGAAGAAAACATGTTCCCGTTTTATCCCCTGGGAGACATTAAAGACAGATAATTATGAAAGAAGAATTGATTATAGCCGGATTCGGAGGACAGGGCGTCCTCTCTATGGGCAAGATACTGGCCTATTCAGGGATTATGCAGGACAAGGAAGTCACATGGATGCCTTCCTACGGTCCCGAAATGCGGGGCGGGACAGCCAATGTTACCGTAATCATCAGTGACAAACGTATCAGTTCCCCCATATTGCAGCACTGCGACACGGCCATTGTACTCAACCAGCAATCCATGGACAAATTTGAACCCATGGTAAAAAAGGGAGGGTTGCTGCTCTATGATCCCAACGGGATAACACGTCATCCCACCCGTAAAGACATAACGGTATGCTCTATTGAAGCAGCAGACCTGGCCAACCGCATGGAAATGTCAAAAGCTTTCAATATGGTTGTCCTGGGGGCTTATCTGAAAATGAAACCCATCCTTGAAAAAGAGAATGTAATCAAAGGCCTTAAAAAATCGTTGCCTGAAAGGTATCACAACCTGATACCAATGAATGAAAAGGCCATCGAGCTGGGAATGAAGCATGTGAAAGAGGTCATTTAGACCTCTTTTTTTATTCGTTAAAAAAGCATTATCTTTGTTTTACGGAACACAGTTATATGAAACCTCAACACGCAGCCGTCATAAACCCGTTAAAGCAGAAGATAGAGACACTCATTTCGCTGCACGAAAGGGCCATGGCTGAGAACCGTGAACTGAACAGCAAATTGCAAACCACAAGCGAAGAACTGAATATATATAAAAAAGAAAAAGAAGAACTAGAACAAAAAGTACAAAAACTCCAGATGGCCGGTGCCTTTCAGACATCAAGCGAAGATGCGAAGGAAGCAAAGCAGAGGATCGGGAAATTGATCAGGGAAATCGATAAATGTTTAACCATGCTTAACCGATAACCCCTACAATGAGTGATAGCAAGTTGTCCATAAAAATCAGCATAGCGGATCGTTATTACCCTTTACGTATTGCATCCGAAGACGAAGAGATGGTCCGGGCGGCTGCTCAGCGTATCAACCAGAGAATTGAGCAGTTCAACGTGAAATATTCAGGGCAGGACACACAGGATGCCCTGGCTATGGCGGCCCTGCAATTCGTTCTCAGCCTGCTCAAATATGAGAAAGACGACGAGACCAACCAGATTGTTACTGAAATTGCTTCACTGGATAATTTTTTAGGAGAATACCTGGACAGATAAAGTCAGACCCGTTACATACCAAGCTCTTTGCGAAACTCAACACTTTCAACTAAATGGAGTGTCTTGACTGTTAAAAACAGGCCCCTTTGTAACCCTTCGGGGAATTCCGGTCACGGGACGTGGGAAGTTTGCAACAAGGATCAGATCCTCCAAACCTTGCTTATCAGGGTTTTTGCTAAACAGCGGTATGCTAACGGGTTTTTTGTACACTATGCAGACAACACATAAACATATATACACCATTTACTACTATGAACAACATATATATCATTTCCGCGATCTGTCTTTTAGCCGGATTCGCGCTGGGATACACGTTTTTCAGGACCGTGATCCTGAAAAAAAGAGCCAAAACGCTGTTAAAGGAAGCTGAACTTGAAGGAGAAAACATAAAACGAGAGAAGATACTGCAGGCAAAAGAAAAGTTTTTGCAACTGAAAACAGAACACGAACAACTCATCACTGAAAGGAACAACAAGGTCGCCCAGGCTGAGAACAAGTTAAAGCAGAGGGAGATCGCCATGAATCAGCAAAACGCCGACATCCAGAGAAAGAACAAAGAGGCAACCACGCTGAGGGAAACCCTTGCCGCCCAGATGGAACTGGCCGAAAAGAAAGTGGAAGAATATGAAAAAATGAGACAACAGCAGATAGAAAAGATAGAAAGCATGGCCAACATGTCTGCAGAAGAAGCGAAAGCCCTGCTGATGGAGAATATGAAAGATGAGGCAAAGAGCCAGGCGATGTCTTACATCAGTGAAGTAATGGACGAGGCACGGCTTACAGCCGGAAAAGAAGCCAAAAGGATAGTGGTCAACACCATACAGCGTGTTGCGACTGAAACCGCCATTGAAAACGCCGTTACTGTATTCAACATCGACAGCGACGAGATCAAGGGACGCATTATCGGAAGGGAAGGCCGGAACATCAGGGCACTGGAAGCCGCCACAGGTGTCGAGATCGTGGTGGACGACACCCCCGAGGCTATCCTGCTCTCGGCGTTCGACCCTGTACGCCGCGAAGTGGCCCGCCTGGCACTTCACCAGCTGGTGACTGACGGACGGATCCATCCGGCACGCATTGAAGAAGTCGTGGCAAAAATCCAGAAACAGGTAGAGGAAGAGATCGCTGAAACAGGAAAAAGGACCTGTATCGACCTGGGTATCCACGGTTTGCATGCAGAGCTGGTTAGGCTTGTAGGCAAGATGAAATACCGGTCATCTTACGGGCAGAACCTGTTGCAGCACTCGCGGGAAGTCGCCAACTTTTGTTCTATCATGGCCTCTGAACTGGGATTGAACGCCAAACTGGCCAAAAGGGCGGGATTGCTCCATGACATTGGCAAAGTGTCAGACGAAGACCCCGAACTCCCCCACGCCATACTGGGGATGCGCCTGGCTGAAAAATACAAGGAAAGACCCGAGGTGTGCAATGCCATTGGCGCACATCACGAAGAGACTGACATGAATTCGATGATCGCACCCCTGGTGCTTGTGGGTGATGCCATTTCCGGGGCCCGTCCCGGAGCGCGTCGTGAAGTGATCGAATCTTATATCAAACGCCTGAAGGGCATGGAAGACCTGGCACTCTCCTATCCCGGCGTGACAAAGACGTACGCCATACAGGCCGGTCGGGAATTACGCGTGATCGTGGGATCTGAAAAGGTTACCGATCAGGATGCCGAGAGACTGTCTCAGGACATTGCCCAGAAGATACAGGACGAGATGGTTTATCCAGGACAGGTCAAGATCACTGTGATCCGCGAAACCAGGGCGGTCAATTTTGCAAAATAGGCTGTACACTTACACGAAGCAAACCGCGGTAAGGAGTATCTCCTGAACGGATCACATAACGGAAAGGCCCGGGACGTTTCCTGGAAAAGGTATCGTACGGTATCCAGGCGTCATCCCATATGTAAACACTGAGTTCACCGGCAGGAAGCAAAGGATGGCTGTAGATCGTCCTGTTGCCCCGGGCCTTCCCTTCCAGCAGATGACGTCCCGGAACATCCCACAGGAAATAATCGGAAACGGCCCTTAACATGAATTCCCCGTTTTCTTTCAGCGAAGAGACCGTGACCCATTCCCCTTCCGGGTTTTCGTTGAAATAGGAATACGGCATTTCAATTGTCAGTGCGAGGGTTTCACCTTTTGTCCTGTCCCAGATCCACCCTTCCACATACCGGGGGGCGGGAGAAGAATAGAACATATCTTCCGGGAAAAAATACGGATTGTCATCGGTAGTCAGATAGGCCAGGCGCATGGCCTTTTCAAAATATTCCGCGTTTGTCGACTCGGCAGTATGGATGTAATAGCTGGCCTTGTCCGAGGACTGGGCATGCATGTTCAACAGCAGATCAAAGGGCCTTTCTGCGGTCAGGGATGCTATCCTGTTCCGTAAAGCAGCCACTTCTACGGATGTGACTGAATCCGGGTGGTCCCAGTTAATTTCCTGGTTGATTCCCCTGGCGTTGGACCTCGAATAACCACCGTAAACCCCGTCAGGATTGGCAAAGGGAACTACATAAAAGACCGAACGGCGACGGTATTCACGTCCTTCGGGAGAATCTTCCGTCAAACCGTCCAGAAGCCCGTCCAGTTGCCAGCTGGCGGGAGATTCACCGGGATGTACCCTTGCGTGGATCCATATCCTGTGTTTGAAGTCCTCCGGGACTGCGGGATCTGTAATGGTAAGCATTTGTATGGGCAATCCCATCATACTCGTTCCCAGGGTATCCATCTGCACGTATGAAGGAGCAGACCATTGCGCAAGCCTTTCCTGCAACATATCCCATCCGTACGGAACGAAATACGCTACATAGACAGAATCGGCCGTAAAGAAAGCCGACACCTTTCTCATGGATGCCTGGTAATGTTCAAACCGTTGAAAATGAACGCCGTCATAGGAATACACAGCTCTTCGCGGATCCGTATTTGTAAAGTTCAGATAAATGTGCTTCCCTTTTACCTTTTCCATAAGGAAATAAAACCAGCGTCCGCTGGGTTGCAATTCCGGATTGGCGGGGTTGCCGGGATCTGACCGGGAAACAATCTCGTAGGAAAGGTGGAGCACCGAATCTGTCCGGGACGGTCTGACCCATACGGAATCTATCAAGACAACATCTCCCAGGCTGCCTGAATCAAAATTGGCACTGAACCTTACAGAATGACCATCCTGCAGCCATGATGCAAGAGAGGTCAGCATGATAAGCCATTTCATGACTTTCGTTATTTCGTATAATACTTGTAAAACAGTACGATGGATTCGATCCCCCTGTAGAACTGGCTCAGCAGGTAACTTTCATTGGGGGAATGTATGGTATCACGTTCCAGTCCGAAACCCATAAGCAACGGGGGCGCATTGAGGATGCCTTCCAGCTCGGCAAGTATGGGAATGCTGCCTCCTCCCCGGCTGGGTACGGGATCTACTCCGTATACCTGTCCGACAGCCTTCGCGGCAGCTTGGTAAACTGGCGACGATATGGGGGCCAGGAAACCCTGTCCTCCGTGATGTTCCTGCACTTCTACCTTAACTCCGGAAGGAGCCAGCGATGTAAAATGTGAGGCGAACAGGCGGGATATCTTTTTGTGGTCCTGGTTCGGGACCAGACGCATGGATATTTTGGCTTTGGCGTAGGAAGGCAGTACGGTCTTGGCACCTTCGCCGGTATAACCGCCCCATATCCCGTTTACGTCCAGGCAGGGCCGGATCCCGGTCCTTTCCAGGGTTGAATATCCTTCCTCTCCGGCCAGATCACTTACCCCGATGGATTTTTTGAAATGTTCGGGATCAAAAGGAGCCCTGCCCAGCAAGGCCCTGTCCTCCGCAGACAATTCCACAACATCATCGTAGAACCCTTTGACGGTGATCCTGCCTTTCTCATCGATCAGACGGGCGATCATACTGCAAAGTACGTTGATGGGATTGGCTATGGCGCCTCCGTAATGGCCCGAGTGTAAATCTTTGTCCGGACCGGTAACCTTTACTTCCAGATAGGCCAGGCCACGCATTCCCGTATTGATGGAGGGGACGTCTTCGCTGATCATGGTGGTGTCCGATACCAGCATCACATCACAAGCCAGCATATCCTTATTTTCACGGGCCCACGCTCCCAGTGAGGGAGACCCGATCTCTTCTTCTCCTTCTATAAGAAATTTGACGTTGCAGGGAAGTTCGTTCCTGGAAACCAGGTATTCAAAGGCTTTGACATGCATGAATGACTGACCTTTGTCGTCGTCCGCCCCACGCCCGTAAATGGCCCCGTCACGGATCTCGGGTTCGAAAGGCGGAGATTTCCACAATTCAATCGGATCCACCGGCTGTACGTCGTAATGACCGTAAACAAGGACCGTCGGTTTCCCGGGATCAATGATCTTTTCCGCATAAACAACAGGATGACCTGTTGTGGGATATATCTGGGCTTTGTCCGCTCCGGCTTCCATCAAAGACACCACATACTGCCTGGCACATGTATACATGTCTTCCCTGTGTTCCTGCTGGGAACTTACCGAGGGAATCCGCAGCAGGGTGAAGAGTTCGTCAAGAAAACGCGGGGAATTTTTGTCAATAAAATCTTTGATCTCGCTCATAATATCCTTTTTTAGATGATTTTTGTCATTCTTTCCACTCGTTTCCTGGCATAGGGCAACGTAATACGCAATGACTTCCTCCCGGAAGACGGCGCATCGTACATGGCATCTACCATGATCGCCTCACAAATGGAACGCAACCCCCTTGCTCCCACCTTGAACTCCAGGGCAGTATCTACTATGTAATCGAGCACCTGATCGTCCAGGGACAGCTTGATGCCATCGAGGGCAAAAAGGTGTTTGTATTGCTTTATCAGGGCATTTTTGGGTTTGGTAAGGATATCCCTGAGGGCATCTTTGCCCAGCCGGTTCAGGTAGGTGATCACCGGCACGCGTCCTACTATTTCAGGGATCAGACCGTAGGCACGAAGGTCCTGGGGTGCCACATATTGAATCAGGTTGTCCTTATCTATATGAGCTCTTTTTTCAACCATCCCGTACCCTACAACGCTCGTGTTGAGACGCTGTGCGATCTTTCTTTCAATGCCTTCGAACGCACCTCCGCAAACGAACAGGATGTTGCGCGTATTGACCGGTATCAGATGTTGCTCAGGGTGCTTCCTTCCACCTTGCGGCGGAACATTTACTATGGTACCTTCCAGCAACTTAAGCAGCGCCTGTTGAACCCCTTCTCCTGAAACGTCCCTGGTAATGGAAGGGTTGTCGCTTTTGCGCGCGATCTTGTCCAGTTCGTCAATGAAGACGATCCCCTGTTCGGCCCTTGCCACATTGTAATCAGATGCCTGAAGCAATCGTGTGAGAATGCTTTCCACATCCTCCCCCACATATCCGGCTTCTGTCAGTACCGTGGCATCGACAATGGCAAAGGGGACATTGAGCATCCTTGCGATGGTATTGGCAAGCAACGTTTTTCCCGTACCGGTCGGACCCACCAGAAGAATATTGGATTTTTCTATGTCTATGTCGTCCTCTCTGCTGGAGCGGATCCGTTTGTAATGATTGTAAACAGCTACGGATAAAAATTTTTTTGCCTGGTCCTGTCCGATCACATATTGATCCAGAAAATCCCGTATTTCCCTGGGGGTCATCATTTTCCCGTTGGGGGCAGGATTTGGCAGCACCGGTTCCTTGATTCTGTGTCCGTACATTTCATCCAGTACCGCAGAGGCATCGTGCAGACATTCTTCGCATATGGAAGCATGCAGCCCGGAAATCAGCATTCCCGTTTCTTTACTGGATTTGCCGCAGAAAGAACAATGATCCGTATCAAGCGGTTTCTTCTGCATTATTTTTTTGTTTTCCTCAGCACTTCATCTACGATCCCGTAATGGACGGCATCTTCTGCACACATCCAGAAATCCCGGTCTGCATCTTTTGTGATCTGTTCCTGTGTTTTTCCAGTGTGTTGGGCCAGTATCAGGTAAAGCTGCTTCTGTTGCTCAAGGATCTCTTTTACGGCAATGGCCATGTCGGCAGCCTGCCCTTCCACCCCACCCATGGGCTGATGGATCATAACCCTGGCATGAGGCAGCGCGGAACGTTTCCCGGGATGACCTGCGGCAAGTAAAATGGCAGCCATGGAAGCGGCCTGTGCAGTACAGATGGTGGATACATCTGAATGGACCAGTTGCATGGTGTCGTATATACCCAGTCCGGCAGTTACGGATCCTCCGGGCGAATTGATATACATCTGTATGTCTTTCCCGGGATCGAGCGAATCCAGAAAAAGAAGCTGGGCCTGGACGATATTGGCCACTTCGTCAAAAATGGGAACACCAAGAAACAGGATCCGATCCATCATCAGGCGGCTGAATACGTCCATCTGGGCTACATTCAGCTGGCGTTCCTCAATGATGTAGGGAGTAATGGACCCCTTGGGGTTGCCGTATAAAGACTGGTATCTGTGCAGACTCAGGCTGCTGACACCCTGATGCCTTAGGGCATATTTTTCAAATTCGGTCATGTTATTCCTCTTTGATATCGACTGAAACGTTTTGGCGAATATACGAAATAACTTTGTTTTCTTCAGCCCTCTCGTAGAGATTCCTGGCTTCCTTTTCGTTTGCCAGCATGCTTTCTGCGTATTTGATCAAATGCTCGTCAGGAACATCATTCATCCCGTACATGGCAAACTGGTAACGTGCCATGGCCACGGCACTCTGGACCATATCATCTTTGTCCACCTTGATCTCTGCAGCCTTCATAATGGATTCCCTGACCAGCTGCCAGCGAAAATCTTCCAGGAATGCCGGAAAGTCTTTCTCAATCTGTTCCATGGTAAATTTTCCGTCATTTCCTTCATACAGCCAGCGTTTAAGTAAGTTTTCGGGTAATTCAATGCCGGCTTTTTCCAGGAGTATCTTCTTAACATCCTGGCCAAAACGGAAATTGCTTTCACCTTCGTTGTTTCTCTCTATCTGCTCTTTGACTTTTTCCACAAAAGCATCCCTGTCCGTAACCTTTCCCGCTCCATAGAGCTTGTCGTACAATTCCACGTTTTCCTGAGCAGGTTCGAAACGTTTGACCTCCTTGACCATAAAAGTAAAGACGGGATCACTGAAACGGTCCAGCTCTTCCGGTTTGACCTGTAACAGGACAGCCCTGTCCGCTTCTTTCGGGAAAAGTACGGTTATGTCGGCATCCACTTCTTCACCCGCCGACTTCCCTATGAACGGCTTCCTGTCTTTCAGTTTGGCCACCGTTTTCAGGTTCAGGTACGAATCACTGATGATCTGGTCACCCTGCTTCAGATCAACTTTCAGAAAATCTTCCTTTTCAGCTTTTTCCACCACCACCAGTGTACCGTGCTGATTTAAAAGACCTGCTATGTATTCCTCAACATCATTATCCTTAATGGCTTTCTTTATTAAGGGGATGTGCAGGTTTTTGTCAATGGGAATATCAACCTTCGGGGCCAGCATCAGGTCAAAAGAAAACGAAAAGTTCACGTCGTTTTCCCAATCGGCTTTATCCTGCTCCCGGGATGCCAGCGGTTCACCAATGATCCGTATCCCTTCTTTCTCCATATAATCGTTCAAAGCCCCGGACATAACGGTGTTGACCTGTTCGAGCAATGTGGAACGGCCATACATTTTTTGTACCATCCCCATTGGGACCATTCCTTTTCTGAATCCCTTGATATCCAACTTCTTGCGTAGATCATTCAGGGCTTTTTTCACTTTCTCGCTATAATCGCTTTCTTCTACCGAAACGGTTACCTGCAGGGAAAGATCATCAATTTGTTTCTTAGTGATATTCATAGTATTAATCTTATAAGGGGCTGCAAAAGTAGGTATTAATCGCCAAAAAACCAATCATTTTCTTACCTTTGCGAGACAGATATTTCACCTCAATAACATCAAAACAATATGAGAGAAAAGATAGTTGCCGGAAACTGGAAGATGAACACCTCCATCCGGGAGGGCAAACAATTGGTGCTTGACATTATTGACCGGATCGGGAAACTTCCTTCCGGGGTTACCCTGATAGTCGCTCCTCCTTTTACCCACCTATGCCCCGTTGCCCGCCTCATTGGTGACAGGAAGACCCCGGGACTTGCTGCACAGAATTGTGCCGACAAAGAAAGCGGAGCCTTTACCGGAGAGGTGTCTGCCTCCATGCTGGCCTCTGTCCCCTGCGGATATGTGATCCTGGGACACTCCGAAAGAAGGGCGTACTATGGGGAAACCAATGAAATCTTGCTTGAAAAAATAAAACTGGTACTGGCCAGCGGCCTCAGGCCTGTCTTTTGCGTCGGGGAAATACTGGAAGAACGTGAATCCAACATGCATTTCCAGGTAGTTTCTTCACAATTGCGTGAAGTTCTCTGTCAGCTTGAACCTGCCGGGTTTGCCCAAGTGATCGTTGCCTATGAACCGGTCTGGGCTATCGGAACGGGAAAAACAGCGACCTCTGAACAGGCACAGGAAATGCATGCTTTCATCCGTTCATTCCTTGCTGAAACGTTCGGTGAACAGGCAGAATCTACGCCCATATTATACGGAGGGAGTTGCAAGCCATCCAATGCAGCGGATATCTTTTCCCAACCCGATGTGGACGGCGGCCTGATTGGAGGTGCCTCCCTGAAAGCAGACGACTTCCTGGCCATCGCCGGATCGTTTGCTTAACATGATGGATCATATTGCTGTCAGTATAGTCATCGAGCCGTTCAGTGAGGAAACAGAAGACATCCTTACCGCAGAACTTGCCGAGATCGGGTACAGCGGTTTTCTCTCAGAAAAACCTCTGCTCAAGGCCTATATTCCGGCAGAGGATTTCCTGGAAGGTCATTTGAGGCTCGTCCTGGGAACTTACGGAATTGTTGATTATTCCAAAGACTTCGTTGCCGAAAGGAACTGGAACTCCGATTGGGAATCCGGGTTCGAGCCCGTGATTATTAATGTAGGCAAGGGATGTAGCGTAAGGGCACCAGGGAAGGATACCATGGTGCCGGTCTGGCCGGTAACACGATGGCGGCTGGTTGTAAAACCGGAATTATCCTTTGGGACAGGACACCACCCTACCACATGCATGATGATAGAGGCGTTGCTGGAACTTGAAGCTGAAGGCATCCTAAGGGATCTGCCGGTGTTGGATCTGGGTTGCGGAACAGGAGTTCTGGCCATACTGGCTGCCAAAATGGGAGCTGCCCTTCCGGTACACGCCCTGGACAATGACAGAAGGGCTGTCCATTCATGCAGGGAAAACGCCCGCAGGAACCGTGTCGCACATAAAATTACTGTCAGATACGGGGATGCATCCCTGGTACAAATGAACCGCTACGGACTGATCCTGGCAAATATCCACCGGAACATCCTTGCCGATGAAATGGACACGCTTGCCGCGGGACTTAGAGCGGAAACGGGACATCTTTTACTGAGCGGATTTTATTCCGCAGACGTGGCACTACTTACTGAAGCAGCCCTCAGCAACGGACTCACCCTGTTTTCACAAAAGGAAAAAGACAGCTGGGCTATGCTTCATTTCATCAAATCTGTTAACATATAAACATTTTCCCTTATGAATTTTACACGTTACGACGAACATAACAGACCCGGACCTGAAGAAAAAAAAGCAATGGCAACATTCCTCTTCCAACACCTGGAGCACTTCGGGGATGCCGTGGAAGACATTGAGAAAGCCATCAATTATGCGATCAGGGAAACAGATTCTCCGGGAGGATTTGTCCTCAGATCTATGCATGATGATGAGATCACATGCGTAGTAGTGGTCGCCCAAACAGGCATGACCGGGTTTGTTCCCGAAAACCTGCTTGTTTACATTGCCACCCATAAAGGCTACAGAGGCCGGGGCATAGGTAAAAAAATGATGCAGCTTGCCATGGAAACTGCAAAGGGCAACATCGCCCTTCACGTTGAGCCGTCCAATCCGGCAAAAGGATTGTACGAGAAACTTGGTTTCACAAACAAGTATCTTGAAATGAGGTACATAAAAAAGTAATATCATGGCATACATATCACTGGACACAGACAAACTGAAAGCCAATTTCAACTACCTGGACAAACTTTTCAAAAAAAGGGACATCCATTGGTCCATCGTTACAAAATTGTTGTGCGGGAACAAGGATTACATCCAGGAAGTATTACAGCTGAATATCAATCAGGTGTGTGATTCCAGGGTATCCAACCTGAAACTGATCAAAACCATCCGGCCGGATATTGAGACTGTCTATATCAAACCTCCTGCCCGCCGTGCCGTCAGGGGCGTAGTACAATATGCGGACATCAGCATGAACACGGAGCTCGAAACCCTGAAAATACTGGGCCAGGAAGCCCAAAGACAAGGCAAGGTCCACAAAGTCATCATCATGGTCGAACTGGGAGAACTACGGGAAGGCATCATGCGGGACAGTGTCATTGATTTTTATGACAATGTATTTAAAATAAGCCATATAGAAGTGGTCGGCATAGGGGCTAACCTGAGCTGTCTGTACGGGATACTTCCCAACCAGGACAAACTCATTCAGCTTTGCCTTTACCAGCAACTCATAGAAGCCAAGTTCAACAAAAAGATCCAGTACGTATCGGGGGGATCCTCGGTAACCATTCCGCTGATTTTTCAGCGTTTACTTCCTAAAGGGATCAACCATTTCCGTGTGGGGGAAACCCTGTTCTGCGGAACGGATGTGTACAACGACACTACCCTGAAAAAAATGAGAACCGATGTTTTCGTTCTTTTTACCGAGATCGTTGAGCTCATTGAAAAGCCACAGGTCCCCGTAGGAGAATTCGGCACCAACCTGGAAGGAGACACACCTACTTTTGACGATTCCCTGCAGGGGAAAACCAGTTTCAGGGCGCTCATTGACGTAGGACTCCTGGATGTTGACCGGAAACACCTGATGCCTGCAGACGAAGACATAGCCATTGTCGGGGGCAGTTCGGATATGCTGGTAATTGACCTGGGAGACAATCCCAAAAAGTATAAAGTCGGGGACGAGCTGGAGTTTAAAGTGGACTACATGGGTATTCTCCGCTTACTGAATTCCAAATATATTGACAAACGCATCCGGTTTCGACAAGCCGGCCGCAAAGCGCCATGTTAAAAAAAGCCTTTCGCTGTTTGTTATGGCTTGCCGCGGGATTGTTCGCCCTGAGCCTGGTTATGGTACTCCTGTACAGAATTGTTCCCGTCCCCGTTACCCCCTTGATGATCATCCGCTATGCGGAACAGAAAAAGAAGGACGAAAAAGCAGCACTGCACCACTACTGGGTTCCCTTGAAGCACATTTCGGACAACCTCAGGAAAGCCGTCATTGCGTCGGAAGACCAGCGTTTTTTCGAGCACGGGGGTTTTGACCTGGAACAAATCCGGAAAGCAAGGCAGGAAAACAAGATACGCCGCAGACCGAGGGGTGCCAGTACCATATCTCAGCAAACCGCCAAAAACGTCTTTCTCTGGCCACGCTCATCCTGGTTCCGCAAAGGACTGGAGGTTTATTTCACTTTCCTGATTGAATTTTTCTGGAGCAAGGACAGGATCCTCGAGGTATACCTGAACTCCATCGAAATGGGAAAAGGGATTTACGGGGCCGAGGCGGTTGCCCGCCGGCATTTCAACACATCCGCATCCGATCTGACAAGATCCCAGGCAGCCCTGATCGCGGCCACGCTGCCGAACCCTCTGAGATTCAGCTCCCGGGATCCCTCCCCTTACATCCTGCGTCGCAGACAGGAGATCCTGAGGCAGATGGAACTGATAGACGTCCCTCCTCAGTCTGAATGAGTCTTGTTCCTGATCAGCTTGTACACCTCGGACACTAAGATCACGGGTACTGCAAAGGCCAGCATCAGGGCCCACTCCCGGAAAGTAATGGGTTCCACATGAAGGAGTTTCTGCATAAACACAATGGTGAGTAACACGATATTCCGGGCATAGGATTCACTCATATCAGTGAAATTGATAAGCCAGTACCACAGAACAAACGATACGACAGCCATGGTAACGCTTATAACCAGTGTCTTGTATGACATGGCCCTGTTGAAAATTCGTTCTGAAGGTTTTCGGGGTTTTCACAACATGGCGCCCGGTTCGCCTCCTTCAAAAGCCACAGCCACGGTATCACGCTTCTGACATTTCACACATCTGGTTCAGGATGCTGCTTAACCTGAATGCAACCCTTCCTCTGAAGTTTCCAGTGCACGGAACACCTCCGGAATTTATATAGCGTGCCAATCCATACAAACAATTTTATGATTTGTACTCTAAGTTTTTCTTTCGGTAAAGGCCCGGGTTATGTCGCTTCCGCCGGGTTGCTGGAATATTTCCAGGTCAAAGAAATAAACGGCGGCCAGTAAATGATCGAATATATCGGCCTGGATCTCTTCGTATTTCACCCATTCCGTAGTAGTGGTAAAGCAGTATATCTCTATGGGTATACCACGATCCTCAATATTCAACTGTCTCACCATTAAGGTCATGTCCTTTCTTATCCCGGGATGGTTGCGTAAATAGGATTCCACGTAATGACGGAAAACACCCAGGTTGGTCATGCGCCTTCCGTTGATCAGGACCGAAGTATCTATGTTGTGTTCCTTGTTGTGACGGTCAATATCTTTCTGACGTTGCGTAATATAGTCCTTCAACAAATAATACCGCAGATACTTTTCCCGGGTATCGGGATCCACGAATTTTATAGTCCGTGCATTGATGTACACCGCCCGTTTTATACGTCTGCCTCCGCTTTCCTGCATGCCACGCCAGTTTTTGAAACTGTCCGTAATAAAATAATACGTGGGAATGGTGGTAACCGTTTTGTCCCAGTTCTGTACCTTGACCGTATTGAGGTTAATAGCCAGAACGTCTCCGTCTGCGTTGAATTTTGGCATTTCCACCCAGTCTCCCACCCGTACCATATCATTGGCCGATATCTGCACACTGGCCACAAGCCCCAGGATGGTGTCCTTGAATATCAGCATGATGATAGCCGTCATGGCACCGAACGCACTCAAAAAATAAACAGGGGATTTCCCCATCAGAATGGACAGAACAAGTATTCCTGCTGCAATATAAAGGATGATCCTGATCAGCTGGAAATAACTGGACAGAGGTTTGTCTGTGAATGCTTTAGATTTAGCCAGCGCTTTTTCTGCCACCCTGAGCGATGCACTTATTACCATCAGGATAACAATGATCAGGTAACTGTCCGTGAGTTTGATTACAAAGGGAAGTACTTTCTCAAAATCCCGGAACAAAACGGGCGCAATTCCCTTTATGATGATGGCAGGAACAATATGGGCCAGGGTTGAAAACACCTTGTTGTCCATCAGTTGGTCATCCCAGGTCGCACGTGTTTTCTTAACATATCCGGACAGAACCCCGTTGACGATCCGTTTTGTGATATAAAAGAACAACCATGCCAGCAGACCGACGATCACCAGCAGTGCCAGCAATCTTATATAGGGGGCAGTTGTTTCAGACACGCCCAAACTTATGATAATTCTTTCAACCCATCTGTCAATACTTTCCATAACTTTTCCTCATGTTCTGCGTTGCATTATTATCAATTTCTTCCTGCAGGCATATAGAACAGTCCCCTGTCCTGTCTTTCGGTTCTGACAACCCCAGTCGCCTCCAGGGAATCCAGGTATTTGTTGATCTCGTTCACGTGAAGTCCCGTAATGCGAGAAATATCATCCAGGGTACAAGGCCGGCGGTTGATTGTTTCCATAATGGCATTCCGGACATCCTCCCTGTAGGCAGTGGCATTCTTTCTTCCGGCCGGGGACGGGATGATCTCTGTTCCGGGTATGTCCCAGTAATCCTTTATGCTTTCCAATTCCTTACGTGTGGCGCTCCGAAGACCGGCTTCGGTCCCGGGCCTGTCCAGCGTGTTGAGTTGAACGGTATCGGGCCGTATTCTAAGGATCTCTTGCTTCAGAGCCTCCAGTTCGGCCATAGTGTCGTTGTAACCGGGGAGGATAAATACTTCCAGCCAGATGTTTCCCCTGAATTCTTTCCTGAAAGCAATCAGACCTTCAATGTAGTGCAACAGATCCAACGAACCGGCCGGTCTGTTTATCTTTTTAAAAACCGCTTCTGTAGCAGCATCCAGTGACGGGAGCACCAGATCTGCCTGAAGCAGCGATTGCCTCACTTCAGGATCACTGAACATAGTTCCGTTGGTCAGTACGGCAACCGGCACCCCGGGTTTTTCCCTTTTCAGGTAAGCGATCACGCCTCCAAGGGCTTTGTTTAATGTCGGCTCTCCGTATCCCGAAAATGTGATATATTCAGGATCGGGATGGTGCGTAAAAAAATCTTTCAACTCTTCAATGACCTCCCCCCCGGGAACATACTCCTTCCTTTGTGTTGTAAGCAACGTGGTTTGGCCCACCTCGCAATACACACAATTGAGAGAACAGACTTTTTTGGGAACCATATCCACCCCCAGGGACATGCCCAAACGCCGCGATGGTACGGGACCAAATATATGTTTATACATACGGAATTCTTTTATCAGTCGTAAGCCAGTTTCATGGCATCATCCTGTAAAACGGGTTTCAGCAACTCTTTCCAGTGCGGATTGTTCCACGTTCCCAGGTTGGAATGGGTAATGTAATAATTCATGGGTATGGGATGCGTGCCTGTTATGACAGGTATCTTATACTTTTCTTCAATGAATTTCTTAAAATAACCTACTCGGGGACAAGGGGGATAACCTACCAGCATCCCGGTTGCCAGATGAATGGCTTCCGCCCCGTTTTTGATCATTTCTGCGGGAACGTATTCCACGTTGCCTCCCGGGCAACCTCCGCAACTGGTATACCCTACAACTTCCAAAGGCATGTCTTTATCGTAAACTGAAAACGCCCCTTCACGGTTTCTCATGGCCCTCAGGCATTTTCCGCCGGCACAACTGCGGTACCTGTCACAAATAACAATACCTATTTTCATAATATCAAGATTTAATATAACACTTTGTCCTGTTTGTTTTCCCATGTCTCAAAGAGTTCTTTGGCACGGGACACCTCCAGCCGGTGCATGGCAACGGTTCTTCTTTCAGGAGGCAATTTCAGTTCCTCGTAAATAAAATTATCCCCGAAACCTATCCGATCGGCATCTTCCCTGCCTGCACTGTACCAGACGGTTTTGATACCTGCCCAGTATATGGCGGCCATACACATGGGACAAGGCTCACAGCTGGTGTAGATTACGGCATCCTCCAGGTGAAAATTGCCGGTTGCCTGACAGGCTTCCCTTATGGCTACTATCTCTGCATGAGCCGTGGGGTCATTGGATGACGTGACCCTGTTGCGTCCCGTTCCGATAATCTTTCCATCTTTTACAATAACGGCTCCAAAAGGTCCTCCCTCATTGTTCTGTATACCTGTAAATGCCTGGTCAATTGCTTTCTCTAAAAATTGTTGGTTCGTTTTCATGATTTTTCCAATTCCACCATTTGATTTTTTCCGGTTCAGGTTTATTTGTCGCGGCATAATACACTGCACAACGGAACACATACAACACACACCGGTCCAGTACGGTATTCCTTATTTCACACAACCGGTCGTACATTTGCTGCGGATCTCTTCCGGTAAGGTCAGACACGGATTCAATTCCTAGTACCCGCAAATCCTCTGCCATACTCTTTCCGATACCCGGAATATTCAGCAAAGGATCCCGCGATGCCTCCAAACGGTCGTTCTGCATTCTCATTTCTCCGGTTTCCAACCATTGCTCTTCATATTCCCTGTCTATGATCACGGGCATCCTCTTCTTTGAATTATGGATCCGGGACATCAGATCATTGGCTTCTGTAGTTATGATTGTGTAGGAATCTACAACTTCACCCGATTGCCTGTCAGTCCACGTGTTCCACAATCCTGCCAGCCCGAATGTTTCTCCTTCGGGAAGCGTCAATACATATTTTTTCTTGCTTTTTCCTTTCGGGTCCAGCCACTGCCATTCATAAAAGGCATTGGCTGCCACCAGACATCTTTGGGAAACAGAATCCCTGAAAGAAGGTTTAGAGCGTAATGTTTCCAGGCGGGCATTCAGCGTATATTTTTTAATCTCCGTATCTTTTGCCCAGGTGGGGATAAGTCCCCATTGCATCATTTGCAGTGTAACGGAATCCCGGTTGGCAATAACAGGCGTTCGCGGATGGGAAAAACCGGAATACCTTCCCGGTTTATAATCCGTTCCATCCCTGAACAGGGCATTGAACCTGTTCTCCAACTGTTTGTATGATAAGGACAACTCTGTCTGAAAACACATAACAGACAAAGTTAACAGAATTATCTGTCAATCCATCTGCGAAAGGCTGCGATCCTGTCCCGGCTGACGATCAGATTGTCCATGTCGGGCATGGTGTCAACTGAAATTTTCAGCCGGTTGGAAGAATAGATCACCATATCTGTTATAGCATCAAAATGAACTATGCAATTCCGGTTGATCCTGAAAAA
>Ga0265293_10000572_pt1 | contig 86680 bp, 79 predicted proteins | sample Munlanlewell138R_FD_192505 | JGI IMG/M metagenome (GOLD analysis project Ga0265293, IMG submission 192505) | Leachate microbial communities from a municipal landfill in Southern Ontario, Canada - Leachate well 138R | ecosystem: Engineered > Solid waste > Landfill > Unclassified | place: Canada... | reverse complement strand
CCTCTTCCCATTCCGAACAGAGAAGTTAAGCCCGACAGCGCAGATGGTACTGCAGTTTGTGGGAGAGTATGTCATCGCCTTTCTTTTATTAGAGGCTGTCCGAAAAGGACAGCCTCTTTTTTTTTGGGGTAATGTACTGAAAAATGATTGGTGTAGAAGTAACAGACTTATTTTGTAATTTGCAAGGTAAAAAAACTACTAAATTCTTATCCAGGTTTGGCTTCTTCCTAAAAGAGAAATCCCTATATATCCTCTGATATTTAATTTATCTTTACTTTCGAGACTAATCATACATTTATACAATTTACCTTTGTTTGGGTCAAGGACTTGTCCTCCGCTCCATTGATCTCCGTCTTTAGAAAGTCCTTTGATTATTTCTAAACCTAAAATAGGTTTATCTTTATCAGAACCTTTGCAATTATGGCATTTTGCCTCTTTTTTAGCAGGATTAAAAATTTCAATTACTCTTCCGTAAATCTTTCCGTTTTTCTCGTAAATTTCAACAATGGATTTTGCCTCTCCTGTCTCATCATCAATAGTTTTCCATTTCCCTGTAATGTTTTGTGCTTGTGTTGTAAAAATCCCTCCAATAACGAAAGTAAACCATAAAAAAACAACTTTTTTCATTTTATTTCTGTTTTAATTTTCGTTAAAAATAACACTTTTTTCTGATTTTAATCGATTTATTGTTGCATTTAATTCAAATCCGAGCAGTAATATCATACAATTTAACCAAATATAAATCATCACAACAAGGAGTGTTCCGATAGACCCATAGAGCTCATTGTACTTGGCAAACCGTAGCACATAGATTCCGAACCCGTAAGATGAAAGAACAATCAAGAGGGTTGAAATTACAGATCCTATACTTAAAAAAGATGTTTTTTTGAATTGTTTTGAACCAAACCTAAAGATTAGCGAAACACAAAATAATATCATCAATGTCACAAATAAGTACCTGAACCAGAGCATGATTTGCACTCTGTCAAAATAAATATACTCGAACATATTGATAAAAATTTCTGTAACGACAATTAAGGCAACGGTAATCAGTAATATTAGCGAAAGACAAACTCCTAAGACTAATGAGACTAAATATTGTCTGATAAAACCACGCGTAATGGTTATGTGATAAGAGTTTTCAAAACCAGCGAGCATAGAACTCACTCCATTTGCCATAAGAAAGACGGCAAGAATAACCCCTGAGGAAAGCAGCCCTTTATTACTGTTATTCATAATATCTTCGATGATTCCGTAAATAGCATCATAAGTGTTCGGAGGAACATTTTCTGATAAAAATTTAAAAAAATCTTCTTGAAAGTTATCCAAAGGCATATATGGAATGAGATTGAGGATAAACAACAAAAAAGGAAAAATCGCCATAAAGAAATTAAAAGCAACAGCAGCAGCACGACTAGTAAAGGCTCCTTGAACAATACCAATGGAGTATAGTTCTAAAATGGTATAAAGACTCAATCCTCCGAGCTTTTTAAATGTTATTTTCTTCGCCCAAGAAACCAGATTCCGAATGACCGGAATTTTACTCAGTTGTTCTTCTATTTGTACTGACATTTTTTTAGGCTATAGAAATTAAACACATAATAATCAGAAAGCTTTCAGGCTTAAATCCATATTGTAAACCGAATGCGTTAAAGCTCCTGAGGAAATAAAATCTACTCCACACTTTGCGTATTCTCGTATGGTTTTTTCGTTGATATTTCCTGATGATTCGGTTAAGGTTTTATTACCAATAAGGACAACCGCTTCTCTTGTTTGTTCAAAAGTAAAGTTGTCTAACAGAATTCTGTAAATTCCATCAGATTTCAGAATTTCTTTTACTTCTTCTAAGTTACGTGCTTCAACAATTATCTTCAAATCCAGATTATTCTCTTTCAGGTAAATTTTTGTTTTCAGAATAGCTTCTGATATTCCTCCTGAAAAATCAATGTGATTATCTTTGAGCATTATCATATCATACAGAGCAAAGCGGTGATTTTCTCCTCCTCCGATTTTAACAGCCCATTTTTCTATGGCTCGTATTCCGGGAGTGGTTTTTCGAGTATCTAAAATCTTGGTTTTTGTCCCCTTTAATAAATCGGCAAAGGATTTGGTTTTTGTAGCGATGGCAGACATTCGTTGCATAGCATTGAGCACTAATCTTTCTGCTTTGAGTATGGATTGTGAACTCCCCGATACGTGAAAAACGATATCTCCGTACTCTACTTTTGAGCCGTCCTTTATAAAAGTTTCTACTTGTAAATTTTTATCCACATAAGAAAAAATCATCTTGGCAAACTCCACTCCGGCTATTATTCCGTTGTCTTTTGCCAATAATTTTGCTCTTCCCTGTACATCCTCGGGAATACAAGCCAAAGACGAATAATCTCCGCCTCCTACATCTTCTCTAATGGCGTTTTCTATAATAAGTTGTAACTCTCTCTGAAATTGTTCTTCTGAAATCATGAATTTTTATTGTTTTAGCCAAGGTATTAAATTTCAAATTTATAAAAAAACATTATCTGTTTTTTTGCTTCCAAAAGTAAAAAGCAATAAAAGTAGTTTGTTGAACTGTAGAGTCTTAGGTTTGAAGTGGTTTAAGGTTCTGAATGTCGAAGGTCATAAAGTCTTATCGTGTTTGAATCCAGACATTAGGACGTTCGACATTTATACTTTATGACTTCTTTATCTTCCCTAAATGCGTATCGTTAAACGAAGTCGTATATTTGAGTCCATATCCAAACATTCTATCCATTGCTGAATGTGAAAACAGAATAATTCCGATAAGTTCTACAGCAGAATTGCCTAAATAAATCCCTAGCAAATAAACCACTATCGCAACGGCTTTGTGGTGAAAAAAGTTATAGGAATACGCTCCAATTTTATTTCCAAAAGCATATCCAAACATCGAAATATCCGGAAGTAAAATCAACACCGGAAACCACCACCAAGCAAAATCAAGGGTTGAAAAAAGGTAAATTCCAAATACAAACTGTGCTAATTCTTCGAGTTTAAGACTGTTTTTCATTGTTTTTGTTTTTTTAGAGATAAGACGATAATCAGACTAAACTGTTACAGAAAAACTCTTATTTTTCAACACCTTACCACAAATGACGTAAAAATGGCGTACTAATAACGCAACCATATTCTATCTTTGTAGGATAGTTTTGCCTTAAATTTTAAATCTATTTACGTATGAAAAGTATCGGACAAAAAATTACTGCAATCAGAAAACAAAAAGGACTATCACAAGAAGAATTAGCAGAAAACTCTAAAGTCAGCTTACGGACGATTCAAAGAATCGAAAAAGACGAAACCGACCCGAGAGGAGCAACTCTGAAAGCCGTTTGTGATGCTCTGCAAATCAATATCGAAGATATTTTAGACTACGGAAAACACGAAGAAAAAACCTATCTTATTTTTCTTCATCTTACAGTTTTAGTATTTTGGGTTATTCCTTTCGGAAATATTATTCTACCCCTAATATTGTGGTTAAACAAAAGAGATAAGATTGTTGATGTGAATATTCAGGGAACCAATATTTTGAATTTCCAGATTGTTTGGTCAATCATAAGTAATTAATACTTAACATTTGCTAAGTTTTTATTTTTACTTATATTTGGCATTCAATAAAAGTAGCACTATGAAATATAGCTATTGTATGAAGCGATTACAACTATTTATTTTTCTTGTTTTGACATCAATGATGTCTTTAGCACAAAATTATGAGTGTGTAGCGGATGAGGTTCATAAACAGTTATTGTTAGAAGATAAATTGTATGCACAATTAGTAGAAAAGTACAATAAAGAGTGGTCTAAATTTGTCAAAAATAAGCAAAGTACTAAGATTTCTGCTTTTGATTCGGAAGAAATTATTTATGAAATTCCAGTAGTTTTTCATATCATTCACACAGGACAAACTATTGACAAACCAGAAAATCCTAGTGAACAAGTATTAGTAGATTTAATAAAAGAAATAAATCAAAAATTTTCAGCAACTTGGCCTGCATATCCTAGTGTTTCTGAAGGAGGGGTTAATATTCCCATACAATTTAAATTAGCTCAAAGAGATCCGGAATGTCAACCTACAAATGGGATTATTAGAGTTGATGGAAGTAATTTGCCGGGATATTTGGAAAATGGACTTGTTTATAATGATGATTTAGAATTGAAATCTTTGAGTAGATGGCCAAATACCGAATACATGAATGTTTGGATTGTAACTAATATTGTAGGGAGTTCGGCTAGCGGAGGAAATATAGGTGGTTATTCCACTTTACCTGGCTCATCTAGTATAAAAGATGGTATTGTGTTGAAATGTAATCAATTAGGTGCTTTAACACACGAAGTGGGGCATTTTTTAGGATTACGTCATACCTTTCAAGGGAGTACAGAAACTGAGTGTCCAGTAAATGATGATTGCACGGTTGATGGGGATATGGTTTGCGATACAGACCCACATTTATTGTTACCTGGTTGTCCTACTTCTGTAAATAATTGCACAGGAAATTCTTTTGTTCCGGTAGTTCATAATATTATGAATTATGGTTCTTGTCGTAATAGATTCTCAATTGGTCAAAAAGAAAGAATGTTATATATGTTATTAAATGAGAGAAATAACCTATTGTATTCTTATGGAGCTACTCCTATTGGAGAAGAAATAAATATTTCTTTGCCTAAAGCGGCAGCTTGTATACCGTTAGGTATTACTGGAAATAATAGTACAAATATGGGTATAATCAACGTTAAGCTTGCTGATTTAAATGTTTCTTCAAGCGGGTACATTGGAGATGGAACTTATTATGTAGATCATACTATTCCCTCTTGCCTGAAAGTTACACAGTATGCAAATTTGAAGATAAGTGAGTCATATGAGATTTCTGTAAGAAACGGTTCGCTTTATAAAGAAAATGTTAGAGCGTGGATTGACTTTAATAATGATGGCTTTTTTGATAGTACTGAAGTTATTATGACCAGTATGGGAACGGAACAATATCAGACACATAAGGCAACCTTCCAAGTTCCAAGTACTGCTACTGTAAATACTTCTTTGCGAATGCGTGTAGCTTCTGATTTTTTCAACTTAAGTATTCCTGAACCTTGTGGTGAGTTGTCTTTTGGACAAATAGAGGATTATATAGTATTTATCACAGATAACTTAGAAACAAACGAGTCTTCGGAATTACATTTATATCCTAATCCGGTAAGTGATATACTAAACTTGTCGGAAAAATTGGAAGATATAGAAATATATGCTATTGATAGAAGAAGGGTTATGACTTTTAATTCTTCTGAACAAATTAATGTAGATAATCTTGCTGTGGGTGTGTATATAATTAAAGGTAAAAATGTTTTAGGTAAAAGTGTTCAAGCTACATTTATTAAAAACTGATATGTGTTTTTTTAATTTAATTTTAAAAAGAGGATTGCTTAATTCGAAGTAATCCTTTTTTTTGTAAGGTATCTCCGAAACTATTTATTAAGTAAATAATAGGAATCCGTAAATTGTCTATTTATCTCAATTTTCTATCTCCCCCAAAATCCTTACCTTTGCATTCTTTCAATTTTTTTATGAAACACCCAATAACAAAAGTTTTATTACATACAAAGTTGTGTAACGGGTGTTCCATCTGACAGCTAAAAGCAAATAATATAAACAGATGAAAATTCAAGATATTTCTACATTAGACCCAAAGAAAAACATACTTATCAAGGGAGCGGGACTGCACAATCTGAAAGATATTGATGTAGCCATTCCGAGGAACAAATTGGTTGTGGTTACGGGGCTTTCGGGTTCGGGAAAATCCTCTTTGGCTTTCGATACCTTATATGCAGAGGGGCAAAGACGCTATGTGGAAAGCCTGTCTTCCTATGCAAGACAGTTTTTGGGAAGATTAGACAAGCCCAAAGTAGAATACATCAAGGGAATTGCCCCTGCTGTGGCTATCGAGCAAAAAGTAAACACTACCAATGCCCGTTCGACAGTCGGAACTTCAACGGAGATTTACGATTACCTGAAACTGCTTTATGCACGAATCGGCAAAACTATTTCGCCTGTTTCGGGTAAGGAAATCAAAAAACAAACGGTAACGGACGTGATTAACTTCGTTAAGGAGCAAAAACCCGATGAAAAATGGCTGTTATTGGCTTTGGTTTCGGTTGAAAAAAGCCGAAGCCTGAAAGAGAAATTAAGCATTTTACTGCAACAGGGATTTGCAAGGGTTTTAGTGAATAATGAAACTGTTCGTTTGGAAGAATATCTAACCGAATTTACAGACAAAAACAACGAAGATGAGGTTTTCATCATCATTGATAGAATTGTTATCAAAGACGATGAAGATTTTTATAACCGTTTGGCAGATGCGGTCGATACTGCTTTTTACGAAGGAAAAGGCGTGTTATTCTTACAGCGATTAGACGACAACAACCGTTTTGAGTTCAGTAATTTGTTTGAGCTGGACGGAATCCCGTTTACCGAACCCAATACTCATTTATTTAGTTTCAACAATCCGTATGGAGCTTGTCCTGTTTGCGAAGGCTACGGAAACATCATCGGGATTGATGAAGATTTGGTAATTCCTGATACATCTTTGTCGATTTTTGAAGGTGCCGTTGCTGCTTGGAAAGGCGAATCGATGGGTTGGTATAAAGATCAATTGGTGAAAAATGCCTATAAATTTGACTTCCCAATTCATAAACCTTATTTCGAACTGACCGAAGAGCAAAAAGAATTAGTCTGGAAAGGGAACAAGTATTTCACAGGATTGAACGACTTTTTTGCGGAACTCGAAAGCCAGAATTACAAAATACAAAATCGTGTTTTACTCTCCAGATACAGAGGAAAAACCAAATGCCACGCATGTAAAGGAAGACGACTGAAAACCGAAGCCAATTACGTTAAAATAAACGGAATGTCTATTTCAGATTTGGTAGATATGCCGATCATCAAACTGATTCCGTTTTTTGAAAATCTGAAGTTGAATGAATACGAACAACAAGTAGCTAAACGTTTACTTCTCGAAATCAACAACCGACTTCGTTTTTTGGATAATGTCGGACTAAATTATTTGACCTTAAACCGAAAATCTTCTACCTTATCCGGTGGAGAATCACAACGAATCAATCTTGCCACTTCACTCGGAAGTAGCTTGGTGGGTTCGATGTACATTCTGGACGAACCCAGTATCGGATTGCATCCGAAAGATACAGAACGATTGATTAAAGTGCTTCAAGAACTTCGCAACCTCGGGAATACCGTGATTGTGGTTGAACACGACGAAGATATTATGAAACAAGCCGATTACATCATCGACATCGGTCCTGAAGCAGGAAGTTATGGAGGTGAAGTGGTTGCACTTGGAAATTTCAACGAAATTCTAGAGCAAGATTCGCTTACGTCGCAATATCTGAACGGAAAAATGGAGATTGAAGTTCCGAAAAAGCGTAGAAAATTCAAAAATCATATTGAAGTCATCGGAGCTAGAGAAAACAATCTGAAAAACATCAATGTTACTTTTCCGCTTGAATGCTTAACGGTAGTAACCGGAGTTTCCGGAAGTGGAAAAAGTACATTAGTTAAGAAAATACTCTACCCTGCCCTACAAAAAAAGTTGCAAGGATACGGAGAAAAACCCGGACAATTCTCAAAACTGGACGGAAGCTATTCGCATATCAAAAGTGTAGAATATATCGACCAAAACCCAATTGGGAGAAGTTCACGTTCGAATCCGGTGACCTACATCAAGGCGTATGACGATATTCGGGATTTGTTTTCGAAACAGAAATTATCCGGTTTAAGAGGTTATCTGCCCAAGCATTTTTCGTTTAACGTGGAAAGCGGACGTTGTGAAGTCTGTAAAGGAGATGGTGAAGTAACCATCGAAATGCAATTTATGGCTGACGTTCACCTCGAATGTGAAGCCTGCAAAGGAAAACGCTTCAAAAAAGAAATTCTTGAAGTGAATTTCGAAGGCAAAAACATTGACGATGTTCTGACCTTCACAATTGACGATGCGATTGCGTTTTTCCAAACGCATAATCAAACAAAAATTGTTCAAAAATTACAACCCTTGCAAGATGTTGGTTTGGGTTATGTACAATTAGGTCAATCTTCATCAACCTTATCAGGTGGAGAAGCACAACGTATAAAATTAGCTTCGTTTTTAGTAAAAGGAGCCACCAAAGACAAAGTGCTTTTCATCTTTGACGAACCTACCACAGGATTGCATTTTCACGATATCAAAAAATTATTAGCTTCGTTTGATGCACTCATTGACAAAGGACATTCGGTTGTGGTTATCGAGCACAATCTCGACCTGATTAAATGTGCTGATTACATCATTGATATTGGTCCTGAAGGAGGAGAACATGGAGGAAACCTTATCGCATTCGGAACTCCTGAAGAAGTTGCTAAAAATAAGAAGTCGGTTACGGGGGAGTATTTAAGGGGGAAGTTGTAGATTTTGTTTATTTTTGTGAAAATCATTTTACTCAAAATATGAGATTGCTTTTATTTTTTTTTATCTTATTATTTTCAGAGTTTGCTTTTGCTCAGGATTTTCAATGGGCTAAAGCTGTAAAGGGTAGTGGAAATGATTTTTCAAACTACATTGAAGTAGACCAAAACGGAAATAGTTATACTCTTGGTGTTCATCAATATTCTTTCTACGTTGAGCATGATTCAGGTATTATAATTCCTAACATATATAACAGTCAATTTGGGGATGGGAGTAATATCTTTTTAATTAAAAAAGATTCAGAAGGAAATCATATTTGGAGTCATTTATTATCTGAAATCCCACTTTCACTAAATTGTTTTGGTGTTAAAATAGGTTCTGACGGATACCTATATGTTGGCTATGTTAACTATAAATATGATGTTGTTAGTTATAATATATTAGGCACAGTTATAAAATTCGATTTAGAAGGAAATGAAATTTCAAGAGTAGAGTATAAGAATCTTGATTTACCTCAAAATGGAACTCTTTATATGACATCTTTTGATATTGATTCCGAAAACAACATTTATATAGCAGGATATTTTACTGGAAATATTCAATTAAACCTACAACAGCCAGAGTTTGACTTAAACAATCCGGGACAGTCTTATTCTTCTGGTTTCATTATTAAAACTTCTAACACAGGACAGATATTATGGACAAAAGTTTTAGAAGGAGGAGGAACCCAAACTTTATTAAAAATAAAATCTGACGATACTATTTTTGTAATCATAGAAGATTTATTTAACACCTATATTTTTTCAACATTACTGTCTGAAAATGGTAACATTATATGGAATAAAGAAATGGAGAGTCCAATATCCTTACTTAGTTTTAATTTTGATACCGGACCTAACGGAAATATAGCTGTACTTTTAAAGGCAAGCATGCCTATTAATATCGATATTGATTTATCAGAAAATGAAAACATAGTATATGGTCAGGACATTTTAATATGGTATGATGATAATGGAAATATTTTAGAAAGTGCAACCTATGACAATTATTTAATTACCACCCAAAATGTTTATGTAGATCAGGATAACAACACATATCTTTTAGGAGGTATTGGCTATGGAGGAGGTAATACTATTGATCTAAACCCTTATAATGATATTTTTAATGTAAGTCTTGATTATTATTCATGCGGATTCTTTAGTAAATTCAATGCAGATTTTTCGTTCAATACTGCACAAAAAATAGGAAGTTCAAATAACTCCATAGCTCCTCATTACAACTGTTGGACTTTATCTATTAGAGATTTAAAAATTTCAGAAGAAAATTATTACATCGCAGGTTTTTTAAATGGTAAATGTGATTTCAACCCATCAGAGGAAGAATTTTTCATACACACCAGTTGGGATTCAGTAATAGCGAATGATGGTTTTATAATGAAAATAGGTGTTTGCGAAGATATTCCCCTAACAGGAGAACCAGAACTGTCTTTTTGTGAAAGTCAAAATTCAATGGTTTCTGATTTAACTCCAAATCAATCATATATCAAATGGTATGATTCGATAACATCAACCACACCTTTGGAAAATGATGTTCCATTAACAAACGGACAAACTTATTTTGCTTCGAGGCAAGTTGGTAATTGTCCTGAAAGTTCAGAAAGATTAGAAGTTTTGGTTACTATCAATCCTCTTTCTCCCGAACCACAAGTTCTCAATCAGGATTTATGTTATAATACGAGCCTGACTTTAGCTGATATAAATGTTCAGGGAGCTAATTTATCATTTTATGATTCTCTTACAGAAGAAAATTCATTGGATATTACAACTCCATTAAATCCTGATACTGTATATTATGTTACTCAAAATACAACAGGTTGTGAAAGTAATCGTGTTCTGATTCCGTTAAATTTAATTATCACTCCTGTTCCAACTATCGACCAACAACAAAATTTCTGTCTGATTGATAATCCGTCACTCTACGATATTGTGGTACAAGGAGAAAACATAAAATGGTACAACAGCAATCAAAGTTATTTATCGGGAAATACTGCACTTACTACTTCTGAAACTTTGTATGTAAGTCAAACCATTGATGACTGTGAGAGTGAACTTTTCCCTGTTTATGTAACAATAACGGATACTCCAATTCCCCAAGCTGAAACAAATCAGGTTTTGTGTATTGATTCAAATCCAACTTTGAATGATATTTCAATCGATGGAGAAAACATAAAATGGTATGATGAAAACGGAAACATACTTTCTCAAAACACTCCGATTACCGAAAACAGAATCATTTATGCTACTCAAACTATTGATAATTGTGAAAGTCTGCAAATCATCATTAACATCACGTTGCAAAATTCATTAAACACAAATGATTATGTACTATATTTATGTGATGAAAATAATGATAATTCAGAAACCGTAAATTTGTCTGATTACAATCAGTACTTGATAAATGGCGGAACTATTCAGAATTTTACTTTTTCTTATTACAACAGTTATCAAAATGCTTTAAATGAAACAAATCCGATTTCAAACCTTTCTAATTATCAAAGTTCAACCGAAATTGTTTATGTAAGAATTTCATCGAATACTACTGTTTGTTTTGATATTTCGGAATTGAGTATAAATCTTATCAGTCTTCCTGAAATTCCTTTGACAGAAAATATTTATTATTTATGTGGAGATAGCCCTTTGTATTTACAACTTCCCAACAATGGAAATATTGATTATGTTTGGTTTAATGGAAGTACATCTACAAATATTACAATTTCTGTAGAGGGAGAATATTGGGTTAAAGCCATAAAAACAGAAAACGGAATTTCTTGTGAATCTACACATCATTTTTCTGTAAAAAAAACTGAACCGATTCACATAGCTGAAATAAAAATAGATGACTGGACAGATAGTAATAACACCATAACTATTCTTCCTTACAATGAAAATTATGTTTATTCACTTGATGGATTTATGTATCAGAATGAAAATTATTTTGAAAACTTGAGCAATGGAAAATATTCTGTTTTTGTTAAGGACAGAGGAGATTGTGATGAGGCGATGGAAGTAGTTTATCTTTTGACTTACCCTAAATTCTTCACTCCAAACGGAGACGGAATTAATGATTACTGGAGGATTAAGTTATCTCAATATCAGGAGTTACTCAATGTAGAAATCTACGACCGATACGGGAAACTAATTACTTTTTTTGACAAAAATAGTATCGGCTGGGACGGAAAACTCAACGGAAGAGATTTACCCGCTACGGATTATTGGTTTAAAATAACCCGTGTTTCAGACAGAAAAATAATTTATAGAGGACACTTTTCGTTGATTAGATAAAGACTCCCGAAGAAATCGCTAAAAATAAAGAGTCGGTTACTGGAAAGTATTTGAAGGAGAAGTTAATTTAAAATATCAGTTGTATTTTTTTACAGTATTAGTCTGGGTATCAACTTCTTTAACGAGTTTTCCGTTTTCGTAGTATTTCCAAATACCTTTTTTCAGTCCTTTTTCGTACATACCTTGAGCATATAGTTTTCCGTTTATATCTCTATAGGTTACAAGCCCGTAAAATTGATCGTTTTTGTAGGGAATTTCTTCGAGCACAATTCCGTTTTCGGAATATTTTTTAAAAACACCTTCCTTAACTCCATCTACATAATGAGTTTCAGAAGCGATTTTTCCGTCTTTATAAAAAACTAATGATTTTCCGTTTAGTTTTCCGTTGTGGTAAAGCTCAACAGCCATAGGTTGCGAAGAACCTTTGTGATAATATTTCCACTCTCCGTGATTTTGCTTGTCTTTATTTATATAACCTTCGCTTACTTTGTTTCCTTTTTGGTCAAAAAAAGTTACATAAGCACTACCATCACCTTTAGAGAAATCACGGTTAGCAATTACTGTTCCTGCTTTGGTATCGTCAAAATACTTGAAAATCCCTGTTTCTTTTCCGTGTACGAAAGTACCTTCGTATCGAGGTCTTTTTGTGGTTTCGTAAAAACCTTTCCAAAGTCCGTGACGTCTTCCGTTTTCGTCAAATTGGTTGATTTTTTCTTCTTCTTGAGCAAAAGAAAAATTGGTAATACTAAGCAATAAAATTAGTAGAACATTTTTGATATTCATAAATTGTCTAAATTTTTGATTTAATCAATTAACTCAAAAAACAAAGTTTTAGTATAATTAGAATTTACTGACAGGCAATTTTGTTTATTCTGTTTTGATGCCTTCCTCCTTCGAATGAAGTGCTTAGAAAAACTTCAACAATAGCTATTGCTTGTTGTTCTGAAGTATATCGGGCAGGAATGCTCAACATATTGGCATCGTTGTGCTGACGGGCTAAAGCCGCAATTTCTTTTATCCAGCAAAGCGAACAACGAATTCCTTGGTGTTTGTTGGCAGTAATGGCTACTCCGTTACCACTTCCACAAATCACGATTCCGAAATCGGATTTTCCACTTTCGACGTCTTTAGCTACAGGATGTACAAAATCAGGATAATCTACACTATCTAATGTGTCTGTTCCATGATTGGTTATTTTGTAACCTTTGGCTTCCAAATATTTTACAATGGCTTGTTTGTAAAGCGTTCCCGCATGGTCGTTCCCGATAGAGATTTTCATTTTTGCTGTATTTGTTTGAAAACACAAAGATAAGTTTATATCACTTATTTTAATATTAAAAATCCATTTTTAATTGCATCTACGGCACCTGATATTTTAATATCTTTGCTTGGCAAAAAGATGAATTCATCTTTTTAGACATCGCTCGTAGCTATAAATTCAAATGTCAAATAAGCACAGTCACAATATTGATAAAAAAATAATAAAAACAGTTTATTTCAGTATTTTCGGAAATTTACTTTTGGTTGTGATTAAATATTTAGCCGGATTATTCGGAAATTCTTACGCTTTGATTGCTGACGCTATTGAGTCGGCTACCGATACTTTTTCCTCAATTTTGATTTTGTTGGGAATTAAATATGCCAATCGTCCGGCTGACGAAAATCATCCTTACGGACACGGTAGAATAGAACCTTTAATTACTTTTCTGATTGTTGGGTTTTTAATTGTATCGGCTACGGTAATTGCAACAGAAAGTATCAGAAATATTCAGATTCCGCACCAACCTCCAAAACCTTGGACACTTATTGTTTTAGGAGTTATTATTTTGTGGAAAGAAATTTCATACCAAGTAGTCATCAGAAAAAGCAGAGAAACCGGTTCTTCTTCTCTAAAGGCTGATGCTTGGCATCACAGGAGTGATGCTATAACTTCGGTTGCTGCTTGTATCGGGATTGTTATTGCTTTGGTTATGGGAGAAGGGTATGAGTCAGCTGACGACTGGGCTGCTCTTTTTGCATCGGGCTTTATTCTGTATAATTGTTATCATCTTTTTCGTCCTGCACTGGGTGAAATGATGGACGAGAATATGTATTCGGAACTGATAGAAATAATTAAAATAAAATCGGTTAAGGTCGAAGGTATAATTGCTATCGAAAAATGTTTGGTAAGAAAAGCAGGAATGAAGTATCATGTTGATTTACACGCTATTGTAGATGCAGAAATTTCGGTCAGAGAAGGACACAATATTTCTCACAAACTTAAAGACCATCTCTTAAAAGAACTCCCCGAGATTAATGACGTACTTATCCATATTGAACCCGACTCTGTAGGGATATTTTAATGAAGATTCAGAGCAATTGATATCAGAACTGAAATTAAAAAAGTTGAAATAGCTAAAACTTTGAGTTCAGGGTCGTACTCTTTTGGGTTCTGATAGGTATAAACTCTTTTCAGGTGCAGTACAAGAGGAATAAACCCTGCCAAAAACAAATATTGAACAGGTTTAAAATCTTTCAGAAGAGCAAAAATAGCCCAAAGAATCATTGCTAAAATCACTATAATAAAGTGATATATTTTTGCTTTCTTTCCACCTATTTTTACTACTAATGTATTTTTATTTGAAGTTCTGTCTGAGGTTTCATCTCTCATATTGTTCAGGTTCAAAACTCCCGTACTCAAAAGTCCGACAGCACAAGCAGGTAAAACTAAAAGTATGTCTAACTCTTTGGCATACAAAAAGTAACTTCCCAGAACGCTCAACAATCCGAAAAACAAAAATACAAAAACGTCTCCCAATCCTCTATAACCATAAGCGGAGCTTCCGATAGTGTATTTAAGGGCAGCTACAATAGAAGCCGCTCCTAAGGACAAAAATAAAAAGGTATAAAGAAAATTTTCTTTTCCGAACGAAATATATATTAGTAAAACAGCTACTAAAAAAGTCAGAATACTGGTCAGAACGATTCCTTTTTTCATTTGCTTTACGGAAATTGCACCGCTCTGAATAGCTCGTTCAGGGCCGATTCGGGTTTCGTTGTCCGTCCCTTTTACTCCGTCTCCGTAGTCATTGGCAAAGTTAGAGAGAATCTGCAAACCTAAAGTTGTTAGCAAAGCCAAGGAAAAAATTTTCCCGTCAAAAAGTCCTTTGTGCATAGCATAAAAACTACCGACTAAAATTCCCGAAATCGAAAGCGGTAAAGTACGTAATCGGGCTGCTTGTATCCAGTTTTTCATACTTAAATCTTATCAGCCCAACTTTTGTTTTTCGGTTAAATAGGTCAGCATAACTTTGTCAAAATCATCTTCTATCGCTACGGGAACGTATTTGATTCGATATTGTGAGCAGATGAGCGAAACTCTTTCAAAATATTTTTTGACGGAATTCCTATATTCTTCCTGAATATTTTCTGCAAACAGATTTATTTCTTCTCCGTTTTCCAAATCAATAAATTTTTTGGGAGTATTGCTAAACTCAAAGTCTATCTCGTTTTTTTTGCTATAAACGTGAAAGACAATTACCCTGTGTTTGTTGTGTTTAAGGTGCTGTAAGGCTCTAAAGAGTTCGTTTTCGTTTTGATTTTGAAACATATCCGTGAACAAAACAATCATCGAGCGTCTGTGAATTTTTTCGGCAATCTGATGCAGAAGCTCAACTGTATTAGTGGATTTATTTTGAGAGAACGAAAGATTTTCGAGTGTATTCAACAACATTCTGTGATGTCTTTCGCTTCCTTTTTCCGAAGCATAATATTCGTAAGTATCCGAATAAATGCTTAATCCTACAGCATCTCTTTGTTTTTTTAATAAATTCATCAAAACAGCAGAAGCCAAAACTGAAAACCCGATTTTGTTCTTGTAGAAAGGTTCGCCTTCTTGTAATTTCGGATAGTGCATCGAGGAGGAATTATCCAAAATCAGGTGGCATCTTAAGTTGGTTTCTTCTTCAAATCTTTTCGTGTATAAACGATCGGTTCGGGCAAAGAGTTTCCAGTCTATATTTTTGGTACTTTCTCCTGTGTTATAAATTTTATGCTCGGCAAATTCAGCCGAAAACCCATGAAACGGACTTTTGTGCATTCCCGAGATAAATCCTTCCACCACCTGATTAGCTAAAAGTTCAAGATTCCGGAATGACGCTATTTTATCAAAATGTTGTTCTGTTTTCATCAAAGGCTTGTTGTTTTACAAAAATAGGTAAAAACATATTTGTAGTACAAAAATGTGCAGACCTTATAAATAAATAAACCTTAACTGATTGAAAATAAACAAGTTAAGGTTTTAAATAGTGGAGTCGGAGAGAATCGAACTCTCGTCCAAACAAGCAATCAAAGAGCTTTCTACACGTTTAGTCTTTATTTAAATTTTCGACAAACAGCAAGGCTAAAGACTACCACTATTTGCTTAGCTTTATCAGTGTCAGAAAGGACTTAAAGCTTTACCTTTCTTAGGTTTATTTTTCCAGTTCCTCTTTGTCAGACTCCACAAACCAAGGATTCTGAGAGAAATCCTGCCCTCCTACCTTGTAGGAGCGAGGCTCATCTTACTATGATTCAGATTAAGCAGCAAGAGCGTAGTTATTTTCGCCGTTTAAAAGTTCGTACAGCAGATATTAACGAGCCTACCATACTTGGCTCGACGTGCTTACTAATCAATTCCACTCGCTGTCAAAACCGGTCGACCCCAAAGTGTATTAGTTTTTTGTATAAAAACTAAGGTGCAAAGATATGATTTTTTCACGAATTAACAAAAAAGGTGCTTGTATAAGTTCAACCGTAGATTCAACTAATAAATGCAACTCTATGCAATATTAGCATAAAAAAGTTGTTTAGGGTTTTTAAATTTCAGTTTTTTTCTTGGTCTGCTGTTTAATTTATATTGTATTTCCTTTATTTTTAGTTCATTATAATTATCAAAAGATTGTTTTTTTGGTATATACTGCCTTATAAGTTTATTTGTGTATTCATTTAAGCCTCTTTCCCAAGAGGAATAAGTATAAGTTCAATTAGTAAATGCAACAAAAGTTAAAAAAAACACCAGTTATTTTGAGTTACAATAACTATCTTTGTTGGTCAAAATTCAAAGTAATGAACAAATGGATTTGGGTAATGTTATTTGAGTTTACTATTATAGTTTTTATTGAACGCTTAACTTTTCACAAAATACTTTAAAATGAATTACCAAAGAAGCAGTCAGTTATTTGTAGAAGCACAAAATTACATTCCGGGAGGTGTAAACTCTCCTGTGAGAGCTTTTAAAGGCGTGGGTGGAACTCCTATTTTTATCAAAAAAGCCAGCGGTGCCTATCTCTATGACGAAGACTCAAACCGATATATTGATTACATCAACTCATGGGGACCAATGATTTTAGGGCATGCTTATGAACCTGTGGTAAATGCCGTAATTGAAAAAGCCAAACTCGGAAATTCATTCGGGACACCAACCGAAATTGAAACCGAAATCGCCAAATCGGCTGTTGAAATGGTGCCGAATATTGATAAAATTCGTTTTGTGAATTCGGGAACCGAAGCTTGTATGAGTGCTGTTCGTTTGGCAAGAGGTTTTACTAAAAGAGAAAAAATCATCAAATTCTCAGGTTGCTATCACGGTCATTCCGATGCGTTTTTGATTGCTGCAGGAAGTGGAGCTTCGACTTTTGGAGTACCCAACAGTGCTGGAGTTACACAAGGTGCAGCCAAAGACACCTTACTGGCAGATTACAATTCATTGGAAAGTGTTCAAAAATTATTTAACGAAAATAAAGACGAAATTGCAGCCATTATCATCGAACCCGTAGCAGGAAATATGGGTTGCGTTCCTCCTAAAAAAGGATTCTTGGAAGGGCTTCGTCAAATCTGTGACCAAAACGGAGCAGTTTTAATTTTTGACGAAGTAATGACTGGTTTCCGTTTGGCAAAAGGTGGAGCACAAGAATTATTTGGCATCAATGCGGATATTGTTTGTTTCGGGAAAGTGATTGGTGGTGGTCTTCCGGTGGGAGCTTTTGCAGCTCGAAATGAAATTATGAATTGCCTTGCTCCTCTCGGAAATGTTTATCAAGCCGGAACCCTGTCCGGAAATCCGCTTGCCATGGCTGCTGGACTAGAAATGCTAAAAGCTTTGAATAATGACCAAGAAGTTTTTAAGCGTTTAGAAGAAAAAACAGCTTATCTCGAAAAAGGAATTCGTGAAGTATTAACCAAAAACAATGTTGATTTTACAATAAATCGAGTAGGTTCAATGATTTCGATTTTCTTTGACTCTCGTGAAATTTATGATTTCAAAACAGCAGGCTATGGAGACACACAACGCTTTAAAGATTTCTTCCACGGATTATTAAAAGAAGGCGTTTATATTGCTCCGTCATCCTACGAAACTTGGTTTATTGCTGATGCACTTTCGTATGACGATTTGGATTTTACAATTGCTAAAATTGATAAAGTGACTGCAAATTTCTAATTGAGGCGAACATCCAATCCTATATCTGCGATATTCCGAACTTCCCCAAAGAAGGGAGTATTAAAGTAATAAACTAAAAAAACTGTCTAAAGCCCTAATATAAATAAAAGGTTTTTAGGCAGTTTTTTTACCCGTTTGGTTACTTTTTTTTAAAAATAAGATTGACCAGAAACAGGATTATGATAGCTCCGATAGCTCCTGTGAGAATAGCTCCCAACCAACCCGTTCCTAAAGAAATGTCCAACGCTCCGAGAAGCCAATAACCGACAAAACTTCCGAGAATACCGATAATGATGTTTCCAATAAGTCCTAAGCCACCTCCTTTGTAGATGGTTCCCCCGAGCCAGCCTGCAATGGCACCGATAATTAGTGTTGCTAAAATGTTCATAATTAGTTTGGTTTTTAGGTTAATAACCTCAAAAATACAAAAGATTTTAGCTTGTTGCATACAAAGTTGCTTATTTAGGTTTAGACTAATAACAAAAAGCTCCCTGAATCATTTAGTTCAGGGAGCTTTTTAGCCTTGTTGTTTTGCGATTATTTCTGCTTCAAGAAATCATCAACCAATTCAGGAGCCATAACGCCTTCTACGAAAGTGTAAGCTCCAGTTTTTGGAGATTTAACCATTTTAATAGCTTTGGTTAATCTTTTTGACCCGGTTCTTAATGATGCTACAGTTTTCTTTGCCATGACTCAATTATTTAATTTCTTTATGAACAGTTACTCTCTTTAGGATAGGATTGAATTTTTTGATTTCCAATCTATCTGGAGTGTTTTTTTTGTTTTTTGTCGTGATATAACGAGAAGTTCCCGGAAGTCCGGATTCTTTGTGTTCAGTACACTCTAAAATCACTTGAATTCTATTACCTTTCTTTGCCATTATGATATAATTTTATAGCTGTAAATATTAGATAGCAATACCTTTTTCTCTTGCTTCTTTAAGTACAGCAGAAATTCCTTTTTTGTTAATGTTTTTGACAGCAGCAGCAGATACTTTCAAAGTAATCCATCTGTCTTCTTCCGGAAGGTAGAAACGCTTTTTAAATAAATTCACAGAGAATTTTCGTTTAGTTTTGTTCATCGCGTGAGAAACATTGTTTCCTACCATTGCTCTCTTACCTGTAAGCTCACAAACTCTTGACATTATCTTTCCTTATTAATTCGTTAATCCTAAAAATCAGGGTGCAAAGAAACAATTTTTTTTTATATCCTACAAATAAATTTCACTTCTTTTTCAGTAAAAAGAGAAATAAAATAAATTAGTTAAATTTCTCCTTATTTATCGGGCTGTTTTTTCCTGATTTCTTCCATTAGTTCTTTACCTCCTTGAGTTAAAATCTCTACGGCTGATTTTTGTCCGAAATTTTGATAATCAGAAATAGGAGTTGTTTTATTGATTTCAAATTTTTGTTTTCCGTCCAGCGAAAAAAGTGCTCCTTTAAAATAAATTGTATCGCTCTCAATCTTAGCTAAAGCCCCGATAGGAGCAGTGCAACCTCCTTCTAAGGTCTTTAGAAAGTTGCGTTCAATATAAGTGCAGATTTCAGAAGGCTTGTGGTTGAGTTTTACGGTGGCATCCTTACAAAATTTATTGTTAGCCATACAAACCACCACTACTGCTCCTTGTGCAGGGGCAGGAATCATCCAATCCAAGACGATGTGATTTTCGGGTTTTATCTCAATGCGCTCTAATCCTGCTTGGGCAAAAATAGCTCCATTCCAGCCGTTATTTTTCAGTTTTTGAAGTCGTGTAATTACGTTTCCTCTCAAATCGGGAATTTGGTGGTTTGGGTAGCGATTGAGCCATTGGGCTTTTCGTCTTAGGCTTCCCGTTGCTACGATTGCGTTTTCGAGATTTAAAAAGTCGGTATTTTTGTTGAAAACCAAGATATCATTCGGGCTATGACGCTCTAAAACGGCAGTTTGCACAATTTCGTTTGCCAAAACAGTCGGAACGTCTTTCATCGAGTGGACTGCAATATCAATCGCTCCGTTAATTAGAGCAATATCGAGAGCTTTAGTAAAAATCCCTGTGATTCCGAGTTGATAAAGCGGTTTGTCAAGAACAATATCTCCTTCCGATTTTACTTTTACAATTTTGGTTTTGTAGCCCAAATCATTGAGTTTTTTTTCGACCGTATGAGCTTGCCACAAAGCGAGCTGACTTTCGCGAGTTCCGATTCTGATTATTTTTTTCAAAATTCTAAAAATAAAAATAGTTATGCTTGTTCTCTGATTTGTGGTGTTCTGAAAAAGACAAGTGCAAAGATAGCTTTTTGTCGGAAGCTTTAAAAACTATAAACAAGAAAAAGCTACCCTTTTCGGATAGCTTTTTTTAATTACTCTTTTCTTTCGTACATACAGCAATGGTGTAGTTTTTCGTAATCTTCGTCTTTGGCTCTTACTTTGTCGGTATCGTGTCCTACATTGGCAATTGCTTGATGTATCTGATCTATCGAAGTTTTATTTTCGTCAATAACCAAATGTATATCTTTATGGTCAGCGTGCCATTGAGCAGATTTTACTCCTTTAACGGAATAAGCTGCTTTTTCGATACGTTTTTTGCACATTTCGCAGTTTCCGTTTACTTCGATGTCGTACTTAGCATTTTTGTTTTTCTTTACCTTTTTTTCTTGTGCTTGTGTTGTAATTCCTACAAAAGCTACAACTAAAATTAAAATCAGTTTTTTCATTTCTTGTTTTGTTATAAGCCATAAGTGGTATGCTTTAGGCTTTGTTTGTACTTATTTGTCTATTCTCTTTACTCTATCTTAAGTCTCAGTCCTGCATAATACATCGCTCCAAAAACCGGTCCGTATATCATCGAGCTATCAAAATACGTTCCGAAAGCATCATCTGCTCCAATAATTGCGTCTTTCTGTTTATAATTGGTAATGTTTTCACCTCCAACATATATTTCAAAAACAGGAGAAAAACTATGGGTTATTTGAGCATTCATAAGCGTTAGGTTAGGCGAAAATTCCCTTGTTTGATATTGAGTGGGATTAGAACCTGTAAACGGCATTTTTTGTTCTCCGATAAGATTCATTGTCCAGTCGAACTTCCATTGTTTTCCTTTGTCCGAAACATGAGTTTCATAGCCTACGTTCGTAAAAAATCGGTGTTTTGCTTGTAATGGTCGAATCTCACGACCTCCAAGATAGTCCGTCTGAACGTCATAATATTTGTAGGCGGTTCGAATAGTAAAATGATGTGTAATATCAACGTTAAATTCTAACTGAAAACTATTCGCAAACGAAGAACCGTCAAGGTTATAAAACAAAACCTCTTGTGGATTAGCGTATAAATCAACTACTACTTGATTTTGGAAATCTGTTCTATAAAAATCTGCAATTACTTCTGCTTTTTTTCCGAAAAGATGAAAATCTTGCATCAAACTTATTCCGTAATTCCAAGCAATTTCAGGGTCTAATCCGTAAATTTTTCCATTGGAATTAAGAATTTCAAAATCTCTGGAAGAAGCAAACAAATGTTGGTTTTCTGCAAAAATACTTGCACTTCTGATTCCCCTACCTACAGATGCTTTTAGGGTTCCGCCTGTCCAAGGATTGTACATAGAATGGAGTCGTGGAGTCACAAAAGTTCCTAAACGGTTGTGGTTGTCTATACGAGCTCCGGCTACAAAGCTAAAATTATCTGAATTGCAGTAGGTGTATTCAAAAAACGCTCCAATTGAATTATCTTTTCTAGAAAAATCTGTGGTAGAAGTCCCATCTAAAGAACTTACAAATTCATCATAACCATCATAAGTAAAACTAATACCTGTTGCGAATTTATGCATCGTATTAGATAGTATTGAGTTATAAATCAAATTCGAATAAAAACTGTTCTGATGAATATCAAATGTTCTTAAACCAAAGTAAGAATCCTGATTATGCGAATTGAAAGAGTTTTGAAAACCTATACTTTTCCAAGGTGTATCTGGAAAAACATAACCGATTTTGGCAGAAGCATCAAACTTTTCGGTCAGTATTTCCGAACCCCAATGATTGGTGGTGAATTTGTCTCGGTTTTTATCAAAATCAACACTTCCTGACTGTTTGTCGTCATTCATATAGCGGAAATTAAAAAAACCTACCCAACCTTTTTCAGCATTGGTATATTGCCAACGATTCATCACATTGATTTGATTTCCGAGCGGATTATCCAAAAATCCGTCATCGTTCATATCATTTTTGGAGGTTCTCGCATTTCCGTGTAAAAACAAAGAGGTACTCCATTTGTCAGAAACTTTCTGATTCAAATGTGTGTTCAGCTCAAAACGTGAATCGGTTGAGGCGTAAGCATTCACAAAAAGAGGAATATCGTTAAGAGGCTTAATCAACTCGTAATTGATTTGCCCCGAAATACTTTCGTATCCATTCACTACACTTCCTGCTCCTTTGGTAATCTGAATACTTTCGACCCAAGTACCGGGAATAAACGAAAGTCCATAAGCTTGTGACGCTCCTCTGACAGCCGGAATATTTTCTTCTGCCATTAAGATATACGGACTATTAAGCCCAAGCATTCGGATTTGCTTGTTTCCCGTAACGGCATCAGAGAAATTCACATCAATCGAAGGGTTGGTTTCGAAAGCCTCCGATAGGTTGCAGCAAGCAGCCTTGAGAAGTTCAGAACTTGAAATATGAGTAACATTGGCAGAAGAAGTTTTGATCCTTGAAAGACTTTGTCTTTTTCGTTGAATTACAACTTCTTCAATCATCGAATCAGGATAAAGCGTAACCGAGATTTCTTCGTTCGGATGTACCGAAACTGTTTCGGTTCGCATTCCGATAAAGGATACAATTAAATTTGTATTGGTTCTGTATTCGAGTTCAAATTTTCCGTTTGTGTCGGTTTGTGTTCCTTCGGTAGTACCTTCCCAGAGTACGGTTGCCCCAATAAGAGGTAAGTTTTTATCATCAAGAGTATTTTCATAAATAACTCCTTTTATTTTTTGTTGAGAAAAACCGAAAAACCCTATAAGGATAAAGATAAATAATATGTGCTTTTTCATTTTTTACTTAATTTATTTAATAATCAAAATTAGAAACAAAGCAATTTGTTTCGATCCTTGGAATAATGATAAATAAATTAAGCGTAATAAATCAGACTACAATAGAGCTTGTAGAAAGGAGGTGCATTAGAGTTAAAACAGTATTGAAAATAATTCTGATTGACATCGTCTGAATATTCAATAAATTCGAACGAATATTCGTTATCTAAAACGACAAACACATCATAAACAAATGAAAATACTGTTGTGGTAATAACATCAGGACTGTCTTGAGAGATGTACTCGTCTTTGCAACATTCAGAATGATTCTCAGAAGAGCCGCAACAAGACTTCCCTACAGAGCAAACTTCATTTTCAGAATGATGCTGATGTGATTTTTCGTGACTGCAAGGCTCGTCAGCAGTCTTAGAATAAACTACCTGAGAAGTAATTTGTTTTTCTCCACAAAAATGTATGTTCAGAGCCAGTCCAATGTTTGAAAACATCAGGAAAAAAGCCAATAACAAAGCCGTACATTTTTTTGAAAAACTCATTTTCAAAGGTTTGAATAATACAAAGGTAATGATTTTTCGAATTATACTTAATATAAAATCTTTTTTGAGTAGAAATAATAAAACGAAAGCCTCCGATTCAGGAGGTTTTCGTTTTATTATTTCTGTTTAAATAAATTTACATATAGGCTTCAATCGGAGCACACGAACACACTAGATTTCTATCTCCGTAAGCATCATCTACTCTACGAACAGAAGGCCAGAATTTGTTTTCGTGTAAGTGCTCTAACGGATAAGCCGCTTCCTCACGAGTATAAGGTAAATCCCAAGTATTTGCAGTAAGCATTGCTAGGGTGTGAGGAGCATTTTTAAGCGGATTGTTCGGGTTGTCTGGAGTACATTTCTCAATTTCTGCTTTGATTGAAATCAATGTGTCACAGAAACGGTCTAATTCTCCTAAATTTTCACTTTCTGTTGGCTCGATCATCAGTGTGCCGGCTACAGGGAAAGATACCGTAGGAGCGTGGAATCCGTAATCCATAAGGCGTTTTGCAACATCACCTACTTCAACTCCATTTTGTTTGAACATTCTGAAATCTACAATCATCTCGTGAGCTGCACGACCCATTTCTCCAGTATAAAGAATTGAGAAGTGTTTCTCAAGACGAGCTTTCATATAGTTAGCATTCAAAATAGCGATTTTAGTAGCATTCGTAAGTCCTTCTTCTCCTAACATACAGATGTATCCGTAAGAAATCAAACAAACAAGTGCTGAACCATAAGGAGCAGAAGAAACAGAAGTAATTGCTTTTTCTCCACCTACTTCAATAACTGGATTACTTGGTAAGAACGGAACTAAATGTTTAGCTACACAGATTGGTCCTACACCAGGCCCTCCTCCTCCGTGAGGAATAGCGAACGTTTTGTGTAGGTTCAAGTGACAAACGTCTGCTCCGATAGTTCCTGGGTTGGTTAGACCTACTTGAGCATTCATATTAGCACCATCCATATATACTTGACCACCATTTTCATGAATGATGTTCATAATTTCAATAATAGATGCTTCGAAAACTCCGTGAGTAGAAGGGTAAGTAATCATCGCACAAGCAAGATTATCCTTGTGTTTTATTGCTTTTTCTCTTAAATCTTCTACGTCGATGTTTCCTTCTGGGGTAGTTTTCGTAACTACGATTTCCATTCCTGCAAGGGCAGCCGAAGCTGGGTTGGTTCCGTGAGCCGAAGCCGGAATCAAAGCAATATTTCGGTGTCCTTCACCTCTTGATTGATGATAAGCTCGGATAACCATAAGTCCTGCATACTCTCCATTAGCTCCTGAGTTTGGTTGAAGGGTTGTTCCTGCAAATCCTGTGATGATAGAAAGTTGTTTTTCCAGCGTTTTCAGCATTATTTGGTATCCTTCTGCTTGGTCTTTTGGGGCAAATGGGTGAATGCTATTCCAATTTGGTAAGCTTAACGGAAGCATTTCGGTAGCAGCGTTGAGTTTCATCGTACAAGAACCCAAAGAAATCATCGAATGATTCAATGATAAATCTTTACGTTCTAGTTTTTTGATGTAACGCATAAGTGCTGTTTCCGAGTGATGTGAGTTGAATACTTCGTGTTGTAAGAAGGATGAAGTTCTTACTAATGAACTGTCAATTGCTGAACTCGTTGACAAAGCAGAAACAGTGAAGGCATCTTTACCTACTGCTTTCGCAAAAATGGCTATAATTTGGTTGATGTCGTTCAAATTAGTAGTCTCGTTTAAAGCGATTTGAACGGTGTTGTTGTCGATATAATAAAAGTTTACTTCGTTTTGAATAGCAATTGCTTTTACTTTTTCAGCATCAGCTTTTACCACAATCGTATCGAAGAAAGAAGTATTGATTTGCTCAACGCCTAATTTAGTCAAACTTTCAGCCACGGTTACAGCAGAAGCGTGAACTTTATCAGCGATGTATTGAAGTCCTTTTGGACCGTGATAAACCGCATACATTCCCGCCATTACAGCAAGAAGTACTTGAGCCGTACAGATATTTGAAGTCGCTTTTTCACGTTTGATGTGTTGCTCACGTGTTTGAAGTGCCATACGAAGCGCACGGTTACCGTTCATATCCTGAGAAACTCCGATGATACGACCCGGCATACTACGTTTGTATTCTTCTTTGGTTGCTAAAAACCCAGCGTGAGGACCACCGTAACCCATCGGAACTCCGAAACGTTGTGTAGTTCCCACTACAGCATCAGCACCCATTTCTCCCGGAGGCGTTAATTTTACCAATGATAAAATATCAGCAGCAAAAACAGTTTTGATTTCGTTTTCTTTTGCTTTCGCAACAAATTCTCTGTAATCGTTTACTTGCCCGTGTTTTCCAGGGTATTGTAGAATAGCTCCGAAGAATTCTGATGAAAAGTCGAAATCTTTGTGATTTCCGATAACCAATTCAATTCCGATTGGAGTCGAACGAGTTTGTAAAATTGATAAGGTTTGAGGTAATATTTCTTCTGAAACGAAAAATTTATTTACGTTATTTTTCTTTTGATCTCTTGAACGGACATCAAAAAGTAAAGCCATGGCTTCAGCAGCAGCAGTTCCTTCGTCAAGTAGCGAAGCATTTGCCAATTCCATTCCAGAAAGTTCAATAACTGTTGTTTGGAAGTTTAAAAGAGCTTCTAAACGACCTTGAGCAATTTCTGCTTGATATGGCGTATAAGCTGTATACCATCCTGGATTTTCAAAAATGTTTCTTTGAATCGGAGCCGGAACCACAGTTGGGTGATATCCAAGTCCGATATAGGATTTGAAAACTTTGTTTTTGTTTCCTAGTGCTACAATATGTTGGAAATAATCATATTCTGACATAGCAGCAGGAAGGTCCAAAGGTTTTTTGAGTCGGATTCCATCAGGGAAGGTTTCATAAATAAGTTGGTCAATAGATGAAACTCCGATGGTAGAGAGCATTGTTTGTATGTCATTTTCATTGGTAACTCCCAAATGACGTAGTGCAAATGAATCTGTTTTCATAAGAAAAAAAAGAAGTATGTGAAATGTTGTGTTTTATTTTAAGCCGCAAAGGTAATCAATTTAATCAGGAAAATTTATTTGTCAATAACAAAAAAACCTCTTCTTTACAGTAGGTTACAAGATATCTTAATGTTTGAAATGTCTTACTCCTGTGAAGACCATTTTCATTCCGTTTTCATTACAAAAATTGATACTCAATTGGTCTTTAATTGATCCTCCGGGTTGAATAACGGCTTTAACTCCTACGTTGTCGGCAATTTCTACACAATCAGGGAAAGGGAAGAAAGCATCGCTGGCCATCACGGCTCCGTTTAAATCAAATCCAAAACTTTGTGCTTTTTCTATAGCTTGACGCAAAGCATCTACTCTTGAAGTTTGTCCGGTTCCCGAAGCAATTAGTTGACCGTCTTTAGCCAGAACAATCGTATTCGATTTAGTGTTTTTACACAACTTAGAAGCAAACAACAAGTCTGCGATTTCTTGCTCTGTTGGAGCTTTGGTAGTCACAGTTGTCAGCATATCTTTACTGTCTGTGATATTGTCTTTGGTTTGAACCAAAAATCCGTTAAGTGCTGTACGAACCTGATTTTCAGAAAGAACAACCGGTTTTTGCACCAAAATGATTCTGTTTTTCTTTTCTTTCAGGATTTCGATAGCTTCAGCATCATAACTTGGAGCAATTACTACTTCACAGAATAGTTTATTTACTTCTTCTGCTGTAGCTTTATCAAGATTAGTATTCGCAATCAAAACTCCTCCGAAAGCAGAAGTTGGGTCACCTGCCAAAGCATCCAAATAAGCTTCTTTCAGTGTATTTCTGGTTGCCAATCCGCAAGCATTGTTGTGTTTTAGGATAGCAAACGTAGGTTTATCTTGTTTAAATTCAGAAATCAAAGTTACGGCAGCATCTACATCCAAAAGGTTGTTATATGAAAGTTCTTTTCCGTGTAACACGTCAAACATTGCATCAAAATCTCCGAAGAAGAAACCTTTCTGGTGAGGGTTTTCTCCGTAACGAAGTTGTTTTCCACCAGTTTGGCTGATTTTCAAGAACGAATCATCAGCATTGAAATAATTGAAAATTGCCGTATCATAATTTGACGAAACGTGAAAAGCAAAACTCGCAAAGTTTCTTCTGTCTTCAAGCGAAGTTTCTCCGCTTTTTTCGTTTAATAAGCTAAGGAAACCAGCATATTGGTCAACAGAAGAAATGATAACAGTGTCTTTAAAATTCTTAGCGCCTGCTCTGATAAGCGAAATTCCGCCTATATCGATTTTCTCGATGATGTCTGCCTCAGAAGCTCCTGAAGCCACGGTTTTTTCGAACGGATATAAATCTACAATTACTAAATCGATTTGAGGAATGTTGTATTCTTGCATTTGCTGAACATCTGAAGAGTTGTCTTGACGGTTCAAGATTCCTCCGAAGATTTTCGGGTGTAAGGTTTTTACTCTTCCTCCCAGAATAGATGGGTAATCGGTTACGGATTCTACAGGAACTACGGGAATACCAAGATTTTTGATGAAATCTTCGGTTCCACCAGTTGAGTAAAGGGTTACGTTAAGTTCGTGTAGTTTTTTTACAATCGGTTCTAATCCGTCTTTTGAGAAAACCGAAATCAGTGCAGACTGAATTTTTTTAGTTGCATTCATGTTGTTGTGTTGTTGTTTTTTAGAAAGGTGCAAAGGTACAGTTTTTTGTTTGAGGTTTCAAACCTAAACGAAAGAAGTTTTTGATGGTTTTCAAAGTCTTTTTGGGAGTACCTTTTTCTGCCTTGATTTGGCTTTCAAGTTGTTGTTACTGAACGATTTCTATATCCACATCTAATAATCCTTTCGAAGGATTATCGGTTATATCCATAAAAGCTTTTTTAGAAAGGTCAATCTCTCTTCCTTTTACAAAAGGACCTCTATCGTTTACTTTGACAAGAACCCATTTTCCGTTGGCTTTATTGGTTACTTTTAGTATGGTGCCAAAAGGTAATTTTTTGTGTGCTGCGGTTTGTTTTTTGTTGTTAAATATTTCTCCACTGGCAGTTTTTCGACCGTTGAATTTGTTGTGGTAATAAGAAGCAACTACGTTTTTTTTGTAAGATTTGGTTTTGAGGTTTTTAGAAGTTGAGGTTTTTGCTGATTGTGTGCTTTTTGAACTTCCACAAGATTGGAAAAAGAAACTCAATGCAACAAAGCTGAACAATAAAATTAGTTTTCGGCTCATTTGGCTGTTATGTTTGGTTAGTAATTTGATTAAAGTGTAAAATTAACAAAGAAGGATTTAATCCACAATCATACTTCGTATAGTTTTCCAAAGGTTATTAACACCCTGACTGAGCCTGTTTAAAGCTTTTTGAACATTACAAAATGAGGTCCAACATCGGGAATTTCAAAAGTTTTTCCAATAACCTGATAACCAGATTTTTTATAAAAATCAACGGCAATTTCTCTTGCATTAAACCAGACAAGCAGAATGCTTTTATTTCTTAAAAAAATTTCGGAATACACCACCAATTGTTTCCCAAAACCTGATTTTTGATATTCGGGCAATACAGCCATACCTCTAATCTGATATTGGTCAGTCTGCGAAAAAAGAGGATTGTTATTTTTAAAAATTGAAATAATTCCGGTTAGTTTTTCTTGATAAAAAAGCCCGAAATGAAAGGTTGTTTGAAGTTCATCACCTTTAAAAAAACACGTTTCTAAAGACCTTCCCGGACGCAAAACCACCTGCCTGATAGGATAAGTTTGCTCGTATTCGATTTGTTTTATTACAACAGATTTCGGGTTATGAAGGGCATCCATTTTTTATTGGTTTTAGAAATTTTATTAGTTTATAGTTACCAACCATTTTTTCTTTTCTCTTCTTTGATTTCGTTTAAAAAGGCTTGCTTTTCAGGTAAATTTGTTTCTATGGTATTCAAAAGATTATAAGCCTTATTCAGATGATTTTTTGAGCGTTTCTCATCAGTCGGTAATAGCAGTTCGTAAAGTTGAAGGTGGAAATTGTAATAATTAGGGTAGTATTTTACTGCCATTTCGTATATAGCAATGGCAAAATCATTCATATCACTATTCCAATAACGAGATGCCAGACCATTGAGCTCTGCAATTTCGGGAGGATAAAAATAGTTGGCAATTTTGGAGGCGTTTTCAATTTTGTTTAACTCATCGCTAACAGATTTGGGTTTGTCTATCAGTTTATAGTTATTATCAACTGTTGCTATTTCGGCATATCTACCGTTAAATTCGGAAAATAATTTTGTCAAAAGATAAGGCGTTGCAACAATCGGAACAGCATTATGTCCCGAGTTTTCTGCAGTAAATGTATTTATTGAATTAAAAAATAAAGGAAATTCTTGTTTTAAAGTATCAAAGTTTTTTCTGTGGTAAAAATCCTCATAAGACGCTGTTCCTCCTACCGAAATAAATATTTTATTGTTGTCTATTTCTTTATTTTTTTCAAGAGCTACTATCAATTCTCTAAAGCTGTCCAAAGGAGTGTTTGCTATTACTCCCGAATAATAGACAGGTTTTTTAAGGTAAGAATAAAGAGCAAATGAAGCAGAAAACGAATGTCCGATAATGATTTTGAAATCATTCGGGTAGTAAGATTGTATTTTTTCATCAATTTCTTGGGTTATAAATTGGTGAAGAGGTAATTCTTTGTCGTTTATGTTTTTTATACCACATTCCTTGTTTCGGTTTAATAGCGGTATGGTTACAACAATTGCTTGAGGAATTTGATGTGTGTACTGCAAATACCTGATGTTGCTCAAAAGAGGATTAACAAACCACTGGTGCTGACCGTCTAAAATGTAAATAACAGGTAACTTGACTTCCTCAGACCGGTACTTATAAAATTCAGGAGTAGTCACATAAATAGTTCGCTCTGTGTCAAATGCCTTGGAATAAAAATTCAAAGTATCTGTTTTCTGAGAAAAGAGAGAATACGGAATAAACAGTATTGATATTAGTGTTAGTTTTATTCTCATTGTTTGTAATTTAGGTAAGAGAAACTTTACAAAACTAAATATAAAAAACATTTTATCAACAAAAACCATAAACAAACCTCCGTTACGTTAAATAAATCCAAATTATTTAGGTGTTAAATTTATAAGGTTTATTTTTGTTTGATGCCTGTAATTGAACTCTACTCAAATGAAATTAAAACACATTATTATTTCGATTTTACTCTTAGCTCTTACGAGCCTTATTATTTACAGAATTATAGCTAACAAAGAACCTCTACAAACAACAAGACAGTTACAACCTGCAAAAGTTGACGGAATTATCATAAAAACCCAGTATTTTGAAGATATTTTATCGCTTTCGGGTTCGTTAGAAGCAGACGAACAGGTAGAAATAAGAAGCGAAGTTTCGGGAATTGTACAGCGTATAAACTTCAAAGAAGGATCTCAAGTGCAAAAAGGACAAATACTGTTAAAAATCAACGATGTTGAGCTTCAAGCGCAACTTCTTCAAGCCAAAACCAAAGAACAATTAGCATCAGAAAATGCCAGAAGAGCAGAACTGTTATTAGACAAAGAAGCCATCAGCAGAGAAGAATTTGACATAATATCAGCCGAATATCAGTCTGCCAAAGCACAGACACAACTCATTGAGGCACAAATTGCCAAAACCGCTATTGTAGCTCCTTTTTCGGGAAAAATAGGACTTCGGAATATATCCGAAGGAACTTATGTAACTCCAATAACTCTTATTGCAAAATTGGTCAGTTCTTCGGATATGAAAATTACTTTTTCCGTTCCCGAAAAATATGCCAATCAGATTAGTATAAATACGGAACTAAAATTCACGGTTTCGGGTTCAAATGAAAAATTTGCAGCAAAGGTTTACGCTATAGAACCGGAAATAGAACTCGCCACCCGAACCTTGAAAGTACGAGCCAAAATAACAAACAAAGAAGGGAAACTCTTGCCAGGTAGCTTTGCTGATGTAGAGCTTCCGTTATCTGTTATAGACGATGCTATTATAATTCCGACAGAATCCGTAATTCCGATACAAGACGGAAAAATGGTTTTTGTAAAACAAAATGGAAAAGCCAAAGATGTGAAAATAGTAACTTCGACCCGAACTGAAAAAGATATTTTAATATTAGAAGGGCTCAAAGCAGGAGATACTCTGATAACATCGGGGATTATGAGCCTGAAACCGAATGTTCCTATAATGGTTAATGTTAAATAATCGGAGGTTACCTCCAGCATCCAACATCCAACAAAATGAGTTTATCAACTTTCAGTATAAAGCGACCTGTTTTTACCATAGTGGTTAATCTGGCTTTGATTCTTTTCGGAGTTATAGGATTTACTTATTTGGGAGTTCGCGAGTATCCTTCTATCGACCCGGCTATTATTAATGTTTCTACGAGTTATACGGGAGCTAATGCAGATATTATTGAATCTCAAATTACCGAACCTCTTGAAAAAGCAATAAACTCCATTGACGGAATCCGAAATATTTCTTCTTCTTCAAACCAGGGAAGAAGTAACATAACCGTTGAGTTTCACTTGGGCAAAAACCTCGAAGAAGCTGCTAATGATGTTCGAGATAAGGTTTCGCAAGCTATCCGAAATTTACCCAAAGATATTGACGCTTCTCCTGTAGTATCAAAAGCCGATGCAGATTCCTCTCCGATTATTTCGATGACTTTGCAAAGTGATTACAGAAATCACATGGAAATATCGGATTATGCCGAAAATGTTATTGCACAACGTATTCAGACTATTCAAGGTGTAAGTAGCGTTCAGATATGGGGTCAGAAAAGATATGCGATGCGACTGTGGATTGATCCTGTCAAACTGACGTCTTACGGAGTAACGGTTACGGATGTTCTCGGAGCTTTAAATGCCCAAAATGTAGAGCTTCCTTCGGGGAAAATTACAGGAGCAAATACCGAGTTGATGGTAAAAACAATGGGAAACCTTTCTACAGAAGAAGAATTTAACAACATAATTATCTTAGCCCAAGGCGAAAGAATAGTCCGTTTTAAAGATGTTGGAAGAGCTTCTTTGGAGGCGGAAAATCTCGAAACCAAATTAAGTCAGTCAGGACTTCCGATGATTGGACTGGCAATAATTCCGCAACCCGGTACCAACTATATCGAAATAGCAGATGCTTTTTACAGAGAATACGAAAAACTGAAAATTGATTTACCTTCTGATTTAAGTATAAACATAGCACTTGACAATACGGTTTTTATAAAAAAATCAATCACCGAAGTAGCAGAAACACTTCTGATTTCGATTGCACTCGTGATCATCATTATTTATTTTTTCTTCAGAGATTGGTCTATCGCATTCCGACCACTTATTGATATTCCCGTATCGCTCATCGCTACGTTTTTTATAATGTATTTGTGCGGATTTTCGGTAAATGTACTTACGCTTTTGGCAATCGTTTTAGCCACCGGACTTGTGGTAGATGACGGAATTGTCGTTACCGAAAATATCTATAAAAAAGTAGAGGAAGGAATGAACCCTTTTGAAGCGGCTGTAAAAGGTTCTAACGAAATTTTTTGGGCTGTAATTTCTATTTCTGTTACGCTTGCAGCTGTGTTTTTGCCTGTAATATTTTTAGAGGGTTTTGTAGGGAGGTTGTTCAGGGAATTTGGAGTGGTAATAGGGGCAGCCGTACTCATTTCCGCTTTTGTTTCGCTTACACTTACTCCGATGCTCAATGCTTTTTTGATGAAACCCAATCAACACAAAAAACAAGGTTGGTTTTACAGAAAAACAGAACCTTTGTTTGTAGGTATGAATCAAGGTTACAGACGCTCGTTAAGCAAATTTATGAAGATTAAACAAATGAGTTTTGTAATAATTCTGGTTTGTTTAGGACTTATCGTATTGTTTTTTGGAGTTTTGAAAAAAGAAACAGCTCCTTATGACGATAGGAGTTCTGTGATGATGTCAATTACAACTCCCGAAGGCTCTTCTTACGAATATACCGACCGATTTATGCAGGAAATCTCCCAAATGATAGAAGATTCTGTTCCTGAAAAAAGAGTAAGCCTGATTATAACTTCGCCAAGTTTTATGACCTCATCGGTAAACGCAGGTAGAGTTCGTCTGAGCTTGGTTGAACCCGACCAAAGAGAACGCACCCAAAAAGAAATTGCTGACGATTTATCGAAATGGACAAAACAATATGCACAAGGCAGGGTTTCGGTAATGCAAACTCCAACAATTTCCGTAACAAGAAGAGGAGGACTGCCTATTCAGTATATAATTCAGGCACAGAATTTTGAAAAGCTGAGGGAGGCAATTCCTGAATTTTTGGAAGAGGCCAGAAAAGACCCGACTTTTTCGATTGTAGATACAGATTTGAAATTTAATAAACCTGAAATTAATGTAACCATAAATCGAGAAAAGGCACAGAGTCTGGGTGTTTCGGTGCTTGATGTTGCCCAAACTTTGCAACTCTCATTCAGCGGACAACGCTTCGGATATTTTATAAAAGACGGGAAACAATACCAGGTAATCGGTCAGTTTGACCAAAAAGACAGAGCCAAACCAAACGATCTGACTTCGATGTTTGTCAAAAACAATCAAGGACAACTCATACAGTTGAGTAATTTAGTTGAAATTGAAGAGCAGAGCAATCCACCTCAGTTGTTTCATAATAATCGCTATATGTCAGCTACAATCCAAGCAGGGCTTGCTCAGGGAAAAACAATTGGAGACGGAATCCAAGCCATGGAACGAATCAAAGATAAAGTTCTTGACGATTCTTTTACGACTGATTTGAGTGGAGAATCAAGAGATTTTGTGGAAAGCAACTCCAACACTATGTTTGCTTTCGGGTTGGCTTTGTTGCTGATTTATTTGCTTTTGGCAGCTCAGTTCGAGAGTTTTATTGATCCGTTTATTATCATCCTTACCGTTCCGATGGCCGTAGCAGGAGCGTTATTTTCGCTTTGGCTTTTCGGACAAACGTGGAATATATTCAGTCAGATAGGTACTATTATGCTCATCGGGTTGGTCACCAAAAACGGAATTCTCATCGTTGAATTTGCTAATCAGCTAAGACAAAAAGGCATTCCGAAATACGAAGCAATCATTCAGGCATCAGAATCCCGATTAAGACCAATTCTGATGACAAGTTTAGCTATTGCTTTTGGAGCATTGCCTATTGCACTTTCTGTTGGAGCAGCTTCTGTGAGTAGAATGGGAATGGGAATTGTCATTGTTGGAGGAACAATTTTTTCGCTAATATTAACCCTTTATGTCATTCCTGCCATTTACCTGATGTGGTCAAAATCCAAGAAAAAAAGAATAGAATTAGAAAATATTTTGGAATAGTTTATTTTGTTTTTAGAGACTCTTTTCTTCCGATGGTTTTTGTGATGATATCTTTGCTAATATCCCAACCACGAGCCGGAGAATATTCTCGTCCGTAATAGATGATTTGTAAGTGAAGTTTGTTCCAAAGTTTTTTGGGAAACAATCGTTTGGCATCTTTTTCGGTTTGTTGTACACTTTTTCCGTTTGATAGATTCCAACGGTACATCAACCTGTGAATGTGAGTATCAACCGGAAAAGCAGGTACTCCGAAACCTTGACTCATTACCACACTTGCCGTTTTATGTCCGACAGCAGGCAACTCTTCCAGAGCTTCTATATCATTAGGAACTTCTCCGTTGTATTTATCAATAAGAATCTGAGAAAGCCCGTAAATCCCTTTGGATTTCATAGGTGTAAGCCCGCAAGGTCGAATGATTTCTGCAATTTTATCAACTCCTAACTTTACCATATCATACGGATTATCAGCTTTAGCAAATAGGAGAGGAGTAATTCGGTTTACCCGTTCATCGGTACATTGAGCTGAAAGCAAAACCGCTATCAAAAGAGTGTAAGTATCTGTGTGATTTAACGGAATAGGAACTTCGGGATAAAGTTGCTCTAAAGTATTTATAACAAAATCAACTCGTTCTTTTTTGGTCATTTTTAATCATTTGTTTTCTGGTAATTAAAATTTTGTTTTAAAACCTCAGCCAGCTGATTTACGCTTTCTTTGTCGGGTACTACAAGAACAATACTGTTATTTACAGAGTTATCTTTATCATCTCTGTTCTCTTGATGTATCTTTAAACTGGATATGCAAATAAAAAGTACAGTTTAAGTTAAGCGACATTTTTATAAATGTTGTTTTGATTATTAAATTCTTCGATTGTTTTGTAATTCAATGCACCGTGTCGTCTTTCTTTGTTGTACCAGATTTCTAAAAACTCTATTCTCTATTCTCTAAAAAACACCTCACGATTGCAGGATTAATTCTTTAATTAGTTTTCGGGCGTTTGGTTCGGCTTTTTTTACAGCTTTTAGCACTTCTTCGTGTGAGATTTTATCCATTTCGTCTTCGGTTCCCATATCCGAAATTACCGAAATTCCGAAGCACTCTAAATCCATGTGTCGGGCTACGATAACTTCAGGAACCGTGGACATTCCCACACAATCGGCTCCTAAAATTCCGACCATTTTGTATTCAGCCAGCGTTTCAAAAGTAGGTCCTTGTAATCCGTAGTAGATTCCGTCTTTTACGAGAATGTTTTCTTTTTTTGCGATTTGTTTGGCTTTAGCAATCAACTTTCGGTTGTATGGTTCTCCCATATTTACAAAACGAGGTCCGAAGCGTTCATCGTTTTTTCCTCGAAGCGGATGTTCGGGAAACATATTGATATGGTCATAAATAATTACCACATCTCCAACTTTATAAGACGGATTCACACCTCCCGAAGCATTAGAAACTATCAGAGTTTGAATTCCGAGATATTTCATTACCCTTATCGGAAATGTAACTTCATCCATTGAATATCCCTCATAATAATGGAATCTACCTTGCATAGCGACTACGGTTTTGTTACCGATTTTTCCGAAAATAAGGTTTCCTTTGTGTCCTTCTACGGTCGAAACAGGAAAATTAGGGATTTCGTTATAAGGAATTTTGTGTTCGATTTCGATATCAAATATAAAACCGCCTAACCCAGAGCCTAATATTACTCCGAATTCAGGTGTATAGTTGGTTTTTTCTCTAAGATAATTTACGGTTTGCTGAATTTTTTCCCACATAGCTTTAACGTTCAGTTTTCAGTTAACAAGTATTTAGTCAAAGTTACGAATTTTGTTGTGGTTTTCAAGGTAAAAGAACCAAATAATTGATTTTATAAATTCACTTAATATTTTGCTTCAGTTCTTGGATTTGTTTACTGATATTGAAGATTGGTAATAAAATGACAAAGCGAGTCAAATTGTTTTAATCTAATTCGGAAAGTTGTTTTGTGAGAATAAATAATATAATCTTAGTGAAAGCTAAAATTAATAAATACAGCTCTTGTTTTCATAGACTCAATATTTCCTGTCCAAGGGCTGTTTGGGTTATTATCGGGGATAAGTTCGTTTTGAAAACTAAAAACTCCTCGTATGGAGGGAGAAAAAATAAACCATTCTAAAAATATATCAATTCCAAAACCCACTTCATAGTTGTATGTCAATTGATTCATACGAAAACGCTGTTCGTAATTGTCGTCTTTTGCATTAAAATTACTCGACAGATTGTACGACACAGACGCTCCTCCTACCAAATACGGACGAATATTTCCCAGACGTAAAGACGAAAACTTCAACAATAGAGGAACGTGAATATAAGTCGATTTAACTTCTCTTAATTTATCTCTGGGATTTTCTAATCCGGGAAAAGTAAGGTTTCGTTGTGTGTAATAGAGTCCGGGTTCTAAACGCAAGTCCACATATTCGTGCAGGCGCAGATTTCCGATTAGTCCTACATTAAAACTTGCTGGAGCGTCAACCAATACATCAGCGGAATTTTCTTTGTAATCAAATTTGAAATCGTAAGAATTGAATCCTAAGTAATACCCCCAATGTACTCTTTGTTTCTGAAAAGTTTCCATATTGATGATGGGGTCTTTTCCAAAAAGATTAAATTGAGCCTGTGTTTGTAAACCAAACCAAACAAACAGCAAGATGAATATTCTCTTCATTTTATTTTTTAGATGAAATGTAAATTGTGGCAGCACCAAACATTTGTGGTTTATCTTCCACTTCTATAAACCCAATTTTTCGCAAAATATTGTTTAGTTCTTTTCCAAAAGGAAAATTTGATGCAGATTCCGATAAGTATCCGTATGCTTTTTTATCTTTTGAAAACAATTTTCCGATGAGTGGAAGGAGAATGTTACAGTACAATTTATAGCCTTGTTTAAAAGGAAATTTGGTAGGAACAGAGGTTTCTAAAATTACGAAAGTTCCGTTTGGTTTTAGTGTCCGATATATTTCAGAAAGTCCTTTTTCGAGGGTTTCAAAATTTCGTATTCCGTAAGCTACGGTTATTACATCAAAGTAATTATCTTCAAACGGAAGATTTTCTGAATCGGCTTGTATCAGAGTGATTCGGTCAGATAAATTTTTGCTTTCTGCTTTTTTTCGACCTACTTTTAACATTCCCTCCGAAATATCAATTCCGATGATTTCTTTAGCACTCGTATCCGATAGCATAATTGCCAAATCTCCGGTTCCTGTTGCTACATCTAATATTTTCGATGGTTTTTTCTTTTCTATTAAAGCAACAATTTTCTTTTTCCATTTCATATCCGACCCCATAGAAATTACTCTATTCAGACTGTCATAATCATCAGAGATGTTGTCGAACATTTGCTCTACTTGTTGTTTTTTTCCAAGTTCGGAGTCTTTGTATGGAGTGATATTTTTAGCCATTTTTGTCTAATCAGCGAGCAAAGGTATTTAATTAAAATTGTTTCTTTTATTAAATCCTTAAAAAGAGGCTGTCTTAAAACTATTTGCATTTGTCTTTCTGAACATTCAGAATCTTATAAAAGAAGTCGAATTGAGTTCAACCTGACAAAAACGAAGTTTTAAGACAGCTTTTTCTAAAGTATTTTGCAATAAAATATTATTTTTTCTTTCCTTTCGCAGCTCCTTTTTCTGCTTTTGCAGCTTCTTGGGCAGCTTTCATAGCAGCACGTGAAACTCTTACCTGAGCTACAACCGTATTGTCTGGATGTAGTAGCGTGTAGTTATCTGATTTAAGCTCAGTAATATATAATTTACTTCCCATTTCAAGGTTAGTAATGTCTGCTTCTACAAAATCCGGTAGGTTTTTAGGTAATGCTTTTACTTTTAGCTTACGTTGGTTAAGACGTAAAACACCTCCTGCAATAACACCTTTTGAATTTCCAACAACTTTCACAGGGATATCGATAGTTACTTCTTTGTTGTCGTTTAACTCGTAAAAGTCAATGTGAAGAACTCTGTCAGATACCGGATGGAACTGAATGTCTTGAAGAATAGCACCGTGCTTTTCTTTTCCTAAATCAATTTCAACAGTATGTGCATTCGGAGTGTAAACTAAGTTTTTGAATGCTTTTTCTTCTGCTGAAAAATGCACTGGCTCGCCTCCTCCGTATAATACGCAAGGAACCATTCCAGCATTACGTAAGGCTCTGGTTGCAGATTTACCCACGCTTTCTCTTTTTGATCCTTTGATTAAAATTGATTTCATTTAAAAAAAATTATAGTTATTAAATTATTTACATTAAAAATTTTCCACTGATGGAATTATTGTGTTGAACCATTTTCATTACCTCAGCAAAAAGTGGTGCACAACTTACCACCTTAATTTTGTATGATTCTTTCTTTAAAGGAATCGAATCGGTAACGATTAATTCTTTTAGTTGTGATTTTTCAATCTTTTCGTAAGCTTCTCCCGATAATATAGCATGCGTACAGATTGCTCTTACACTCAAAGCTCCTTTTTCAATCATCAAGTCAGCTGCTTTGGCTAACGTACCTCCGGTATCAATCATATCATCAACCAAGATCACGTTTTTTCCTGTTACCTCTCCGATAAGTTCCATTATTCCGATTTCATTGGCTTTTTTGCGTTGTTTATAGCAAATAACCACATCAGATTGCAAAAATTTAGAATAAGCATAAGCTCTTTTCGATCCTCCCATATCCGGAGATGCAATGGTCAGGTTTTCTAAATTCAAACTTCTTACATAAGGCAGGAAGATAGTTGAAGCAAACAAATGATCGACGGGTCTTTCGAAAAAACCTTGAATTTGGTCTGCATGCAAATCCATTGTCATAATGCGAGTTGCTCCTGCGGCCTGTAACAGGTTGGCTACCAATTTTGCACCTATCGGAACTCTTGGCTTGTCTTTTCTGTCTTGTCTTGCCCAACCAAAATAAGGAATTACAGCCGTAATGTGTCTGGCAGAAGCTCTTTTGGCAGCATCTATCATCAGTAAAAGCTCCATAAGATTGTCCGAATTCGGAAAGGTGGAACAAATGATAAACACTCTCAAACCTCTTATAGATTCTTCATACGAAGGCTGAAATTCTCCGTCACTAAATTTTGAGAACGTAACTTTACCAAGCGGAATCCCATAGCTTTCGGCTATTTTTTCTGCAAGGTAAACACTTTGTGAGCAAGCAAATATTTTTGCTTCCGGTTCAAAGTACGACATTGTATTATTGTTTAGTAGTTAGTTGTTGTTGCTGTAAAAACAGGGTGCAAATTTATAAAATTTTATTGGACATAAAAAGAATATTTTTAAAAACATTTTTGCTAATAATATTTTTTGTTTTACATTTGCAGTCCATTACCGAAAAGACTATTTGCCTGAGTGGCGGAATTGGTAGACGCGCACGACTCAAACTCGTGTTCTTCGGAGTGCGGGTTCGATTCCCGCCTCAGGTACTTGAAACACTTTACAGCATTATACAATAATGTTTTAAAGTGTTTTTTTTTATAATTTATCGAGATTTTTAAGATAAAAACAAATATTTTTTATTTTTTTGTCAGAAATCGTTGGTTGCATAAGGGCTTATTTTGTTGTTATTTTTTGACACTTTTTTTTTGTTGTTTAAAAAGTATAAAATTATTACTAATAGTACAACCAAAACTAAAGCATAAACAATAGGGTTTTTCCAAAAAACACCCTCTTCCAGTAGCACCGGAGTTTCGTTACCTGAGAGAACAAATCCCGCCCAATAAAACGGGTGTTGCAGGTTTTCGTCATTAGTGTTTTTCAGGTAATCTAATTTTGCTTGTTTCAATGCGGTTGCCTTGTCTTGTCCTTTTTGTAGGTTTTTGTAGAAAGCTACCATTATTTTTTTGGTAGATAGATCTGGAGCGTTCCATAAGCTGGAAACCGTTGCGGGAATTCCTGCCGTAGTAAAAGCATGGTGCATTGACACTAAATTCCCTCCATCTTTAAAACCACCTACTCCAGTGTTACAGGCACTCAAAACGGCTAAATCAGCATTAAAATTAAGTCCGTATAACTCTGAAATATGCATTTCAAAGTCTTGTTCAGCGTCTGAAAAAACCAAATGACTCAACTCGGGGTCTTCGTCGTTCAGGTTGGAATGCATTGCCAAATGTAGGATGGAAACATCATTTCTCAAAGATTTGAATCGACTTTTTGAGGCAGAGCTCCCCACGTACACCTCACCTGGTATAAATTTTGCGATTTGGCTTACTTCTTCCTCTGCTCCTAATAATGAATAGGCTTTGTCCCGAACTGTAAATAGACCTTCAAGTACATTTCCAGTATATTGCGGAGCAAAAAACACAACCTTTTTACTCTTGACATTACTTTCTAAAAAATTTTTGGTATTCAGAAAATAAAAGTTTGAGGCATACGAAACAGTATGGTTTTTTATCAGAAAATTCCCGTCTTTTACTAAGATATCAAACGGTAAATAATACAGTACATCATCGGGGATAATAACTGTTGGCACAGTTGTATTGAAATCATCTGTAAACAATCTGTTGTAAAGTGATTCTCCTTGTTTTTTAAGTTCTTCTATTTTGATATTCAGGTTATTAATGTTTGTTAGGTAGCTTTCTATATCTTGTTTCAGAGTGGGATAATCCTCTATTTTGTCGTAATAAACTTTGCCTTTGAACCATCGTATTTTGAACAATTGATTGTTAGCGACTTTAAACTTGATGATGTTTTTATTATTGGTAGTTGTTATATCTATTTTTGGAGCAATAAAAGGATTGTTTTTTTGGTATTTTTCCGAAATTTTATCGTTTATCTTTTTTAGTTGTAATTCTTTTTCAAAGAGTTGTTGCTTGATGGTTTGGTCTTTAGATTTTTGATATTCTTTTTTCAAGTAGGTAATATACGAGCGGACAAATTGTTCTTCTTCAATCATTTTATAGGTTTGGGTATTTTCGGCAATTTCTCTTTTCAACAAAAACTTATGGATAAGGTTTCGCGAAGGAACAGTCTCCATAAAGCTGAGTAAACGATTGTTTTCACTGGTGGTAAATTCACGTTGTAAGGCAGCATTTATCAGGCCGGAAACGATTTTATCGAAGTCTTTTTTTAAATCCTTGTTCAAAGGCACATTTCCAATATTATTTTCAAACTGTATCAAAGCCATCCAATAGAGTCTTTCGACCTGGTGGGAATTCGATTTACTATGGTCTTGAAAAGCTTGAGCTAATCTTATCAATATTTTTGTATCTGAGATAACATAACCTGGTGTAAAATCTTTAATAGGACTTTTTGAAAAATCAAATTTGTTATTTTCTTCTGAAATTGCAATCAGTAGTTGTTTAATTGTTTCATTAGCTTGTAGTGTTTGATTTAATCCGAGCAAGGATTTGGCTTTTAATTCAAAAATAAGTTTACTATTATGCTCGCCCATTGTTTCTTCAACCTCTGTTATCATTTGTAAAAGGCTTTCATATTCTTTTTTTAGGTAAGAAAGTGTAAGGCTGTTAATTTTTGTGTGTAGGTCATTTGCTTTTAAAGAATGTGCATAAGCAAGTGCTTTATTATAATTCGAACTTATTGAAGTAGCCATTTCGTTGTATTTTTCAGCAGTAACCACATCATAATTCATTAAGTAATAAGTGGTTAAATTGTTTAAAAAACTTTTATATAGTCCTTTTTCTACTTCGTCAAGACGGTTGTTTTTTACAATTTCGAGTTCTTTTTTTAAGTTCTCTCTTATTCCTTCTATATCATTGTTTCCGGTAGAAATAAGAATGGAGCTACTTTGCAAAGAAAGCTCTGTTTTAAGTCCTGTCTTGTTTTTTACTTCATCTTTATGTTTTTCGTACAAGATATGTGCCTGTTGTATGTATCCTTTAGCTTTAGCAAAGTTGCCAAAGTCTCTTTCTATAAGAGCAAATCGCCTATAAATCATTATAAGGTGTAGAGGATCCAACTCTTTTATTTTAGAGGTAATTCCTTCAGATTCAACGATATATTGGTATTCTTTCAGAGGGATGTCCAGATGTTCAACATTATACACGACCGATAAATCGTAATAGAGTTTTGCTTTTATTTTTAAAAACTCATCATCTTTTACGTTGTATTGATTAAGTAGTTCAATTGCCTTATAAAAAGTTTGGATAGCGGTGTCGTAATCTCGAGATAAAACCTTCATATAACCTGAAAACTCCATCATCTTCACTAAGTTCAAGGTGTCTTTTTTTGAAGTTTTATTAAAATAATCTAAGGCAATATCAATATGTTTCTGTCCATCTTTAGGGTTGTGCATGTAATTGTAGGCAGTAATGGCTAATGTATTATTAACCTCACTTAATCTCTCCGGGTTTGCTTGGGCTTTTTTTAAAGTTTCAGCAGCATCTTTCATCAGTTGATAGGTTTCGGGATAGGCTTTGTGTCCTGAACGGAAGTCATTTTTAGACTGAGTAAGCATACGTAAACCAAGCAGTAGTTTTTGAATGGAGTCTGGTTGGTTTTTTGCAAATTTTAATGCATTTTCACGATGAGATAATGATTCTAAAAATCGCATTTCTAAATCAAGAGAATCGGCTATTGCTGTTTGTTTTTCCCAGCTGTTTTGTGCCGATAAACTCATACATACGATAAGAAAAACTATAAAAAGAAGTCTTTTTTTCATAGTTGTTTATTTATTGGGTATAAACAAAGATACTTTTTTGAGTAGTTACTCAAAAGCCCAATAATCTTTTTAAAGCTGTTCTAAATAAAAATCACGATTTTTGTAGAGCAAAATCGTTTCTGCTTGCAATAGTACAGGTAAAAAATTATTCTATTTCCGAGAGCAATTTTTGAGCTTGTCGGCTTTTTATATCTTCGGTTGTAACAACTTTTTTCAAATAACTTTTTGCTTTTTCTACGTTTTCTAACTTCAAATATCCCAAAGCCAAATACCAATCCGTTTGGATTTGGTATTTTTCGGGAATTTCCCAATTGGGATTTTCTAACGCTTCGATGGCTTGCTCTATTTGGTTGTCTGCCATTAAACTGATGGCATAATAAAAGTTGGCGTAATCTGATTTGTTTTTATCGTACAGTGTTTTAAAGCCTATGGCAGCTTTTTTATAGTTGTGTGTATCATAATTATTAAAAGCCTGTTGAATTTCATTTTCTGTTGTGTTTCTCACAGTTGGTGCCACAATATTTGGATAGGGTTCAAAATTCTTGGCATACAGTTTCTCGAAATCGGTAGGTTGATTAAAAAACCAAAATATCCCCAGTCCGATAACGAACACTGCAGCAACTTTCCATAAAATAGGAAATAAGGAGTTGTTTTTTTTCTTTTGTTCCAGATTCTTTAAGCACTGTTTGAGCTGTTGTCTTTCCTCTCTTTTTACGGCTTCCTGAAGTTCCAACTGAAACGAGAGTTCGTCTTTAAATTCTACATCTTCCACGATTAATCGTTTGACTTCCGCCAATTCTTCGGTGGTTACCTTATTTTGAATGTATTTTTCGATTAAGTCTGTGTGATTCATTTGTTTTCTTTTAGCATCAATTCTTTTAACTGTTTTAAGCAACGAGATTTCTGACTTTTTACAACGTCTTTTGAAGTGTATCCCAGTTGATTTTTTATATCTTCTATTGTCTTGTTTTCATAATAAAACAATTTTAAAACCTCTTTGCACTTAGACCCTAACTCTTTGTAAATACTCAAAAGTTTTTTGATGTTTTCTTCCTGCACCGGTAATTCGTCTTCACTTTCTTCTTCAAGTATAAATTGAAAATCACTAAAGCTTTCTGTAGCGATTTTAGATTTTGACTTATTGTAAATCTTGTATTTACCTATAGCAAACAAATAGGTTTTTATCGAACTCGAAAAAGAAACTAATTTTCCAGATAAGATGTTTTCATACAAGACAATAACACTGTCTTGATAAATATCCAGAGCATCTTCGTCACTTATTGCAAAACGTGCGGCATATACCAAAAACTCTGTTTTATACCGGATGTATATATCTTCTATAGCCTTATGGCTTCCGGATTGTATTTGTTTTACTAAAACTTCTTTGTTCATTTATGTGTATAAACTAAGGAAGTAAACATTTTCATTCTTAAAAATTTCATAAGAGTAATGTTTACCGTTTTACAATATCGCTATAAACCCTAAAACTAAATATAGGCAAAGTTATACTTTTTCGAAGATAAATGAGAATGGAATTATGAGAAATAAAGACCGTAAAATTTTAGCCTAAATAGAAAATCTTGTAAAAAAAAATGAAAAAAAATGTTTACCATTTCGAAATACGGCTATAAACAAACAAGTACGAGAGTAGCTTTTCAATAATTAAAAAATTTAGAAACAATGAACAAAGTAGTATTATTTATGACATCCTTATTATCTGTAAGCCTTATGTCTTGTGGAAATGATGACAATAACTCCAGTAGCTCAGATTTCGGAGAAATCAATCTAACGGTTACAGGACAGTTAGAAGACAATTTTTCGGGAATGGCAGATTTTCATCAATCAGAAGTACTGAGCACTCAGGTTTGGGAAATAAGCGGACACGATTATAATCCGCAAACATTTTCTATACAACTCATGGATGTAGGTATTACCGATGATGCAGAAAGACCTTCGTCCGGAACATACAGTATTGGGAATACGGTAAATGCTGATTATACAGTGAATTTCACTCATATTCCTAACGGTAGCTTTTCTAACTCTGTAGAGTATAGTACGACCTATGGTAACAACGCAAATAATGGAACACTAACCATCACTTCATCTACAGAAAACACCGTAAAAGGAAGTTTTGAATGTACCGCATATCGTGTTGACAATAATCTCAACATCGTAGGAACTATTCAAGTTGTCGGAGATTTTACAGCTAACAAAAGAATCAATTAAATAATAAACAACAATTAAACAAACAAAAATCATGAATTTAAAATCAACACTTTTTGGAATCTTAGTAAGTTTTGGATCTGTATTTTCAGCCCAAGCACAGGAAAGCACACGTATAGGTGCATTTTTAGCTTACGGAACAGAAATCGAAAATATCGGAATTGGTGCCAATGCAGAATTCCCGATTATTGAAAATTTAACCATCTCACCTTCATTTATTTATTATTTTCCTAAAGAGGAGTATGGAATAAAGATGAATTGGTTTGAGGTCAATGCTAATGCAAACTATTACTTTGTCACACAAGACAATATGGAAGTTTATGCTTTAGGAGGATTGAATTACAGTAGCATTAAAGTTTCTTATGAGGATAGCTGGTTTGGAAATTATTCTTCATCAGATGGGCGTTTTGGACTTAATCTCGGAGGTGGAATTAACTTTAATATGGGTAGAGTTACACCTTTTGCAGAACTCAAATACGTAATTATTGATGGTGGTCAGCTGGTAGCAGTAGCCGGAGTAAAGTTTAATATATAACATAATAACAATAACATAAAACTGAGAAACAATGAAAACAATCAAACAAACACACAGATTAGCAACTTTTGCGGTTGCTTCACTAATGCTATTTTCATGTAGCAGCGACGACGACACAGTAGAGAATCCAATTATAGACATTCTACCTCCGATAGTTTTGGATTGCGATTATTTTAATGAAGACAGAGTATTGACCGATGACCCACAAAGACCAGTAGATTATATCATACCGTGCTATGCCAATGTGCAAGGAAGTCTAAAAATAGAAGCTGGTGTTGTTATCGAGTTCGAAAACCATGCAGGGTTGAGAATTAATTTAGGTAGCAAGGATTTCGAAATTAAGGGAACGGCAACCAATCCGGTAATTTTAACTGGTACTTCCAAACAAAAAGGTTATTGGAGAGGGATTTACTTAGCTGAGGCCCACAACCCGAACAATCTAATTGAACATACTGTTATTGAATATGCTGGATCACAAAATCATACCTCGTCTTCGCCTGTTTATGAAGGCAGCTTGGCACTAAGAGGTGTGTCGAGCACTCCGCCACAAGCTCTTACCTTAAACCATGTAGAAATTAGAGATGGGGGTAGCGTTGGTTTAGATTTTCACCGTATTGAAACAAATGCAACTGTTTCGACTTCAAACCTGACTATTACAGGAAATGAAGGCGTACCTGTAAAAGTTTCAGCTGAGATGACTCATATTTTTGACAGTACATCTTCGTATAGCGGAAATGCTTCAGATTTTTTCAATATTACAACCGACTACTACGAAATAGAAAATCAAACAGTTACTTGGCAAAAGTTAGACGTGCCTTATTTGGTAGATGGTCGGGTGCACGGCAAAAAAGACGGTCATTTAACCATTGAAGCTGGAGTAGAAATGCAGTTTAAAGCCGGAGCTTATTTACAATTTTCTCCTTTTATGCCTACTGAAAGCACGAGTTTTAAAATTCAAGGAACAGCTTCGGAACCGGTACATTTAAAACCTTATAACGGTACGAATTGGGGCGGAATATATTGGGGCTATACAAACGAAATGAGTAGTATTGACTATGCTATTATTGAAAAAGCTAAAGGCGATTTTCCGGTAGGAAATATAGAAAACACAGGAGCAATATATCTGTGGGCAAATCCACACTTAACGGTTACCAATACCATATTTAAAGATTTACAAAACTGTGCTTTCTATGAAGGAACAGGTTATGAATTTGAAAACCTTACCGTGAGTAATGTTACTTATGAAAACGTAGGTAGCGAATATTGTACTCCTTAACAGTTAAACACAATCTAAACGGCAAACATTGGAGTTAGTTGTTTGCCGTTTATAATAAATAAAAAAATGATGAAAAATTTTAAACAAATCTATTTTTATACAGTCCTCTTGGTTACCACATGTCTTCTTTTTTCTTGCAGCAAAGATGATGACAGTGCTAATGATGTTGCTTCTGTAACTATTGAAGATGGTCGTATATCTTTTGAAATTTCAGGTTACGAAAATGCCACTATGGAAAGCGAAGTAGTTTATTTCCTCAACAACCAATACGATATTAAGTACCTCACTATCAGTAATGATGAAGCTATTCTTTATAATGATGCAGTATGGCACATATCTTTTGACCAAAATTCAAATGACGAGATTGCTTTGCCCGAGCCGGGAGAATATCCTCTTGTTCAAGGCTGGTCAAACACTTATGACCAAACTTCGTTTAACGCAACCATCTCGGTATGGACAGATACTATGACCGAAACGGGAGTTACCTTTGGCGGGAATGTCGGAGCGGTAAATGGTACACTCACAATAGTTAGCAATACAGATGAAATCATCAAAGGAACATTCAGTTTTGAGGCTTTTTCTTCTAATGGAGAGAAGATAACTGTAACCAACGGGCAATTTGCCGCACCGAAATATGCTTGGTGAAAAACCTATTTAATACATAAAAAGAACCTTGTAATCAATTATTTTACAAGGTTTTTTTGTTTTTAAAAGTCACATTGCAACAACAAAAAAGCATAACTTTTTTTTCAAGCACAAAAATTCCATCAACAAGTGAGTTTTCTACTTCTTTTTTGGGAAAGAGAAGGGGTAATTAGTTTTATTTTAGATTTATTTGCCTGAGTTTTGAGCTTGAGGCATTTAAAGAAAGGTAGTGACCCGACTGGGGCTCGAACCCAGGACCCCAACATTAAAAGTGTTGTGCTCTACCAACTGAGCTATCGAGTCGATATTCTATAAAAGAAAAATAATAATAAATAGTGACCCGACTGGGGCTCGAACCCAGGACCCCAACATTAAAAGTGTTGTGCTCTACCAACTGAGCTATCGAGTCATCTTTCTTCGAAAGAGGGTGCAAATATAAGGGGTTATTTTTAATTATTCAAAGCATTTTTATCGTAAATTTGGCTTTTTGAATCTTAATGTGTTTAAAGCGTTTATTTATAGTAGTTTATAGGTGAAAAAAATCATTCTTCTTGGGTATATGGGGGCAGGAAAGTCTTCTGTAGGAAGTTCTTTGTCTGAAATTTCAGGTATAAAACATTATGACTTGGATAGACTTGTCGAGAGTTCAGAACAAAAAAGCATTGCCGAAATCTTTAAAACGAAAGGCGAAGTGTATTTCCGTAAGATAGAAAGTAAAGTTTTCAAGGAAACTTTAAGTAAAAAGGAATCTCTTATTTTATCGTTAGGAGGCGGAACTCCTTGTTATGCTAATAATCATTTATTACTACATCAAGATGGTGTGTTTTCTGTTTACCTGAAAACGTCGGTAGAAACACTTGTTAAAAGGCTTCACAATAAAAAACATACAAGACCTTTAATAGCTGAATTGTCGGACGACGGGCTAAGCGAATATATCAACAAGCATCTTTTTGACAGAAACTTTTATTATCATCAGGCCGAACTTATTATTAACACAGATGATAAAACTTCCAAAGAAATTGCAAATGAAATATACAGCCGATTTTTAGATTGAATTCACAAATGATTTAATAAGCACTTTTTTGTATTTTTGAAAAATGAATTCCATCCTGAAAATATCTAATCTGAAAATTGGCTATAAAACTTCAAAAACTGAAACCGTTGTAGCTCAGGATATTTCGTTTTCACTCGAAAAAGGGAAACTCGTTGCACTTGTAGGAGCAAACGGAATAGGGAAGTCCACCTTGCTCAAAACCATTTTAGGATTCGAAAAACCCATCGAAGGGACTATCTTGCTGAATGACAAAAATATTTCGGAAATTTCTCCAAAAGAATTAGCTCGATACATAAGTGTGGTATTGACAGAAAAACTTCCTCCGAGTAATTTGTCGGTTTACGAACTTATTGCTTTAGGAAGACAGCCTTATACAAGTTGGGTAGGAGAATTGTCTGACATTGACAAAGAAAAAATACAAGAAACGATTACTCTTACACGTCTTCAGGAACTTACAAACAACAAACATTTTGAACTCAGCGATGGGCAGCATCAAAAAGTAATGATTGCCAGAGCTTTAGCTCAAGATACCGAAATGATGATTTTAGACGAGCCGACTACTCATTTAGATTTACTTCACAAAATTTCTGTTTTTAAATTACTTAAAAAACTATCTGAACAGACTCAAAAATGCGTTTTATTCTCTACTCACGATATAGATATGGCTATTGAATTTTGTGATGAGATTATTGTTATGACTCCCGAAAGAACCCAAAAAGATACTCCTCAAAACCTGATTGAAAACGGAATTTTTGATGAACTGTTCTCAAGTGAATTGGTAACATTTGATAAAAAAATAAAAAAATTTATTTTTATTTAAGAGCCTTGAAATTAGTGGTTTATGATTAGAATAAAAAAAATAAACCAGCCTAATGCAACCTTTTCTGATTTACATTCGTCTATACTAAAAACCGAATCAATTAAACGATTTAATAAACAAACAATTCAACCAAACTGTGAGTAAAGTTATCGACTTACATAAAAACGAAAAAAGAACAATCAAACAGGCGGTCGGAAACAATCGTTATGCACAACAACAGATTTATACGAAGTATGCTCCTAAAATGCTAAGTGTTTGTAGGCAATACATTAAAGACATTCACAAAGCCGAAGATGTAATGATAACGGCTTTTATGAAAACATTTACTAACATGAAAGATTTTTCGCACAACGGAAGTTTCGAAGGCTGGATTAGGAGAATTATGATTAATGAGTGCATTTCATTTTTGAGAGTTCAGAAAAAAGTACATTATACAGAAGAAGAATATTTTTTTGAAGATAGCTCCGATGAGATAAACCAACATTTTTCGGTTGAACAAATCCAGAATCTGATAGATAACCTGCCTGACGGATACCGAATGGTTTTTAATCTCTATGCAATTGAAGGCTATAAACATCAGGAAATAGCTACTATGTTAGGAATATCCGAAGGAACTTCAAAATCGCAACTTTCGCACGCACGAAAAATGCTACAACGACAGATTTCTGCTTTAAACAAAAAAGAAAATGGAACAAAATAACAGCATAGAAAAACGATTTAGAGAAGAGCTGAATCAAAGAACTATAGAACCATCAGATAAGGCTTGGGATAGGCTTGATGCGATGCTTTCGGTTGCTGAAAAAAAGCAAACCAAAAGAAATTGGCTCTGGATCGCAGCAAGTTTGATTCTGTTTGCTACTATCGGAAGTCTATTTGTAAGAACCAGTAAAAAAGAACTTATACCCACCAAAGATGTTGTGATAAATGAAAATCATCATCAAGAAAATTTACCAATACTTACCCCCGAATTAAAAGATGAAAAAATTGTGATTATAAATGAAGAGGTAATCGAAAGGGAAATTGACAAAAAAATAATATCTCAAAATAGTCTTCAGGTTGTGGAGAAAAGAGAGGTTTTTATCAATGATACTAATGACGATTTTCAAAGTGAAAATTCAGAAATTAGCATTGCAGAAGCCGATGTTGAACCGAATATTTATATCACAGCACAGGACTTGCTCGAAAGTATTAAAAACGAAAAACAATTTAAAGAAAAAATCAATAAGCCAGCTGTTACTATAGACCACAGATCATTGCTCTATCAGGCAGAAATGGAAGTTGAACAGCAATATCGCAAAAATGCCATTGATCGCTTTCTGCAAAAGAGTTATGACAATGTAAGAGTAGCTACTTTAAATAAATTCTAAAAATCTTTAACTTAAATTAATTAGTATTATGCACAGAGTTATTTTGTATGTAATGGGACTGTTATGTCTTTTTTTAACCAAGATGTACGGTCAGGAAACAGAGAGTTTTGAGGCTCAGACGAAAATCATTTCCGATAACATCGAGCAAATTGTAGCCAAGGAGAGAGAAAAGCTCCAGGCAGCTTCAGACAGTCTGAACCTGTTGGTTCAAAACAACCAACTTACTTCTGAAAAAGCAGTAAAAATCAAACAAGAATTAGCAGAAAAAAGTGCCGAAAAAGTTAATCGGTTAGTAACTCAAGAAGAAGAAAAATTAATTGAGCTTGTGCAAAGTGAGGTAAACGAGCAAATCGCAAAACCTCAAAACTCAGAAGAAGATTATACTCCAGAATTCTTTAGGAGAACAAAACCGCAAGTACACTTTGTTATCGGATACAGAGGCATTCAGGGCAACTCGGATAAACAAGGAGGTGATTTTGGAGTGGGATTTGGTTTAAAAACTAGAATTTTCAAAGACAATAGCTTGTTTTATATTAAATATGGACTGACTTATATCTGGCAAACCGAATCCTTGGGAAACCCCGATAAGCATTACGTAGTAAACGGAAGCCAGACGGATTATGTCAACTATTCGGGAAATCTGAAGCGGAATTCTGTTTTTTCAAATTCGTATTTACGAATGCCAATTGCCTTAGAAGTTGATTTTTCTGAAAAAGCAATGGTTCAAGGTAAAGAAGTATATCGTGTCAATCGAGGTTTCAAATTTTCTTTAGGAGGATATTTCGGATATAATACGGATAGCCGTCAGGCTTTGCGATACGAAGAAGATGGAAGAACAACTACTCGTACTATAAGAAGCGATTGGAACGTCAGCCATTGGGAATACGGACTGATGGCAACCGTAAGCTATAAAACAGTCGGAATTTATGCCAATTACGGATTGAATCCCGTATTCAGAAACAACCCTGACAACGAAAGAATGTTTGCAATCGGAATCATATTTGAATAAAAAATAAAGTTATGAAAAAGAATATCATATATATAATTGTAGCCTTTATCGGAGGCACAACCGCATCATTTACCCAAAAAACACAAGAAGAAATCTTTAATGATGAGGCAAAACGGATTAAAAATAAAATAATTGACATCACAAAGTCAGAAAAAGAGGCGTTAAAAACATCTATTGACAGCATTAATAATTTGTTGATGAAGGAAGAAATTTCGTATGAGAAAGCCGAAGATTTAAAAGATAGAGAAGCTCAAAAAAGAGCCAAAAATATTGAAGAAAAAGTAAATGAGCAGAACCAAAAACTCTCTACTCTTGTCAAATCAAAAGCTCAGGGAGAAGTAAAAAGCTCAGATAACGGATATACGTTGATCCTTTCTAATAAAGGATTTGAGTTTTATAGTAGGGAAGGAGATACTATTCCCAAAAGGAAAAGCAGAACTCATTTTGATGTTTTGTTTGCTTTCGGCTACAACAATTTAATTTCCGACCAAAACCTGCCCGGATACGACGATAACTTTAGTTGTAATTTTATTGAATGGGGTGGGAGTTTTAAAACCAGACTGATTAGAAAAAACAATTTACTGAATTTGAGATATGGAATTTCGTTTATGTATAACTATGCTTCTCCCAAAGATAATTATATCTTTTCTCAAAATGGAAACATTACCGAAGTAGTAGATTCCGGAAAGAATCTTACTAAAAATAAATTTGTAAATGTGTACTTAGCTGTTCCGGTTCATTTGGAATTTAATTTCGGAAGAAGAGACAGTTATAAAATAGGAATCGGAGGTTTTGTCGGATACAACTTGTTTTCTGAGCAACGTCTGAAATACAAAGATAACGGACGAAGAATCAAAGATATTACTCGAAAAGATTGGAATGTAAACGATTTTCAATACGGATTGAGCACCTATATCGGATACGGAATTATTTCGCTATATGCCAAATACGATTTGAATCCGCTGTTCAGAAATAATCCCATTGACCAGCACAATCTATCTATCGGAATACGATTAGATTTATAGCAAAATCAAACGGATTTTCAAAGAAAACCAAGACAAAGTTAGAGTTAGGATTTTGTTTTGGTTTTTGTTGCATTTACTAATTGAACTTACAGTAAAATGAATTTCAAATAAAAACTTTGCAATACAAAAAAATATATTTACATTTGCACTCGCTAAATGAGAGGAGGTGTCATGTTATGTTAATTATACCAATTAAAGACGGAGAAAATATAGATAGAGCGTTAAAGCGTTACAAAAGAAAATTCGATAAAACCGGAGTTGTTCGTCAATTGAGAGCACGTCAGGCTTTTTCGAAACCGTCAGTAACTAAAAGAGCTCAAATTCAAAAAGCACAATATATCCAGCAACTGAAAGACAGTATGGAGAATTAATCACAAGGTTTTTTGAAGAAAATTATCGTAGGTAAATAAGTTTTTATAACTTTGATACCTACGATTTTTTTTATGAATAAGAATGTTACGGCTTTTCAGGAGTATTTGCTAAGGGAGAAAAACTATTCTGATCTTACCGTAGCTGCCTATATTAATGATTTAGGTTTTTTTTTATCATTCTTGAAAAGTGAATTTGATGACTATACTTTGGAGGAAGTTCATTATAGTCAAATCCGAAGTTGGATAGTTTCGCTTTCCGAAAGAGGGATATCCAACCGCACTATCAACAGAAAAATCTCCTCGCTCAAAGCTTTTTATAAGTTTTTACTAAAGATAAAAGAGATTGATGAAAATCCGTTATCAAAACATCAATCGCTAAAAAATCCCAAAAAAGCTCAAATCCCCTTTTCCGAAAAAGAACTTATCAGTATTTCGAATATTCCTTTTAGCAATGATTTTGAAGGAGTGAGAGATAAATTGATTATCGAACTTTTTTACTCCACCGGAATGCGTAGGGCAGAACTGATAAACCTAAGGCTACACAGTGTTGATTTATCGTCCAAAACAATTAAGGTCTTGGGCAAAAGAAATAAAGAGAGGATTCTACCGTTGTTAGATAGTGTGGTGACCCTTATAAAACAGTATTTGTCTTTCCGTTCTGATTTAGAATATATTAAAGATAACGACTTCTTTTTCTTAACAAAAAATGGAATTAAATTGTACGGAACGCTTGTTTATAGAACAATTAATTCGTACTTTAGTAACGTATCCGAAAAGGTAAAGAAAAGTCCCCATGTGTTGAGACATTCTTTTGCTACACATTTATTAAATAATGGAGCGGATTTGAATTCAGTTAAAGAATTGTTAGGGCATTCGAGCCTAGCTTCGACTCAGATTTATGTAAATAGCAGTCTTTCGGAACTAAAAAAAGTGTATGCGAATGCACACCCCAGAAACAAAAAGTAAGTAATAATTAAAAAAGTTTAAATTATGAAAGTAAATTTGAATGCAGTAGGTTTCTCAGTAGACAAAAAATTAATTGATTTTATTCAAGTCAAATTAGATAAACTCGAAAAGTTTTACGATAAAGTAGTAGATGCTGATGTTTATCTTAAGTTAGAGAACACGAGTGAAAAAGAAAATAAGATTGTAGAAATTAGAGTAAACATACCTGGAAATGATTTAGCGGTAAGCAAACAAGCTAAATCATTTGAAGAAGCGGTGGATAACTCTTGCGATGCTTTAGAAAGGTTACTTGTGAAACACAAAGAAAAAACAAGAGTATAAAAATTTTTTAAAAAAAGTTTTGTTTGAATAATATTTTTTATACATTTGCAGTCCGTTAGAAATAGCGGACTTTTATTTTGAAGTTCATTCATTTGAGATAAGATTGGCAGACAGTGTGTTTGCAGAGTGAAAGGGAAGATACTCAAGCGGCCAACGAGGACGGACTGTAAATCCGTTGGGAAACCTTCGCAGGTTCGAATCCTGCTCTTCCCACTAATTCGGCTTTTGAATTTAAAAGCCGAATTATTTGTTTTTAATTCTCTGCCGGTGTAGCTCAGGGGTAGAGTGCTTCCTTGGTAAGGAAGAGGTCACGGGTTCAAATCCCGTCATTGGCTCAAGTTGTTAGAAATTGAACACTATTATATAACTAAGATTAAATTTTAAAAAAAATGGCAAAAGAAACCTTTGATCGTTCGAAGCCGCACTTGAATATCGGTACTATCGGACACGTGGATCACGGAAAAACAACTACTACTGCAGCTATTACAAAGGTATTGGCTGATGCAGGTTTATCAGAAGCTCGTTCATTTGATTCAATTGATAACGCTCCTGAAGAAAAAGAAAGAGGTATTACTATCAATACATCTCACGTAGAATATTCAACTGCAAAACGTCACTATGCACACGTTGACTGTCCAGGTCACGCGGATTACGTAAAAAACATGGTTACTGGTGCTGCTCAGATGGACGGTGCTATCCTTGTGGTTGCTGCAACTGACGGGCCAATGCCACAAACTCGTGAGCACATCCTTTTAGGGCGTCAGGTAGGTATTCCTCGTATCGTTGTTTTTATGAATAAAGTTGACTTGGTTGATGACCCTGAGTTGTTAGAACTTGTTGAAATGGAAATCAGAGATTTGTTGTCTTTCTATCAGTATGATGGAGATAACTGTCCTGTAATTCAAGGTTCAGCTCTTGGTGCTCTTAACGGAGAGAAACAATGGGTAGATAAAATGTTAGAGCTAATGGAGGCTGTTGATGAGTGGATTGAAGAGCCTGTGCGTGATAACGAAAAACCATTCCTAATGCCGGTTGAAGACGTGTTTACTATTACAGGTCGTGGAACTGTAGCAACAGGTCGTATCGAAACAGGTGTTGCTAACACTGGTGATGCTGTTGAAATTATCGGTATGGGAGCAGACAAATTGACTTCTACTATTACAGGGGTTGAGATGTTCCGTAAAATTCTTGATAGAGGTGAGGCTGGAGATAACGTAGGTATATTGTTGAGAGGTATCGACAAGGCTGATATCCGTCGTGGTATGGTTATCTGTAAACCAGGCTCGGTTAAACCGCACGCTAAATTCAAAGCTGAGGTTTATATCTTGAAAAAAGAAGAAGGTGGGCGTCACACTCCGTTCCATAACAACTACCGTCCGCAGTTCTACGTTCGTACAACAGACGTAACAGGAACAATTATGTTGCCTGCAGGAGTTGAGATGGTTATGCCTGGTGATAACTTAACTATCGAAGTAGAATTGTTGAGTGCAATCGCTCTATCAGTAGGACTTCGTTTTGCAATCCGTGAAGGAGGTAGAACAGTTGGAGCTGGTCAGGTAACCGAAATCCTTGACTAAACTTATTTAGAATAAGAAATAAAGCTGACAAAAACTACTCCGGTAGTTTTTGTTGGCTTTATACAAACGGGTGTAGTTCAAGGGTAGAATAGCGGTCTCCAAAACCGTTGATGGGGGTTCGAATCCCTCCACCCGTGCAAACCAAAAGAAATTGATATGAGCGTAATAAATTATATAAAAGATTCTTTTTCTGAATTAAAAAATAATGTAACCTGGTCTTCGTGGCCTGACGTACAACGACTAACTATCGCGGTTGCAATATTTTCTGTATTATTCGCTTTGGCAACTTGGGGTGCAGATGAGCTTTTGAAAAAAGTAATAATGACTTTCTTTTCTTGGATTAATTAAAACTTGATAACTCTATAATAATGACCGATAATAATACAAAAAAATGGTATGTTGTTAGGGCTGTAAGTGGTCAAGAAAACAAGATTAAGAATTATATCGAAACGGAGATAAGCCGCATGGGTATGTCAGACTATGTTTCTCAAGTTTTAGTACCTACCGAAAAAGTGATTCAGGTAAGAGATGGGAAAAAAATAAGCAAAGAAAAAGTTTATTTCCCGGGTTATGTGATGATAGAAGCAAACCTTGTAGGAGAGATTCCTCACATTATAAAGTCTATTTCTGGAGTAATTGGTTTTTTGGGAGAAGTAAAAGGGGGAGACCCTGTGCCTTTAAGACAATCTGAGGTAAACAGGATGTTAGGAAAGGTAGATGAGCTTACAGTTCAGGCTGATGTTCAAAATATACCGTTTAACATAGGAGAGACTATAAAGGTTATTGACGGTCCTTTTAACGGTTTCAACGGAACTATCGAAAAAATCAATGAAGAAAAGCGTAAACTGGAAGTTATGGTTAAGATCTTCGGAAGAAAAACACCATTAGAATTGAGTTTTATGCAAGTCGAAAAAGTATAATTGTTACATTATTTATAAACCACATCTTGCTTCCAATTGAGATGTAAATTTTTTTTTAAAATGGCAAAAGAAGTTAGTAAAGTAGTTAAACTACAAGTTAAGGGAGGTGCTGCGAATCCGTCGCCACCGGTTGGACCTGCTTTGGGAGCTGCTGGGGTTAACATCATGGAGTTCTGTAAGCAGTTTAATGCTAGAACTCAGGATAAACCCGGCAAAACTTTACCGGTACAAATTACCGTGTACAAAGACAAATCGTTTGATTTTGTTATTAAAACTCCTCCGGCAGCAGTTCAATTGTTAGAGGCTGCTAAGATTAAATCAGGATCTGGAGAGCCAAATCGTAAAAAAGTAGCTAGTGTTACTTGGGATCAAATCAAGGCTATTGCCGAAGACAAAATGGCAGATTTGAATGCCTTTACAACAGAGTCCGCAATGAGTATGATTGCAGGAACGGCTCGTTCGATGGGAATTACAGTAACAGGAACAGCTCCTTTTTAATTTTTTAAAGTAGAAAGAAATGGCAAAATTGACGAAAAAACAAAAAGAAGCAGCTTCTAAAATTGACAAGAATAAACAATATTCTTTGAAAGAAGCAGCAACTTTGTTAAAAGAAGTTGCTTATGCAAAATTTGATGAGTCTGTTGATATAGCTGTTCGTCTGGGAGTTGACCCTAGAAGAGCTAATCAAATGGTAAGAGGTGTGGTAACACTTCCTCACGGAACAGGTAAAGACGTAAGAGTGCTCGCACTTGTTACTCCAGACAAAGAAGCTGAAGCTAAAGCAGCAGGGGCAGATCACGTAGGATTAGATGAATATCTACAAAAAATTAAAGATGGTTGGACAGATGTCGATGTGATTATCACTATGCCAGCTGTTATGGGTAAATTAGGACCATTAGGAAGAATCTTAGGACCTCGTGGACTTATGCCAAATCCTAAAACAGGTACCGTTACTATGGATGTAGCTAAAGCTGTTCAGGAAGTAAAATCAGGTAAAATTGATTTTAAAGTAGATAAAACAGGTATTGTTCACGCAGGTATTGGTAAGATTTCTTTCGATGCCGATAAAATTGCCGACAATGCTCAGGAGATTATTCAAACATTAATCAAACTTAAACCAACTGCTGCAAAAGGGACTTATATCAAGAGTATTTATTTATCAAGTACAATGAGCCCCGGAATAGCTTTAGATACTAAAGCAGTATAATTGGTAGTTAAAAATTATAATTATGACTAGAGAAGAAAAATCAATCGCTATTCAAGATTTGACTGCACAGTTGGCTGATACGGGAGTTGTATATATCGCAGATATTTCAGGATTGAATGCCCAAACTACTTCAGATTTAAGACGTGCTGCTTTTAAAGCAGGAATTAAATTGGAAGTTGTTAAAAACACTTTGCTCGCCAAAGCAATGGAGGCTTCAGAAAGAAATTTTGGAGATTTACCTTCAATTCTTAAAGGAAATACCTCAATTTTAATTGCTGAAACAGGTAACGCTCCTGCAAAACTTATCAAAGAATTCCGTAAAAAATCAGATAAGCCTCTTTTAAAAGGAGCTTATATTGAAGAAGCGGTATTTATCGGAGATAATCAACTTGAGGCTCTTGTGGCTATCAAATCTAAAGAAGAAGTTATCGGAGAAATTATCGGATTACTTCAATCTCCTGCCAAAAATGTTATTTCTGCCCTTAAATCAGGTGGATCAACTATTGCAGGTCTTGTTAAAACATTGTCTGAAAGACAATAACCAAAAAGTGTACGCACTAATTAAATTATATATTACAAACATTAAAAACGCTGGAAAAAATGGCAGATTTAAAACAATTCGCAGAACAATTAGTTAATTTAACAGTTAAAGAAGTTAACGAATTAGCTACAATTTTAAAAGATGAGTATGGTATTGAACCTGCTGCTGCAGCTGTTGCTGTTGCTGCTGGTGCTGCAGGAGGAGACGCTGGTGCTGCTGCTGAAGAACAAACTGAATTCACAGTGGTTCTTAAAGAAGCTGGAGCTTCTAAATTAGCAGTAGTTAAAGCAGTAAAAGAACTTACAGGTCTTGGGCTTAAAGAGGCTAAAGATGTAGTTGATGGAGCTCCTGCAAACGTAAAAGAAGGAGTTTCTAAAGACGAAGCTGAAGGTCTTAAGAAAGCTTTAGAAGAAGCTGGAGCTGTAGTAGAGCTTAAGTAATTCATACCGCTTTAAAAGCTAGGTTTAGACCTTGAGAAAAGCTTCTCAAAGGTCTAAACCATTTTTCGTATAAAATCCTTTTATACGATTTCTATTTCTTATTTTAATAAAAATTTTATCTATTGATGATAACAAATCAGACCGAAAGATTAAATTTTGCCTCGACAAAAAACATTCCTGATTACCCAGATTTTCTGGATATTCAGGTTAAGTCATTCAAGGATTTTTTTCAATTAGAAACCAAATCTGAAGAAAGAGGTAACGAAGGGTTGTATAACACCTTCATGGAAAACTTTCCAATCACAGACACTCGTAATCAATTTGTGCTGGAGTTCTTGGATTATTTTATTGATCCACCTCGCTATACAATTGAAGAATGTATTGACAGAGGACTTACCTATAGCGTTCCTCTTAAAGCACGTCTCAAATTGTACTGTACAGACCCAGAGCACGAGGATTTCGAAACCATTGTTCAGGATGTTTATTTAGGGACTATCCCTTATATGACTCCGAGCGGAACTTTCGTTATCAACGGAGCTGAAAGAGTCGTTGTATCACAATTGCACCGCTCTCCCGGAGTGTTCTTCGGACAGTCTTTTCACGCAAACGGAACCAAACTTTATTCGGCAAGAGTAATTCCTTTCAAAGGTTCTTGGATTGAGTTTGCAACAGACATCAATAGCGTGATGTATGCGTACATCGACAGAAAGAAAAAACTTCCTGTAACAACACTATTTAGAGCCATCGGATTCGAAAGAGATAAAGATATTCTCGAAATTTTCGATTTGGCAGAAGAAATTAAAGTGTCTAAAACAGGACTTAAAAAATACATCGGACGTCGTCTGGCTGCTCGTGTACTTAACACATGGCACGAAGACTTCGTAGATGAAGATACAGGAGAAGTTGTATCTATCGAAAGAAACGAAATTATATTAGATCGTGATATTACGTTAGACAAAGATAATATTGAAGAAATTATCGAAGCCGATGTAAAAACGATCCTTTTACATAAAGAAGATAATAATCAGGCCGATTATACTATCATTCACAATACATTACAAAAAGACCCTACCAACTCCGAAAAAGAAGCGGTAGAGCATATTTATCGCCAACTTCGTAATGCAGAACCGCCTGATGAGGAAACTGCTCGCGGAATTATCGATAAGTTGTTCTTTTCTGATCAACGTTACAACTTAGGAGAAGTAGGGCGATACAGAATGAACAAAAAGTTAAACTTGAATATCCCAATGGATAAGCAAGTTTTAACTAAAGAAGATATTATCACTATTGTTAAATTTTTGATTGAGCTTATCAACTCAAAAGAAGAGATTGACGATATTGATCACTTGTCGAATCGTCGTGTAAGAACCGTAGGTGAACAGCTTTCAGCTCAATTTGGAGTTGGACTAGCTCGTATGGCTCGTACAATCAGAGAGAGAATGAACGTTCGTGATAATGAGGTGTTTACTCCGATTGATTTGATTAATGCAAAAACACTCTCATCGGTAATCAACTCGTTCTTCGGAACCAACCAGTTGTCTCAGTTTATGGACCAAACCAATCCATTGGCAGAAATTACACACAAACGTAGATTATCGGCATTGGGACCAGGAGGACTTTCAAGAGAAAGAGCTGGGTTTGAGGTACGTGACGTTCACTACACACACTACGGAAGACTTTGCCCTATCGAAACTCCCGAAGGACCAAATATTGGACTTATTTCATCGCTTGGAGTTTATGCCAAAGTAAACGGAATGGGATTCATCGAAACACCTTATCGAGAAGTAAAAGACGGAAAAATTAACTTCCAAGAAGCTCCTGTTTATTTGAGTGCAGAAGAAGAAGAAGGCAAGTTGATTGCTCAAGCAAATATTAAAGTAGATGGAAAAGGTACAATTCTGGAAGAAAAAGTAATTGCTAAGCAGGATGCTGATTTCCCTGTAATTGAACCAAAAGAACTCGATTATGCTGACGTTGCTCCAAATCAAATTGCTTCGATTTCGGCTTCGCTTATTCCGTTCTTAGAACACGATGATGCTAACCGTGCACTTATGGGCTCGAATATGATGCGTCAGGCTGTTCCACTTCTAAGGCCTGAAGCTCCAATTGTAGGAACAGGATTAGAAAGACAAGTTGCTTCTGATTCAAGAGTGCTTATCAACGCTGAAAGAGAAGGGGTTGTTGAGTATGTTGACGCAGAAAAAATCACAATCAGATACGACAGAACTGACAAAGAAAAAGCAGTAAGCTTTGAACCAGACGAAAAAACTTACAACCTGATTAAGTTCAGAAAAACAAATCAAAGTACTTGTATTAACCTAAAACCAATCGTAAGAAAAGGAGATAGAGTTAAAAAAGGTCAAGTGCTTTGTGAAGGATACGCTACTCAAAATGGAGAATTGGCACTCGGACGAAATCTTAAAGTGGCGTTTATGCCTTGGAAAGGATACAACTTCGAGGATGCGATTGTGATTTCCGAAAAAGTAGTTCGCGACGATATCTTTACCTCAATTCACATTGATGATTATACATTAGAGGTTCGTGATACAAAATTAGGAAACGAAGAGCTTACTAATGATATTCCGAATGTTTCTGAAGAAGCAACCAAAGATTTGGACGAAAACGGTATGATCAGAATCGGAGCAGAGGTTAATCCGGGAGATATTCTAATCGGTAAGATTACTCCAAAAGGAGAGTCTGACCCAACTCCGGAAGAAAAACTTCTTCGTGCTATATTCGGAGATAAGGCCGGAGATGTAAAAGACGCTTCGCTTAAAGCAACACCTTCGTTACACGGAGTAGTGTTAGATAAGAAAATCTTCACAAGAATAGTAAAAGACAAACGCAAGCGTTCGAAAGACAAGGAGGATATCGATAAGTTAGAAGCTGATTTCCTTGTGAAATTCAACGAATTGAGAAATACACTTATCGATAAACTATTTGCTATCGTAAACGGAAAAACTTCTCAAGGAGTAATGAATGATTTAGGAGAAGAAATTCTTCCAAAAGGAAAGAAATTTACACTAAAAATGCTTACGGCCGTTGAAGATTTTGCACACCTGACCAAAGGAACATGGACAGCAGATGTAGAAACCAACGATATGGTTACCGATTTGATTCATAATTATAAAATCAAATTGAACGACCTTCAAGGAGCATTGCGTAGAGAGAAATTTACAATTACCGTAGGAGATGAACTTCCGTCAGGAATCTTGAAGCTGGCCAAAGTTTATATCGCCAAAAAACGTAAATTGAAAGTAGGAGATAAGATGGCAGGACGCCACGGAAACAAAGGTATTGTGGCTCGTATTGTTCGTCACGAAGATATGCCTTTCTTGGAAGATGGAACTCCGGTTGATATCGTTTTGAATCCGCTTGGAGTACCTTCGCGTATGAACATCGGTCAGATTTATGAGACTGTGTTAGGATGGGCAGGACAAAAGTTAAACAGAAACTTTGCTACTCCAATTTTTGATGGAGCTTCGTTGGATCAAATCAATGACCTTACAGACGAGGCAGGAATTCCAAGATTCGGACATACTTATTTGTACGACGGAGGAACTGGAGAGCGTTTCCACCAACCAGCAACCGTTGGAGTTATCTATATGTTGAAATTAGGTCACATGGTAGATGATAAAATGCACGCACGTTCTATCGGTCCATACTCACTGATTACGCAACAGCCGCTTGGAGGTAAAGCTCAATTCGGAGGACAGCGTTTTGGAGAGATGGAGGTTTGGGCTCTTGAGGCTTATGGGGCTTCAAGTACATTGAGAGAAATCTTAACCGTGAAGTCTGATGACGTTATTGGTAGAGCTAAAACTTACGAGGCAATCGTTAAGGGAGAAACTATGCCTGAACCAGGATTGCCGGAGTCGTTTAATGTATTGATGCACGAACTCAAAGGTCTTGGATTAGATATTCGTTTAGAAGAATAATTTATAGTTTGAAGTTTAAAGTTTAAGACCAAAGTAATTTGAATCTTAAGCTTTAAGCCTTAAACCTTAAACAAAAAGTTATTATGACAACAAACAGAAATAAAGATAAAAATACAATCAAGAGATTTGATAAAATCTCTATCGGATTGGCTTCTCCAGAGTCTATTTTGGCTGAATCCAGAGGAGAAGTTCTGAAACCTGAAACGATTAACTATCGTACTCACAAACCCGAAAGAGACGGTTTGTTTTGCGAACGAATCTTTGGTCCTGTAAAAGACTATGAGTGTGCTTGTGGAAAATATAAAAGAATTCGCTACAAAGGAATTGTTTGTGACCGTTGTGGTGTTGAGGTAACCGAGAAAAAAGTACGTAGAGATAGAGTAGGACACATCAATTTGGTGGTGCCTATTGCTCATATCTGGTATTTCCGGTCGCTTCCTAACAAAATTGGGTACTTATTGGGGCTTCCTTCTAAAAAATTAGACATGATTATCTACTACGAAAGATATGTAGTAATTCAGCCCGGTATAGCTAAAAATATAGAAGGAGAACCATTAAACAAATTAGATTTCCTAACCGAAGAAGAATATCTGAATATTTTGGATACCCTTCCGATGGAAAACCAATATCTTGATGATACAGACCCAAACAAGTTCATCGCTAAAATGGGTGCAGAATGTATTATGGATTTGTTGGCAAGAACTGACCTAGATGAACTTTCGTATCAGTTGCGTCATGCTGCCAATAATGAAACTTCTAAACAACGTAAAACAGAAGCCCTTAAGCGTTTGAATGTTGTAGAGTCGTTCAGAGAGGCAAACCTCAACAGAGAAAATTTACCGGAATGGATGATTCTAAAAGTAATCCCGGTTATTCCACCTGAGTTGCGTCCGCTTGTTCCGCTTGACGGAGGACGTTTTGCAACATCGGATTTGAATGATTTGTACCGTAGAGTAATCATACGTAATAACCGTTTGAAAAGATTGATGGAGATTAAAGCTCCTGAGGTTATTCTTCGTAATGAAAAACGTATGTTACAGGAAGCGGTTGATTCACTTTTCGATAATACTCGTAAAGCATCAGCTGTTAAAACAGAATCAAACAGACCGCTTAAATCACTTTCTGATTCATTAAAAGGAAAACAAGGACGTTTCCGCCAAAACTTACTCGGAAAACGTGTGGATTACTCGGCTCGTTCGGTAATTGTTGTCGGACCGGAAATGAAACTATATGAGTGTGGCCTTCCCAAAGATATGGCTGCGGAACTTTACAAACCGTTTGTTATCCGTAAACTTATTGAAAGAGGAATCGTAAAAACAGTTAAATCTGCCAAAAAAATTATCGATAGAAAAGAACCTGTAGTATGGGATATTCTTGAAAACGTAATCAAAGGACATCCGGTACTGCTAAACCGTGCTCCAACGCTTCACAGACTGGGTATTCAGGCTTTTCAGCCAAAACTTATAGAAGGAAAAGCAATTCAGTTGCACCCACTTGTGTGTACGGCTTTTAATGCGGATTTCGATGGTGACCAGATGGCTGTTCACTTGCCATTAGGACCGGAAGCTATTTTGGAAGCACAACTATTGATGTTGGCGTCTCATAATATTCTGAATCCTGCTAACGGTGCTCCTATTACAGTACCTTCTCAGGATATGGTTCTCGGGCTATATTATATGACTAAAGAAAGAAAATCAACCGATGCGTATAAAGTATTGGGAGAAGGGCTTACTTTTTACTCTGCAGAAGAAGTTAATATTGCACTAAACGAAGGAAGATTAGAACTCAATGCACCGGTTAAAATTAGAGCTAAAGACTTTAACGAAAACGGAGAATTAGTATATAAAATCATCTCAACTACTGCCGGAAGAGTGCTATTTAACGAAGTAGTACCTGAAGCAGCAGGATATATCAACGAAGTATTGACAAAGAAATCGCTTCGTGATATTATCGGAAAAATTTTGGCTGTAACCGATGTTCCAACTACATCAGCATTCCTTGACGATATTAAGGATATGGGATATAAATTTGCATTCAAAGGAGGACTTTCATTTAGCTTAGGAGATATTATTATTCCTGAAAAGAAAGAAGACCTTATTGTTAGTGCAAATGAGCAGGTTGAAGATATTACGATGAACTATAATATGGGGCTTATTACCAACAACGAAAGATATAATCAGGTAATTGACGTTTGGACTTCAACCAACGCTTTGCTTACTGAATTAGCGATGAAAAACATTAGAGAAGACCAACAAGGTTTCAACTCTGTGTATATGATGCTTGATTCTGGAGCAAGGGGATCTAAAGAACAGATTCGTCAGCTTACAGGTATGCGTGGTTTGATGGCTAAACCTAAAAAATCGACTGCAGGAGGTGGAGAGATTATAGAAAACCCGATTCTTTCTAACTTTAAAGAAGGGCTTTCGATTTTGGAATACTTTATTTCTACCCACGGTGCTCGTAAAGGACTTGCTGATACGGCTCTTAAAACAGCTGATGCCGGATATTTGACCAGAAGACTTCACGATGTAGCTCAAGATGTTATCGTAAACGAAGAAGACTGTGGAACACTCAGAGGAGTAGAAGTTACCGCTCTTAAAAAGAACGAAGAGGTTGTAGAGAGCCTTGGAGAAAGAGTAGTAGGACGTGTGGCTCTTAATGATGTAATTAATCCGCTTACTTCCGAAGTTATCGTTGCGAGTGGAGAACAAATTAGCGAAAAACACCTGAAAGCTATCGCTGCATCTCCTCTTGAGAGAATCGAAGTGCGTTCTGCACTTGCTTGCGAATCTCATAAGGGAATTTGTGTTAAATGTTACGGACGAAATTTGGCAACAGGAAAAATGGCTCAAATTGGAGAGGCGGTAGGAGTAGTTGCTGCTCAGTCAATTGGAGAGCCGGGTACTCAGCTTACACTTCGTACATTCCACGTAGGAGGAGTTGCAGGAGGAATTTCTGAAGAGTCAAATATCGTAACGAAGTTCAGCGGACGTCTTGAAATGGAAGAGCTAAGAACCGTAAAAGGTGAAGATAGCGAAGGAAAAACAGTGGATATTGTTATCTCTCGTTCTACAGAACTTAAATTGATTGATGTAAACACAGGAATTACCCTAAATACACACCATATTCCTTACGGAGCAACGATCTTCGTAAAAGACGGAGATGTGGTGGACAAAGGTACAGCTATCTGTAAATGGGATCCGTATAATGGAGTTATCATTTCTGAATTTACCGGAAAAGTTGAATACGAAGATATCGAACAAGGACAAACATTCCAAGTTGAAATTGACGAACAAACCGGTTTCCAAGAAAAAGTAATTTCAGAAGCGAGAAACAAAAAACTGATTCCAACGCTACATATTTACGGAAAAGACGGAGAGCTTATTCGTTCATATAACTTACCGGTAGGAGCCCACCTTATGGTAAATGATGGAGAGAAAATTAAGGCAGGAAAAATTTTGGTGAAAATCCCGAGACGTTCTGCAAAAACAGGAGATATTACAGGAGGTTTACCGAGAATTACAGAGCTTTTAGAAGCTCGTAACCCATCAAATCCGGCTGTGGTTTCTGAAATTGACGGAGTAGTATCGTTCGGTAAAATCAAACGTGGTAATCGTGAAATTATTATTGAATCTCGTTTTGGAGAAGTAAAAAAATATTTGGTAAAGTTATCTAATCAGATATTAGTTCAGGAAAACGATTACGTAAGAGCAGGTATGCCACTTTCGGACGGAGCTATTACTCCCGAAGATATTTTGAGAATTCAAGGACCAAGTGCTGTGCAACAGTATCTGGTAAACGAAATTCAAGATGTATATCGTCTGCAAGGAGTAAAAATCAATGATAAGCACTTTGAGGTTATCATTCGTCAGATGATGCGTAAGGTACAAATTCTTGATCCGGGAGACACCTTGTTCTTGGAAGAGCAATTAATTCATACCAAAGACTTTATTTACGAAAATGATAAACTTTACGGAATGAAAGTTATTGAGGATGCAGGAGATTCCGAAAACCTAAAACCGGGACAAATTGTATCAGTAAGAGTTTTGCGTGATGAGAATTCATTGCTGAAACGCAACGACAAAAATGTAGTTGTGGCACGTGATGTTATTCCTGCTACAGCAACTCCTATTCTTCAGGGTATTACAAGAGCTTCGCTTCAAACAAAATCGTTCATATCTGCTGCATCGTTCCAAGAAACGACAAAAGTATTGAATGAGGCTGCCGTGGCAGGTAAGATTGATACACTCGAAGGATTAAAAGAAAATGTTATTGTAGGGCATAAGATTCCTGCAGGAACAGGTATGAGAGAATACAATGATATCATTGTAGGTTCTAAAGACGAATACGAAGAACTAATTGCCTCTAAAGCATTTTAATAATTCAGATTATGAGTGATAATAATAAACAACAACAAATCAACATAGAGTTGGACGAAAAGACAGCCGACGGAGTTTACTCCAATTTGGCTATCATTAATCATTCGGCTTCTGAATTTGTAATAGACTTTGTCAGTATAATGCCGGGGACACCAAAGGCACGAGTAAAATCGAGAGTTATTTTAACTCCACAGCACGCAAAACGTTTGTTAAAAGCATTAGGCGAAAACGTGCAACGATTTGAAAATACTTACGGAGAAATTAAAGAATCTGAAAACCCTTCGATTCCTCTTAATTTCGGTCCGGCAGGACAAGCCTAATAGGAAATAAAAAGATACTGTCTAAAACCTAACGATTAAGCTGAAACAAATTCAGCTTAGACGATTCTGAGAAATTTCAGAATATGTAACGTTGGTGTTTTAGACAGTTTTCTTATTAATATTTTTCAATCGTTATATTTGAGAGGTAAATATTGATTAAGTGAAAAATACTACTTTTTGGGTATTGATTGCTATGAGTTAGTGGGATATCTTTGCCCAAAATGGATAACAGGCCTGCTATGCATTGATAATTTATGTGTAATCAATACTTTTAAAAATCATGAGAAAGACAATACTAATGTTATTTATGTTTACGGCTTCTGTAATGAGCTTTGTTTCCTGTAGTAGTGATGACAGTGACTCTTCGTCATCCTCTAATATTGTAGGTAAATGGCAACATGAAAAAGCAGGAGGAATCCTAGGAGGAGAAGAAATATTATTGCCGTATGAACATGATTGTCCTACCAAAAAAGACTATATTGAGTTTCTTAGTAACGGTACCGGAAGAAGTTATTACTATGACCAAAATTGCCAGCTTGAAGAAGGAGGCGAAGGAGGGACTTGGGACAAATCCGGTAATATACTTACCTTGAGCGACGAAGATGGTACAAACGAATTCGAAATTCTAACGCTCAACAATACGACCTTAAAAATTAAAGAACTAAATGGTCAAGGGTTTATCTTAGAATTCAAACGCATATAGTTTTCATAGTTTTAGTTTGTAGTAAATGTAGGACTCTATTAAGTTAGAGAGTTTTTGAGTTTATGTGACTTTTTCTTCAAGGATATTGTTCTTTGGAGAAAAAGTTTTTTTATGGAGAAAAAGTTTATAAAATACTAACCCCTTATGGCTATAGACTATCAAAAAATAAGACAAGACCAGAAGAATTTCGTCAATAATTTAATTCTTGCCAAAGTTTTTATACTTTTGTTAGCCTAAACTAAAAGGAACATAATGTCTGTAGCAAAAAAAGATTATAAGAGAATAACCACCCGTTCGCTATTCGAAATGAAACAGAACGGAGAAAAAATATCCATGTTGACGGCCTATGATTATACTATGGCTCGTATCGTTGACGAAGCAGGAGTAGACGTGATTTTGGTTGGAGATTCTGCCAGTAACGTAATGGCAGGACACGAAACCACTTTGCCAATCACATTAGATCAAATGATTTATCACGCTTCGAGTGTGGTCAGAGCTACAAAAAGAGCTTTGATTGTGGTTGATTTGCCTTTCGGAAGTTACCAATCGGATTCTAAAGAAGCTCTTCGTTCGGCAATTCGAATTATGAAAGAGAGTGGGGGACATGCCGTCAAACTCGAAGGAGGAAGTGAAATCAAAGAAAGTATCAAAAAAATACTCAATGCAGGAATTCCTGTAATGGGACATCTGGGACTTACCCCACAGTCTATCTATAAATTCGGAACTTATACCGTTAGAGCCAAAGAAGAAGAAGAGGCAAACCGACTTATTGAAGATGCTAAAATGCTTCAGAAAATAGGTTGTTTTTCTGTAGTGTTAGAAAAAATTCCTGCTCAATTAGCCCGTAAGGTAGCCCAAAGCATTTCTATACCCGTTATCGGAATCGGAGCAGGAAACGGAGTGGACGGGCAAGTTCTGGTTATTCACGATATGTTAGGAATGAACCATGAGTTTAATCCAAGATTTTTAAGGCGTTATTTGAACCTGTATGAACAAATGACCGCAGCTATCGGACAATACGTATCTGATGTGAAAGCCGTAAATTTTCCGAACGAGAGTGAACAATACTAAACTCCTCTTCAATTTTTTTTCTTTTGAATAGAGGCTACCTGAGTCCTGAACTTTAACCCTGAAAGAAATAATATGACTATAAAAACTCGCCTTACAATAATGAGTTTCCTGCAATTTGCTGTGTGGGGAGCTTATCTTACCTCAATGGGAAATTACCTGGCATCTATCGGAATGGCTTCTAAAATTGGGCTTTTCTATGCAATGCAAGGAATAGTCTCTATTATCCTTCCTGCCGTTATGGGAATTATAGCAGATCGTTGGATTCCTGTTCAAAGGCTTTTTGGATATTGTCACGGATTGGCAGCAGGATTCATCATTGCAGCAGGATACTACGGAATGATAATGGGGGCAGAAGCTGAGTTTTCGACCTTATTTTTTCTGTATTCTTGTAGTGTTGCTTTTTATATGCCAACAATTGCTCTTTCAAATTCAGTATCTTATACATTATTGACTAATAATAATTATGACACAATCAAAGCCTTTCCTCCAATCAGAACACTGGGAACAGTAGGTTTCATTTGTGCAATGTTGTTTGTGAACTTCACAGGAATCAAAGAAGGAGTCTTAGGGTTTAATTTTTCTAACGAAATAGGTTTTCCGAGTTTTCAAAATAGTTATGCTCAGTTTTACGTGTCTGGAGCTTTAGGAGTTATCCTGTTTCTGTACAGTTTTTCCTTACCTCATTGCCCTATTAATAAAGGCGAAGAAAAGAAGACGCTTTCTGATGCTTTAGGGCTGAAAGCCTTTGCCTTGTTCAAAGACAGAAGAATGGCAATTTTCTTCATTTTTTCAATGTTTTTGGGAGTATCCTTACAGATAACGAATGGTTATGCCAATCCGTTTATAGCGAGTTTCAAAGAAATTCCCGAATTTACCAACACTTGGGGAGCTAATAATGCCAATGCTCTTATTTCGCTTTCTCAAATTTCTGAAACACTTTGTATCCTGCTTATTCCTTACTTTTTAAAGAGGTTCGGAATCAAAAAAGTGATGTTGATGGCAATGGTAGCCTGGGTTTTGCGTTTCGGATTGTTTGCAACGGGAGATCCCGGAAGTGGAGTTTGGATGTTTACTTTGTCAATGATTGTGTACGGAATTGCCTTCGATTTCTTTAATGTATCCGGTTCTTTATTCGTTGATCAAGAAACTAACAAGAATATTCGTTCTTCGGCTCAGGGAGTTTTTATGATGATGACAAACGGCTTCGGAGCTACTATCGGAATGCTCGGGGCACAACAAGTGGTAAATTATTTTGTATATACTCACCAAACTGCAGAAGCTCAACTCACAGGTTGGCAGACCTCTTGGTATATTTTTGCAGGATATGCTTTGGTTGTAACCATTATGTTTGCCATCTTGTTTAAATACAAACACAATCCGAAGCAAGAAATAGAGATAAATCACTAATCTTTACTAAAACTCTTCTTTAGACTCAAATCGCATTACTTCTTTGGTTTTCGGATGGATGAACTCTAAATGCGAAGCGTGGAGATACAACCTGTCTGATGAAGTTCCGTATAAATCATCACCAACAATTGGAGCATTAAGTCCTGATGGGTGAGAAGCGTGCATTCGAAGTTGATGTGTACGTCCGGTTATCGGATAAAAATAGACTTTAGTAATATTGTTTTTTCGCTCGATAATTTCATACTCAGTAATTGCTTTTTTTCCGAATTCGAAACAAACTAATTGTCTTGGTCGGTCGTCCAAATCGCCTCGTAACGGAAGATTGATTTTTCCTTTGTCATTTTCTACAGTACCATTGAGCAAAGCAGTATATCTTTTTTTAACGGTACGTTTCAAGAATTGTTTTTGAATGAGCTTATGAGCTTCTTTGGTTTTGGCTACAACCAAAAGACCGGAAGTTGCCATATCCAGGCGATGAACCATCAGTGGTTCTGTTTTCAAAATGATTTTCAATCTGGTGTAAACAGAATCTTTAACATTAATTCCCTCAACCGAAAGCAAATTGAAGGGTTTGTTTACCACAACCAAGCAATCATCTTCATAAATTATTTTGAGCTTTTTGTTTGCTGCAAAATTTTTCAAAAACGGATTTTCTTCGGTTTCTATCCCATCTAACATGTGTTTCAAAATAGGTTCGCATTTTCCTGTACAGGCAGGATAAAACTGCCTATGTTTTCGAATTTCCGATTTAGGAGAAGTTCCCCACCAAAACTCAGCCATTGCCAAAGGTTTCAAATTATTAGCAAAGGCATAATGCAATAACTTTGGAGTGGCACATTCCCCGGCACCAGCAGGCGGTTTTCCGAAAACGGTCTGACTAAAAATTGCTCCCAAACTTTTCGTTTTTCCGTATTGGTTCAAAAATGAATATTGCTCAAAGAGTTGTTGCTGTAATAAGGCGGACTTTTCTTTTCGTTCTTTTTTCAGATTCTCAATTTGATTTTCGTAGAATTCAATTTTCAATTTTAAATCTTCTAACGCTTGTTTCCAACGATTCTCTAATACCCGAAGTTCGTATTTGTCTCTTAAACTTTGTTTGATTAAATCGTCTTCAAAGCTTTGATATCCCGTTTCCGACAAATAATTTTTATTGGCTTCTCTGAGTTGTTTTCTTTCGGTTTTGTTTTGTTTGAGTTGCTTTTTGAATGTTGTAATTTCTTCCTGAGAATCGGTCAGAGCTTTTTTAAAATCCGATTTTAGATTTATATATTCTTGATTTGTTTCTATTATTTCGATTTGCTTGTTGATGCGATTCAGGATTTCTTCTTCCCTTAAGAAAAAGCTGTTTTCGGTAAGCATATCAAAAACAGGAGGGACGAATTTTTGATGATTATTTGTTCCTGCCAATTTACCCGAAAAAGCAGATAGATAACCTAATTTTCCAGCTTTGTCCTGTACGACCAAAACTCCGAACATCTTCCCGATGACAAGTCCATTTTGCTCAGGATTTAGACCAAAATTATGTTCTAAATTCGCTTGGGTTTCTAAATATTCTTGTAATTCTTTTACGGCAACTTTAGTAAGCTGGTGCGGCTGGTAATAAAACGGAAAAGTAAACTTTTTAGGCAAGTCAATCCCCCTAATTTGTTCTTCGGGAAAATAAGTCAGAAATTGATTTTGATTGTATTCTTTTTTCACAACTTAACAAAAATCAATTATATATGGCTATTAACGAGCTTCAGTATTTTATCAAATTGTTCCTCTTTAGTAAGTTCTGAATTATCGATTTCGATAGCGTCATCAGCTTTTCGAAGCGGAGAGTCTTCTCGGTGCGTATCAATGTAATCTCGCTGGGTTACGTTATTCAATACTTCGTCAAAAGTTACTGGGTTTCCTTTAGCAACGAGTTCATCGTATCTTCGTTGTGCTCTTATTTTTGGGTCGGCAGTAACAAACAGTTTTAATTCTGCATCGGGGAAAACAACCGTTCCTATGTCTCTTCCGTCCATTACGATGCCTTTATTTGTTCCCATTTTCTGTTGTTGTTGAACCAGTTTTGATCTTACTTCAGATATTTCTGCTACTTTACTCACATATTGCGAAACTTTGATGGAGCGAATTTGTTTTTCTATGTTTTCTCCGTTCAAGTAGGTTTCGGAGTATCCTAAACTCGGGTTGTAGTGGAAACTTATATTAATTTGGTCAAGATTTTTTATTAGTTTTTCCACATCAAAATAATTTTTGTTTATCATTCCTTCCTTCATTGCAAAAAAGGCTACCGCTCTGTACATTGCTCCCGTATCCACATAGATATATCCAAGATGTGTGGCTAATTGTTTGGCAATGGTACTTTTTCCCGTTGAAGAAAATCCGTCTATGGCAATGGTAATTTTTTTAGTCATTTTTGAGGTTATAGAGTTACGAGGTTACAAAGTTATGTAAAACTGATAATGTATATTGTGAAGACAAACGTGAAACAAACAGCACCAACATCACTGCAGATTTATCATCAGCCCAAACAAGCTGGTATTTCCTGCTAATGTAAAACGGGAATACGAATAATTAAATCTAAGGTTTCCCATTTTTAATCCGATTCCTGCCGAAAGTCCTGCAAAGGTGCGTTGGTCTTCCATTACAAGCTCCTGACTTCTTCTGAAATTATATCCCAAACGTATATTAAAACTCTTTTGAGGAAAAAGTTCCACTCCAAAAATTACATGTCGAAGAGCATTATTAATAAACGAGGGTTTGTCTTCCGAAACGCCTCCGTCAAATCCTTGTTCTGAATGAACAGGATTTGAAAAAGCTACGTTCCATTGCTGAAGATTCTCTAAAGTAAGATGCCATCTTATCGGGACGTGGTCTAATTCTTGAGAAATTCCCGCAATAATTTCTAAAGGAAGTTTTTCATTTGTTCCTGCATAAGTCGTAATCTGCATCCCTACATTTCTGATGGCAAGAGCAATATTTATATCGTTGTCTTCATCAATATAAATAGCTCCTACATCAATAGCTGCACCAAAAGAATGATAACTTTCGAGAGTCGATGAAATAAGTTTTAGGTTTGTACCTAAATATATATCTGTCCAAGGAATGTTGTAAGCATATCCGAACGAAAGAGCTGCTTCGCTTCCGGTAAAATCTCCTGTGAGATTTCCGTATTCATCACGTCCTTCAAAATTTCCGTAATTCACATAACTTACACCTGCGTGAAAGGTCTGCACATGCCTATCCCAAGTATAAGCATAAGCTCCTGTTCCGTAGCTGACTTCCCCAAAATAATTTCCGTAATTGGCAGCAAGTTGGTTGTCCATATCCGGATTGATGGTAGCCGGATTAAAAATGGCTTGATTTACGTCATAATCATAAATAGTAATCACTTTCCCTCCTAATGCAGCTTGCCTCGGAGAAGTCATCATATTCATAAACTGATAGACAGACTGCCCTCCAACCTGACCAAATCCCCAGAGATTACAAAGCAGAAAAAAAATAAAAAGCGGTTTTTTAATCATCAATAAAAATCTGACAAAATACTATATCCATAACGCAGGTGCGAAGGTATTATTTTAGTTTGAGATAAGAAGTATATCTTAAAAAAACTATGAAATCACTTCAAATGCTTTTTGCCTTTTGTTATAATCGACAATCCGGTACAGCTAAAAATTTAATACGTGTGTTTTTAGTCTTGATTTTCAATGTTTTTGTAAGCGGCTATGATTCGTTTAACCAACTTGTGGCGAACAACATCTTTATCGTCTAAAAATATGATTCCGACTCCCTCGACATCTTTCAGAATCAAAAGAGCTTCTTTAAGTCCGGAGATGGTTCTTCGTGGTAAATCAACTTGTCCGGGATCGCCTGTAATCATAAATTTGGCATTTTTTCCCATACGAGTCAAAAACATTTTCATTTGCGAGTGAGTAGTGTTTTGAGCTTCGTCAAGAATTACAAAAGCATTATCGAGTGTTCGTCCCCTCATAAAAGCAAGTGGAGCAATTTGGATAATTCCTTTCAGTATATAGTCGTCCAATTTTTCAAAGGGAATCATATCTCGAAGAGCATCATAAAGCGGTTGCATATACGGGTCGAGTTTTTCTTTCATATCTCCGGGCAAAAAACCGAGATTTTCTCCAGCCTCTACGGCAGGACGAGTAAGAATAATTCGCTTGACCTGCTTTTCTTTTAACGCTTTTACAGCCATCGCTACGCCTGTATAGGTTTTTCCTGTTCCTGCCGGTCCGACAGCAAAAACCATATCGTTTTTCTCAATTAAATCAACTAATTTTTGTTGATTCGGAGTGAGAGCTTTAACGAGTCTTCCTCCTACTCCGTGTACGAGTGTGTCGTCTGATTTATTGAATTTTTTATCGTCTTGTTCGCTGCTTTGTATAATGCGTTCGATGACATTATCGTCAATGCGGTTGTATTTTGCAAAATAAGCTACAAGTCTGCCTAATTGTTTTTCAAATTCATCTAAGATTTCCTGTTCTCCGAAAGCCTTTACAAGATTTCCACGAACTACAATTTTGAGTTTCGGATAGAGTTTTTTTAAGGTTTCGAGATGGGCTTCTTGTGTGCCCCAAAACTCAGCAGGAGCGATATTAGTAAGTTCTATTGTTCTTTCGTTCAAAAGCTAAAAAAATTAAAGATTTTTACTTCCCTCAAATATAGATAAATTCCGAATATAAAAATTTAAAATTTATTTTTTTTAGGAGAGAGGTAAAGGAAATGTTTTTTATAAACGAAGTGAAACTACCTAATATTCCTAAATAAAAGTATAAACAATTACAAACAGCCCAACAAGAGAGCAATACATCGAAAAGTATTTTAGTTTAGCTTTTTTAACGAACTCAATCATCCATTTACAAGCGAACACACCTGATACGAAAGCTGCTAAAAAACCTACGAAAAGAGGTAAAAACTCAAAGTTAAAATTTGTGGTTGTTCCTTCTGAATTGGCATCAAGATACATTTTGGCTGTCGCTCCCAAAATCAAGGGAAGCACCATTAAAAACGAAAATCTTGCAGCTTTTGATTTGTCATCTCCAAGCAGAATTGAAGTCGAAATAGTTGAACCCGAACGAGATATTCCCGGAAGAAGTGCTGCGAAAGCTTGTGCGATTCCGATGATGAATGAATCTCTAAAACTGATGTCTTTTCCGGTGTTTCTGGCTCGGTCTGCAATAAATAACAAGATAGCAGTAACCAGCAACATAAATCCGACAAGTCTTAGGTTAGAGAATAATTCTTCGAGGGTGTCTTTGAGTAAAACACCAACAAGTGCAGCAGGAATCATCGACAAGATAATTTTTAAAGCAAAGCGAAATTCCTCATTCCATTTGAACTGAAAAAGTCCGTTAAAAATCTGTAATATATCTTTTCTGAACACAACAATTGTACTCAGAGCTGTTGCAAAATGCAAAACAATGGCAAAAATCAGGTTTTCTTGTTCGCTGTTTTCTAAACCTAAAATTTCTTGTGCAATTACGATATGTCCGCTTGAGGAAACAGGTAAAAATTCGGTAAGTCCTTGGACAATTCCTACAATAAGGGCTTTGATTATTTCGCTCATTATTTATCTTCCTTTTTAAAAATAGAATAAAACGAAATTCCCATTCCCAAAAGTACCAAAGCAGGAGCTAAATGGATTCTTCTAAAGCTAAAAATAGCTTCGCTAAATTCGTTCGGATCGTCATTTCCTCCTCCAATCATCAAAATAAATCCAAGAGCGATTACGGCAATTCCGATAAGGAGGATTTTATAGTTGGTTTTAGTAAATAAAATTTCGTTTTTCATGGTTGTTTTTAGTTTTTAATCAATACAAATCGTCTGTTCTTAGGTTTAAGAATCGTTGTGTAGCAAAAAATGTACTTATCCAAGTAATAAGAATTCCGAATAGCAACACTCCTCCGAACACGATTCCGATAGAAAGGTAATCAGTTGCCAATCCGAATTTCGGAAAGTGTTTGTCGATGTAATGTAATCCGGTATAAAGGGCAATCATTACTAAAACAGCTCCGATGATTCCGAGTTTAATATTTCGCCACACAAACGGTCGTCGGATAAATGATTTTGTAGCTCCAACCATTTGCATTGTTTTGATAATAAAACGATTAGAATAAATAGAAAGCCTTAGAGAACTGTTGATGAGTAAAACGGCAATCAGACAGAAAAATCCTGAAATGACAAGCATCCAAAAGCTGATTTTTTTAATATTATCATTAACCATATCAACCAAAATGTTATCGTAGTTTACACTTTTTACTTGGTTTTGGGTTTTGAGTTCATTAACAATTTTGCTAAGACTATCTGCAACTACATAATCGGCTTTGAGGCGAATATCATACGAATCCGAAAGAGGATTAGCTCCTAAATGCTCTACAAAATCTTCTCCTAAATCTCTTTGATGTTGCCGGGCTGCTGCTTCTTTTGTGATATAAACAGCAGTGTTTATGTAGCTTTTGTTTTTGATGAATGCTCCAAATTGCTCGACAGATTCCTTTTTGGCATCTTTGTCAAAGAAGATAGTCATCGGGATTTCTTGTTTAAAATTATCTGAAAGTTTCTTCGAATTAATTACAAAAAGCCCTAAACTACCTAAGAGAAAAAGAACTAAAAATATACTTAAAACCACTGAAAAATAGGAAGAAATCAGTCTTCTCTTTTGATATTTTTCGTATGATGAAGCCATAGTTTTGAATTTAAGTCGTAAAAGTAAGAAATTTCCGATTAAGATTGTAACGTATAGAGCTTTTTAGTTGTGTACTATCCTTCAAAAGTATCAATTTTCACAGCATTTTCAACCGAAAATTCTCCAATTTTGGTTCTTCGGAGCACAGATAAGTAAGCTCCCGAATTCAGAGTCAGCCCAAAATCATAAGCAAGAGAGCGAATATAGGTTCCTTTGCTGCATACTACCCTAAAGTTGATTTCGGGAAGAGCAATCTTGGTAATTTCAAATTCATGAATGACAACTTTTCGGGCTGTAATTTCAACTTCTTCGCCTTTTCGAGCGTGTTCGTACAAGCGTTTGCCGTCTTTTTTGATGGCAGAAAAAATGGGAGGTTTCTGTTCTATTTCTCCTATAAATTGCTTTGCGGTATTATAGATGAGTTCTTCGGTTAGATGTTTTGTAGGGTAAGTATTATCAATCTCGGTTTCTAAATCATAAGAAGGGGTAGTCGCTCCTAAACAAAAAGTTCCCGTATATTCTTTGGTCATTCCTTGTAGTTCGGGAATTTTTTTAGTGAATTTTCCGGTGCAGATGATCAAAAGCCCTGTAGCAAGAGGATCGAGTGTTCCTGCATGTCCGATTTTAAAAGACTTCGGAAGATTGTGTTTTCGTTTTAAAGTGTACTTTATTTTATTGACAGCCTGAAACGAACTCCACGTAAGCGGTTTGTCAATGAGTAAAATTTTTCCGAGTTGATATGGATTCTGTTCTTCCATTATTGATTATATTTTGCAAAAGTAAGTTATTTGCAAGCATAAAAGAAAAAGAAAACTGATTGTTGAGCTTTTAGGTCGGTGTCAAATATTGAAATATTGTACAATTTCCAGCGAAATAAATTTCAAAAAGCTGTACCAACTAAAAAACGTATATTTGTAGTTAAAAATAAAATCCATGCACTTTATTTCAGAAGAGTTAGAAAATTACGTGGCTTTGCATTCGGAAGACGAACCAAAACTATTGGCTGAATTGAATCGCGAAACGCATCAAAAAATACTAAAAGCCAGAATGTTAAGCGGACATTTTCAAGGAAGGGTTTTGAGTATGATTTCTAAATTGGTACGTCCGGAAAATATCTTAGAAATAGGAACTTACACAGGTTATGCTACATTGTGTTTGGCAGAAGGTCTGCCAGAAAACGGAAGCATAGACACCATAGACAACAACGAAGAACTGTATGATTTTCAACGAAAATATTTTGACAAATCGAGCTACGGAAAACAGATTACCCAACATTTAGGCAATGCACTTGATATTATTTTTACTTTAGACAAAAAATATGATTTAGTATTTATTGATGCAGACAAAGAAAATTATATCAACTATTTTGATGTAATTTTGCCAAAGATGAACAAAGGTGGAATTATTCTTTCAGACAATGTTTTGTGGAGTGGAAAAGTTTTAGAAGAGGTCAAAAAGAATGACAAACCCACACAAATTTTAGTAGAATACAACCGGTTATTAAAGCAAAGCAATAAGGTAGAAACCATTTTATTACCTATCAGAGACGGACTTACCGTAAGTCGAGTAATTTAAATTTTATATGTTGGAAAAAGAAGAGTTAGTCGTTTTAGTAAACGAAAATAACGAAAAAATAGGGCTGATGCCCAAGTTAGAAGCTCACCAAAAAGCAGTATTGCATAGGGCTTTTTCGGTTTTTATTTTGAATGATAAAAACGAATTGATGTTGCAACAAAGAGCAGTTCACAAATACCATTCGCCTTTGCTTTGGACAAATACTTGTTGTTCACACCAAAGAGATGGTGAAAGTAATATCCAAGCAGGAAACAGGCGTTTGCAGGAAGAAATGGGATTTATAACCGAGCTAAAAGAACTTTTTTCCTTTATTTATAAAGCTCCTTTTGATAACGGACTCACTGAACACGAACTCGACCACGTGATGATTGGTTATTACAGCAAAGAACCTATCATAAATTCTGATGAAGTTGAGACTTGGAAGTGGATGAATATTGATGAGGTACGAAAGGATATTCAGCAAAACCCCGATATTTATACAGCTTGGTTTAAGATAATTTTCAACGAGTTTTATCATTATTTAGAAGAACATAAAATTTAATTTATGCGAGTAACTGTAAGTAGAAAAGCACATTTTAATGCAGCACACCGATTATATCGCAAAGATTGGACAGCAGAACAAAACGATGCTGTTTTCGGATTGTGCAATAATCCGAATTTTCACGGACATAACTACGAACTCATCGTAAGTGTTACCGGATCAATTAACCCCGAAACAGGTTATGTGATCGATATAAAAGAACTGAAAGACATTATTTATCAGGAGGTTGAACTTTCTTTTGACCATAAAAACCTGAATCTCGATGTTGAAGAATTTAGAGACCTAAACCCAACAGCCGAAAATATTGTGGTGGTAATCTGGAATAAAATCCGAACAAAAATTAATTCTAATCTTGATTTAGAAGTTGTTTTGTACGAAACACCTCGTAATTTTGTAAGCTACAAAGGAAATTGATTTAAGATTGATGATTGCAGACCTCTGAGCTATAAAGTCCATAAAATCTGTAATCAAAAATCGTAAATCATCAATCAAAAATCTATGAAGATTTATCCACTAATATTCAAACCAATTTTAAAAGAGCGAATCTGGGGAGGAAACAAGCTGAAGAGCTTGTTTGGAAAAGAATTGGAATCAGAGCAAACCGGAGAAAGTTGGGAACTCTCAACAGTAGAAAATGATAGTAGTATTATAGCTAACGGAATATATCAAGACATACTTTTTACAGACCTTATTGCCAAATTTCCGAAAGAGATTTTAGGCGATAAAATATATCGTCAATTCGGAAAGCAATTCCCGCTTTTATTTAAGTTTTTAGATGCTTCGGAAGATTTGTCGATTCAAGTTCACCCGAATGATGAATTGGCTCAAAAACGACATAACTCTTTCGGAAAAACCGAAATGTGGTACATTATTCAGGCAGATGAAAATTCTCGAAATATTATCGGATTCAGAGAAAAATCTTCCTCTGAAGAGTATTTGGAAAAGCTGAAAAATAAAGAATTACTTTCTATTTTAAAGGAAGAGAAGGCTGTAAAAGGTGATGTTTTCTTCTTGGAAACAGGAACGGTTCACGCAATCGGAAAAGAAATCGTTTTGGCTGAAATTCAACAGACTTCGGATATTACGTACCGAATTTATGATTGGGGTAGAACCGATAGCAAAGGAAAATCAAGAGAACTGCATTTGGATTTGGCTTTGGAAGCTATCAATTACAATCCGACCCAAACCCGAAAAGAATATTCTAAAACAGAAAATCAGGAGAATATTATTGTCGAAAACAAATATTTTTCGGTTAATTTTATTCCTTTGAACGGAAAAATAAAAATGCTGAAAAATCAGGATTCTTTTCGTGTGTATATGTGTACGGAAGGGAATTTTTCGGTTTTGTACGACAACGAAAAACACGACTTTAAAAAAGGAGATACAATTCTGCTTCCTGCTGTTCTGAACGAGTTTACATTAGAGGGAAATGCAGAATTGTTGGAGGTTTATATATAATTACGAATTGAAAATTACGAAACGTAAGTTCGACGAAGTCAATTACGATTAAATTCCAACCTTTGGCTGAATTTTTGTGTCTATAATTTGAAAGTGTTTTTATGAAAAAGATTATTACTTTATCAGTATTACTTAACCCGTTGGGTGAAATTACTTCAAATCGTCACTTCGAGTGAAATTTCTGTAGCGAAGTGAAGGGAATTTTGTATCGAGAAGTATTTTTATTTAGTTCTCGATACAATTTTTCTTCGTTTCACTACGAAAAATCACTCGAACTGACGGAAAAATCAATCTATTTTTAATTTCACCCAACGGGTAAGTAAAAGTATTTAGATGAATAATTTGTTTACTGAAATAAACAAAAAAAATAAAAATTGTTTGTTGTAATAAACAAAATGCGTTATTTTTGCTTACTTAAATAAACAAAATGGAAAATTTAGTAGCACAATTTCAGCAAAGATTACGATTTGTTTCGGTTGATTTTACCCGTTCGGTAATGGAGGAAATCAACTGGAATGCACAACTCATCGGAATCAGAGGAGCAAGAGGAATTGGGAAAACCACACTTTTACTGCAATATATCAAACTTCATCTTTCCGAAGAATTAGATAAAACTTTGTATGTGAGCCTGGATTCGGTTTGGTTTAGCAATCATTCGCTTTTGAATTTGGTGAGTGAATTTGAGCAAAAAGGAGGAAAATATCTTTTTCTGGACGAAGTTCACAAATACGAAAACTGGTCGCAGGAACTCAAAAATATTTATGACACGTATCCGTTACTGAAAATCGTTTTTACAGGGTCTTCGCTTTTGGAAATCCTCAATGCGAGAGCCGATTTGAGCCGTAGAGCTGTGATTTACACAATGCAGGGATTTTCGTTTCGAGAATATCTTTCGGTTGAAACAGGAATGGTTTTTGAAAAACTTTCGCTTGGGCAAATTCTGAATAATCATCTTGCAGAAGCTACCAAAATCAACGAAAAAATACGTCCTTTTCAGTATTTTGACAACTATCTCAAACACGGATATTATCCGTTTTACCGGGAGCAACCCGATTTATATCCGATGCGTTTGGGAGAAGTGGTCAATATGATGTTGGAAGTAGAATTACCGCTTTTGCGAAATGTCGAAATCGCTTATATTTCACGTATAAAACAGTTGTTGGTCATCATTGCCGAATCTGTTCCTTTTATTCCGAATATCAGTAAATTAAGCGAGAAAATAAACCTCAACCGAGCAACTTTGCTTTCCTATTTTCATTATTTGGACGAAATCGGACTTATCCGAAATCTGTTCAGAGAAACACACGGAATAACCAAACTGCAAAAACCTGCAAAAGTCTGGTTAGAAAACACCAATTTGGCTTATCTTTTGGCTCAAAAAAATGCTAACGAAGGGAATCTTCGAGAAACATTTTTTGCCAATCAGTTGAGTTACAGACACCATTTGCTCTATACCGAAAAAGGAGATTTTCTGATAGATGAAAAATATACTTTTGAAGTCGGAGGTAAAAACAAAACGGACAAACAAATAAAATCCGTCAAAAACGCCTATATTGTTGCAGACGAAATCGAATACGGATTTGCAAACAAAATTCCGTTATGGCTGTTCGGATTTTTGTATTAATTTAGAGTTGGAGGTTTATATATAATTACGAATTGAAAATCACGAATGAATTCCAACCTTTCACAAAATTTTGTCATCTTTATTTAAAACTATACTTATGAAGAAGTTTATATTGATTTTTATAATTTTTACAGTTTCAAAATCATATTCCTGTACTTGTGCGAGAGGAAATACTGTTGAAAGTTTTATGGAGTATGAAGCTGTCTTTAAAGCAAAAGTTATTTCTGAAAATGAACATTATCCTAATTCAAAAACACCCAAAATAATAACATTAGAAATAACAGAAGTTTTTAAGGGCAATCCGACAAAAACTCTAATGATTGAACGTGGAAAATGCCATACTGTTGCACCTAAATTAAATACAGAATGGATTATTTTTACATCTAAAAATGATAAAGGAATTTATTTTTTGGAAGATTGTAATGCTTCTTTTACTTTAGAACCAAATAAATACACTCAAGAGTCAAATCAACGCTTTAATTATTGGAGTCAAAATATCAAAGACAAAATCGAAGTTCTATCACTTTTAAGTAAAACAAATGATTTGAATTTTCAACTACCTCGAATTATATCTAAAGACAATCAAAACCTGATTAGCTTTTTAAAGTCCTTACCGAAAGAGAAATTTATAAATGATTTTGGACTTTATATAATAAAATTCAATACAGACAGAAGCGTTAAAGAAATTGTTACCCTAAATAGTTTGGGAGAAGAAGTCGATTCTGTTGTTGAAATTTATTACAAATACAGAGCAGATTGGCAATATCGTGATGTAGATAAAAGGGAAGATGATTTTAAAGACGGAGATTCTTTTTCCGTAATTTTAACAAAAAATCAACTGTTTGAAAACCTTTGGGACAAAATGAAAAAGCAGTACAAATAACTTGAATTTATAATATGAAAACAAACATAACTATCCTTTTTATTCTTTTATCAATCATTTCTTACTCTCAACCTTATACAGAGCTTGAAGATATTAAAAAACTTTCGAGTTTTTCAAAGATTATCCAACAAGATTTTTGGGGAAGAAATCAAAAAGATTGGAAAAGTGAATATACTTTAAGAGATACGTTACAAGGTGAGAAAATCGTAAGAAAAGAATCATTTTATAAAGGTGCTAAAAGAGGATATACTGACTATTTTTTTGATTCAAACGGAAATCTTCTACAAATTATTTACAATGCAAATAAAAAGAGCAGTAGAATTAGTAATCGGAATCCGAACCCTGTTTATAATTCAGAAAACCTTTTAACAGAAGACAAATTTACATTTTATGAATATGACGAAAATAAGAAACTAAAGTCTAAAACTCATAAGGAATATAATGAAGAGCTGAAAACAGCTTGGAAATACGAATATGAATATAATGACAAAGGACTTGTCTCAAAAGAAACCAAAACAACATTTATTGATAATCAAAAACAAGTAGAAATCGAGAGTTATTTGTATGATGATTATGAAAATGTAATTGAAGTAAACAGGGAGTCAAATCCCGAAATGAAATATCCTATAATTGTAATCGGAGGAAGAAGCAGACATAAAAAAGAGAATTATGAGTACGAATATCAAAATGATATTTGGATTAAAAAATATTGGATTTTAGAAGGTGAAAAATATTTACTTTCAGAACGTGAAATAATACAATAAATCTTTGCGAATCTGCGACTTTGCGAGAAATTAAGAAAAAATGAAACAAACCTATTTAGATAACGCCTCTACCACTGAACTTCGAGATGAAGTAATTCAGGTGATGACTGACGTTTTGAAAAATACGTTCGGAAATCCGTCTTCGACCTATTCAACAGGTCGGAGTGCAAAGGCCGTTATTGAAACTTCCAGAAAACAAATTGCCAAATATCTGAATGCCAATTCACAGGAGGTTGTCTTTACTTCGTCTGCTACAGAAGCCAATAATTGGGTTTTACACAATGCAGTACAACATCTGAAAGTCAAGCGAATTATTACCTCAAAAATTGAACATCATGCGGTTTTAAATACGGTTTTGGAATTAGAAAAACAATATGGAGTTGAGGTAGTGTTTGTAGATTTACTCCCAAACGGAAACATCAACCTGAATTACTTGGAAGAACTTCTGAAAGACGAGAAACCAACTTTAGTGAGTTTGATGTATGTTAATAACGAAACCGGAAACATATTAGATATTCAGAAAGTAGGGGAGTTGTGCAGAGAATATAAATCCTATTTTCATTCCGATACCGTTCAGGCGATGGGAAAAATCCGAATGGATTTACAAAAACTGCCTGTTGATTTTATAATCGGAACAGCCCATAAATTTCACGGACCCAAAGGAATCGGATTTGTCTTTGCCCGAAAAGGAACTCCATTAAAACCTTTGTTTTTTGGAGGAAGTCAAGAAAAGGGAATCCGAGCAGGAACCGAATCAACCCATCAAATCGTAGGGCTTGCCAAAGCTTTGGAACTTTCGTATGACCATTTAGAGACAGAAAAAGAGCATATACTTTTGTTAAGAAATTATCTAATCGAGCAACTCAATCAAAACTTCAAAGGCTATAAAATAAACGGAGATTTAAACGGAATTTATAACATTTTAAACGTGCAGTTTCCTTTTTCGGAAAGTGTAACTTCTACTATTTTGTTTAGTTTGGATATGAAAGGCATTGCGGTTTCTAGAGGAAGTGCTTGTCAGTCTGGAAGCCTTGTTCCGTCACACGTTTTAGAAGAAATCCTTCCGAAAGACCAACTCAACAAGCCCTCGATTCGGATTTCGTTTTCGCACTTTAATATTCAAGAAGATGTGGATAGATTAATCGAGGCTTTGAATATTATAGCGTAAATTTCTAAATTTAGTAGATTCGAGCGTAAATTCGATTAGCTTTGCAGCTAATTATTCTAAATTTAGATTATATTAGCAAAAAAAGTTATCTATTTAATGAAATGTTTTTTACAGCCTATATTTTG
>Ga0265293_10000571_pt1 | contig 86696 bp, 84 predicted proteins | sample Munlanlewell138R_FD_192505 | JGI IMG/M metagenome (GOLD analysis project Ga0265293, IMG submission 192505) | Leachate microbial communities from a municipal landfill in Southern Ontario, Canada - Leachate well 138R | ecosystem: Engineered > Solid waste > Landfill > Unclassified | place: Canada... | reverse complement strand
TGACCATCGGGGCAAGGCGTGCCAATGTCTTGTTTCTCTAATCCCGCGCAACACTGGCGGTTGTCATCAGTGAATGTTTCCCCTTCCTTGGCGCAAGTTGAAACCACCTTTTTACACACCCAGCTATCGGCATCGCAGTTAGCGGTGCTAGAACATTCTCCCACCGCAGTTAACCCGGCGCAACACTTTTTGCCGTAAGTATAAATCGTCTCTCCCTCTCCGGCGCAAGTAGTTTCTTTGGCGATACAGCCTTCTTCGCGCGATGCCCAGTATTTTCCGGCGGGGCACACGCAATCATAGCCTGATTTACACACATCGTTGCAACTCATCCCGCTTGAATTCAAGCGATCATTTTTGGTATCGGGAACACTACACACATTCTTAGCGCACACGCTCCACACCCACGAACCGCCGGTGGCGATACATTTGGTTTTACCTTCACCGCAATCTTTTAGACAATTCACTTTATTTTCCCCCAAGCCGCAAACACCATCACCGCAATAAGCACAAGTGGAACTTCCATCATTCGGACAGAGGCCGCCGGCTGAACACGAAGAAATCGCCGTCAAGCCCGAACAGCATTGCGTCGGACGGCCGTCTGCCAAAGAAGACATATAAATCTTCTCCCCTTCTCCGGCGCAGGTTGAAACTTGAGCGGCACAACAACAAGCCTTCCCCGCACCAACAACAGGCACCCCGGCGCTATTGGTTTCCAATTGGCAGTCCGAAGCGGATTGGCCGGATAAAATATAATTACCGGCACCGCATTTATTCGCAAACCCCTCAGGGCTAACGGCATAGGTGCTGCATTTGCTGTCGGCATAGCCTTGGGCGCGACAAACTTCCGCACAAGTAAGTGTTGCCGGTTTAACGCATTTATAACTTATGACTTGCGCGCAAACCTGACCATCGGGGCAAGGCGTGCCAATGTCTTGTTTCTCTAATCCCGCGCAACACTGGCGGTTGGCATCAGTGAATGTTTGCCCTTCACCCACGCAATCCTGCCGGAGTTGAATTCTTTGCTGTAGAAGCACGATGATCTGCTGGATTTGTTGTTTGAGCATCTCAATAATTTGCTGGAGCTGTTCCAGCGACATTCCCGCGGTGGCGGTGGCGCCTTGACTGGCGGCGGTTTGCGCGCCGGCGGTTTGCGGCATAATGCTCAAAATGCCGACTCCCGCCGCCATCGCGCACAAGAACCCCGCGATAATTTTTTTGGTTTTACACATATTTTTTTGAAATTTTTTCTTTTTGTTTTTGTAATTAATTTACATCAACTTCATTTTTTGCCAAGCCGACCCGCGCGCGACAACCTCGCGCGCGTTGGCATTTTGGAATTTTTGATTTTAAAAATCCCCTCTAATAAGATTATAGCACAAAAAAAAAGACGCAAATAGCGTTTGCAACCAAAAACCGCCCCGAATATGTGGTCAAGGGACGGTTTTTAATTTCCAATTTCATAATTTTATGATTAAATGATTAAATGATTATATGTTTATATGAAATACCACCTTCAAATTTTCGGGTGCCAGATGAACCGATCGGACGCGGAACGCATTGCCAATTTGTTTGAATCGCTGGGATTTGCCGTCGCGCCGAATATGGCAAGCGCGGACATTTTTGTTGTGGTAATGTGTTCAGTGCGCCAAATGGCGGTTGACCGTATTTTGGGATTGGAACAGAAAATAAAAATCGCCAAAAAGGAAAATAGAAAATTCGTCGCGATTTTGACCGGATGCGTGGCCGAAGACGACAAAGCGCGCTTTGCCGAAATTTTTGATTATATTTTAGACATTAAAACGCTTCCCCGATGGCCGGGAATTATCAAAGGCATATCTTGCGCGGGTCTGACCCGCGCGAAATTGCGCGGGTCAGACCCGCGCGAAAACAGCAGAGATTATTTTCATATTCCGCCCAAACATTCTTTGAAATTTTCCGCGCTCATTCCCATTTCCAAGGGTTGCGACAATTATTGCTCTTATTGCATTGTTCCCTATACGCGCGGACCGCTCGCTTCGCGGCCGGCCGATGATATTTTAAACGAGGCAAAACAGGCGATCGCCAACGGCGCCAAAGAGATTTGGCTTTTGGGGCAAAACGTGAATAATTACCATTATCAAGGGATTGATTTTGCCAAATTGCTGCGTATGGCTAACGATATTTCCGGCGATTTTTGGCTGCGCTTCACTTCGCCGCACCCCAAGGATTTTGATAATGGCGCGGTCTTGGCAATGGCACAGTGCCAAAAAATAACGCCCTATTTGAATTTACCCATTCAAAGCGGCGATGACGCAGTTTTGAAGGCGATGAAGCGGCCGTATACCGCGGCAAGATATAAATTATTGGTAAAAAATATCCGCGCCGCGTTTAAAAAATATCGCCAAGGATTGGAAAAGGAAATTGCCATTTCCACCGATGTGATTGTCGGCTTCCCCGGAGAGACGGAAACTCAATTTAGAAATACCGAAAAAGCTTTCAGAGAAGTAAAATATGATATGGCTTATATTTCCCGCTACTCAAAACGCCCGGGCACCGCGGCGGCGCTTTTGGATGACAATGCGTCCAACCAAGAAAAAAAACGGCGTGAAGAAGTTCTCAATAACATTGTAAAAAACACCGCCTTCAATCATAATAAAAAATACATCGGCAAAACCGTTGATGTTTTGGTTGACAAAATTAAAAACAAATCCGCTTTCGGGAAAAACCGCCAATATAAAACCGTTAAGTTCGCCGTTGAAAAAAACAAAATCAACATCGGCGATATCGCAAAAGTAAAAATTATCAAAGCAATGCCTTTTGGGCTCTTTGGAAAAATGCAGAAATAATTTTTCAGTTTTCAATTTTCAGTTTTCATTGAATTATCAATTTATCAATGAAACAAACCAGAGTATTCGCATTTTGTTTGAAAATTGAAACATTGAAAATTTATTGGAAATTGCTTGTCCGCCGTAGCTTTAGCGAAGGTGAAGTAATTGGTAATTGGAAATTTTTGCAGGCAAAACAGAAAATTAAAATTAATGACACATAATAGCCGTAGGCAAAAAATAAATAAGTTAATAGTGGTGGTGGGGCCCAACGCTTCGGGAAAATCCGATTTAGCGGTTGCCATTGCCAAAAAATTCGGCGGCGAGGTGGTTTCGGCCGATTCGCGCCAAGTTTATAAAGGAATGGATATCGGCTCGGGCAAGATTAAAAAATCCGAAATGAAAGGCATTCCTCACCACCTTTTGGACGTGGCCAGCCCGAAATCGGTTTTCACGGTCACCCGCTACCGCAAGCTGGCGCTGGCGGCGATAAAAAAAATCCAAAAAAACGGCAAAATTCCCATTCTTTGCGGCGGTACCGGTTTTTATGTCCAAGCGATAGTGGACGGCATCGTTATTCCCGAGGTAAAGCCCGATTGGAAATTGCGCCAAAAGCTGGAAAAGCTGTCCGCGGAAAAATTGCTTGGGATACTCAAAAAGCTTGACCCAAAGCGCGCCAAAACCATTGAAGGCAAAAATCCGCGGCGTTTGATCCGCGCCATTGAAATCGTTAACGCCACCAAAAAACCGGTGCCGGAATTCAAGAAAAAGCCTTTGCCCTATGAAATTTTAATGCTGGGCGTCCAAAAAAAAGAAAAAGAGCTAAAAAAGCTCATTGATAAGCGCACGGCAAAGCGGATAAAGCGCGGTATGGTCGCCGAAGTGAAAAAAATGCGCGCGAAAAGGCTTTCGTGGGAAAAATTGGAATCGTTTGGCATGGAATACCGCGCCGCCGCCCGATTTTTGCAAAAAAAAATCACTCGCGAACAAATGATTGAAACCATCAAAAAAGAAGATTGGCAATACGCCAAGCGCCAAATGACGTGGTTTAAAAAAGACTCGCGCGTCCGCTGGATAAAAAATCCGGCCCAAGCCCTGAAACTGGTCAAAAAATACCTCGCCTCGTCCGCGTGTTGAAGTCAAACTTCAACAGATTTATCTTGGTGTTGAAGCTTGACTTCAACAAAATTTGGTCAAGGTGAAACCTTGACCAAGTTTTATGTACCAAAAAAAAGCCTTTCGGCTTTGGAAAAATTAATAAGTGGGGTGAGAGAGCAATAGCCACTGTAATTTGGAACTCACGCATTGGCGGCTACGCTCTCTCTCGATGAAGTCTTGCATACAAGACCATATAATAATCAGACACGGCCAAGAAGTGTTTGTAAGGGAGTAGCAACGAAGGGGGCTTCATTGTCTTCTCGACCATGTCTCTGCTTCGGTCGATTCGATTGACCGAAGGCAGTCTAATTATATGCACATTTTGAAATCTTTGTCAAGGGAACGTAGGGGCGGGTCTTGTACCCGCCCGTGTTTAACGCAAAAAATGGCGGGTACAAGACCCGCCCCTACAATTCTTTATTCTTTTGTGTTTCCCAGTTTTTCCAGCAAAATTCGCTTAACTATGTCGGGATTGGCGCGGCCGCGCGTTGCCGCCAAGACTTGTCCCACCAGAAACTGAAACGCGTTTTGTTTTCCCGCCCGCCAATCGGCAACCGCTTTGGCATTGCTTTCCATTACCCGATCAACGGCCGAAATAATTTCTTTTTCATCGCGGATTTGGCTCAATCCCTTTTGCTCGATAATTTCCGTGGGATCGCCGCCGCGTTCGGCCATTTCGGCCAAAACTTGCTTGGCAATTTTTGAAGTGATCTCGCCCTTATAAATCAAGCAGATAAATTCGGCAAAATTTTCCGGCGCGGCGGCAAAGCTTTCTTTGCAAAATCGCGCGCCCCGCAAAAGCCCGCCAACTTCAGTGGTCAAATAATCGGCGCAAAGCTTCGCCAGCGCGGCGGATTCGGCTTCGGTGTTTTTGTTGTCGCCTTCTTCGGTGTTCACCCATTCTTCAAGCTCGCTTACCGCGCGCTCAAAATAGGCCGCCAATTCACGATTGACGATAAAAATTTCGGCAATCGCCGGCTCCAGTTTGTATTGCGCGATAAATCTTTCTCTTTTTTTTGCCGGCAATTCTCCGATTTGCCGGCGCAAATTTTCGATCTCGCTTTCCGAAATCGCCAACGGCGGAATGTCAGGCTCGGGAAAATAACGATAGTCGTTGGCTTCTTCTTTTTCGCGCTGGGGAAAAGTTTTGCCGCCAATGTCATCCCAGCCGCGCGTTTCTTGAACAATTTGCTTGCCTTCCTTTATCAATTCGATCTGGCGCCCCGTTTCATAGGCAACGCTTCCCTCAACGGCTTTCAGAGAATTTAAGTTTTTTATCTCCACTTTGGTGCCAAATTCTTTTTTGCCGTCCGGCATGATTTTCCCCATGCTAATGTTGACTTCCACGCGCATTTTCCCTTTTTCCATATCCGCGTCCGACGCGTCCAAATAGCGCAAAATCAACTGTAATTCTTTGGCAAACTCCCGCGCTTGCGTGGAATTTTCAATTTCCGGCTCGGTAACCAGCTCCATCAACGGTACGCCGCCGCGGTTAAAGTCAACCAACGAGTAATCGGCGCCCCGAGGATGAGCCAGTTTGCCGGTGTCTTCTTCCAAATGAACGCGCGTGATGGCGATTTTTTTGCGCCCGCCGGCGCCGTCGCCCACCTCCAACTCGCCGCCCAAGCAGAGAGGCCGGTCATATTGGGAAATTTGGTAGCCTTTGGGCAAATCGGGATAAAAATAATTCTTGCGGTCAAATTTTGAATTTTGCAAAATTCGCGCGCCCAGCGCCAAACCGACCAAGCGGGTCAAGCGAATCGCTTCGGCATTGGCAGTCGGCAAAGTTCCCGGATGCGCCAAGCACACCGGACAAACGTTCGTGTTGGGCTCTTTGGCGTCAATATCATTGGGGCAGGAACAAAACATCTTTGACTTGGTTTTTAATTCGCAATGAATTTCCAGCCCGATAATGGGAATATATTCCATAAATTCTAAAATTACTAAATTTCCAATTTCAGAATAAATTTAAGAATTTAAAAATTATTAAATTTATAAATTTCGTCATTTATTTGTCATTGGTAATTAGAAATTTGTCATTTCACTTATTTTTGGCAATGGCCGCTCCGTTGGATGTGCCGATTATATCGGCTCCGGCACGAATGTAGGCGCGCGCCTCCCGCGCGTTCTTAACATTGCCCGACGCTTTAACCAGCAAGCCGGGCGCGTTTTTTTTCATAATTTCCAAATGCCAGGATTTTTCTTTTAACTCGCGCTCCTCCAAAGGATCTTTTGAGGTGGCGGTCTTCACGCATATGGCGCCGGCTTGTTTGACCAGCCGCGCCACCATCGCGATTTCCTTATCGGTCAAATAGCCCGATCCGATGATAACTTTCGCGGGCAAAATTTTGCAAATTTCGGCCAAATCCTTATATAAAACCTCCCACCGCTCATGCTTGATATCAGGCAATGACGCCACCACATCCAGCTCATCGGCGCCGTTGTTTTTGGCAGTCAAGCAGATTTGCAGACGTTCCTCGTGTGAACTGTCGCCGATGGGCGCGTCAACCAAGCAAATAACTTTAGCGGGAAAGTCTTTTAATTCGTGCTTGGCCGCGTCCACCCATTGGGGATTCACGCATATCCCGCGAAAGCCGTATTTTTTAACTTCCGCGCAGGTTTTTTTAATGTCCAGCAAATTGGCTTTGGGATTGATGTTAGTCTGATCAATTCGCAAGGCAATTGGCAATTTGGAATTTGTCATAGTGGCTGAGAGTGTTCTTCGCCCCCGCTTATTTCTTTGTTCTCGGAATTTTTTCCGTGGACAAGGCTATAAACGGAAGCAAAAATATCTTCCGACACCGCGGTTTTATCGCGGCTGCCGTCGATAACGATAATTTTTATTCGATCTTCGAGTATTTTGATCGCCTTTTGGTAATTTTGGCGCACAATCTCCAAAATTTCAACCTTTTCAAAAAGTTCCGCGGACTTGCCGTTGCCAACAAGTCTTCGCGCGCAAATCGCCGCGGACACGTCAAGATAAATCGTAACGTCGGGAACCAAAAAGCGAGAATTGATCTGTGTGAGCCATTCCATATCGCAATCCACCGCGCCATAGGCCAAAGACGACATAAAATAGCGATCGCTGATCACGCTGATATTTCGCTTTAAGCGCGGCGTAATCTCTTTTTCCAAATGCTGCGCGCGATCCGCGGCGAAAAGCAGCTGCAAACACTCGGGAGAACAACTCCATTCGTTTTGCAATCGGCTGCGTATAATGCCTCCGGTTAAAAATCGGCTTGGTTCCTCGGTTAAAAAAACTTTGCCGCCGTGCTTGGCGCAATAATCGCCCAAAAGCGCGGCTTGCGTTGATTTTCCCGCGCCGTCCAGACCTTCAATGGCGATAAATTTTTCCGGAAAAGGATTCTTTATCATATTTCATTGAATATTTTCCAAAACGGCGCGAAATTTTTCCTCCAAATCCGCGTGCATTTCTTTGTGAAAATCATCGTCGTAATCTTTTGTCAAATTTTTTACCATGCCGCAAGTTTGCTCTTCAAGACAAAATCCGGCGCAATAGCATTTGGGCTGGATGTGCCATGACAGCCATTCCATGCCTCTTTCCTGTAAAACACCTTTTATCGCCATCGCTTCCTTGATACTCAAACGGCGCAATTCCTCCTCGGCCGTGGCACAAACCCGCAAAGGATAATAACCGGCGATTAAATTATACAGGTTATAATCCTGCACCATGCTCAATTTCAATCCCCGGGGCACCACAAAAATCGCGTCTTTCTCTTTAATTCCCATTTTAACCAATTCGTCATAAGCGCGCAACGAATCAAGTGCCCGTCGCGCGTATTCGGTCAAAAGACCGCGATCGCGGCAAATCCCCGGCGGCATGGAAAACACGCGATCAATCGCGTCAATGGCTTTGTGGGATAATTCCCCGCTTTCGATTTCATTTTCCAATTCCGCTAGCGCCCGCACGGCCGCGCGGGCGCGATGATAAACCGAATCAACCGCCATGGGCACGGTGCGGTGGCGTTTTTTATCGCCCCAAACCCGCCAAGCGCACGAAGAAAGCATTTTTACATTGGCGCACACGCCGTAATCGCGCGCGATCGCCTGCCTCTCTTCCAAAAGGCGGGGCCACTCTTTTTTCAAAACATCCTTGTCTTCCACCGCTTCCTTGATTTCTTTTTTTAGATTTTTCAACCGCTTTTCCAAACCGGCGCTGGCGATAAAATCCGCGGAAATTATTTTAAAATCTTCGCCGGCTTTATTGGCGTCTTGCGCCTCTCGCGCCAAATTGCACTCGGAGGGATCTTTGAAAATATTGGGATAGGGATAATTGTTTCGCGGCGCGACAAGGCGGCTGGCGTAAAGCAGATCAACGCCATTGCTTTTTAATTCTCTTTCAATGGCATTGAGCAAAATTCCCACATCCTCGGGCATCCATTCGGCTTGCGCGTTATATTCGCGCCTCAAAGTCGCCAGCGACTCCACGGAAATTTGAATAATTCCCGTGCCGTAAATACCATACTGTAATATCTTACTCGCCTCGTCTTTGGCAATGCCGCTTTTTAAAAGCCGGTTTAAAAATTCAATATTTTTTCGCGAGGCTTTTTCATAGATTTCGCGCGCTTGAGGGTTGGCGGCAATCGCCTCCGGATAAACAATATCTTCGGCGGAAGTATCGGTTCTTCTGCCCGATGCCATAATCGCCGAAGCGAAAACCAATCCGGTGAACGCCGAGTCGATAAACTTGCTGGCTTCATAGGAAAACGCGAATGCCGGCGTAGTCGCCATCGACGCGTGGCCTTTTAGCGACGATTTGCGCAATATCGCGATAATTTTTTTGTCAATATCCTTGCCGCCGGCGCGCAATTCCTCCAAAATATCGTCGATGGATTTGCCGCTATACGTCAAAAGGCCGGACAAAGCCACCAGTTGCTGAGGGGTCAATTTGCCGGTGCCATCCTCCCAAACCGGCGTTATCCCCAAAAACTTCAATTTAACATCCCTTGTTGAAATCATAAATCAAGTTTTCATTTTTCAGTTTTCATTTTTCAATAAATGTCACAATGTATCAATTTTCAAACAAAATACGCGCTTGCATTTGTTTGATTCATTGAAACATTGAAAATTCAATGAAAACTGGTAATTGAAAACTGAAAATTTGAATTTTTATTATTGTTCTTCGGTTACTTTCGATCCCACCGCGCCGTCTTGCCCCGCGTATTTGTGGTCTTTTTGCTGCAGATAGGGCATTCCCGACGGCGAGGAAAGGGTTTCAAAAGTCATGGCGCAAATGCGCATTCCCGCGTAAAGGATTATCGGCCGCGTGCCCAAATTGCCGAATTCCATCACCGCCTTGCCCGTCCATCCCGGATCAAATCGCGCCGCGGTGCTGTGCACCACCAACCCCAAACGTCCCAACGATGACCGGCCGTCAAGCCGCCCCATAATGTCATTTGACAACGTGATAATTTCTTTGGTTACCGCGATAACAAATTCTCGCGGCTGAATGATAAACGGCATATTGTCGCCCACGATTACTTCCTGCATTAATTCGCCGTTGTAATTGTTTTTCACATCAATAAACGCGTAATTGGACGGTTTAAACATCTTGAAATGGTTCCCCAAACACAAATCAAGCGAACAGGGACCCAGCTGATCTTCAAAAACCGGCGCCGGAGCAATCTTGATCTTCCCCTCGTCCATATACCTTTTTATATCATTGTCCGATAGAATCATATGATTAAAATTACCAAATTACTAATTTCTAATTCCTAAATAAATTAAAATTTAAAATTTCTGAATTTTGAAATTTATTCAGAAATTTAGGAATTATAAATTTAGTTATTATTCATTATATCTCTTTTCTCTTTTCCCCGCCACCCTTGACAAAACCCAAACTAATCATGAGGACAAGTTTCATACCTCACAAAAAGAATATTTTGTAGGGGCGGCCTTTATGGCCGCCCGCGTTTCACTACCAAAAGGGCGCCCACAAGGGGCGCCCCTACGCGTAAATCCAAATACAACATTCCAAAATCAGCTATTCCACCGCTATGCCCATATTTTTGGCGGTGCCGGCGAGAATTTTCATCGCGCCGTCAATGTCAACCGCGTTTAAGTCGGGCATTTTTTGCTCGGCGATCTTTTTCAATTGCGCCTTGGTGATTTTGGCCACGGTTTTTTTGTTGGGTTGCGCCGATCCTTTTTCAATGCCTGCGGCTTTTTTCAAAAGCTCGCTTGCCGGCGGCTGTTTCAAGCGCAGAGAAAAACTGCGATCCTCATAAACCGTCACCTCAACACCCACCACAAAACCCATCATCGGCTTGGAAAGAGTGTTAAACTGATTGACAAAATCACCCAAATTGATGCCATGCTGCGCCAGCGACGGGCCGATGGGCGGCGCGGGCGTGGCCTTGCCGGCGGGAATCTGCAATTTCACTATTGATTTAATTTTTTTAGCCATAAAACTTGCTTCGCAAGAAATCCCAAACCCCAAACTCTAAATCCTAAACAAATCTCAATGTTTTAAATTATAAATTCTAAACAAGGCACAGAACGATATTTTGTTTATGATTTAGGATTTGTGATTTTGAATTTGTTTAGAATTTAGGATTTAGTGCTTAGAATTTGACGTGTTAGATTTTTTTTATTTGCAATGAATCCAATTCCACGGGGGTGTCGCGGCCAAACATACTCACCAGAACTTTCACCTTGCCTCGCTCGCGGTCAATCTCGGAAATTTTGCCCTCCGAATCTTTGAACGGACCGTCAACGATTTTCACCAGCTCGCCCACCGCCACTTCAATGTTAAACGCGGGCTCGTTCATTTCCATCCGCTTTTTCAAATCGGTGATTTCTTCGTGAGACACCGGAATCGGCGTGGTTCCCGCGCCCACAAATCCGGTCACGTTGGGCGTGTTTCTCACCACATACCACGAGTCATCGGTCACAATCATTTCCACCAAAATATATCCCGGATAAATTTTCTCTTCCACGGTTTTGCGCTTGCCCTCTTTAATCTTTATCTTTTTTTCTTTGGGAACAATCACGTTGAATATCTTGTCTTCCATGCCCAAAGATTCAATTCTCTGCTTGAGGTTTTTGGCCACCGCTTCTTCATAGCCCGAATAGGTATGAATGACATACCAGTTTTTTTCGGACACTAATTGCTGTTTTGCCATAATTTGATAGTTAAAAGCGTAAAGATTTTGTTGAAGTCAATTTTCAACGAGCGCGTTGAAATTTGACTTCAACAAAAGGCATTTCGTAATTTAGAGGTAAAGCGTAAAGCGCAAACAAACGCTATTCGCCAAGGACGAATTTGCGCAAAAGCAAGGAAAATCCATAGTCAAGCGAACCGAAAAACGACGCGGTCAGCAAAATAAAAACAACCACCAACAAGGTGTAATTCACCAATTGCCGGCGATTGAGCCAATTAACCTTTTTCATTTCAACGCGGGATTCTCTCAAAAACTTAACGATAAAATTAATGATATTCATATCTTTCGTTGAAGTTAAACTCCAACAAGCTTGTTGAAGTTTGACTTCAACGCGCCCTCTTTAAAAAAGCCCGGCGGGCTCTATGCTTTCCTTATACCAAAAATCATCCCAAATGTCAAAAATCAAGACGGGACTATTCGTCCCGCCTCCGATCGCGCCAAAAGTTAACCGCCAATAAAATCGCCACAAGCAATAGTCCGGCAAGCATCAGCCACTGCCAAGAAAACATATCTTGCCAAGCAAATTGTTTTTTCAATTCAATGTTTTGATGGATTCCTTTGCCCGCGCTCAACTCAAATTGCGGTCCGGTGTAATCCGGATAGCCGACGGCTTGAACTTTTAAATAATAGGTTCCCGCCGGCGCCAAAAAGGCATAATTCCCCGTGGCATCGGTGGTCTGCGGATTTTCTTGCTGGTAATCGCCGGCCGGCCACAATTTAAATTCGCCGGCGGTTCGGCTTTTTTGATAAAGCGACACCACCGCGTCGGGTATTCGCGTTTCCTTGGCGCCGGATCTTTCAAAAACATAGCCCTCGGGATCGATTAGCAAATTAACTTTGATTTCTTTTTGCCCCGCGCCGATTTCTTGGTAACCAATTTTGGTGATTAACTCATATTCTCCTTTTGTTTGCGGCGCGTCAATTGACGCGGTAAAAATTCCGTCGCCGTCGCGGTCTTGATAGTCAAACTCTGATACGATGTTGTTTTGCGCCAAAACGCGCGGCAAAAACAGCCTTTCAAAAATCCCGCTGGTTTTTCGCGCGCCGCCTTTTAGCGCGATAACGCCCTTCACGAATCGCGCCGGATATTCCGGCTTGAACGACAATTCCAGTTCGCTGTCTTTAATAGTTTGTATTCTTTGTTTTGCCGCGCCGCTTTCATCGGCAGTGATTTTTACCGGCAGATCAATGCCAAACGCCCGGGCAAAAATTATTTCCGCGGGAATTTTGTCCGCGTTTCGCGCGATATTGCCGCCGTCCAAAATTTTTGCCAAATCCGGCAAATTGAACGCGACATTTTTTAGCTTGGCAATATCGGCAATCGTTTGGATGCCGGTTTTTTTGAGAGTTTCAAAGAGTTGGGGAAATTTTTGCGCGAAATCCAAAAACGACTCGGGCAAAAATGAAAAATCTTTTTTGTTTTGCTCCAAAACGGTTCGTGCTTCGTCTTGCGGCAAAATTTCCGGCAGTTGCGGCACGTCAATTTCGATTATTTCTTCGGCAAACGGCGCGTCCGGTTCAATGTTTTCCGGCGCGCTTTGCGGCGCGGTCGCGGAGGGCGCGGAATCGCTTGTTTGGTTTTGATCAAACCAATTCCACGGCCAATCAAAACTGAATTTTGCCTCTTCTTTTGCCGCCGGAACCTGCTCGTCGGGGGCTTGGGATTGCGCCTTGATATAATCGGCGTTGTATTGCCCGGCAATGCCGCCGCCCGAAGTCGGAACGGCCGCGGACGCGGATTGCGCCGTCCAATCGGTTTTTACTTTGTAGTCAATTGTGGCGCAAGAATCGGTCGCGGCGCAATTAAACACCAGCCAGCCGATATTTTCACCCCATGCATAGCCGGAAAATTCTCCCGAAGAATTGATGGACACTCCACCGCCCGTCGGCGCGAAATTTATCCAGCCGATGTTTTCGCCCCAGGCATAGCCCGATAAATTGCCGCTCCCGTCATTGGCCACTCGATAGGTAACCTCGCCGCAAGAGGAAGTATTATCGCAATTGAGCGACACCCAGCCGATATTCTCTCCCCAGGCATAGCCAAGCAATTCGTTATCGCCCACAATCACATTTCCATAGCCGGCGCCAAAATCCAGCCACCCCCCGTTTTCCGCCCACGCCCAACGATCGCTCGCGTCAATCGTTCCCGCGCTCGCCAAATTCGGCAACATCAAAATCGCGAATAACGCCAACGATAAAATTTTGACAATCTTTTTTGTCATTAAATTCATTTTAAACCACTTTAACGCCGGTTGCAATGATTTCTTCAATCAGCGGCGTGGCTTTCGCCTTGAAATCCTTTTCCGAAAAAATGTGCGGCTCAATGCGCGTGTCAATATCCCATATCGGCCGCCCTACCTGAATAATGAATTTGTCGGTTTCCCTGCGTTTTGAAACTATTGCCACATCAATATCGCTGGTATCCCGCGCTTGATTTTTGGCAAAAGAACCAAATAAATAAATCGCCGAAAAAGGAATTTTATTTTTACGCAATTTTTGCGCGTATTTTTTTACAATATTTTTTGCTTCAATTGTTGACATAATTTTTTATAAATGGATTCTATTTTAGCCAAATTATCTTCGACATATTCTTTGGTGCATTTTTTATAAAACGATTTTTTATAATCGTCATAACGCGCCCTAATATTAAATGAATTTGCGACTAAAAAGTATTCTTTTGTGTCTTTTTCCAGCTTGATATCGGCAAGTTCGGCCAAGCGGAGAAGGTTGTGTATTTTTGGGGCATTATCGTTTGTTTTCAAAACCACAAACGCTTTCAAAATCTTTTCCAAAACAATATGGCCGAAAAACAATGAATCGGAATATCTTCCGGTTTTCTTCAGCGCCAGCATCGTTTTATGGCTTTCTTGAGCGCTCTCCCGCCAATATTCAATTTGTTTTTTAATTGACATCATAGATTCTACCGATTATAATCTGATTTTAACACAAAAATATCAATTTCCGCAAACAAAAACAATTATTGCAACAAAGGTTAGACCTTTGCAATCAATCGCAAAGAGAGAAAATCCGATTTTGCCGTGAGGCTATTTTTTAATCTTGCGGGCAGATTTTTGAAAACCGATTCGCGCAAGCGATAGCTATTCGCGTGCTTAAAATGACCGTAATAGGAATTCAAAACCGGCAAAATTGTTTTTGGCGCGGCTTTTTGCCTTTCAAACTCCCGCAGCTTGTTTTTGAGCCGGCAAACCACCTTGCGCCGCGCCAAAACATAATCCGGCTTGACAAAATAACCCAAAAAGTCAATTCCATTCGCCGAGGGCGCGATAAAAGTTTTTTGCTTGTGCAATTCCAGCCACAGAACATTTTTTAAAAACCCGTTAATACGCTTTTTGAAAACCGCCAGCCGTTTGGGCGAATGGTCCAAAATTATAAAATCGTCCACATAGCGGAAATAATGCTTTGCCCGCAAAACTTTTTTCACGAAAATATCCAAATCGTTTAAATAGACATTGGCAAAAAGCTGGCTGGTTAAATTGCCGATGGGCAAGCCCAAGCCCGGCGGCGCGCCAAAAAGCGATTTTTGAGGCGGCACTGATTTTAATAAAGCCGTATTGCCGGTTTTGACGGCATTTTTTGCCGGATCGGTATAAACGATTGTTCCAATGAGCCGCAAAACCGCCGAATCTTTGATTGTTCGCGCGATTATTCCCATCAGCAAATCCTTATCAATGGACATAAAAAAGGACTTAATGTCCATTTTTAAAAACCAAACTTCGCGGCCGCCAGCCGCGGCGGCACGCATCGCGCTTCTCAATTCCTTGACCGCCAAATGCGTGCCCTTGCCCTCGCGGCAAGCATAGGATTGGCTAATGAATCGCGCTTCAAAAAGCGGATTGATTATCTGATAAAGCGCGTGATGCACAATGCGGTCGGAAAAATCCGCGGCAAAAATTTCCCGCAAACACGGTTCGCTCACCGCAAACGCCCGATAGGGCATTGGCCGCCAAATTCCTTGATCCAACTCCCTTTTCAATTTCCACAAAACCGTTTCATAAACCGGCTCAATCGCCCGCGCCGCCACGGTGTTTCGCTTTCGTCTTAGACACATTTTGTATGCCCGCAATAAATTTTCAAATGAAGCTAATTTTTTAAACATTGTTCCCGTTGTGCTTCCGCCAGCCGCCCAGCATTCGGCCGATTTCATTGATTTTTCCGGAAAGCAATTCATATCGTTTTAAGTTTATCAAGCTCAAATCATAGGCCAAGCGAATATGAATTCGCAAAATCTCCAACAGCTGGCTGGCTTCTTCCAAATGCGGCAACTTCTTTCGCGCGCCGTTGGCGCGGATTATTTGATCCAAAAAATCCATTACCGCAAGCTTTATTTTTTGTCCCAACGCGTATTTTTCGGCTTTGGGAAATTGTAAAACGGAAGAATAAATCCATTTCAAAAGCTCATAGCTTTTTTGAAAAATCGGCAAATGCGAATATCTAGCCATTTTTTTAAGCCAACCAAAACCGCCCGAACCGCGGGCGAATTTGCCCGTTTCATTCACTGGCCGGCGACCACCACCCACAGCGGACGAGTCTGATTGTTGACATTGTTGTTGTTCGCGTTGCCGTTGTTCGGGTTGAAGTTGCGGGCGTTGTTGCTGTTGTTCGGGTACTGCTCGGCCGTTGCGCCGGCAGAGTGTCCACTTGCCGGCACATACCTTGTGTCCGCCACGAATTCCTCGCGGCCGATCCGGCGAAAGCAAGCCGAATGACCTCTCCGGGCGCTCGCGCGCCCTGCAATTAATTTGACCCAGGCAGATAGGACAAGGGCGAGCCTGAATGATTTGACGCGCTCCCGGCAAGCGCGTGCGCTTACCGGTTCCGGCGCCGGCCGGGCGGTTTTGGTTAAGTTAAATTAAATATGAAAATGCGAAATACAAAAATGCAAAATGATCAAATCATTCACTGGCCGGCGACCACCACCCACAGCGGACGAGTCTGATAGCTGACATTGCCGAGGTTCGCGTAGCCGTTGTACGGGTTGAAGGTGCGGGCGAAGTTGCTGGCGTACGGGGCCTGCTCGGCCGGCCAGTTGTAATAATCCCAAGAATTCGTCCCGTAAAGCAGGCTGGCGACGCTCTCCGAAGTTCCCTGCCGCGCCCGTTCGTATTCTTCAATCATCGGCAGGCGGCTGGTGCCGGCGCCATCGCCGGTGTCGGCATACCAGCTCACCGCGGGGCGATCATAGTAATCATCGTTTTTGCCGTCGTTGTCGTATGAATGAGTGTTGTTGGCGCCGGTGGTTAAATTCTTTTTCCCGTCCCAGGCGTCGGCAATGGACACCGCGCTGGGCGCGTTGCGCGCGTAGCGGTATTGCGCGCCGCTGCCTCCGGCGGCAGCCCAGATTGTCGCGGCGTTATCGTCATTTGAATCGCATTCGGAAAGCTTGACCGAATAGGGCTTGGCGTTTGATTTGTCCCACACCGATCCGTCGGGAAAAACCAGATCGCCCGCGTCGGCGGTGCAATCGCCCAAATCCGTGTTATCGGCGGTGATTACTTCGTAGTTATGCAGTGCCGAATTGTTGAAATTCGTGTAATCGTTTGACCCGTTCCATCCTCCCGGGGGCCCATCATAACTGGCCGCGCCCTGCAGTGAGCCGTCATTGGCACAATTGCCGCTCACGCAATAGGAATAGGTTTGGCTTGACCACCCGCTGGGACCGATATTGGCCGCCCAGTCCAAATTTTCGTTCACCCCCTCCCACGAACCGGAGCCGGCTTTTGTCCAAGTGTAGCTTGCCGAATAATTTCCGGCAACGCCGAAGATCGTCGTCCCCGAAGCGATGTTGCCCGCGACTAAATCCGCGTCCACCGCGCTCAAAGTGGTTGCCTCATAATAACCCGCGGCAACGGTTTCGCTGTCTGCCGATAAAGTTTGCGCGGCAATGTTTCCCGTGATCTCGCTTCCATCAACCCAAGCAATCTTGCCCGAAAGAATATCGCCCGCAACCGCATCGCCGGTGGAAGTGTCGGCCACATTGCCGTCGCCGTCCACGCCAAAGAGATTCACGCCGCTTTTAATATTGGTCGAAATCAAATCGGCGTCGCCGGCGCAATATCCCTCGCCGTTGTGATAACCCAAGGTAATTGTTTGATTGCTCGTTGACGGCGTGATCGTCTGCGCGCCGATGTTGGCCATGGTGCCGGTTTGCAAATTCCAATCGGATTGGCCGGCGCCAAAAAAAGTGGCGCCGGATAACACATTGCTCGCGGTCGCCGCGCCCCCGCTGGGCAAAAGCGCGCCGGCCGTGCCGAAGATCGTGGCTCCCGATTTGATATTCCCCGCCACCAAATTGGTGTCCGAAGCCGTGCAAGTTTTGCCGCCGTAATAACCATCGGGCAAACTTATCTCCAACTGACCGTCTTCACCTGACACACTATCCTTGATCGCGATCGCGCCATCCACGCCCAGATAGGTGGTGCCTTCAAGGATTTTTGTTCCGTCAATGGCGGGAATTTTGTCATAGATTTGCGTGAGGGTGTAAAGCGATCCCGAGGGACTTGCCGAGGGAGAAAAGCTGTGATCGCCCGCGGTAGCTGGCGCGTTGGTGTCCAGCCGATTATAAATATCGGCCAGCGTATATCCGCTTGCCGCCGGATCACTCGTGGGCGTCAAACTCCCCGCCCAAATTATCGTGCCGCAACCAACCACCATCGCCGCCGCCATCACCGCCGCCTGCCGAAAAAACATTTTAAATTTTGCCATATGTTTATATGTTTAAATGATTATATGATTATATGATTATATGATTAAATGTTTATTCTCCATTCTACCACGCCACCCCCCGAAAAACCAAAAACCGTCCGGGATTTACCCCTGCCGGTTTGGCTTCCTTAAAAACTATTAAAACAATTTGTTTTTGTTGATTTCATCAAGTATGGCTTTAATTTGCGATTTTAACTTGGGCAAATCCTCTCTCGCGGTCTGCCATGTTTTTTTTGCGTTAATACCAAAATATTCATGAACAATCACATCTCTGAAGCCGCACATATATTTCCATGGAATATTTTTGTGCTCGGCTTTGAAATTTCTTGATACATTTTTTGCCGCCTCGCCGATAATCGCGAACCTCATCACTACCGCATCGAGTAAAGCCGAATTTTGCGAAAATTCTTCAAAAGATAACCCCTCAATATATTTTTCAATCAGAACAATACTATCGTAAATATCGGTTATAAATAATTGCGGGTCTCTTTTCATAACACCGGAATTTGCGCGCTCAAAACCGACTCTTTGATTATCGGTTTGATACATTCATATTCCACCAAGTCAACCTTTCGCTTTAGCGCCGCTTCCAATTCCAGCTTCAACGCCACCATTCCCAACAGACCGATTTTATCGGGAACATCCACTAGCAAATCAATATCGCTACTTCTCTTCTGTTCCCCGCGCGCGTAAGAACCGAAAATCGCGGCCTTTTTCACGCCGTATTTTTCAAAAATTCTCGCGCATTTCTTTTTGATAACTTTTTCTATCTCCATATCTCAATCTTAACACAAAAGTCCCATTCCACAAGCAAAATTTTCATGAAATTTAGTTCTGGGCTTTGGGCTTTGGGTTTTTAGTTTTTAGATAATTTTACACGTCCAGATTCTTCACGGTCTTTGCCCATGTTTGAATGAATTTTTTGCGCGGGATAACCTCGTCGCCCATGAGCATATCAAACGTGGCATCGGCCTCTTGCGCGTCCTCGATTTGCACCTGCAATAAAATCCGATTGCGCGGATTCATCGTGGTTTCCCACAATTCCTCGGCATTCATTTCCCCAAGCCCTTTATAGCGCTGAAGATTTAATCCTGGTTTGTTGAAAGTTTTCAAAATTTCATTTTTCTCGTCTTCGGTATACGCGTAGCGAATTTCCTTGCCCGCGGTTATTTTATAGAGCGGCGGCTGGGCGATATACAAATAGCCTTTTTCAATAATCGGTTTGAAATAGCGAAAAAACAGCGTCAACAGCAGGGTGCGGATGTGTCCGCCGTCCGTATCGGCATCGGCCATAATCACGATGTGATGATAACGCAGTTTTTCCAAATTAAAATCATCGGCCACCGCCGTGCCCATGGCGATAATCAAAGATTTTATTTCTTTGGATTCAAGCATTTTATCCAGCCGCGCCCGCTCCACGTTCAAAATTTTGCCGCGCAAAGGCAGTATCGCCTGAAACCGCCGGTCTCGAGCTTGCTTTGCCGATCCTCCGGCGGAGTTTCCCTCCACGATATAGATTTCGGAATCCTCGGGAGAGCGCGAACTGCAATCAGCCAGCTTCCCGGGCAAAGATAATCCCTCCAAAATACCTTTGCGTAAAACTGTTTCGCGCGCGGCTTTGGCGGCTTTGCGCGCCTTGTGCGACAAAATGCATTTTTCTAAAATTGATTTGGCATCGTTGGGATTGCGCTCCAAAAAGTCGGCGAGCGCCTCGCCCACCACGCCCTCCACCGCGCTTTTGGCTTCGGGATTGCCCAGCTTGCCTTTCGTTTGCCCCTCAAATTGCGGTTCGCGAATCTTGATCGAAATCACCGCGTTCAATCCCTCGCGCAAATCTTCTCCGGTGAGATTGTCATCAGTCGCTTTGAGAATATTATTCTTGCGCACATAATCGTTGAACACACGAGTCATCGCGGTGCGAAATCCGGTCAAATGCGCGCCGCCCTCGACGGTGACAATATTGTTGGCAAAGCTTTGCTCCATACATTCATATTCATCGGTATAAATAAAGGCAACTTCCACCTGCACATCGTTTTTCTCGCTCGAAACATAAAACACATTATCATGAATCGCATTCTTTCCCCGCGCCAAGTATTTCACATAGGCATACAGCCCGCCTTCAAAATAAAACGAGTAGGGCATTTCCGGCTCAACCGCTTTGTTGATAATGTTTATTTTCACGCCTTTGGTCAAATAGGCCTGCTGGCGCAAATGCTTGATGATTCGCTTGGGGTCGTATTTTATTTCTTTGAATATCAACGGATCCGCGTCAAACGTTATCGTTGTTCCCTGCTTATCGCATTTTCCGATTTTTTTAACCGCGGCGCGCGGTTTGCCGCGATCGTATTCCTGTACATATAGCCCCCCGTCGCAGCACACTTCGGCTTTGGACCAAGTGGAAAGCGCGCACACCACCGAGACTCCCACGCCGTGCAAACCGCCCGAAACCTGATAGGCCTTATTTTCAAACTTGCCTCCCGCGTGCAAAGTGGTTAGAACAATTTGCAATGCCGAAACTTTTTTTTGCGGATGAATATCCACCGGAATGCCGCGCCCGTCGTCTCTCACTTGCACGCGATTGTCGGGCAGCAAAACCACGTCAATGTTTTTGCAATAACCGGCCATCGCCTCATCCAGCGAATTATCCACCACCTCCCAGATTAAATGATGCAATCCGTCAAGACCGGTGGAACCGATATACATCCCCGGCCGCTTGCGCACCGGATCCAAACCTTCAAGCACCGAAATATCCTTGGCGCTGTATGATTCCTTTTTTTTATTTTTATCTTCTTTTGCCACGATAATAAATTGAAAATGTAAAAATCAAAAATCAAAATTACAATTCGAAATGTTAAAATGTCTTTTTCTGTATTTTTAATTTTTAATTTTACACTGTCATTTTTAATTTTGATTTTTCAATTTTGAATTTTTTTCACTCGCCATTCGGGATCGCGCTCAATCGCGGCAATGGCGGATTTTTGCCAATCGTCAAGCTCTTTGGGCCCAAGCGTTTTTTTGCCGGAGCGCAAATGAAATTTGAAGAGAATGTTTTTGGTAATTTTATCCGGGTAAACATAGGGCAAGCCGCCAATCTCAACGGCTTCAATCAATTTTTCCTTGTCGTTTTTTTTAACCGCGCCGATTACATCGGCCGATAAGGTTTTTGAGGGCATATCCACGGAAATATCGCGCAATGCTTCGGGGTGCGGCGATATTTTTTTGCATTCAACCGCTTCGCGCGCGGCCGCCGCCGGCAGATCAACATTCATTTCAAAAATAACGGGAGCGGCAATTCCAAGACCGGCGGCAATCGGCTTTGACAATTCTCCCAAAGTGCCGATTCTTTTCTTGCCGGCAATAATTTCGGCGCTACGCTCGGTCTCGAAAAATCCAGTACTTGCTTGCTTTTGCCCGCCGCCGGGCGGCAAGAAAGAAAAATCGGTAATCCCCAAACGCGAGAAAACAAACTCCAACGCGCCCTTGGCTTCAAAAAAACATTTTGGCGGCAAAAATCCGGCCGCCATCGTCGGCTCCATTTTCAAATCGGAGCCAAAAATTTTTCCGATTTCAAATTGGCGCAAATCGCCGTTTTCAGAATTTTTGGCGATGTTTTTCAGCAAATTGACCAGTAGCGACGGGCGCAAAAAGCGCAGATCCTCATTGACCGGATTTTTAATTTCCAAAAGATCCGCAAAATCAACGCCGAAAATTCGGCAATCCTTGGCCGACACGAACGAATAGTTGCGGGTTTCGGAATATCCGGCCGCGGTCAGCAGATCTTTTATTTTGTTTTTCCAGTGCCAAAAATAATTTTTTTGGGGCGGCGCCATTCGCGTTATCGGCATAACCGCTTCTATTTTTTCATAACCGCCGCCGCGGCCGATTTCTTCAATAATATCCTCGGGCAAAACCACATCGGCGCGGCGCGCGGGCACATCAATTTCAAAATTAGCATTGCCGGCCTTGCGCGATGAAAATCCCAGCAATTCCAAATTTTTTTTGGCTTGCGCGGTCTGTATCGGCGCGCCCAGCAAGCTTTCGGCTTTTTCCAAGTTTAAAATTATTTTTTTCGGTTTTTGCGGGCGCGGATATTTATCGGCCGCGCCGGACAAAATTTTTCCTCCGGCGGTTTTAACGATTATTTCGGCGGCGCGGCGGCCGGCCTCAATCGTTAAATTGGGATCGATGGAATGTTCAAAGCGGTGCGAGGCGTCCGTGGACAATCCCAGAGCGCGGCTCGCGCGGCGAACGGTGCGCGCATCAAAATTTGCAGCTTCAATTATCACCATTGATGTTTTTTTGTCAATTTCGGCGCGCTTGCCGCCCTTGATTCCGGCGATTGCCAGCGGCCCGCCCTCATCAGCGATCACAACCATGGAAGGATCAAGGTTGTATTTTTTATTTTCAAGCGTTTCAATGGTTTCTCCCTTTTTTGCCATGCGCGCAGTAATTTTTTTCGCCTTGCCGCGCCCCGCGGCCAATTTTTCCCAATCAAACGCGTGCAAAGGCTGGCCGGTTTCCAGCATCACGTAATTCGTCGCGTCAACCACGTTGTTAATGGGGCGCAAACCGCAAGCGCGCAAACGGCGCGCCACCCAATCCGGCGAAGCGCAAACCCTCGCGCCTTCCAACGCAAACGCAGTATAGCGAAGACACGCGTCGGGATTGCCTATTTCAACATTCACCCGCGATTTTGCCGGCGCCGCGTTTTTGACTTTAACCGCTTTGGATTTGGGAAAGATTGGTTTTATTTTCAACATCGCGCCGATTTCGCGCGCCATGCCGATGTGGGACAAGCAGTCGGGACGGTTGGAAAGAATATCAATATCCAAAACCCAATCTTGGCCGTTTTTTTTGACCTCTTCAACCTCAAACACCCGCGCCAAAATCAAATCCGCCAATTGGCGCGGTTCGGGCAGTTTTTTATTAAAAAATGATTGAAGCCACTCGTAGGAGAACAACATAAATTCTAATTTTCAATTACCAGTTTTCAATTTTCATTGAATGACCAATTATCAATTATCAAACAAATACCGATTATCCGTTTGAAAACTGAAACATTGAAAATTCATTGAAAACTGAAAAATGAAAACTGAAAAATGTTTTTAAAATTGATTTAAAAAGCGTTGATTGCCTTCATAGAACAATCTGATGTCGTTGATTTTGTATTTGATCATCGCCAGACGATCCAAGCCGATGCCAAAGGCAAATCCTTGCCAGCCCGATTTTCCGTCCGCCGACTTGGGTTCAACACCGGAATTTTTCAAAACTGCCGGATGCACCATGCCCGCGCCCATCACCTCCATCCATCCCGTCCCCTTGCACGCGGGACAGCCCCGTCCGCCGCAGTTCACGCAGCGCAAATCCACCTCAAACGACGGCTCGGTAAAAGGGAAAAAAGACGGCCGCAAGCGAATGGAATTTTTATCGCCGCAAGCAATATCGGAATTATGAAAAAACCGCTTGAAAAATTCATCAATTATCGCCAAAAAATTCGCTACCGAAATTTCTTTGTCCACCATCAACCCCTCAAGTTGGTAAAAATTAGGCATATGCGAAGCATCCACCGCGTCACGCCGAAAAACCCTCCCCGGCACAATAATCCGCAGCGGCGGCTGGTGGTTTTCCATATAGCGCGCCTGCCCTGGACTGGTGTGCGGACGCAAACACAGCCCGTCTTTTAAAAACAGCGTGTCAAACACATCCCGCGCCGGATGGTCGGCGGGAATGTTGAGCGCGTCAAAGTTATACCATTCGGTTTCCAGTTCGCGGCTCTCCACGATTTCAAACTCCATATTGGAAAAAATCTCGGCAATTTCGCGCTCAACCAGCGTGAAAGGATGCAAATGTCCCGCCTTGGGTTTAATCCCCGGCAAAGTGGGATCAAAAAATTCTTTTTCGCGCGGAGCGGCGCTTTTCTCCAATTCGGCCGATTTGGCGTCAATGACCGCGGCCAATTCTTTTTTCACTTCATTGGCCTTGGCTCCCATTATTGCGCGCTCTTCTTTTTCCAGCTTGCCCAAAGATTTGAAAAACTCGCCCAAAATCCCGTCTTTATCCAAATATTTCTTGCCAACCAAACCAAGCCCGGCGCGATCGCCGGCCTTTTCAATTTCCTCCCCCGCCTCAACTTTAATTTTTTCCAAATCCAATTCCTCCATTAACCTTGTAATTACTATTCTGATTGCCCTTATGATTACTTCCCCCGATTGCTCTTATACTTTGTTATCCGCAATACCTTATTTTACCCCATTCCATACAAAAAAACAACACTCCGCCGCATTGTATTTTCTTACCAAAGCCAAATGAGACATCTCTTGTTGAAGTCAAATTTCAACGAGCACGTTGAAGTTTGATTTCAACACATCAGCAAAGGGAAAAGACCGTGTTGAAGTCAAACTTCAACAGCTTTAACGCTGTGTTGAAGTTTGACTTCAACACGCAACACAATGAAAAAACCGCCGGGTAAGGCGGGTTTTGAGAAATCGTTTTTGCGGGAGCCGACGAAGGGATTTGAACCCCCGGCCTACTGTTTACAAAACAGTTGCTCTGCCACTGAGCTACGTCGGCGGAGAATAGTTGATGAGTTGATGGGAAATGAGTTGATGAGGAAATGCGGAATGGATGACAAAAATAAAGCTGAAACGCAATTGATCAAGGCTGCGCCTTGCCAATTATCTCTCGGACATACTCGGGACAGGCAGGCAAGGAACGACCTTGGGTTAGGAAAATTACCAGGCAAAGGGATCGGCGGTTTTTTTCTTTTTCGCGGAGCGCTTTCTTTTGGGGCGCGTGGATTTTGCCGCTTTTTTTTCGGGAAAAACTGTTTTAACCGCGATCGATTCAACGCCCGCCGGCTCGGACAAGCCGATTTTCGCGGATTTGATTTCCACCGCTTTGGCTTCGGCCGGTTTTTTCGCGAATTCTTGCTTGGTTTTAATGATATTTTTAATACCGTACCAGTATTTGTCGGCCGCGGCCTGGCCGTCTTCATGCCGGCCATTCGAATGGTCGCGCAGCCTTGCCATATAATCGTTGATTTTGTTTTCGGCTTTTAAAACCACAACTCTGGCCTTTAAAAGCTGTTTTTGCGCCAGATTCGGCCAAGAAAAATCCTTGAAGCGCTCGCTTTGCTCCATTTTGCCCGCAATCCATTTCTTGGCGTCCAAAAACAAGCTCGCCGGCGCGAATTCGCGGCGCGAATCGGCAATACGCATTGCTTGCGGCATTTTGCGCGCGATGATTATTCCCGCGCCGCCGATACTTCCGAAAAAAACAATAGAAGCGATAATTTCAATCATAATTAAATTATTTAAGCGGCGCCGACAAGAAAGCCAAACACCCGCGATTGTGATGAGGATTGAGCATCCTCATCCGCTCTTTCGTAATTTAAAATAATTAAATGCGCAGACAAACAGCGTTGGCGATGGTAATATTTTCGCCCACCTTGGCCACGGTTTCGTCAATGAGATCTTTGACGGTTTTTGAAGAATCTTTAATCCATGGAGACGAAAGCATAGTTTCGGGATCGGTTCCCGCGGCCGCGAATTGCAAGCACAATTCGTGCACCAAATCCTTGAAATCTTGAGAATTTGCCACAAAATCGGTCTCGCAGCGCAATTCAACCAAAACGCCGATTTTACCGTTGGCGTGGATATAGGCCTCCACTTTCCCTTGCGCCGTGGCGCGGTCGCTTTTCTTTGACGCCATATCTTTGCCCCATTTTTTCAAAATCTCCTTGGCTTTTTCCACCGTGCCGCCCTCATCCAGAGCTTTTTTGCATTCACCGATGGAAATTCCGGTTTCATCTCTCAATTGTTTTATAAGTTCAATATCAACCATAAAATATAAAATGACAAAATTCCCAATTACCAATTTCCAATAAATTCTAAAATGTTAAAATTGCGAAATTTCTAAATTTTGAAATTTATTTTGGAATTAGAAATTAGAAATTTAGAAATTTAAGCTTGCGGCGTTGCCGCGCTTTGCTTGCCTTCCTCAATCGCTTCTTCAAATTTTTCCAAAATGTAGCGCAATGAAGAAATTGAATCGTCGTTGGCAATAATGGGATAATCGGCGATATCGGGATCAATATTAACATCGGCAACACCGATTACCTTCACGTTGTTTTCCTTGGCTTCTTTAACCGCCAACTTGTCCTTTTCCATATCCGCAACAAAGATCGCCGCGGGGATTTTTTCCATTATTTTGATGCCGCCAAGCTTTTTTTCCAAAGTCTTGATTTCTTTCTGAATATTGGCTTTTTCTTTTTTGGTGTATTTGTCAAATTCGCCGGACGCCAATTTGCTTTCCAAGCCCTTATAATAATCAATGCGTTTTTTGATGATTTTGAAATTCGTGAAAGTGCCTCCCAGCCAGCGCTCGCTAACATAGGGCATATTTGTTTTTTCGGCCGTTTCCCGGATCATTTTCTTAAATTGCGGCTTGGTGCCCACAAATAAAATGCTTTTATTCTCCCCGGCAATTCCGCGGGCAAAATCGATGGCGGCGGCAAGCTTGTCTTTAACGCGCTCCAAATCAATGATAAAGACGGTGTTTCTCACGCCAAACAAAAACTTCTTCATTTTCGGATGAACTCTGGATTTTCTGTGGCCGAATTGCAATCCGGCTTTTCCCATTTCTTCGACTGATAAGTTGACTGTCATAATTTATTCTTTAATTTTAATGCTAATCTCGCACAACTGATTATATACCACAATTTGCCGCTTCTTGCAAATTTTTCATTATTGTTATATGATTAAGGGCGTTAAAGAGTAGTTTTAACTCAAATTTTAAAATCAATTCATTATGAAAAAAGACATTCATCCAAAATATTATCCCAACGCGACGGTTAAATGTTCGTGCGGAAAGACCTACAATATCGGTTCCACCAAGGAGTTCGTGGAAACCGAAACCTGTTCGGCCTGCCACCCGTTCTACACCGGGAAAGCCCGCCTGATCAACGCCATGGGGCGCGTGGACAAATTCTTGAAAAAGGTGGCCAAAAAAGAAGCTCTCGCCAAGAAAACAAAAACCAAATAAAAGGCAATGCCAAAAGTTCTTTCATCTCAAGAAGAGTATGACCAAATTATCAAACAGCTCGGCGATCCCGGGCTGATTTCGGATTGGGAAAAATTTGAAGAATTAAACAAAAGAAAATCCTATCTCGAAAAATTGATCGAAAAGGAAAACGAAGTTAAAACCGTTGACAATAAAATTGAAGAAAATCGTCTCATTTCCGTTTCCGAAGAAGATCCCGAATTGATGTCTTTGGCCGAAGTTGAATTGGAACAATTAAAAATCCGCAAAGAACAATTGAAGTGCGAACTTGAAGAACTGGTTAAATCCGAGAACAAGCCCGAAGGTCCCAAAGCGATCGTGGTGGAAATTCGCGGCGGCGCGGGCGGGCAAGAATCGGCGCTTTTTGCCGCCGATCTGTTCCGTATGTACTCGCGGTTCGCGCAGGAGAACGGCTGGACGCAAAAAATACTGGACAAAAATCAGACCGAGATCGGCGGTTATAAAGAAATTATTTTCGAATTAAAGGGCAAGGGGGTTTGGAATATGATGAAATATGAAGGCGGTGTCCACCGAGTTCAGCGCATTCCCGAAACCGAAAAAAGCGGGCGCATCCACACCTCAACCGCCACAGTAGCGGTTCTGCCCAAACCCAAAAAAAGCGAATTTAACATCCGTCCCGATGAAATCCGCATTGATTTTTGCCGCTCATCGGGTCCGGGCGGGCAATTCGTCAACAAACGCGAATCCGCGGTACGCATTACGCACATTCCCACCGGATTGTCCGTGTTCTCCCAAACCGAACGCAACCAATTGCAAAACCGCGAAAACGCCATGGCGCTGCTGGAATATCGCCTGCAAGAAAAAAAGCGCGCCGATGAAGAACAATCTTTGGGCGGCGCGCGCAAAGAACAGATTGGAAGCGCTCTGCGCTGTGAAAAAATCCGCACCTACAACATTCCCCAAGACCGCGTGACCGACCACCGCGTCAAAAAAAGCTGGCACAACATCGAAAAAATCTTCGCCGGCAACCTCGCCGAAATCTCCCAAACCCTCCAAGAAGAACTCAACAAAAACCCTTAACAGGGTTTTTTAAATTTAAAATGTAAAAATCAAAAATCAAACTTAATGAGTTTTTTTATTATATTTTGTTGAAATTTTTTAAAAAATTTCAAATCCAAAATTTTTAATTTTGATTTTTGATTTTTGAATTTTCTAATACCCTTCGATCGCCGCGATGTCGTCGGCGTAGCCCTGGGCGATCTTCATCACATTATCGCCGTAGAAGCGGTATTTGGTGTTGACCGTGCCGGCAAAATAGATCATTGCCGCTTTCCATTCGCCGTTATAGGTTTGCAATTTGGCGCCGTAGTCCGAAACATAGAGGGCGCTTGCCAAAAACGCGTCGTTGATATTCCATGGGTTGCCCGGCCGCCCCAAAATCGACTGCAAGCGAGGCGCGTAAATTTTCCATGTGGAAGGAATGAACTGCGCCGGCCCCATGGCGCCGCCATAGCCAAAACTCATCGGGCATGAAACTCTTGTTTTGTGCGAGTCTTTGCCCAGCGCCGCGGTTATCTCCAAGAACGGCGCCACATCGCGCGACGGCTTCATCACTCGAGAGATCGCCGCACCGGTGGAAATTTTAATCCCCGCGCCGGTGGCATTGTTGGTCATATAGCATCCGCCCACATTTTTACCGATGTTTGACTCTTGCGTTAGAATCGCCAGCAAAAACGCCGGACGCACGCCCGTGGCCGCGCCCGCGCTTTTGGCGATTTGGTACGCCTCTTCAAAATTGGGCGCTTCGGTATCCGAAACTCCGGCCAGTGAAAACAATCTTTGTTTTATTTGCTGAATAACCTTGGCGGTCAACTGCTTGGCTTGAGTCGTTTGCGCCAATTGCGCGTCTTTTACTTTGAGGGTTTCGTTATATTCCGCTTGAGCCCTTTCGTGTTCTTGTTTTTGCAGTTCTTTCATCTTGGTGGTTTTTTCCAAATCGCCTTTTTCACCTTCCAAGCCGACTTTTTGGTCTTCCAAGGATTGCTTCAATTGCTTGATGCCTTGCAAAACCAAATTCGACTTTTCGTTTAGATTTTCCAGATAAACCAAATTATTGAAAAAGTCCGAAAGCTTTTCTTCGGCCAAAAGCGTTTCCACCAAAGGCGTTTGATCGGCCTCGTCAATGGCGCGCACGATCGCGGCCAAATGCTTTTTTGAAACTTCTATTTGCGCCGACGTGCTTTCCACGGATTGCTCGGTATCCGAAATTTGAAGTTTTAGCTCGCCGATCATCGCGTTGCTTTGCTTGATTTGAACCGCCAGCGATTCGGCTTTTTTTCTCAACGCCGCGATTTGATTTTGCAGGCTTTTTTTCTCGCCCGCGGTTTTGGTGATGTCGGCATCATATTGCTTTAAAAGCGCTTCATATTTGTCCAAAAGCGCCTGGCAATTTTCCTTGGTGGTGCACTCGCCGGTCTCGCCATTGCCGGTTTGCGCGCCAACAAACGCGAAACTTACCGCCATCACAAAAATAAGAGCCAAGCCAAAAAAATAATTTCGTTTCATAGGGTAAAAAATTAAGAATAATTATTCAGCACATTCAATATAGCAAAAACGCCCGCGGTTTGGCAACCGCAAGCGTTTTAACGAAATCTTACCCTCGCGCTTGCCGCCGGATTTTTGCGAGGGATATTCGCGATCAATTAGAGGCTCATTCCTCTTTGCCTGTTTCGTCTTTTTCTTTCTTCTCTTTTTCAATCTTCACCGGCGCCTCGCCTTCCTCAATGGATTTTTCCAACTCTTCGTCAATTTTTTGCACCTCCGCGACCATAACCACAATCTCTTCGGCATTTTTCAAGATTTTGACCTTTTCCCCTACCGGCAAATCCTTAACCAGAATCGTATCATCAGCATTAGCCAATTTTGAAATATCAACATTGATTTCGCGCGGCAAATCCGCGGGCAAAGCCTTCACGGTAATTTCGGAAATGTTTTTCACCAAGGTGCACCCCAGCTTTTGAGCCGGAGATTCCCCCACAAACAGCACCGGCACATCCGCTTCAATCTCTTCATTTAGATTGGGCTGATAAAAATCAATGTGGCTTAGCTTGCCACTCACCGGATCCATGGCAATATCGCCCACCAACACCATAAATTTTTCCTTTCCGTCAATCACCAGCGAAAAAAGCGAGCTTTTCCCCGCCTGCCGGAACAGCTTGATAAATTCCTTGGTATCAACCCCCAAGTTTTTATTTTCCAACCCCGGACCGTATAAAACCGCCGGAGTTATTCCCTCTTGGCGCAAACTATCATTGGCGCGCCCGGTTTGAGTTCTCGATTTTGTTTCAATAGACAACATAAAATTTCGTTCTTCGCAGAAAGAATTATTAAAATGTTGAAGTCAAACTTCAACACGCTTGTTGAAGTTTGACTTCAACAGACTTTAATCAACTTGGAATTCATTGGAATAAAGCACTGATTCTTGCGCGAATTCCCGCCCCTCGGAGCAATCAACGCACACCGGTATTTTTAGGCGGTTCAATCCGGTTTCCATATCAAGCAGCGGCAAGCGAAACCGTTTTGTCCCGTTGGCCGGCACGCAATCCGCCGCGATATCCGCCTCCCCGCAATCGTCATAGGAATATTGTTCCCATAATCCATCTTTGTTTTTCCACTCAATCAAATAGGGATAACAGGAAGAAAAACAAACTTGCGCTCCCAGATTATTCTTGATTTCAATTTCCAACGCGTCGCCAAGATTATAATTTTGGCGGTCGGTTGTCCCCTCAACGCCTTTGGGAATCGATAAAATCCAAAACAATGCCGCAACGGCAACAATCGCCAAAAACGCGACCAGAACCTTGTTTTTGATTTTCATTGGCTTGAGATTATTTTACCTCATCGCTATTTTTAACTATAAATCTTTTTTCCAAATTTTTCAAGTTATTTGCCACATCGGTATATTCCAGCTCGCCCATTCCCAACATCGCCGGACCAAAAAATCCCTGCCGGCGAATGTCTTGCGCTTTTTGAGCAATTTGGTCGCGAATAAAATTCCAATAAGGCTGGTCAAAACAATCCGCCGCTTCGGTTAATTTTCCGTTGTGAACGCAATAGGCCGCCGCGCTCACAATTGGAGGTCCGTCAAAGAATGAAATAGCAGTGTTTTGCTTGACTGGCAGAAGCGGCCCGTGATGGGATCCGCGCATAAACCCGGCCACCAGATGTCCTATCGAATAAGGTGAAAGCACCTCTCCTGACCCGGGAAAACCACTCTGTGTCCTAACAATCATCACCGGATCGTCCTTGCCCACATATTTTCCCGCGATATTGTGCAAGCGCGTAGTGCTCACCGCAACCGCCTGCTCACTGCTCGCCCGCGAATAAACCGATTCAATCGCAAACCTTTCCTGATCGCGCAACAGCAACGCGATATCATAGATATCTTCCGGTGATTTGAGTTCAATAAATTTTTCCCCGTCCAAGCAAGACAAATCCATAATGCGAAAAACATATCCCTGCCTGATTTTTGATGAAATCACCAAGCCGGAATTGTGCATCGGATCGCAAAACGAAAGATATAGCGGCAAATTAAACGCCCCCGGATCAGTTTTGTCAGCGGCAATCATCAAAAACGGCTCCGCCTCCCGTTCCTCAAATTCCATTTCGGCCACCGCCGGTCCAAGTCCTTTGGCAGAGCCCGTAAAATCAAGCTTCAATAAATCCTGTCCCGCGCCATACAATCCCTGTTCTTTGGCAACATTCATTCCGGCGATAAAAGCATCCCAGCACAATCGATGAACTTTTTCATTTTCAACGCCCTTGTTGTGCGTCGCCAAAATGGCGATATCATCACCGGTATAGGTGATCCGCCAATCAATAAAAATATTTTTGCTTTTTGTTTTGATGTAATTTTCAACCGCGTCCAACAACATTCGCGACGGCTTGATATGCCCGCCGATCGCCCCCAAATCCGCCTTAATAACACTGATAGTTGTTTTCATAAAGTTTTGTTTGTTGTTATGTCTTATGATTTTATTATAAAACGAACCGCGCAAAAAACGCAACCTCACGCACCGCAATCATTCACCAAGGCTTCGCGCTTAAAGGTCGTTCCTCGCTGTAATCGGCAAGGTGCGACCTTTGCCCAATTTGTTTTCCAGCTTTATTTTTATCCCCAACAAATGGTTGTCGCGCATTTATTGCGCGGTCTGTGGATAACTTCCATTTTCACTCTAAAATTTTTTGTTCTATAATGAAAGTGAAAAAGGTTTTGAAGTAAACAATAAAAAAAACAAAAATGAAACAAACAAAATTTGCCAAAACATTGGCGCTGTGCGTTGGGGTGTTGGTTTTCTCGGTTTCGGCAAGCTATCTGATTTTCGCTTGGACCGCGCCAGGGTCAACCCCGCCCGGAGGTAATGTTGCCGCGCCGATTAATACCGGATCAACCGCGCAAACAAAGGCCGGATCGCTTCATTCTAATAACAGAATAAGCGCTTCTTCAAACATATATAGCACCGGAGGCAGCATATATACGAGTAATGGCAGCATATATACGAATAATGGCAGCATATATACGAATAATGGCGGGTTGGGGTCAACTGCAAACAGTAGTACCGGCGGTTACTTGAGCTTAACAAATTCTTCAAAAACAACTTTGGGGACAGCGCAGAGATGGACAATTTACAACATGACTGGCAGTTATGGAGATTCGCTTCAATTTTGGGCTTATGATACCGCCGGTTGCGGCGGAGGTCTTTGCACTTCCCGCATGACAATAACAGATTCCGGCAACGTGGGCGTGGGCACCAGCAGCCCCGGATACAAGCTTGACGTCAACGGCAGTCTCGGGGTGAGAAGCACCGCGGACTTTATCACCAGCGCCACGGGCAACCGCACCGTGCGCTTCGGTTATGAAAATTCAAAAAACTACGCGCGGATACTGGCCTACGGTTCCGGCGCGTCGCCGGCCAATCGTTTGCTTATCGACAATGTCGCCAACGGTTCCAACGCCGCCGGCGGTTACATCGATTTCCGTCCGGACGGAAATTATATGCTTTTGTATCCTTCCGGAGGTTCCAGCGGATTTTTACGCCTTTACGCCGGCGGCGGCGAACGCATCCGCGTCAACGCCAACGGCAACGTGGGTATCGGCACCGCTTCGCCGGCCGCGAAACTGGATGTCGCCGGCCAAATTAAAATTTCCGGCGGTTCCCCCGGCGCGGGAAAAGTTTTAACTTCAGATTCCAACGGCTTAGCAACATGGAAAACCCCGGCTACAGGATTTACTTTCAGCGCTTCATCTTGTCCAACCGGGCAATGGGTAATCGGTATGGATGCCGACGGCAAGGTTGTTTGTAGCGGTTCGGGTAACACTCCGCCATGGTCAACCGTTTCCTGCGCCGCCACCAGTGACGAATTGTTAACCGCATCTGCACGCAAAAGGGTTTTTGTGACCAGCAGCACTTATCCAATTAATCAAACCGACAGTGCCACCAAAGTTGACGCGATTTGCACGAATGAAGCAAGAAGTGCGGGGCTTTCCGGAAATTATAAAGCATTGATATATATAAATAATAATAATTCCAGAATAAATCTTCAGGCGGTTTTACCCATCAATAAACGTTTTATGCATTGTGGAATCGTCAGCGGTAAAGCCGAATGGTGGGAACTTGCCAACAATCCTTCAGCAATGTTGGGTAGGTCTTTGCCTTATCCCATTAAATACACCGCTACTGGTACTGTGGCCGGTGGAAGCGGCACTTCGGTCTTTACCAACTTCCAACCTATCGGTGGAGGTAGCTATGTTGGCTATTCGCCTATCTCCAGCGGTTTGAGAAAAATTGTCGGCGACAGCACAAGAAAAGATGTCAGATGGGCATATATTTTACTAAGTTGCAGTACAACAGCCTGCAAGAACGCTCCGAGATCCCTTTATTGTATCCAGCAATAGCATAAATAAATCCACAACAACATATGTCTCCAAAAAATTTAACGGCGCTCAACGCGGTTTGGCTGACCGCGATAATCGTTATTATCATCGCTTTAACCAATCTTAACGGCAAAATCAATCAACTCGCATTGGATATCAAAGCCGTTAATGAAAAAAAATCGACAGAAATCAATCCCAATAACGGTAATTTCGCCAGTGAGCAAACCTTTGAACCCGCAACCGTTTCCTCACCCAAAGACAGTGCGGAAACGGAGTTGAAAATCACGGATTCGGGTTTTTCACCCGCGAAGCTTGAAATAGACGCCAATAAAATCAACGTAATTTCCATTACCAATTCCGGAAAGAATTCCTGTTCGTTCGAAGTCAAAGATTTGGATATTGTGATTGACTTGATCGCTCCCGGAGAAATAATGGATTTGGTTATCGGCCAGGAATTTTCCGAATCAAAAAATTATGATTTTTTCTGTTCCTGCGGCGCCGAAGACGGCGATCCGCAAATTTTCACCGGCGTTTTGGCGGTGACAAAGTAAAAATTCAATAATTTCAAACCAAAAAAGAAGATATATAATATCTTCTTTTTTTTCGCTTTAATGCTTATATGATTAAATGTTTCTGATTTTTATTTTGATGTTTTCTTTTTCAATCAAATGGCGGTCGTCTTTTTTCAGGAGTTTTTGCGCGCCACGGGACAACAGGCAATGTTTGGCGTTGACTAAAGCCAATTTCATCGAATATTCGATATCATTGCCCGAAATTAACATTCCCGACATAAATCCCGAGGCAAACGCGTCGCCCGCGCCGGTGATTTCCACGACCTTGAATTTTTTCAATTTCGCTTCATAAATTTTGCCGTCCGCGATTATTATCGCGCCATCCTTGCCTTTGGTGATAACATTGATGCCCGGATGCATTGCCGCGGTTTTTTTGATGATATTTTTTTCATCGCTAAAATCAACGCCGGTCATTATCGCCGCTTCTTCTTTGTTTAAAATCAAAACATCAATCCGCGCCAGCAGGCTTTTTACGCATGCGCGCCCCATCGCCAGTTGCGAATTTCCCAAATTGGCCGCCACCATCGCGCCTTGTTTTTTGGCATGCGCGGTGATCCGTTCGGTCAAGCGGCACAATTTGCCCGCCAGCGGCGCCAAATAGAACATTTTGGCGTTCAGTTTGCCCCATTCCATATTTTTTTCGGACAGTATTTCCGACGCGCCGCGATAGACCAAAATCACCCGATCCATCCCGTGCGCGTTTAACACCACCGAGCTGTTAGTGGATCGCTTGCCGGTTTTTGCCACCATCGCGGCATCAACGCCCAAATCCTTTAAGTGGGCAACCGCTTCTCGTCCCAAAATATCGTCGCCAACCATACCGCAACAGGCAGTGTTAAGCTCTTGCGCCGCGAACGTCCGCGCGGTGTTCACCGCGCCGCCGCCAAACGCGACTCTGGTTTCGGGAATATCAATTTTTGATCCCAAATCAAACACTAGATCCTTTGCCGGAGTGAAATGCGCGCTTTTCTTGACAAATTTTGGCGGCAAATCCATAAACACATCCAGCGCCACGCTCCCAAATGTAATTACATCGAACATAATTTAAAACAATTTTTAATTTTTAATTTAAAATTTTCAAACAATTTTTAATATTTCAATTTTAAAAAACAAAATCCCGCAAAAACCATAAACTGCCAAAGCGGCAAATTATAAATTTTTATAAGTGTTTTTGTTTTTTGGCCGGAACGCCACAAAAATTACTTCCTTGTTTTTATTATCAATATAATAAAATATTCTGAAACGATTGGCGCAAACATGTTTTCGCAGTAATCCGTCTTGGCCTTTTAATTTTGCCGCCTTATGATATGGTTTTTCCAAAATAATCGGGATGGCTTTTTCTATGCCATCCGCAATATTTTTATCAAATTCAAAATCACGCAAATCGTTTTTAAATTCAACCGAATAAACCGATCTATAGACCGCCATTATTTTTTGCTACTTAAAACTTTCATAATTTCCTCATGCGAAACAAATCGTCCGTTTTTGATATCGTCTTTACCTCTTTCTATTGCGGCAATATCCTCGGAATTTAATTCATCGTCGTCAACCAAATCGCGCCAGCGACGCAATATGAACTGAAAAAACTCGTTTTTTGACTCAAAAACGCCGTTTTTAATTTCTCTTTCAATTTTTTCATTCAACTTTTTGGGCAATGAAATTGTGACATTTTTATCCATATTTTTGTTTTTATTGTTATCCGCTTACATTAGCAAATATGGCAACGAACAACGTTTTTGTCAAATCAATTTTTAATTTGAAATTTTCAAACAATTTTTAATATTTCAATTTTTAAACTTGACAAAATAATAATTTGTTATAAATAAAACACAGGTGGTTTACAATGCCTCACGATTGCGGTTGTAATTGGAATGACGAAGAGAGCTGCCAACATGATAAGCGTTCAGGAGCATTTTCTCTTTTGTTTGGTATAATTGGCGGCATTATAATTTTCGTGATGATAACTAATACGATCGGACCTTTCGCGATTTTGTTAGCCGTTACCCTTGGTACTGTGGTTGGATATTTTGGATATTATAATGGTAGCTGGAAAATTCCGTTGATCGCAACAATCATAACAGTCGCGATATGCGCCGTGATATGCGCAATACTATAATCCCTATTTTTTATTTTGGGGTTTTATTTTTGGGGTTTAGCAAGTTTGATGATGGTTTTCATTACGCTGTCGGGGTTTAGCGACATTGTTTCAATGCCTTCACCCATAATAAACTTTGCAAATTCGGGATAGTCGCTGGGGGCTTGGCCGCAAATACCGATATATTTTTCGCGCGCTTTGCAGGCTTTGATCGCTCGCGCGACAAGAATTTTTACCGCCTCGTTATTTTCATTGGCAATATGCGTCAACTGTCCCGCGTCGCGGTCCAATCCAAGCGTCAATTGGGTCAAGTCGTTGGAGCCAATACTCATTCCGTCAAAAATATCCAAAAATTGATCGGCTAAAACCACATTGGCGGGAATCTCGCACATCACCATAATCTTTAAACCGTTTTTACCGCTTTGCAATCCGTTTTCTCTCATTATGTCAATCACTTTTTTGCCTTCTTCAACCGTGCGGCAAAACGGCACCATCACCCAAACATTATCCAGTCCCATATCTTGGCGCACTTTTTTAATCGCGGCGCATTCCATGGCAAACGCTTCTTTATAGCGCGCGTCATAATATCTTGACGCGCCGCGCCAGCCGATCATGGGGTTTGATTCAACCGGTTCATATTCGGCACCGCCGATCAGCGCGCTATATTCGTTGCTTTTAAAATCCGAAAAGCGCACAATGATATGTTTGGGGTAAAACGCGGCCGCGATCGTGGCAATGCCTTCGCTTAATTTATCCACAAAAAATTGTTTTTTGTCTTTGTATCCGGCGGTGATTTTCTCAATTTTCTTTTTTAACTTTTTGTCTTTCAACTTGGCAAAATCGCAAAGCGCCAAGGGATGGACTTTTACCTTGTCGGCAAAAACAAATTCCAGCCGCGCCAATCCCACGCCGTCATTGGGCAAAAACGAGGCGCCAAAGGCGATTTCGGGCGTGCCCACGTTGAGCATAATTTTGACCGGCAATTTGGGAATATCGGCCAGATTATATTCTTTCTTTTCATAAGGAACCTCGCCCGCATACACCCGCCCTTCGAGTCCTTGCGTGCAATCCGCGGTTACCATTTGGCCGTTTTTCAATGATTTAATGGCGTTTTTGGCGCCCACGATGCAGGGCGTGCCCAATTCGCGAGATACAATCGCCGCGTGGCAAGTTTTGGTGCCTTCTTCGGTGACAATCGCCGCCGCGATGCGCATTATCGGCACCCAATCCGGATCGGTCATGGTGGTTACCAAAACTTCTCCGGGCTTGAATTGGGCGATTTGCTTGACGTTGGGAATGACGCGAATCTTGCCTTGACCGATTTTATGCCCCACCGCGATCCCGCTAACCAGCGGATCGGCATCGGTTTTGATTTTATATTCTTCATAAGTATTTCTTTTTTTGCTCGCGTATATGGTTTCCGGCCGCGCTTGCACAATAAACAATTCGCCGGTTTTGCCGTCTTTGGCCCATTCAATGTCTTGGGGGCCGTTGTAGTGTTCTTCAATAATCACCGCCCACTTGGCCAATTGTTCAATGTCATTATCGTTTAGGGAAAACTTTTGCTGATCTTTTTGGGAAACCGCCAACTCCTTTAATCCCGATTTTTTGGCAAAAATATACTTGCGGTCTTTTTTGCCCAATGTTTTGGAAATAATGGCGGATTTGCCGGCTTTAAGCGAAGGCTTGAAAACATAAAATTGATCGGCGATCACATGGCCTTTGACAATCATCTCGCCCGCGCCGTAGATGGAATTGACCAGCACCACGTCGCGAAATCCGGTTTCGGTGTCCAGCGTAAACATTATTCCCGCCGATGCCAAATCCGAGCGCACCATTTTCATCACGCACACCGACAGCGCGACTTTTAACGTGTCAAAGCCCTTTTCGGCGCGATAGACGATCGCGCGATCCAAAAACAGCGAGGAGATGCATTTTTTCACCGCGTCCAGCAGTTCCGCGGGCGTGTCAATATTCAAATAAGTTTCGTGCGCCCCGGCAAACGACGCCCCCTCCAAATCCTCGGCCGTGGCCGACGAGCGCACCGCAACAACCAGCTTTCTTGTTTTATAATATGCCGCCAATTCCTTATAGGCCTGCAAAATATCTTTTTTCATATCCGGCGGAAATTCCCCTTTCAAAACCAAATTGCGCGCTTTGGCGCTCGCTTCTTTTAACCGCTTCAAATTTTTCACATCCAGGCCGTCAAAAAGCGGCTTTAATTTTTTATCAATGCCATTGTGCCGCAAATAATACCAAAACGCGTCCGCCGTGGTGGCAAACCCGTTGGGAACATTCACCCCTTTTTCAGTCAATTGCGAAAACATCTCCCCCAAAGATCCGTTTTTCCCGCCCACTTGCGGAATATCTTTTTTGGTTACCTCCCTAAACCACAATATATTTTTTGTTTTATTTTCCATAATTTTGTTTAAATCGTTATTTCCTAAAACTAATTTGAGAGCGTTGAACAATTATTTTCGTAACGAAATTTTCAGCTTTCGAGCGAGAAAAATGAGGATGGAGTTGGCATACTTGGCTTAAAGTCTGCCGCCGACTGACGAATTTTTCGCAGCCGAAAGATGGAAATTGCAGTAGAATATAATTATTCAACTGATTTGCGATGATTGGCCTGCAACGCCAGCGCCGTTCCGTCGGCCAAATACCAGCCGCCATCTTTTAACCAAGTGCAAGACGACAAAAAATCAAACGCTTTTTTCGTTTGCGCCGGCATTATGCCAAAATTCAGTAATTTTTCAGAAGCAGTTTCCATGCGTTTTTTGTGCGCGGACGCAAGCATCGCGATTTATCGGTAATCTTTTTTATCAACTTTTTATCATAATAATCCCACATCCATTTCACTTCCAAGTCATTCCCAAAATCCAAAATCCGCTCAATCACATATTGCGCGTTTTTCTCCGGATCAATGTTCTTGGGGTTAACATCCCAAAACAAACTCTGCCGAAATTTAATCATTTTTGGTTTACTCGCGCTTTTCATACTTTCATTTTACCATATCCACAACTTTAATCAAAACCGAACTTTACCAACAAAACATTGACACATCCTTACATACTTAAGAATGTAAGGATGTTTTGTGTATATATATGAATGTATATACACGTGTATATACATCCACATTGACGAAGGCACTCTTTTTGGCGGAAAAATCAGTTGGCGGCAACTGCGGCTTTGATGTTTTCCACGCTTTCGGGGTTGGCCAAGGTGGATAAATCGCCCAATTCTTCGCCCGTGAAAACTTTGCGCAAGATGCGGCGCATAATTTTGCCGGAGCGCGTTTTGGGCAAATCCGAAACGATAAAAACTTTGTGCGGCGCGGCAATCGGACCGATTTGGCTTCGAATGGCCGCGGCAACCTTCTCTTCCAGCCCCGCGGCATTCTCCATCGATTTGGGCACCGCAAACGCCACCGGCACTTGTCCCTTAACTTCATCAACCACGCCCACCACCGCGCACTCGGCCGCCATCGGTTCGTGGCAAGCCGCGCTTTCCATTTCGCCAGTGGTTAGGCGATGGCCGGCCACTTTTATTTGATCATCGGCGCGGCCGACAATGCGCAAAAGGCCGTTTTTATCCCGCACGCCCAAATCACCGGAAAAATAAATTTTGTTCCCCGGATATTCGCTCCAATAAGTTTCAATAAACCTTTTTTCATTATGCCAAACCCCGCGCAATAATCCCGGACAAAACGGCGGTATCATTACCACATTGCCCTCTTCCTCGTTCTTACATAATTTTCCATTTTCATTCATCACGCGAACGCGCACTCCGGGCAAAGGCAATCCCGTATAGGCGGGCTTAAATGGCCCAATGCCCGGCAAAGATGTTGCCACAATACCGCCGGTTTCGGTTTGCCACCATGTATCCACAATCGGACACCGTTTTTTTCCCACATTAACAAAATACCAATTCCACGCCTTTTCCGAAATCGGCTCGCCCACCGAACCCAAAATTTGCAAAGTTTTCAAGGAATAGGGTTTTAAAATCTCGGCGCCGTTTTTGATAAACATGCGAATCAGCGTGGGGGCGGTGTAAAAAGTGGTTACGCCGTATTTGTCAATCACCCTCGCCCAGCGATCCGCTTCGGGATAATCGGGCAAACCTTCAAACATAACAAATGTCGCCCCGTTTAACAGTGGCCCGTAGCAAGAATAAGTGTGTCCGGTCACCCAGCCGATATCGGCCGTGGACCAAAAAATGTCGTCGTCTCTCAAATCAAATATCCACTTGTCGGACGCGTAGGCTGAAACCATATAACCCGCGCAAGTGTGCAATGCCCCTTTGGGCTTGCCGGTGGAACCGCTGGTGTAGAGAATAAAGAAAGGATCTTCGGCATCCATAATCGCCGGCGCGCACTCATCGCTTTCTTTTTCAACAATTTGGTCATACCAAATATCGCGACTTTCCTTCCAAGGAATTCCGTTGTTCGCGTGTTTGACCACCACAACTTTCTTAACCGCGGTATTTGCCAATGCCTCGTCAGCTTGTTTTTTTAAATCAATAACCTTGCCGCGCCGATAATAGCCGTCAACGGTGATCAAAACTTTGGCGCCCGCGTCTTGCAGGCGCACTTGCAGGGCTTGCGCGGAAAACGCGGAAAACACCACCGAATGCACCGCGCCGATGCGCGCGCACGCAAGCATCGCCACCACGACTTCGGGAATCATCGGCAGATAAATACCCACCCGATCGCCTTTTTTAACGCCCAATTTTTTGAGCGCGTTGGCAAATTTATTCACCTGCCGATGTAAATCATAATATGTCAAAACCCGCGCCGGCCGTGAAGAATCATCGGCCTCCCAAATAATCGCCACTTTGTTCTTGCGCGCCGCCAAATGCCGATCCAAACAATTTTGCGTAATGTTTAGCTTGGCGCCCGAAAACCACTCAATCCGCGGCGGCGTGTCAACATAGACCTTCTTCCATTTTTTTTGCCAAACCAATTCTTTGGCAATACCTTCCCAAAACTTAACAGGATCTTTCTCGGCAAGCGCGTAAACCGCCTTTGATTTTAACCACGCCCGCTTTTTTGCCGCCGCATCCGGCCAATATAAATTTCCAACTTTTTTCATAGTTATTTTAATTTAAAAGTAACCGTTCACTGGGGGGTAAAATAATACCAGCATTTATTCCCCCTTTCTTAAAGGGGGTGGCGCGTACTCGCGACGGGGGATTTTTAAATTCAAAATTTCAAATCCCTCCCCCTGCGGGTACTCCCTTTTCCAAAGGGAGAATAAATACCAGAATGCTATCCCCAGTGAATGGTTACATTTAAAAAACTTGACAATGGCTTATGAAATGATATATTTAGAGTACATAGACCACGAAAAGAACCCTGATAGAGTTTTGTCTCTATTGGGGGTTTTTTCTTTTTAATTCAAGAATTTTTCTTTGATCGTTGATATAAGCAATTGGCGCGTTTGTCCTTTTTAATAAGATTGAACATTTCTTGCTTATGCTCGGCGAAATCAAAATCTTCAGCCTTGTTCTTGTTAAAAGGAATTTAGTCAGGCTGGCATAATCGCCATCGCTGGAAACAATGATTTCTTTATCACAATTATTTTCGTAAGCATCACAAACGGCGCCCAGCACAAGATCGGCATCGCAATTTCCTTTTATATTCCCATCGCTATCGCTTACGGTTTCCTTAAAAACTAAAATATATCCCGCTTCCTGTAAAAATTTATATAAATCTTTATTTTTGCCAACAAGACCGATAAACAAATATGCTTGTTCAACGGAATATTTATCTTTCAACCAAACCCTAAAACGCCGGTAATCCAACTTCCATCCAAGACTTTTTGTTCCATTATATAAATTCGCGCCATCAATATACGCGAAATTATTATCTCGTTTTTTCATTTTATATTTTGTTGCCCACGAAATCCGCAAATTCGGCCAGGCGGGCGGAGTAGCCCCATTCGTTGTCGTACCAGGCGCAGACTTTGGCCATATTGCCGTTGGCCATGGTTAGTTTTGAGTCAAATATTGATGAGTGGGCGCTGCCGATGATATCGCTTGATACCAGCGGCGCGATTTCATAGGCCAAAATGCCTTTGAGCGGTTTTTTTGCCGCGGCTTTTTCAAACGCCGCATTGATCTCTTCAACGGAAACCTCTCGCCCCAATTCGCAAACCAAATCCACCATTGAACCGGTGGGCACCGGCACGCGCAGGGCAATGCCGTCCAGCTTGCCTTTCACTTCGGGAATCACTTTACCAATCGCTTTTGCCGCACCCGTTGTCGTGGGAATGATATTGATCGCCGCCGCGCGCGCCCGGCGCAAATCGGAATGCGCCACATCCAAAATTTCCTGATCGTTGGTATAGGCGTGGGTTGTGGTCATAAAGCCTTTTTCAATACCAAAATTTTCATTTAAAATCTTCACTAATGGCGCCAAGCAATTGGTGGTGCAAGATCCCATATCCACCACGTCGTTCTTTGCCGGGTCATATTCATCCGCGTTAATGCCCAATAAATAGGACGGCACTTTATCCGCATCTTTGGACGGTGCCGAAATTATCACTTTTTTGGCGCCGGCGATCAAATGCTTTGCCGCGCCGCCATAGTCCCGAAAGATTCCCGTGCACTCCAAAACAACATCAACGCCCAGCTTCTTCCACGGAAGCTGCGCGGGATCGGCCTGCGCGAAAACCGCCACGCGGTTTTCGCCTTTTTTGGTTTTTACGATAATTTCCTTTTCCGTTGCCTCAATTTCTTTGCCCCAGCCCCGATAAATTGAATCATAATTCAAAAGGTGCGCGATAGTTTGATTATCGGTCAAATCATTGGCCGCCGCCAATTCCAGTTTGGGATGATTATCAATAATAATTTTAAAAACGTGCCGCCCAATTCTTCCAAGCCCGTTGATCGCAACTTTAATCATAATTTATTAAAATCCAAATTTCTAAATCCTAAATTCTAAATAAATCCAAAAATTAAAAAAAACAAACCTCAAAAAAATAAGAGTAATGTTTTCAATTTTAGATTTTGGTATTTGAATTTGTTTAGAGTTTAGGATTTAGAATTTTTAGATTGTTTAGCAAAACTGGCGCGGACAACCGCGTCAGTTTCAACGAACAAACTTACTTTATATTCAAGGCCTTGTCGATTTCTTCCTTGTCAAAGCCGACAATTATCTTGCCGTCAACATTAACCACCGGCACGCTAACCTGGCCGGAAAGCTTGACCATCTCATCCCGCTCTTTTTCATCTTCGGAAACATCAACCTCGCTGAATTCAATCTTCTTATCTTTTAAATAATCTTTAAGGGTAACACAATACGGGCAAAACGGCGTTGAATAAACTTTTATCATATTTCTATTTTTTTATATACCATTTACTATCACTATCCTCCGCAAGAACCTCCCGCGCTATCGGAAGCCGACACTTCAACGCCAAAACCGGTTGAAGACTGGTCGCCGGATAATTCGGTTTGGCATTCTTCGGGCTGTTCGTTAAATGACATGCAAACCACTTTTTTGAAGGCCTCCGGAGAACGAGAGCTTAACATATCGGAAACATCTTTGCCGTTAATGACAATAGTCGGCGATCCCTGAACTCCATATTCTTCATTTAAATCGGCATTCACATTAAACGTGGGATAAACGCCGCTCAACCAAGTTGACTCGTCGTTGTAATCGGCGGTTATGCCAAACTCCTCATCCGCGGCGGCAACGCAAGCACTAAGTTTTTCTTGATCAACTTCGGCCGATGACAAGCATTTTCCATAATCAGCCACGCAATCGCTATCGGTGCAAGTCGAATATTGGGTATCGGCGGTGAAGCATTTCAAATAGTCGCTCATTTTTTCGCCTTGCTCCTTTTGAATACAGTATTGGCGAAGATTTTCATCAAGCTCAATTTTTCCGTGCATCGCGTAGTTCACAAAATATACCCCCATATCGGCTTTTTCTTTTAACAAGTCATAAACCGGCAAATACATCTTTTGCGCCTGCAACCCATAGGGACAATAACTCATCACAAACATCTTAATGTCGGGACGATCGCTTTTTGCCATCTCGGCCGCGGCCTTTTCCTCTTCAAGATCCTTGTCAAGGATGATCGCTTGCGGAATACCTTCGGCAAAAAACAGCGCGCCGTCTTTGGTAACATAAGCCTCATAGTCCTGCTCCTGCACCGTGAGCTTGAAATTATATAACCCGTTTTCGCTTTTAACATCTTTATAGGATGCGGCAATACCTTCGGAAAGCATATTCTCATTAACATAATCAATCGCCTTTTGCGCCGCCGCTTCGGGGTTCATTGTTTTTGTAAACAAACCTCCCAACTGCGGCTGAAAGTACGCCAGTGCCGCGATAATCACAAACCCCAGCAAAGCCAAGGCCGGAAACAATATTTCTTTTGAAATCTTCATCGTCATATTTTTTCTTTGTTATTCTTACTTATTCTAAATTTAATCGCACAAACCCAATATATCACAAACCAAAAACCTTGCAACATCCCCAAGGATCGGAAATTTGGCAAATGCTCCTCAATCAATGGCATCGCGTGTTGCCAAATTTAGATCGATGAGCAAGTCTTTGAGATTCACCCGATAAGCTTCGCAAATATTTTTTAACGTCAAACTTTCAGCCTCCATTTGCATCATCGGGCACTGCAAGCAGGGCACTTTGTGCTTTGCCAAAACTTCTTTGCCCTTGGAAAATTCCAAAACTTCTTTTAAAGTTGATTCTTCGGTAAAATCCACCATAAAAAATTAAAAATGTAAAAATCAAAAATCAAAATTACAATGTAAAATTACAAAATGTCGGATTGGCAACATTTTTAACTTTGAATTGTCATTTTCCATTTTGATTTTTTAATTTTAAATTTACGCTATAGGCGGCAACACATCCAAGTATTGCGGTGATCAATTGCGGCCAGCCCATCATTGACGCCAGAGCCAAATTTATGTTTCCGTGGGTTATTGCCGCCAAAATCGCAGTCGCGCTCAACACCAGAATACCAAACTTAGCCAAAATGGCAACACTCGCCGCCAGCCAATAATTGACCTTGCGCAAAAGCGCGAAAATTCCCGCCAGCGCGATATTTGACGCCATAATATAGGGCACCATCGCCGCCATTGCCGCCGGCAACGTCCCAACCCCCAGCGCGATCAGACTGGGAATCACCGCCACAACCGCCGCGGCGCGAAACCCCGCCAGCATAACCGCCAAAAACAGCGCAGCATTCACAATCGTCCCCGTCGCCAATTGCTGGCCGAACAGCGGCGCGATCACCGCCGCCCCGGTCAACGCCGCAACTATTGCTAATTGCCTCGGTATTGATATTGCTGATAATTTAACCATAATTTCAGTTTTCAGTTTACATTTTTCAATTTTCAATAAATGATCCAATTCCTCATTTGCTCAAACCTGAATTTTGCATTTGCTTGATAATTGATTCATTGAAAACTCAATGAAAATTGAAAACCAGTAATTGAAAATTATTATTTTTTGATTTCGCTTTTCCCTTTTTTCGCGTATTTCGTGTGTAAAATTTCGTGGATTTTGTGTTCGTCGTTTTGCAGATCGTCATAGACCGCCTTCACCGCCGGGCTTTCGTGAGCGAAGCGGATTTGTTTGGCAATATCATCCGAATATAATCCCGCGGCACGCTTTCGACGAATTTCGTCGTTGACCGGCAAAGGCTGGCCGCCGCCGCCAATGCATCCGCCCGGGCAGGCCATCACTTCAACATAATTATACGCTTTGGGATCGTTTGCCAATTCATCCAAAATAATTTTAGCATTTTCCATGCCATTGGCAATGGCGATTTTTAGTTTGATTCCGCCAATCTCAACTTCCGCTCTCTTCAACCCGACAATGCCGCGCACAATTTCCAAATCAACATTTTCCAGATTTTTACCGGTAATCAGCCAATGCGCGGTGCGCGCCGCCGCTTCGGTCACGCCGCCGGTCGCGCCAAAAATCGTGCCCGCGCCGGTGTAGGCGCCAAACGGATCGTCGGCAGTCTCCTCGGGCACATCCTTTAAGTTTATTCGATTTTTTTGCAATAATCGTCCCAACTCGCGCGTGGTCAAAACAAAATCAACCGGCGGCAAGCCGTTTATTTTTTCCTCGGGCTTGAACGTGTCATATTTTTTGGCTGTGCAAGGCATCACCGAAACCGAAACAATATCTTCGGGATTGATTCTGTTGTTTTCCGCCCAACGAGTCTTAATCAGCGAACCCAGCATATTTTGCGGCGATTTGCACGTGGTAATATGGGGAATTAAGTCCGGACGATAGAACTCAATATAACGAATCCATGCCGGACAGCAGGAAGTAAACATCGGCAGAGGCTTGCTCTCTTTAACTCTCTGCACCAACTCTTTGGCTTCCTCCACCGTGGTCAAGTCCGCGGCCATGTTCGTGTCAAACACCTTGTCAAACCCCAGTTTTTTCAGTGCCGCCGTCAATTGCCCGGTCACCACTTGTCCGTGAGGAATGCCAAACATTTCGCCGATTGACGAGCGAATTGACGGCGCGAATTGCACCACCAAAGTTTTTTCCTTTTTGTCTTTTAACAGCGCGTCAACCGCATCCACCGCGCTTTCCACATCTAACGCCCCCACAGGGCAATGCACGATGCACTGGCCGCAATAGATGCAGTCTTTTTTTCCATCATCTGAGGGCTTAATCGCACTATCCTTGCCATATCCGCCCAACTCCAAAAACCCGTCGGATTTGCACTCGGTTTCATTCCCCCGTTTGGTTCCGGTTTGGCGCGAGCACATATCCACGCAATTGCGGCAATTGATGCATTTTGACTTATCCAAAATAATCGGTCCGAATTTGATAACTTCGGGCTCGGGGTTGCGCAACGGATAGGCATTCAAATCAACTTTTAGTTCCAGCGCGTATTTTAACAGCGCGCATTTGCCTTGCCACACGCATTTGGCGCAATCGCGCCGATGCTGTCCCAGCAATAATTCCAAATTGGTCTTGCGCAATTTTTGCAAATTATCGCTTTGCGTGGCAATTTTCATTCCCTCTTTCACTTTTGTCGCGCACGCAACCTGCGGAGTTGCCACGTCCCCAATCTCCACCAAACACATCCGGCAATTCGCTTTCACGCACAAGTCCGGATGATAGCAAAGCGCCGGAATTTCAATGCCATTTTCCCGCGCCGCCTCCAAAACCGTCTGCCCCTCCCTTGCCTCAATTTCTTTGTTATCAATAATAATTTTCATAGTCCTTTTTTTATTGAAGTTTAACTTCAACAAATTTCTTAATCCATTCATCCATATTACCCTCATTCCCCCAAAAATTGCAAATTTTCCCTTTAAAAACCAAAATCCGCCTCCCGGCGGATTAACTATCAATCTGCAAATTTATTTTTTCCCCCCAATAACACCATAAAGATCCTTATCAGTGGCTGCCTCATCAGCTCGCTTCGTAACCCTGAGTAAAGTCACAACGCCTCCCGCAAAAGCGGAGTCACCAAGTTCTAACGCAATCTGCCGCAAGTTATCAGCCACTCTTGTTATCACATCTTCTCCGTATTTATCCATCAGCAAATAAGCTGCATCTTGTTCATCTGCTCTGTGAGGTGTAAACATTTTTTTAACTAAATCTTTATAATCTTTTTCATTAACCCCACACATGTCAATCTCCGCTTTGTAATCTTTCATAAATTGGTTCGCCTTTCTGAGGGCATCGTAATTCATTATCTTATCCTTTATTTCGCTTAATTTTTCCACATTAGTTTTTTGTCCCTCTCTTATACGAATATCATTAGCTATCGCTTTAATTTCAGGATCTACTTTCCCCTCTGTTTTTCCTTCTACTGCTACATTTTCGCCTTCCACAGCCTCAACAGCTTCCTCCCTTTTATCGTTCGGTTGACGAATTTGTCCTTCAAACATAGTTTTTATTTTTTCCTTATTTTTTCGGAAAAAATCAGTTAATTTAAATTGAACTACGAAATTAGCACTTGTGGAAATTTAATTTTTGGCTTTTGAAAAGTCAATTTTTCAACAAATGCACCCATATAACCTTTAAGATTATTCATCGTTTATCCCATTATACCCCCCCGTTCGCCAATTGCAAATACCTATACCATATTCTTTACCGCGCAACACTCTCAATACTTTGGGCGGTTTTTAAATTATAACAATTTCTCCAACAGACTGCCAAATGCATTGGCGACGCCTCTGCCAAAAGGGCAAAAACTGGCGGCGGCCAGCAAGTCAACAATTTCTTTGGCTTTGGCGGTATCCACCGGCTCTTGGGAAAAAATTTCGCGCAGGCGCAAAACGCCTTCGCGGCAGGGAACGCATTTGCCGCAATTTTCTTTGATGAAAAAGTTTGCCCATTGCAATCCCAATTGGCGCGGATCGGTTTTTTGTTTATTATAAATCACGATTGATCCCGCACCGGTTAATGGGACATCTATTTCGTTTTGCAGTAAAATTGTGCCGCTCGCCCCGCCGCCGGCTTGCGTAAAAAATTCAAAATCGGGCAAATTGCCGGTTTTTTCCAAAATTTCTTTTATCGTCAAATTTTCCCCGCGCTCAAACACGCCCGCGGAGGGGCAATCGCCCGAAATTGTGTAAAAACGAGTATTTTTGTGTTCGTTTTTGGCAATTTTTGCGGCAAAATATAATGTTTCCAAATTGTTAATCAAGGTGGGACATCCAAAAAGTCCGACTTGCGGCGGAAACGGCGGTTTGATGCGCGGCTCACAACGTTTGCCCTCAATTGAATCCAAAAGCGCGGTTTCTTCTCCTCCCAAATATCCGCCCGGCTCGCGGACAATCTCTATTTTTCTATCGCCAATAATTTGCGCGAGCTTATCTTTGTATTTGTCAAAATAATCCTTGCGCAGATATAAATAACCTTTTTGCGCACCCGCGGCGTCCATTGCCAGCGCGATGCCGTCAATTACGATTTCCGGCCATTTTTCCAAAATATAACCATCCTTTGCCACCGCCGGCTCCCCTTCGGACACATTGCAAATTACATATTTCTTCTCGCCGGCCGCGTCTTTTACCATTTGCCACTTTTGCCATGTCGGAAAACCCGCGCCGCCCCGTCCTTTCAAACTCGCCTCTTTTAATTTTTCAATAATTTCCATAGTTTTTTTAAAACGACCCGCTCGTGCTTTTGGGCTTTCCCATACCGCCTCCCGCGCCTTTTATAATTGATATTATAACAATCAAAGAAATTATCGCAAGCGAAACACAAAACACAACTATCACTCCTTTCCAGTTAATAGAAAACTTCCGCTCGGATTCTTGAAGCGCGAGATTGGCGCAATCGCTGTCTTTTGCCGCTTCCTCTTGGCCGCAGTCGGGATCGCAAAGGCAATCCTGAGCGATAACGCAAGAACCATCGGATTCGTCCATAATATATTCCACGCATCTGATTGAACCGTTATTGTTTTTAGCTTCGCCCCCAAAAGCAATTTTTAGCTCCGGATCGGCGTATTCAAAAGATAGCAGTGCCAGCGTGTCCCCGGGTTCACCATTTTTATCTTTGCATCTTACATAGTAAATGTAATTACCAAAACGATTCAAAGAAACCGCGGCTTGATGCACAATTCCGTCGGCGGATTCAAAACCGTCATCCATTTCGGCAAATTCAATATTACTCAAATCATAGCGGCAATCAGCCCCCCTTCCTGTTTTTAAAGTTAAAAGAATTTCCTCTTGGTAAATAACGCCCGACGGCAGAAGATCAAAAATTTCCGGAGTATTTTCAAACTGCGGCACCATATACTCAAAAGCGATTTTTGAAGATTTAAGGTTTTTGTTTTCAAGCTGATCACGGCAACGCACGTAATAATTATAGCCGCCAAAATTATACAGGGTGATTTTTTTGCTATGGCTTGTTTTTTCACCCTCCATAAGATTTTTCATCGAGTCATAATCCGTATCCGCCGCGTCATATTTGCACAAAGCGGGTTCATCGGTGGCGCAAGAAATTGTGATTTCTTTTTGGTTGATTTCTCCCGATGGCAATAACCGGGAAATTACCGGCGGCATAAGATCGGTCAAAGGTAGAATGACATTCGAATCCGCTTTTTTGTCTTCCGTAGACGATAGTTGATTTGGTTTTACCAAATCTGGGGCCGAATTTTGTTCATAGCTGACATAGCTAAATGAAATAATACCAACCGTGGAATTAACCTTGCCCGAATTATCACGGCAACGCACATAATAAACATAAGCGCCCGGTGCCGGAAGCTTTACCGCCGCAGAATGATTGACATAATCTCCGGTAGAAAACGCAAAAATCATGGAATCGAAACTTTTATCCGAATAATCATAGCGGCAATAGGCAAATTTATTCGTATGTGCCGTCAAATTAGTGCTGGCGGCATAAATTGCTCCCAAAGGAGACAATTGGGAAACGATCAATTCTTCGGAATCGTTATCCGTTAAATTGGTCGTATTGGCAACGCATCCGCCCGCCGAACAAATTTGGCCCGAGGCGCACTTTGAACTGTCATCCACCCAAGCAGTGCCGAAAGTGTCGCACACACGGCAACCTGAAACCGAGCCCGGAGAACATATCATCGTCCCAATACAGCTACCCGCCGAACAAATTTGGCCCGAGGAGCAAGAGTTAATCGCCCCCCACTCAAAACAGCCGTTTTGATCATAATCCATGCAAACCTGATAGCCATTGCCAACACATTGGCGCGCGCCAAGCATGGGGCATTCATTGGAGCATTGCGCCAAAATAATTTGCGCGCCAAAAACAAAATGCGCACATCCAAAAACCAAAACAAAGGCTAGATCAATAACAATTCGGACCAAATAATTATTTTTGAAATATTTACACATTTTTTGAATTAGCGGCAGGATTTTTACAGGCAAACACTTCCCACGCCTGGCAATCAATCTCGCAAACATCGCCAGCTTTGATTTTTCCGCTCAAAAGTGCTTTGGCCAGCGGATTTTCAACTTTGTCTTGCACCGCGCGGCGCAGCGCCCGCCCGCCGAATACCGGATCAAAACCGATCTCGCCGATTTTTTGAGCAAGCTCTTCGGTAATTTTAAATTCAATTCTTTTAGCACGTAATCCTTTTTGAATTTCGGAAAGCGTCAGCATAGCCACTTGCTGTATTTCTCCAATATTTAAAGGGCGGTACAAAACTAGCGCGTCAAAGCGATTCAAAAATTCCGGCTTGAAAATGCCTTGATTAAGCAAATTATCAATAAGTGAGTCCTTTAAATCCGCCAGCTCGCCGCCGCGATTCACCGCCTCTCGGATATATTCGGCTCCCGCGTTGGAAGTGGCGATTATAACCGTGTGCCGAAAATCAACCGATCTGCCCGCGGCATCGTTGATTTCTCCCTCGTCAAAAACCGCCAAAAATATATCAAGCAAATTTTTATTCGCTTTTTCGATCTCATCAATCAAAACCAGTGAAAAGGGATTTTCCCGCACCGCGGTAGTCAAAAACCCCGGAGTTTCGGCGGTGCCAATCAATTTTTCCGCCGATTCAACAGTTTGATAATCGGCCATATTTAAGCGAATAATATTCTTTTCCGAACCGAAATATACCCGCGCCAGCTGTTTGGCGGTTTCGGTTTTTCCGCAACCCGTGGGTCCCAAAAACAGGAAGTTGCCGATGGTGCGCTTGCGTTTTTTAATTTCGGCACGGGCGCGGCGCATGGCATTGGCAAGCTCGTTCACGGCTTCTTTTTGGTTAATCAGCCCCTCATGAATGCGATCTTCCAAATTCAGCAAAACGTCTTTTTCCGCGCCGCCGGCCGCACCGGCCGGCACTTGGTATTTGCGGGAAAAATAAGAATCAACATCCGCGGCTGTAATTTTTTTACTTCCCCTGAAATTCAATTTATGAGCCACAAGATCGTCAAGCAAATTCACCGCCTTTTTGGGAAAGGCGGCACTCCCCAAAAAATAGTCGCACAATTTGACAATCTCTTTTAAGGCGGCGTAGGGAATAAACAAATTCGATTCGGCTTCCCGGCGGAGCCCTTCTTCCTTTAAAACTTTTAACGCGTCTTGGGCAAAAACTTTGCCCATCTCAACCTTACTGAATTGGGCGGCAATTTGGCTTTCGGCTTGCTCGATTGAACGATGAAATCCCTCATAGTCGGTAATGCCGATAACGCGAAATCCGGGGCGGTCCAAATAATCGGCGATTACCCCGCCGATATCAACCGCTCCTGCGGTATCGGCATTTTTATGCCGGCCGATATATTGGTGGATTTGCGGAATCACAATCACCACGTTGCGGGCGCGGGCGGCCTGGGCAAAAATTTCGTCAAGAACTCCCGCCAGAACTTCTTTATCGGGATTATTGCCGATAAGCGAAACCATATTCAACTCCATAACGCGCAATTTTTTCAACGCTTTCGGAGATTCTTCGGACGTCACGCGATTGGCAAAATTGTAAACAACGCTTTTGCGGCCGCTTCCCGGCTCGCCCACCAGCAAAATTCCGTTCCCTCGTTTTTTGATGAGCGCCTCTTCAATTTCCTCAATCTGGCGCGAATGCAAAACCACGCCGCCGGGGCGCAGAGGGTTAGCCAGTGAAATATCCCGGGCGTATCGGTCAAGCAAAGCGGTATAACCGCCCGCCGCCATGCCCGCGGGGCTTTGCGCCAAAGACAGGCGCAAATTATCTCTCTCCCAAAAACGGGCGCGGCGAGCGCGATAGTCTTCCATCCTTTTTTGCCATAAAACCACCGAAAATAAGTCTTCTTTCAATATCTGCAGGCCGTCCATCACTTCGGCAAAGCGCTCATCTTCATCGGCCAGCGCCAAGCAAAGAGTGAAAATGGAGATTCTTTTTTGCCCGCCGTCAATTGATAGCCGCGCCGCTTTTTCCAAAACGCGCGCTCTTGCCGTTTCATTGTGCGGCAACGAAGGATCCTTTTTTTCGCAAAACAGCCGCGCGTTTTTTTTCATTTGCGCCAAAAATTCCTTTTCCAATTTTTGATGATCCACCATCAGCCTTTCAAAGGCGAAATTCAGCCGCCGGCTTTTTAAAATTTTATAAAACAAGACTTTGGCAAACGGCAAATGCGAAAGCCGCATCGCTCCCATCACCATTCGCGCGGCTTCAAAATCAAGATATTCAAGCAGATCATCGCCGGTTTTAATTTTGTCTTGGTGCAAATCTTTTCCCGCCCGCATAACTTTTTGCCGCAAAAATCCCGTTATCAAAACGCAAACAAGCCAAAACGAAAAAACCGCCAAAATCAAACCGGTCAAAAAGGCGATCTTGATATTCAAAACCGCCGCAGCAATTTGGGCAAAAACCGGCAAACCGAAATTTTCCGGCAAAAGAACAAACAGTCCGCGGACAATAAAAAACATAAAAAGACAGAGCAAAAAAACTCCGTTCATTTTTTTGGCGGCAAAAAAAACCTCGGGCGCCATCGCGCGAGCGCGCTCAACCGCTAAAAAAGTCGACGGTTTTTTAAATTTATCAGCCATAATGATCAACTTGTTGAAATCAATTTTCAACAAGTGCGTTGAAATTTGTCAAACAGACATCAGCCAAATGCCGAGCAGAAACATTGCCGGAACCAGCAAAAAATATCCGGCCCAAAAAGCATAGGCGGCAATGCCGGCCAAAACCGCGAAAATCTCGCAAAAAATACCCGCAACCAAGAAAAACGACCGCATTATCGCCCCGATTACGCGCGAAATCATATTGCCAAACCAAGTGGAAAAAATATCCCCCAAATCAAACCCCCGTTTCTCGCGCATAAAGGTGAGCTCTTTCCACGGCCAAAAAAATTCCCGCGCCAAATCGGCAATACCGAAGTATTTGCCAAAAAACCACAAATAATTTCCCCAAACTTTTTTAATTTTTCGCGGCACCTCCAAAAAGTACCACTCAAAAAACAAACTGATCATATTCAAAAATTAAAAACAAAATGATAAATGATAAAATCAAATGATAAATTTTAAACAAAATCAAAACCCAAAATCAAATTTTGAAACGGAGTTCGCGTGTTGTTTTGATATTGAAATTAAAATTTTAAATTTGATTTTAATTTTTTAAATTTGATTTTATTTATCATTGGATTTAAAATTTTGATTTGCTCTCGCATATTACTCCATTCTACCAAACATCCCCCCAAAAAACAAAAAACGCGCCCATACCGCATTTGTAAAATAAAAATAAGAGAAAAAAATGAGTGGAAGTTTGACTTCCACTCATTTTTTGATTGATTTTTTTTGCTTTAATTACCGTATAATAATTTGCTCATACGATAACTTTTCTATTTTAGTCAAACTTTAATATAACTTGACTTATATTTTAGTTTGAAATAAATCGTGTTGAAGTCAAACTTCAACAGCTTTATTCTTGTGTTGAAGTTTGACTTCAACACGGGTTGGCTGGATTGGGATTATTTTCCGGCGGGTTTGATGCCGGTGGTTTGGGAGGTTTCAAGGGTTAGGGATCGCAGGTCGTCTTTGTTGAGGGCGTGAATGTCGCTGTGGCCAGCGGCGCCGGCGAGCATTTTCACTTCTTCGGTGCAATGCTTGATATAGTTGGCGACATTGCGCGCCGCGGTGTCAACATCCAGATTTTTGTAAAAATTGGGGTCCTGCGTGGCAATTCCCTTGGGGCACTGCCCGGTATAGCACAAATTGCAACCAACACATCCCAGCGCGGCAAGCATCGCCGACCCCATAAACACGGCGTCCGCGCCCAGCGCCAGCGCTTTGGCCACATCGGCGCCGGTGTAGAATCCGCCGGCAATCCAGAGCTCTTGTTTTGCCTTCGATTTATCCAAAACCTCGCGCGCGGCCGCCAGCGCCGCCATCGCCGGAATGGCCGTTTCGTCCAGCATCACCTCGGGAGCGGCGCCCGTGCCGCCCATATGGCCGTCAATGGCAATGATATCGGGATTTGCCTTGATCGCGAGGGCAACATCTTTTCTCACATCTCCTGCCGCCAATTTGATCACAATGGGGACGCCGCCCGACAATTCGCGCAGCCAATCAACTTTGCTTTTCAAGTCATCGGCATTTTTAATATCGCAATGATAGGCCGGGGAGTGGACATCCATCCCCATTTTCACGCCTCTTGCCGACGCCACTTCACGGGTCAATTTTTCTTTTTGCAATAATCCTCCTTGGCCGCCTTTGGCGCCCTGCCCGATTTTAATTTCAATAATATCGGCTTTTTTTAAAACTTCATCGCTAATGCCAAACCGGCCGGTGCTGTATTGAATCACCAGCTTTTCGGCAAATTCGCGCTCTTCGTCCAACATTCCACCCTCGCCGGTGTTGGCCGCCGTGCCGGCCCGCGCCGAACCCTTTGCCAGCGCGATTTTGGCCGGCTTTGAAAGCGCGCCAAACGACATCGCCGCGATCAATATCGGGCCGGCAATTTCCACGGGCTTTTTGCTGTTTTTGCCCAAAACCGTTTTTGAAGAAATTTCTTCTTTGAAATAATCCACCGGGCATTTTGCCAATTGCGCCGGCAAAAACACCAGATCGTCAAATCCGTTTTTAATCTCCTTTTGCGACCGCCCGCCGCGCACCGGCACTTTGGCAATCCTATCCTGCACTTTCTTTGTCCAATTCATCATAATTTTGTTTTAAATTGCGTATTGCTTCGCATTTTGGGGTCTAATCCCTGTGTAATCGCAGGGGTTAGACCCCTTCAATAACATTTTAATTTAACTATCATAATGACTATATATTCATAATTTACGCTCAAAACAATAGAATTATAGCCAGCCCGCAACCATTGTCAAATCCAAACAAAAAACCCGCTAACGGGTAACAACGCTGTTGAGGCATATCATGGCACGCCTTCGTGCTTCCGATATCGCAATCATATCCGAAACTCCGCCCAAAGTCAAAAACAAACACAAAAGCGCTCGTTTAAAATAAGCGCCTTTGTTTTTTTTAAAAACTATTATTCCTCGGTTTTTTCGATCACGCCGTGAGGGCAAACACTTTCGCCGCCGCAAGATTCCACCGCGTCGGAATCCACCACCTTGGCCTTGCCGTCATCGTCCTGCGCCATTCCCGCCGGACAGTTAACGGTGCAAATAAAACATCCCAAACACTTGTCTTTGTTAACTTGATATTTCGCCATATTTTTTTTGGTTTTATATGTTTTCAGTATAAAAAATTCTCACTGTTTGTCAAATCAAAATGGGCAAGGTTTCACCTTGCAAGCTTGCAAGGTGAAACCTTGCCCATTTTTCAAATTTTATATTGGGTTTTGACGGCTTCAATTTTTTTGGCAATTTCGGCTTGGTCGCCCAAATAGTAATGTTTTATCGGTTTCAAATCATCGTCCAGCTCATACACCAGGGGAACACCTGTGGGAATGTTCAATTCTGATATTTTGTCATCACCGATATTATCCAAAAATTTAATAATCGCGCGCAAGCTGTTGCCGTGGGCGGAAACCAAAATTTTTCTACCCGCCTTGATTTGCGGCTCAATTTCATTTTGCCAATAGCCAACCGCGCGAACACAAGTGTCTTTAAGCGATTCGGCTTTGGGTATTTTATCTTTTAAAACATTGGCAAAAATTTCCAATTCCAATTGTTTTTGATAATCAACCTCGCTCATCTCCGGTGGCCGAACATCAAAACTCCGCCGCCAAATTCTTACCTGTTCTTCGCCGTGAATCCGCGCCATTTCAACCTTATTCAATCCCTGCAAACCGCCATAGTGCCGCTCGTTTAACTCCCACGCGTATTTTATTTTGATATTTTCCAGCCCCATCCGGCGCAAAACAATTTTGGTGGTATCAACCGCGCGCTTTAAAATCGAAGTAAAGGCCAAATCAAAAACATATTTCTCATTTTTGAGAACTTCCCCCGCTTCCTTGGCTTCTTTGCCCCCCTTTTCGGACAATTCCACGTCGGTCCATCCGGTAAATATATTTTTGGCGTTCCACACGCTCTCCCCATGTCGCAATAAAACGATTTTATAGTCCATTTTATCGTTTATCTGTTTATTCCGATAAACGGGCTGGCTTGTCCCCCATATTTGGGCCCTTGGCCGTCCCATTTTTCTATCCAGCGCAATTCCACCACTTGAGCATTCTGCTTTAACGCTTCGGCTTCAATTCGTATGGCTTCGGCCTTGCCTTGCGCCTCGGCAACTTTTTGATCGGCTTCTATTTTTATTCTCTCCAAATCACGATCAGCTTTCAACTTTAACTGTTCGGCGGTAACCTTGGCTTCAATCGCTTCGTTAAAAGCTTTGGAAAATTCAAAATCAATAATGTTAAATTCATCCACAACAATAAACCTCTGCAACAATCTCTCGGCAAGATTGCCCTTGATTTGATCTTTGACTTCTTCTCTTTTGGTGACCAATTCTTCGGCGGTAAATCTGGCGGTTACCGCTTTTACCGCCTCTTGAATTGACGGCGCGATAACCCGCACATTATAATTCTTGCCCACCTCCTGCCAAATCTTATTCGCCGAATCGGGAGCGATATGATAATTGAGCGCGATTCTTGAAGTAACAATCTGCAAATCTTTGGAAGCCGCGCTTGACGGCACTTCATCCTTTTGAATTTTCACATCCATTTTAACCACTTCCTGGACAAAAGGAATCTTAAAATAAAGCCCCTCTTTAAAAATCTTGTCTTGCACCGCGCCAAACTGCAGCAAAACGCCCCGCTCGCCGGCGCCAACGGTGCCCAAAGAATTCATAAGCAATATCACGGCAATAATTGCCGCGGCGGCCGGTTTGACATACTTGGCAAGATTAAAATCGCTCATAGTGCGATAAACTCGCGGCCGGCTTTTTTCATAATTATTCTCCATGTTTTTTATTGATTATTTTTTTAAAACTGGACTTTTAAGTATTGAATATCGTTTAGCTCTTCTTCAATTTAGCATTATTTGAGCAGTTGAGTAACCAGCGCGATCATTTGGTCTTTTTCCTTGGTTTGACTTTCGGCAATTAACAGCGCTAAGGCCGCCAGCGCGTTATCGTTGATTTTTTTCTCGGCGGTATCGCGGTAGAGCGCGTTGTTCTTGTCCAAGAAATACACAAACAAAAACGAAGCGATCCGTTTGTTGCCGTCGGAAAACGGATGATCTTTGATGATAAGATATAGCAAATTCGCGGCTTTGATTTCCAGCTCCGGATATAATTCTTTGCCGCCAAAGCTTTGATAAAGACCCTTTATGATTCCTTCAAAATAATGCTCTCTTTGAGCGCCGAACAAACCACCGGCTTCGTTTTTCGCAGCTAATTCTTTTTGAATTTGCGCGATAATCTCCAAGCTCAACTCATAGGTTATCCTGAATTTGCCCTTGCTTCCTTTCACTTTTTGAATTTTGCCGCGATCATACTCGTCAAGCACCGTTAAAGTTTTGGCATAATCGGCCAATAAGCTCAATATTTTTTCCGCTTCACCCGACAATAATTCTTTTTTGGATTTTTCTTTCAAAAATAAAATCACCTCGGCCAATTGGTTAATTTTATTATCCGCCTCAAGTAATCGTTTTTTATTAATCGCATACCCTTTGATTAAATATTCTTTTAGTATTTTATTCGCCCAAATACGAAATTGAGTCGCCCGTCTTGAATTTACGCGATACCCAACTGAAATTACCGTATCTAGACCATAAAATTTAACCGGTTTATCCGAATTTGCAATGTGCAAAATTTGCACATTGCTTTTTTCGTTTAACTCGCCAGTCGTAAAAATATTTTTTAGATGCTTGGTTATCACGCTCCTATCGGAACCAAAAAGCGTCGCGATTTGCGCCTGCGTAAGCCAAACGGTTTCCTTTTGCAGTTTGACTTTCAAATCTATTTGATTGTCCGGCGATTTATAAATAATAATCTCGCCTCTTTGAAAATCATTTTTCATTTATCTCTTCTTCGATTTTTGCCAGCCGGTTGTATTTTGCCAAGCGCTCGCCGCGCGCCGGCGCGCCGGTTTTGATGAAATCCGCGCCAATACCAACAGCAAAATCGGCGATAAAATCATCGTTGGTTTCTCCGGATCGGTGCGACACGATAATTTTCCAGCCGAATTCTTTGGCTAGTTTAGCGGCTTCAAGCGCTTCGGAAACTGTGCCGATTTGATTGATTTTTAAAATCATCGCACTGCACGCCTTTTTCTTTTTCGCCTCTTTAATGCGTTCGGGATTGGTCACCAGCAGATCGTCGCCAATGGTCATTCCAGTAAACGAAAATCCTTGCCAACCGCTCCAATCGTTTTCCGCGAATGGATCTTCCAGCCCGACAATCTGAGGATATTTTGAAATCAATTCGCTGTAAAATTGCGCCAACCCGTTGGCGTCAAAACCGCCAAAATTCGTGTTGTACCGGCCATTGGCGAAAAATTGGCTTGAAGCGACATCAATGACAAACTTCACCGGCGTTTTGGGCGACACAATCGCGATCGCGCCGCACAGGCAATCCAGCGCCTCTTTGGGGTTTTTTATCGGTGGCGCGAAGCCTCCTTCATCGCCCAAATTCGCGCTTGATTTGCCGAATTTGGCAATTAAATCTTTCTTTAATTGATGATAAATTTCGGCGCCGATTCGCAGATTATCGCCAAATTTTTGCGCTTGCGGACAAATCATAAACTCCTGAAAATCCAAATCGTTCCCCGCGTGCGCGCCGCCATTGATAATGTTAAAACAAGGCCTGGGCAAAGCAATACTTTTATTTCTTGCCAGCTTGGCAATATATTCATAAAGCGGTTTTTTCCGTGCGCCCGCCGCGGCGCGCGCGCACGCCAGCGACACCCCGCAAGTCGCGTTGGCGCCCAAACGGCTTTTATTGAGCGTGCCGTCAATCTCGCGCATTTTTTTGTCAATCTCTTCCTGATCGCGGCAGTCCATTCCAACCAACTCCGGATTGATCACCGAATTCACATTACCAACGGCTTTCAAAACCCCCTTTCCTCCATATCGATTTTGATCGCCGTCGCGCAATTCCGCCGCTTCATACTCTCCGGTGGACGCGCCCGAAGGCACGCCGGCGAAAAACTCGCCCGCGCCAATCCGCGCGCCAACTTCCACCGCGGGATTCCCCCGCGAATCCAAAATCTCCCTTGCCCTTATTTTTTGTATTTCATATTTGCCCCCGAATATCGCCATATATTTTTGTTATTCGATTTCTTCTATATGAACGCCGTTACTATTGGCGCTGATTTGGCCGTTTTTATCACCATCGAGATCCAATTCCGAATTCGCCCAATCCAGCTCAGTAATATTGCTTTGGTCATAATCACCGCTTCCGTATTTTTCCAACGCCAAACCTAATGCCTCATTCTCGGAATTCGCTTCAATTTCAACTTCAAAATTACTATAAACTTTTAACGCCAAACTCGCAGAATATTTTTTCATTGATTTTATTTTTATTAAAAATAATTACCAGCGACCAAATTTTTTGGCCGCATTGCCGTAGACCAAAACTCTTTTGTTTAATTTTTTAACAAATGGAATTTTGCTATACAGTAATTTCATAATTTTGGGTTTTGAGACGCTAAATTTAATTTCCCGATAATGAACCGCGCTATCGGTGCGAACTTCAATCTCTCCCAAATTAATGCCCTCATAGCGAAATAAAACCTTTAATTCGGGAGTTTGCCCCGCCAAAATTGCCCGCGAATTGCAAATCTCTAAATTTTCAACCAATACCTTGCTAACATCAACATTTAGAAAAACATGGAATAAATCATCATCTTTTACAGTCAAATAATCCACCTCGCCGCCGTTAAACATTGATTTATTCAAAAACGCCTTTAACCTCAAAGGATCTTTCAATTTTTCGGCAAGTTTAACCATTGGCGATCTTAATTTTTCTTTGATAAATAATTTATTTAATTGATATTCCGCAAAATCTTGAGGGAAGACGTTCAGACACTCCTTAAATAAATCACCAATTCCATTCATCAGTTTAAAGAACTCATCGGTTTCAAAACGATTATGACTATATAAAAATATCTGCCATTTTTTATTGCCGCTTTTAACCGAATGAGTATCGCCAGCCAAATCAACAACATCTTTTTTGGCCTGAGAATTGTTTTTGTAATCGCTGGTCAAGCCAATCTCCAACGCAAATTCCAACGCATCATCATGTCCGCGCCGGCGCACATCTCTGGCGGCAGAACTTGTCATCGCCCGCCGCTTTTTTCGCTTAATTTCATTTAAGTTTTCCATATCAATATCTCGTGGGATTCTTTAATATAGCCGCCGTTTTTATCTTTGCGATTTTTACCAATTCGGGTTTCTCCCTGCCCCATAGTGTATTGCCACTCCGGAAATGATTGATTGAAATCTCTATACCAATTCCTAATTCGGGCACAGTTATTATATGAAAGTATGAAGCCGCCTTCATGACTCTTTAATAAATCCCTCAATTTTTCATGATTAAACCCATTATGGTGAATCGGGATATTACGCATGGGATAAATCCCGCGGAACATTTTTGTATCTTCGCCCAGCAAATAGGGCGGATCGCAATAAAAAAAATCGTTGGGATGCTTTTCAAAAGCCTCTTCGAAACTGGCACATTCAACATTCAAGTTAATTTTAGGGAAATTTTTCACCTTTTCAATCATCGATCGATATTTTGATCGATCAAGATAGATTTTTGACGGCCAACCCAAAAACCCCGGACCATAGGAAAGATTGTGGTTAAAATAATAATGCGCCGCCAAATCAAGACTACCCATTAATTCTTGATTTTTCCAGTGGCCTTTCAACCGTTCCTTGATTTTTTTATAAGTTTCTTGGTCGGGGCTAATCTCTGACAATTTTTCATAAAGCGCCGCCGGATTTTTGATTTGCTCATTCCAGTAATTGACAAGAATATCAAATATATCATAACCAACCACCGGCAAATCCAACTCAACTGCGCAAGCAACCTCAACCGACCCGCCGCCGATAAACGGAGAAATTAATTTGGTTATATCATCCGGCATTAATTCAATAATCAACCCCACCGCCAAACTTTTCCCGCCGGCATATCTTATTGGCGATCTCGTATATCGTTTGTATTTGGTCTTACCGCTCGGGCTTTTCAATCCCGCCAAAAAAGCTCTTTTGCGTTCGGCAAAAGTTTTGGGAATTAACCCATTAATATTCAATTGTGCGGTTAATTCTTGAGCCAATTTCATAATCCGATTATACCGTAACTAAAAATAAATAAAAACCACATACCTGTTGGTCTAAGAATTTAGACCGCGCAGATAATCGCCGGCGGCCATTGCCGCTTTGGCGCCTTCGCCGGCGGCGACGACAATTTGCTTGAATTTGATCGCGCTCACGTCGCCGGCGGCAAACAGTCCGGGAATTTTGGTTTGGTGGGTGGCGCAATCAAACTCTATTTCGCCGCGATCGTTTAATTCGGCCGCGCCGGCGGCAAATTTCGACGCGGGAAGATATCCGGCCTTGATAAAAACGCCCTCCACCGGCAAGGCGATCTCTTCTCCGCCGCCATTTTGATAAACTATGGCTTTCACAAAATTCTCGCCCTCAATGCGCAGAATTTCGGCATTGGTAATCACCTCTATTTTACCCGTATTTTTTGCCAAATCCTGATTTGCCGCGTCGGCGATTATTTTTCCGCTCCGCTCCAAAATGTATATCTTTTTGGCAAACTTGGCCAAAAAAATCGCCGCTTCAAACGCCGTGTTGCCGCCGCCGGCGACCGCGACGTTTCTTCGAGCGAATAACGGGCCGTCGCAGACGGCGCAATAGCCCACGCCCCTGCCGATAAACTCTTTCTCTCCTTCAACATTCAATTGCCGGGGCTCCGAGCCCGTGGCGACGATTATCGCCCGCGCGGCAATTTTTTCTTTCCCCAAATCAATTTCAAAACCGCCTTCTGTTTTTTTGACGCCCAAGGCTTCGCCGATTTTTATCGCCACATCCAATTTTTTTAGATGATCGCGAAACTTGGCAATTAAATCCGGCGCCGAAATTTCTCCCATGCCCGGATAATTTTCAATCGCCACTTCCTTTTTGGCCATCTGGCCGCCAAATTCTTTGGTGAGCAATAAAAAATCCGTTTTTTGGCGCGCCGCGTAAATTGCCGCGGCCATTCCCGCCGGACCCCCTCCGATAATAATTAAATCCAACATAGAACAAAAATGGCCAATTCCTAATTACCAATGACCAATAAATTTTCAAATGTCAAAACATTAAAACTTATTAATGAAATTTTTTGACATTTTTTAATTTTAAAATTTATTGGAAATTGGGAATTGGAAATTTAGAAATTTATTTCTTTTGTTTTCTCAAGAATGTGGGCACTTCCCAATTTTTTTCTTCTTCAAGAATTTGCCGCTCCTCCAATTCAATTTCCTTTTTCACTTGAAGCGCATTTTTGCGCACCGGCGCTTCAAATTGCGCGGCAATACCCTGTTGACTCTGATAATTATCGGCCGGCGCGCTTTCTTTGATATCCAAATCTTCCTGTTTGCTTGATTTGTTAACATCCGAAATCACGGTTTTTACTTTCACCGCTCCGACATCCTTTGCTTCATGTTTGGCTTGTTTTTGTTTGCTTATCTTCAAAGTTTTCGGCGCGGTGTCATGTTTCGCGGCTTTCTTTTTCGGCGGCGCAGGTTTTTTTGCCGCAAAACGCGGTCTTTTGGGCTTTGGCGGCGCGGCGGCGCGGACTTTTTCGGCGGCAAATTCGCCTTTGCCGTTCTTTTGACCGCCGCCAATGCCGTCATACAAGCATCCCGTCGCCAAAACCGTCACTTTCACCGCTCCGGCCAAGGCTCCTTCATGGCTCACGCCGAAAATAATTTTGGCGTCCTTGTGTATCCGTCCGGCCGCGCGAGTCAAAATTTTGTTGACTTCGATCAACTTCAAATCATTTTTCGCCACCACATTCAAAAGCAAACCGCGCGTTTTATCAATTGAATATGGATAAAGGGGAGAGGAAAACGCTTTTTCAAACGAATCAAGATCCGTTTCCTGTCCCTTTTTAAATGTCGCCGAATTCAAAAACGCCATTTTCCCGTTGCCGGCCAAAATCGCGCATAAATCCGCGAAATCGATATTGATCACACCAATGTCGTATATCGTTTCAATCAGCCCTTGCAAGCTATCGGAAAGCGCGGTGTTGATATAGGAAAGCGTTTTGGCAAAAGGCGTCGCCTTGGGCACCACTTCAAAAACGCGCTCATTGGGCAAAATCGTGAGCGCGCTCAAATGAGGCTTGACCTTTTCCAAAGCATTTTTGGCAATTTCGCTTTTTTTATCGCCTTCAAACTCAAAGGGCAAGGTAAAAATTCCATATGTCAAGCTTCCGGACGCCTTGGCGATTTGGGCAAACACCGGCACCGCGCCCGACCCCGTTCCGCCGCCCAAAGAAGCCACCAAAATCACCAAATCTTGGCCTTCGGTGATTTTTTTTATTTTTTCTTTCGCCTCGGCGGCAGCTTCTTCTCCGACCCGCGGATCCATCCCCGTGCCCAGTCCCTGCGTGAACGATTCTCCAAATTGGAAAACCGACACCGACTTGGGCGGGCGGCGCAAAGCGGCAGCATCGGTATTGGCAATATAAAAAGAAGATTTTTTAACCTTTTGCGCGATTTCGGAAACTATGTTGCTCCCGCCGCCGCCAATGCCAATAATCCGGATTTTGGTTTTTTTCACCTCAAATTCCGGCTCTTTTGAATCCTGTTTTTGTCTGGGCGGCACCGGAGGCGCAACCGCTGCCTGTTCCACATTCTTGGCATTTAAAACTTTTGGCCGGATTTTTGCCGCGATTTTTTTTGTTTTATTTGTTTTCTTGGTCGCGATTTTTGTTTTTTTACTCCTGCCCGAAACACCAGCCGGCTTCGCGGCAGATTTCTTTGCCGCCGATTTTGCGACAGAATTCTTTGCCGTGAGTTTCGCGACAATCATTTTCTTTTTTTCAACTTTCTTTTTTTTAGCCGCTTTCATAATAAGTGTTTTTTTTGATTTTTATGCGTCTGTCTATTCCTCCACAATACCACAAAACCCGCCCCAAAAGCAAAAACCGGCGTACATATCAATTTGACGAGGTTTCACCTTGCAAGCTTGCAAGGTGAAACCTCGTCAAATTTCACTTCACACCTCACGCTTCACGCTTTTCACTTTACGCTTTGCGCTTTACGCTTTTATAATCCCGCCGCCCAACAATTCTCTTTTTTGATAGAATACCGCGCTTTGCCCCGGAGTGGCCGCAAATTGCGGTTTGGCAAATTGCAAACTATAATTTTTGCCCGATTTATCCAAAATTGCCGGCGCGTCTTTGCTCCGATATCTGATTTTCGCTTTTACCTTGATCGGTAAATTTGGCACGCCGCCGGCAATCCAATTGACGCTTCGCAATTTAACAATTTTTGCCGCAGGCATTTTTTTTGAAACCGCCAATTCATTTTTGGCAAAATTTTTGCCCGCAACATAGAACGGCCCGCCCGCAAGCCCGATGCCTTTTCGCTGGCCGATGGTATAAAACCACAAGCCGTCGTGCCGGCCGATAATTTTTTGAGTTTCGGTGTCAACAATATCGCCCAAATTTTTACCCAAATGTCTTTGCAAAAACTCCGCCGCGGGGCCCGAAATAAAGCAAACATCCTGCGATTCGGAATTGTCTTTTATGGCTAACCCCCAAGCTTTTGCCAAATCGCGCGTTTCGCTTTTTTCAAAAACACCCAGCGGGAAAATTATTTTTTTAAATTGTTTTTGCTTTAACCGCCACAAAAAATATGATTGGTCTTTTTCTTTGTCTTTGCCTTTGAGCAAATGATAAATCCCATTTTTGTCAATTTTGGTTTGGCAATAATGCCCCGTGGCAAAAAAATCCGCGCCGGATTTCAAAGCCGCGTCCATTAATAGCCCAAACTTTATTTCCTCATTGCAAAGAACGCAAGGATTGGGCGTCAATCCTTTTTTGGTATCCGCAATAAATCCATCAACAATTCTTTTTTTAAACTCCGCGCGCAAATCAACCGCGAGAAAAGGAATCCCCAATTTCTCACAAACCGCTTTCGCCCGCTTTTCATCCTCTTTTTTTGCGTTGAAGTTTGTGTTGAAGTTTGACTTCAACACGCATTTATCATCAAGAAACCGCCCAAAAATCCCCGCAACCTCAAAACCGCCGTTTTCCAACAGCCCCGCGGCAACCGCCGAATCCACCCCTCCCGACACCGCCACCGCCACCTTGACTTTATTATTCATCTCATTCATCTTCTTAAATCTACCGCTTTTAAACCCAAAAATCCATAGCAACGCTATGGATTCCTTTTTTGATTTACGCGGATTTGCATAGGTGGCACCTATGTAAATTTGCATTACTTAATAAGCCGTTAAAATTTTTAAGATAGAATTTGACAATGCGGCAAATTCCTCTTTGGATTTTTCAATGTTTTCTTTTGTCCCTTGATGAATTTCATTGATTAAATTCGGATCAAGGTCAAATATCGGCACTCCCAGCTCTTGGCATTTTGCCGGAATGCGGCCGTAATCTTGGATGATCTGCAGGGGATTTTTCCAGCTCTCTTCCACTAATCCGTTTCGGCAATGTTTTTCCGAAAGATATTGTTTGACTTTTTGGGGAATTTTTTCCATCCATATCCGATGATCCGCGATCGGCTGTTTGCCATAAACATTATAGGAATTGACGATATAGCCAATAAACAGCGGATCGCCGGCAAGCACAAATTTGGTTTCGGTGTCGCCGGCAAGCGCCCTGGCCGTAACTTTCCATGAATTTTTCCATTTTTCAAACACCGCGCCCAAATTTTCAATTCCCTGCACGCTAAACGCGTCAGGCATCACCGGCACCGAAAAATAATCGCCTCCAAGCAAAATAATTTGGTTCAAAAGCCCCAAACTTGGCGATGTGTCAATCACAAAAATATCAAATTCTTCTTTTAGCCCCTTTTCGCGCAAAAATCGATCAATGGCGCTGGTTTGAAAATACCCTATTTTTTGTCCGGCTGCGGCTTGTCCATAGGCATTAATCAACAGCGCCTCATAAGCCGAAAGGTTGATATCTCCTTTTAATAAAAATAGGTTTTTATCGGCTTTTACCGGTAAAAATTTAACCGACAAATCAATATCCGCGCCGCCCTCAACCACGCCGCGCAAAACATCATAGATGGTTTTTTCCGCGGGAGAAAAAAGATTTTTCAAATAATATTCGTCGCCCAGCGCCAAACGGCTCAAATTGCACTGCGGGTCAAGATCAATCAGCGCGGTTTTATAACCGGCTCGGGCGAACATCGCCGCGCAATTAAAAACCAGAGTGGTCTTGCCCACCCCGCCTTTATTGTTGGCAAAAATCATTTTTTTCGTCCGCGCAAATTTCATAATTCTTATTCGTATACCAATTATATATCATTTTCGGCAAACAACCGCAAAGGGCGGCCATAAAGGCCGCCCCTACAAATTCGCATTTTGTTAACCATTAACGATTATGTTTTCAATCACCGGCGGGTCAAGCGGGCAGTCGCGAGAGTCGGTTTCAAGCGCGGCGATCGCGTCCACCGCTTCCATTCCTTCCAATACTTTGCCGAAAATCACATATGACGGCGGCAAGGGATAATCCTGATGCATAATGAAAAATTGGCTGCCGTTGGTATTCGCGCCGGAGTTGGCCATGGCAATCGTGCCGCGCGTGTATTGCCCTTCAAATGCTTCGTCGTTAAACTTGTATCCGGGACCGCCGGTACCCCACAACTGTTTTTGCGCGTCATCCTTGGTGAGCGGATCGCCGCCTTGAATCATAAATCCCGAAATCACGCGGTGAAATTTCACGCCGTCATAAAAGCCGTTTTCGGCCAGCTTGGCGAAATTGCCCGCGGTAATCGGCGTTTTGTCGCCGTTCAATTCAATTTTGATCTCTCCCAACGAAGTTTTAATTGTCGCGTTCATAATTTTTTGATAATTAGGATCAAGCTTAGGCGCCGCCGAACTTTTTAAATCGGCATTTGAATAATTATTTTTGACTTCCGTTTTTTCTTCTTGCGCGCCGGTTTGTTTTTTAATATCATTCCCGGCCGATTCATCCGCATTATTATTGCCAAAAATTAAAAACCAAATCCCGCCGGCAAGCACGGCGATCGCCGCAAAAATCACCAAACTGTTTTTGTTCATATTTTGATATTGTTAATAATCCTGCACAAAGCCAATTTAACATTTTTTCGCGTAAAAACAAAACAATCCCCTTGGGGATTGTTTTGAAAATCATCGTGGCAAACTAATTGTCGCCATAACCGCCGTCGCCGCCAAAATCTTGGCGAGGAGCGCGGGGCTCCATGGGACGGGCTTCGTTAACGGTGATGCGGCGGCCTTCAAAATCTTGGCCGTTGAACATTTCCACAGCCTTTTGAGCCTCTTCTTCGGTGGAAAATTCCACGAAGCCAAAACCCTTTGATCGGCCGGACATCTTGTCGGTAATCACGATCGCCGACTCAACATTGCCGGCGGCCGCAAAACCTTCCCGCAAACTTTCCTGGGTGGTGCTGTAAGGCAAGCCACCGATATACAACTTCTTATTCATCGTAAAGCTTATTTTTTAATTTTTGGTAGGGCGACCCGCTCGCCGGCTGAACCCGAAACTCGAAAAATTCTTATTGAAAATTCTCATTTGAGGAAACCTTAGAGAACACCTACTTTATACGTCTATGATTATAACACCATTTCCCGTCAAAAGCAAACATCGGCGGGCAATCAGTCAAAGCAAAACCCGGGAATTTGAAAATCCCGCCGAAAAGCGGCAACATCTTTGGCAGTTTCTTCGGGCGAAGCTTTATCCAAAACCACCCGCTTTATGAATTCGGCAATTTGCTTCATTTCGCTTTCTTTCATTCCAAATCTGGTCATCTCCTGCACTCCGATGCGGATTCCTCGCGGATTTTTGGGGCACACCCCGTCTCCGGGGATAATGTTTTTGTTCAAAATAATGTTGGCGCGTTCCAAGAGCTGCGCGAATTCGCCACCGGCGCCGGGGCGGCCGCAATTAACCAAAACTTGGTGGGATTGGGTAAAACCTCGATCCTTTGCCAAAACATCAAAGCCGAGTTCGCAAAGCGCCGCGGCCAGCGCGCGCGCGTTTTTGACGATCTGCCCGGCATAATCCTTGCCAAATTCCCGCATTTCACGCAACGCCGCGTACAGTGCCGGCATGCGGTGCAAATGGTGGTTTGAAGAAAATTGAGGAAACACCGCCGACTGTATTTTTTTGGCGTCCCCCTCATCCACATTTCCCAAAATCATACCGCCTTGAGGGCCGGGAAAAGTTTTGTGGGTTGAAGTGGTGATCAAATCCGCGCCCTCGGCAAGCGGATCCTGAAAAACGCCGGCGCAAATCAGCCCCAAAACGTGCGCCGCGTCATAAATGATTTTGGCGCCAACTTTATCGCACGCCTCGCGCAATTCTTTGATCGGCTGGGGAAAAAGAATCACCGAACCGCCAATCACGATAAATTTCGGCTTATATTCAAGAATTTTGGCGCATGATTTTTCGGCGTTCATGGTGCAGTCGCCATTGTAAACCAGCGTGTCCACTTCCAATCCCAAAGTGCCGGCCGCGCCCGCTTTTTCGTGCGACACATGCGAGCCGTGCTCAATACCCAATGATAGAATCCTGTCGCCGCGCTCCGAAATCGCCGCGAACGCCGCGTAATTGGCGATCGTGCCCGAAATCGGCCGCACATCGCAAAAATTGGCGTTAAAATGTTTTTTAAATTCTTCTTGCGCCAATTCTTCAATTTCATCGATATATTTCAAGCCTTGATAATACCGCTTGCGCGGCACGCCCTCGGCATAGCGATGCATCAAATCCGAACAATATAATTTTTCGCAAGCCGGCGACATCGCGTTTTCCGACGCAATCAAATTAACGCAATTTTTTCGCCATTCGTTGTGTTTTTTAACCAATTCGGTTATTTTTTCCATATTTTTTGGTTGTAAATTTTAAAAAAAATGGCGTATTGTGCCATAAAAAACAAAAATCAAAAGCGTTGGCACCAACAAAATGCCGATAATTTGATCTTTTTCAAAAAAAGAGAGAAATTTTTGCGGCCGCGCGGCCATTTAGCATGGAGAACCTCGCAAAAATCGGGCGCAGAACCTGACTTAACGGTTTTAAAAAATTAAAACCATTATTCCACCTTACCCCTAATTAAAAAAAATTCAAGTGCCCAAAAACCGGCCGGCTGTGGATAAATCACAAAATTTCGCGCGGCAGGCGCCAAATATAAACACCCAGCGCGACGGATGCGGCCGACATTAAGCAAAACAGCCAAAAATAGCCCATATACTCAATGAAAAATCCGCTCAACAAGGCCGCCAATCCGGTGGAAATATAGGCCATTCCCTCCCATTGCCCCCATTCGCCGATTGAGCCTTCTTTGCTTGTGTGCGAGGCATATGTGGCGTCAAACGCGGGCACGCTCAAAGCCGAGCCGACTCCCCACAGAATCTGCGTGAAAATCAATTGAGCGAGGCTTCCCATAAACGCGTAGCTCAAAAATACCGCGCCGCGAATGAAATAGCCCACAGCCAGCAAAAGCTCTTGCTCCTTAACTCTCATTTCCCAACGGCTGAAAAGAAATATTAAAATTCCGGCCACAATCGGATAAACCGCCCAGGAAAATCCGGCAATCGCCAAGTTGCCGCTGATTTTCCGGATAAACACCGCGTAAAAAGGCGAAAACATCGCCACGATAAAAACCATGGCGGTATTCACGCCCACCAGCACGCGCAAGCTCTTGTTTAGTTTTCGGGGAGGAAACATCCCCGCGATTACTCTTACAAAACTCATATTGCCAAATTTAAAAGTTGTTATAGTGTGAGAGTGTTGAATAATTATTCAACGCTCTCAAATGTATAATAACGCCAATATGAAGTTAATCCAAGCCGCGATAGCAAAAAAATCCGATATGATAAAAAAATTTGCTCAAAAATTCGTCTATGCGGCAAAAAAGGCGCGCGAACGATTTGCCGATAAAACAAGCGGCGGCGGCAAAATCAAGAAGGCCGCGAAGAAAACAGAGCGCGCGGTTAAAAAAGCGGCGCGCGTCTTAAAAAATAATACATTACGAATCATCGGCAGCATCTCAAAAAAGATTAAAGCCGGCGCGGATAAGGCCAAAAAATTTTGGCGCGAATATCAAAAAAAAATCGCCAAGAAAGATTTGATAAAATTTGCCGCGGTTTTGGTTTTTTGCACTTTTATCGCCGCCGAATATTCTCACCAAAAAAACACGCAAAAATATGAAGAACAAATCCGGCCGTTAAAAGAAAAAATCGGCCAAATGATAATGACCGGATTTCGCGGCACCGAAATTGCCGACGATTCATACATTGCCAAGGCAATACAAGATTTGAATTTGGGCGGCGTGATTTTGTTTGATTATGACGCGCCATCAAAATCAAGACCGAGAAATATCACCGGCTTTGAACAAACAAAAAAATTGATCGCCGATTTGAAATCACGCGCCGGCGATGAGCCGCTGTTGGTGGCGGTGGACGCCGAGGGCGGCTTGATCAACCGCCTTAAACCCTCAATGGGATTTGCCCAAATTGATTCCGCGCAAGATTTGGGAGAAAAAGACGGGCTGATTGCCGCAAACGAATACTGGACGCTGGCACAAGAATTGTCCGAATTGGGATTTAACATCAATTTCGGACCGGTGGTGGATTTGAACGTCAACCCCAAAAATCCGGTAATCGGCGGACTGGAACGTTCTTATTCGGATGATCCCGAGACAGTCGCCGGCTATGCCAAAACATTTGTCGCCGCGCATCGCGCTTTTGGCATTCTCACGTCGTTAAAGCACTTTCCCGGCCACGGCAGTTCGGATTCCGACAGCCACATGGGACTGCCCGACATCACCCGATCCTATGAAGATCAAGAACTCAAACCCTATGAAGAATTGATAAAAAGTATTGCCGCGGATTCGGTGATGACCGCCCACATAATGAATAAAAATATCGACCCGGACTACCCGGCAACGCTGTCGCCCAAATTCATCCAAGAAATTTTGCGCCAAAATTTGGGATTTGACGGCGTGGTATTCTCCGACGATATGCAAATGGGCGCCATCGCGGAAAACTACGGCTTTGAAGACGCGATCATCCGCGCCGTAAACGCCGGCTGCGACATTCTGATTTTCTCCAACAACGGCGCCGAATACGACGAATCCGTCCCCGCCCGCGCCCGCGACATCATCCTCCAAGCCGTCCTCGACGGCCGCATCCCCGAAGCCCGCATCACCCAATCCCACGCCCGCATAACGCAACTAAAATCCAAAATAAAAGACTGAGATTAGATCTCAACCCACAGCAAAGAATCGGTATCACTCCAAAAAAAATAAGGCGGGGTCAGCTTTTCAGCGTCTAACCGCCCGAAAGAATTACTTGCGCTCTTCGTATCATTGTGAAAGCACGCAAATAATCATAGCTAACCCATCCAAATCGTACGAATGGATTTTGCCGACGATCAATTTTTTGCCAAAGATCCATGAAAATAACAGCCGTTACTTGGCAAGATGACCAATCGTCAGATATATCTCTGGGAGACCTTCCGCCCAATTCTCTTAGTAGCAGCCGCATATCGCCATCTTCTGCCAAAACGTTTACATCCACCGACTCATTATCGTTGTCCATAAAATTACCACCAATTTCATAATAATCCTGTGGTTTCAGTTGTCAAATTTAACGCGCGCCCCCGTCAAATTTTACGCCCGATGAATATATACATTATCAAATCAGCACTAACAACATTCCAACATTCTGCAGAATGTTGGAATGTTTAACAGCAAATCATAATCGCGATTACCGACATTCCAACATTCTTGAGAATGTGAGAATGTCTGCTAATATTTTTGTCAATTAAATTTCAGTGATTGCTCTTTCGCTCCACTACCGCCCAACCAAAAAATTGCATATGTCCAACATATGCAATTTTTTCTCCCGCGCGATTCGCCCATATTCCATATGGAATATTCGCGTAGATTCTCGCGGATAATGTCGCGAATCGGCTTTTAATCGGCGGATTGCGGAAAAATTATCCATCCCGATTTTTTATTAGATCGCCGAACGCGCTTTTTATCAAGCGACGCCGAGTACAGCCATATTATAAACGGACGCCGAATTTTTTCAATTGACCAATCGTTATCTTGGAAAAGAGCTCTTTTTTCGTCCCGAAAACGCAAAAGGATTTCTTTCGTTGCTTGCAAGTGCGCCGGGGAAAGCCGGTTGTGCTCAATCAAAAATTCTTCCAGTGTGGTTGTCATATTTTTTAGACAAAAAACGACTTTTAGAAAATGAGTCGCAAATACAGATCCGCCCACCCTTCTTGAATAAAACCGATTATTTGTCGTTAAAACTTGGATTTCCCGCAAATTTTGCGACCGCAAAAAATGTAGGAAATTTTGAATGTGAGCGGAGGTTAAACCTCGCCAGATTTTTAAACGGGATTTTGCGGCAAGACTTGAATAATTTGATTATAAAGCAATTTCGGAAAATAACAAGGCAAACGAAAAAAACCGCTTCGGTATCTCAACGAAGCGGTTTTTTCTTTTTTTTATCTACGCGCGAGCCACATTGACTGCCGCGGGACCCTTATCACCGTTGATAAGATCGAAGGTTACCGCGTCGCCAGCCTTCAACTCATCAAACGCGACGCCCTTTAGTTCCTTGGAGTGAAAAAACAGGTCTTTGTCTTCCCCTTCACGGGAAATAAATCCAAATCCTCTTTCAGTAAGAGTTTTTATTGTTCCGTCCATTTTTTTATTATATTTACGCACAACGAGAAAGCCGACTATTTTTTCGCGTTTTTTACACTGCTTGGCAACAGTATACACCATAAACCGCTTTTCTCCTAATTTTCCCAACCCGCCCGCCTTCCACCCTTGATAAACCCGCCAAACTTTTCTTTGATTTGAAACACGAAATACCTTGAAATTACGCAACGCCGTCCATGCTTTCTTGCATATATCGGTAGACAATTGAAATAATTTCTTTTATATCATCATTGGCATTTTTGTAGGCCAGATTATCAAAGGCGGCATCTTTCATTTCGCGGATCGGATCGCTGATTAACGCATGAATAAACCAATCCAAGTATATTCCTGTTCCGGAATTTTACCCGTAGAGTGCTTTTCAATCAATAAGCACTCTACGGGATTAAACATCAAATTTTAACCCGCGCCCCCAACCCTCTCCCGCCCTCAACAAACCCGCCAAACTTTTCATTTTCAAAACGGGTCTAACCCTTTTTATGTACCGCCATTTTTTCATTCCAAAAAACCCGTTTTGGGACGGGTTTCTTTGCGAATTACGACTGTTTCATCAGCTGGCGATATTTTGCTAAAATGGCATTTTGATCTTGTGCCGACTTCCTCGCCGCCTCTTTAATGGCTTTTTTCTGATTTTTTGGATTGAGAAACTCTTTTAAAATAATCTCTCTGGTCTCTTTATCGCTTCGCTTTTTTAAAAAATTTACGAATAAAGATAACATCATATATTGTTTAATAATTAATTAGCGAAGAAGATTCGACAAATCTTCGGGTGAATACCTTTTTATTGTCCCCTTAGTGTAGTAGGTTTCCAAACATTTTGCAATATCCGACTGGTTGAATTCAATTTTGGCCATTTCATTTTTATTATCCTTCAAAATGAAATGCACGAACACTTTTTCGCCGAATTTTTTCTTTATTTTGCCAACATTTTCTTGCGCGTTGAAAAATTGTTCAATAAATTTTTCCTTTTTGATATTGCGACCCTCCAAAGCTTCCCTTGCTTTTGTAAAATCCCAGGCAATTAACGGATCAAGATATATGTAATACACACAAACTATTCTGTTTTTTAAGATCGTTTTCTTAATGATTGTTTCCATTGTACCATAATTTCCAAAAGTTCCATCGTGAATAAACGAAATATCGTTTTTCAAGCAATAATCTCGCAAATAATCCAATCCTTTGTTCGCCGCTTTCTGAATGATATGGGCATTTCCCTTTTGGCTGTTTTGTGCGTCGGTTTTGCAATATTGGGGTAAAAAATCCCGGATTTCGTCAACATCAATTCTGATTGTGATTTTATCCGCGACCATAACATCAATCCCTGCCCTCTCAAACGCCTTTACCAATGCCTCATTTTTTTTGCTGAAAAAAACCGGAAAATAACGCTTGGTAAATTCAGTTTTTCCGGCCCCGGGCGACCCGGCCATGAAAAACGCAAAAAGCGATTGGCGCAAAGGATTTTTTTGAACAATAAACCTATCAATAATCTCGCCTTTTTTCGATTTTATGTATTCAACCGCTTCATTCTGAATTTTAATTTCGCTGTCGCTAAATTCCATATGCAAAAAAATTTAATCAAAGCTTGTTTTCCCTATTTTTATTTTACCACAAAACCCATAATCCCATCTGACAATTCAAGTCCGTATTTAAATACTAACTAAATCCATAATTTTATTTGATTTTCCCCAAATCCCAAGCGGTAACCATCCCCAAAATCCCTTCCCCGGCCTTCCCGTTTTGCGTAACAAACAGGACACCCAATCTTTTCCCATCTTTGATAAAATCGGTAAATCTTTCTTTGACCTCAAATACATCCATATCCCGCGGGATAAACTGATAATGGTCGTTTATTGTTCCGTTTTTGTAGTATTTTTCCAGTTCTTTTATCGTTTTTTCTTCAAGAATAAAACCATCATCAACGGCTTTGTCGCCAAGCCAAGCCAATATCGCGCTTTCCGTCAATAATCCCAAAAATTGGTTATCGGAAATTACGGGAACATGCGTGAATGTTTTCGCGCTCATTTCCCTGATCACTTTCGCGATAAAATCATTTGGATTGCAAGAATAAATATTTCGCGTTGCAATATCAAAAGCGTTTTGCGGATTTGTTAGAGATTTGATAATATTTTCCAATTCTTCAATCACCCATTCGCAAGGAATAGCGATTTCGGATTTATCAACAAATTTATCTTCATGAATCAAAACATTTCTCAAATCAGTCATCCAGTCAATTTTTGATCTCATAACATTCAACCGCCCGCTATTCCGGCAAGCCGAATTAAGCTTGCTTATAAAAGTATCATATTTGCTTTTGCCCGATATTTGCGCCAATATTTCTTCCAACTGATTAAACAATTTACGAAATTTTTCAGTTTTTTCATCCATAGATTTTTAATAAAAAAATTTCAATTTTTTCCTACAAATATATTCGTTAATATAATTTTAACCAATGTTATCCTGTTATTAATCAATACTTGCACGCTTTAATAAAATCCTCTCCCAATGGAGTTAATTTTATAAAATCATATGTTTTTAATACAACGGGGTAATTACTTATAGTCACTCCGCCCTTAGACGAGGGGGTTTGGCATAATCCGAGGCGGAATAAATTTTCAGCGACAATGTCATATTCTTCGGACGAAATGGTAAATATTTTTAGAACTTTTTCTTTTACAATTCCACTGTTTTCAATATCCTCTTTTGAATTTTTGTTAATCGATTCATAAAAATTATCCAATAGCTTTATTTCAAACAGTGATAATTGTTTTAGTATTTCCGGATAACTTGGCCTTATCGTTAATTTTGATGTTGGGTCGGCTGCATTTGCAAGCAACGCCGCCCATTTTTCTTTCATTTCTTCGTCTTCCTCCAGCGACCCGTTTTCAAGAATCGGAATTAATGTTTTTGGCAATACTTTTTTGGGATCAATGCCTTTTTTATCCAAAAATGCTTTAGCTTTAAGGACTATATTGATTTGGTTTTTAAAACGCCAAAATTTAATATTGTCGGCTAAAATCCCGCCGCTTTCTTCCAAGGCAGGATTTATAAGTTTATCAAGAAAATCTTTTGCCAGTTTTGCCGCTTCCTCTATTGCCATACCTATCGGGTCTTTTTGTTGTAATCCAGTCATAAAATTATTGTTTTAAAATATCTGCCGTTATTCTTTGGCTATTTGAAACATTTATATGTAAAACCGAAATTATTTACACAATTTTTAATTGAATCAAGATCATTTTTTAAATCATCAATTAAAAATTCGTTATTTTTATTTGTTTCAAGTAGTTCTGTATTTTGTTGCTTAATATCATCTTTTACCCAATCATAAACTTGATTTTTAATTAAAATTTGTTTATCTTCCAAATCTTCATTCGGTGATTTTCCATATAAAGATATGCCGAAACCAATCAAAAAAATACTTAATATAAAAAGAGTATTTCTAAATTTATTTTTCTTATTTTTCCTTAAATTTATATTTTCATTTATATTTTTTGTTTGTATTATCAAATAATCAAAAAATATTAAAAACAAAAAAATTGAGCCAAGGAAAATCAAAGTCAACCCGCTAATTGCTTGATAATCTCTATAAGATCTGAATACCTGAAATTCTATGGAAACAAATGTAAATAACGCTACAAAAATTCCCAATGTTTCGACTGTTGATAATTTGCTATTTTCAATCTCTATTTTCAATTCTTTCTTTAGGTTTTTCAAATTAATATTCGCCTCGTTGATTTTTGTTAGAGTTTCTCCTATTTTAATATCAATATCCCTTTCCAATTTTTCAGTAAGATCATTTTGTACTTTTTTGCTCAATATCTCATATTTTTCATAAGTCTCACTCTCAAGTTTTCGCTCATAATCTCCCGCAACCCCAACTGATGATTCGGTAGATATTTCTTCTACAGAATCAGAAGCAGATTCATCATTCTGTATTTTTGTAATAATTTCCTTTTTTGCCATATCGTTATATTATTGGGAAATTATTAATAAATTCTTTTGTTTTTTCTATGGAAAAATCTAAAACAGCCAAACCTTTATCTTCTATACAAAAATTAATGTCCGGCATAATTTCCGCAACCGTATTTATGTCTGTTTGAATATTTATAATCTCTTTATCGTTGATTTTATTTGAAAAAGTAACCAAATTGTTCATTTCTACATTTAATGATGGCAAATCACTTTTTTGATTATATCTAATCAGTAATTCTTTTGGATTATTTAATCTTTTTTCATTAATAAATTTCGATTTTAAAAAATCAACTCCATTTTTTTCTTTGTAATAAGCTTTTGCAACAAAACCGATTCTATTTATAATAATGTTTTCCTCTTTAAACAAATTAAATAATTTTAGAGAAACTTTTTTCTGTTTTTCCATCAAATTATTTTGATCTTTTTCCATATCTACAGCAACATCGAAAAGAATGTTGGTTCTGACAAGGGAAACATCGCAAGAATATATCTTGTTCTGACTGTTCATGGTAAATCTTGGAAATTCGGGTGGCGCATCGTTTGGAATTGGAATCGAAACCAATTGGCCATCAAAAATATCGCCAATTTTTTCTTTTAATCCTATTAGAATCTTTGATTTTTCGTAATCGTCTTTAATCAAAAAATTCTTTGTAAAAATAGCTGTCTGCAGTAATTCTATTGTTGGTTCCATATTTTTAAAAAATATTTTAATAAGTTTTTAATATCACAATTTTTATCTCCCCTCAACTATTTTTATCTCGGCATCAGTTAATCCATAAAGTTCATAAACCATTTGGTCAATTTGCTTCTCGTATTCTTTGACTTTGGCTTGTTTGGCGGGATTTTCCAAATAATCGCCGGATTTGGTAATCGCCAAAATTTTATCAACAATTTCAACAAATGGCTTTTGCTGTTTTACTATTTTGGGCACAGGCATCAATCTTAATTGAGGTGCTTGAAATTGAAAACTTGAAAACATATTTAAACCACCAAAAAGTTGCGAATACATAAAATTTGCAAGTTTTGAATTAAAATATGCAGCCAAAAAACCTATGTCCAATTTTTTAGGTTTATATAAAAAATTAGTATTTGTTGAGGCAAATTTACCATATTTGTCATAACTTGCCGTTAATGATTTGGCAACTTTTGAAAAAATTAATTTAGGTTCAAAATACATATTAGCCCTCCTCTTGTTGACCATGCTTGTATCAATGTATGGTGTCATAATTTTTTTATCCTTATTTTTATACTCTATTCGTCCCCAAGTATTAAAAATATGCTCAATGGTACGAGTATTGATGATTTTTAAATACTCAACATCATTGTTTTTTTCTTTGATATAGTTTGTATATTCATCCGCCTCTCTCGCCGTAGAACTGGCATTTATTTCAGCGACATCTAAACATGGAATTGACATTTCCCAAATCTTTTTAACTAAATCAATATTGTCTGACAATAAAAATCCCCATAATTTTTCTGGCAAAAATGACAAAATCTCTCTTTCGTTTTCTATTGTTTTTGGAACCTCTAAATGAATATCTTTTGAAAAAAATCTAACTGTTTTGACTGGTATTTTGTCTTTGCTATTCTTTATCAAAGTAACAAGTGTAGACACATTTGCACTTTCGAATATTTTAATTTTTGAAAAATCAACAATACTAATTATGGAGTATTTCAAAATTAATTCTCGCAATGATACGGCATATTTAGCTGATAAATATTTGCTTGGTGAAATATAGATAAGGACACCTCCTTTTTTAAGTATTGATAGCCCTTGTTCAAAAAATATAACATATAAATCATATGCCCCTTTTGCAGAAAAAAATTTATTTTTATAACAATCGCGAATTTTTTCTTCAATAACCTTTTTTGCATCCAAAGCAGATACATATGGGGGGTTGGCAATCACGATGTCAAAGCCGGGGTTGGCGCCGGAAAATACATCGCTAAATTCAAGTTTCCACAGGAAAAACGGCTTTTCGGCCTTGGGATTGTGAATATCTTTTTTCAACTCTTGCAATTTCATTGCCGCCAGTTGCTTGCCACCGTGACTTTCCCAAAATTTATTGCGGTTTTTTTCCGAAAGCGCGCCCGATATTTCGTTGGCTTCTTTTAATTCCCGCGCTAGCTGGTTTGTTCTCGTTGTTAAGGCGCTGTCAATAAACCAGTCCTTTAAATCGTTGATTTTTTTTCTTTGGATTAATTTTTCCGCAACGTTATGAATATAAAAATAATTCCTTATTTCCGCTTTCAAAAGCGCGATTTTTGATTCGTAAGTTTTATCACCGCCAAAAAGCTCGCCTTGCAACTTTTTTTCCTCGTCAATATTAAATTTTACGCCGTCATATTCCTCCAAAAGCGAATTGCCGCACATCAAGCGATAATCCAAATTCGGCAATGGCTCAATCTCGGCCAATTCGTAGTCAACCACTAACGCCAGCCACAGACGCAATTTGGCAATTTCAATTGCGCCCGGATCAATATCCACTCCATAAACGCAATTTTGTATAGTTTCTTTTTTCAATTGATATTCCGTTGTTTTTTTGCCAAGATGCCAATCATCCAAAAATTTTCTCATTCTAACAATTTCGTTTAACATTCCCACCAAAAATGCTCCCGACCCGCAAGCCGGATCGCAAATTTTTATATCCGCCAAAAATTTGTCTATTGCCCGCGCTTCATTTTTGCTGAAAATCAAAACCCTTTGCGCGGCAATTTCCGCATCGTTTTCATCACCGATTTTTAATATTTCTTCTTCGCTGATCATTGTCTCGCCATTAACAAATTTTGTTATTTTTTGCTCAAATTCATTTCCGGGTGAAATCGCCGATAAATAATTTATCAAACTTTGGCGGCACATATAATAAACAATCTCGCGCGGCGTATAATAAGTACCCTTGCCTTTGCGCAAATTTTCGTGCAACAAGTTTTCAAAAACCTTGCCCAGCATTTCCGGATCAATGGCCACTTCCTTTTCCAGCGGCTCGTCTTCTTTAACGGTGAAATTGTAACGGCCAAAAACCTCCAATATATTTTCAAAAATTTTATTGTCCAAACAGATATTGGTTTGCTCCCATTTATATTCGGCTTCAAACAACCCGCCGTTTAAAAATGGAACCTGGCAGGAAAAATAATCGCGCCAAAAATTGCCTGCTTTATCGGTCGGCTTATTTAACGCTCCATAAAAAAGCGGTTCCAAAATATCATTGAAAAAATTGGTATATTGCCGATATTTTCCCAAAAACAAATTCATCAAAAAATTCTTGTCGCCAAAATTCAGCGGCTTGTCTTTTTGCGCCCCCAACCAACCCTTTCTTTGCAAAAAATACAAAAACACTAATTGTCCTAAAAGTTTTTTTGCAAAATTTTCCGGGCTTATTCCAAATTTTTCGGCCTGAATCAAAAAAGTGTGATTTTGCGTCAACTCGCCGTGCAAAATTTCAAAAAGTTTGCGGTATTCTTCAAAAAATTCATTAGTAACCTTCTCAACCGAAAAGGCGTCCTCCAAATCTTTGAATGCGGGGTTGAGATTGTCGTTTTCCACGATTGGCGACAAGCGGCTTTGCGCGGTGTGGCTGTTTTCATTGGCGCCCACCAAAAAAGACCAGCGCCGGGCCGGAGTGAAATCCTGAATTACTTTTGTTTTTCCGTTGCTTCCTTCTTCAAACTTGTAATCCATTTTTACCAAAGAAAACCGCCAATCGTTGGTATCGGGCGCGACAAAAGCGATCAACGCGCCGTCTTTTTGCTTCCCGCCACGGCTGCCGTTTAGATACCAAGCGGCAAAATTCCTTTGGGCGGTTCTTGCCCGCTCCAGTGTTTCCCCTTTTTTCAAATTGACGATCAAAATGTCAATTTCGTTTTCCCCGTCCGCGTATTTGCCAATCCTTTCAAACGAACCGACGCGCGATCTAAACGCTTCGGGAATGTATTGTCCGCAATGCGGCCGCTCATTTCTCTCGTCAAAATGATTAAGCAAATTTCCAATAAAATAACGAAAACGATTTTCATCAAATGAATTTTCAAATGTTTCCTTCACCAAATTTCGCGCTTGAATTTTATCCATATTATCTTGATCGCGCATTTTTAATCTTAATCAATCTTGACAAAACAATAACACTGGTTATACTTAAAGTGGAATCGCTTCCAGGCCAAACTGTGGCGTTTATCGCCGCGTTCCCGCAAGGGATAGGCTTGGGAGTTTTAGTTTATTGACATAAAGTCAATCAAGCTTTGCTTATTTTGGCCAAATTTGAACATAAATTTCTCTGTGCGCGATAATTTTCCGATAAACATCGGATTTTTTCTTTTCATTTTTGACCGACCGATTTATCGCGCCCGCGACATAATCGGCCAGCTGCAGCAAGTTATTGCTTTCCGATCTTTGCATTTTAATCTTTTTTATCAATTTGTCATTTTTATTCACGCGTTTCCGCAAATATGTTGCCAACTGGTTTTTAAAATCAAGATTGCCGCTTTCATCAATTATCACCGTTGAATCGCGCATTTTTTCTTTGGCATTTTCAAAAACCAACCCGCAAGCATATTTATAAAACGAACTCTTATTTTTGAATCCATCTCCAAAAAGTTTTTTCGGGTCTTTGTTGATAACAATTCCGTAATAAAAGAAATTATACGGCGAAACCGCTTTTAAAAAAGCAACTCTTATTTTATCCGAATTATTTTTGAAATGAAATTCGTCATTTTCGCGCCAACCAACCTCTTTTTTTAAAAGCTGGATTCTTTGGTCGCAGGAAATTGCTTCCTCATCTTCCTCAAACAACACCAAGCCAACCGTGAAATAACGGCTTGATCCTTTATCAATTTTCAATCCGGAATCTCCCGATTCGTCAATAAAAATTAACATAGATATTCCGATAGAATCACTTCCCGTTTGCTGGTGTTGCGGCCGGCGGATTCGGCAAAATGGCTTTCAAGAAGCGGATTGGGGATATTGGCTTCAAGAATGGCGAGTATTTTCAACGGGCTAATTCCTTTTTTGATTTCTTCGCTAAGAGCGGCCAGCGCGGTTTTGGCGGTTTGTTTGGGCAAGCCGCCTTCTTCCAGCCGGGTGATGACTTTTTTCAAATATAATTCCTGATCGTCGGTAAATTGGCGGCGGTCTTTCATTGTCGCTTTGATAATTTGAAGAATCTTGGTGGCACTGTCGCGGCCGCCTCTCATTTTGGCTTCCGGCAATTCTTCGGCGGTGGCAAAAACAAACGCGTTTTTATTTTTATCGCGCAAATCATAAAAATCATCGCCCAATTTTTGCTGTTTCGTGTTTTTGTCGGCTTCAAGAATTTTGGCCGCGGCCATAAAATCCAATTCTTTAGCACCGCCGTTATTGTTTGCGATAAAGAATTTTTGCAATTTTCCGCGCCGGAAATAAGTTATCAAGTGGTCGGCATAATTTTTATCAATTCTGGCAGTGCGCGCTTTCTTGGGTATTTTTTTGATCTTTTCAAAAATATCCGGTTCTTTGTCGCGCAAATTTTTGATGGCGTGCAGATATTTCAATTCGCTTTCCTCATTTTCGTCTTCTCCGGTGATAAATTTTTCCGAGGTCCAGCGGTTGAACAGTTCGTGTGATCCGATGGGTTCGTTTTCCGTCAATAATTGCGCATCGCCGCCCAACAACGAAAGAAAAGCGTTGATTTTGGCTTCGGCGGCTTCCCGCAATTTTATTTGGTCATTGGCTTGTTTGGTCGGAAAAAAATTATAAGTGTAAATTTTGTCAAATTTCGTGTCAACGCGATTGATGCGGCCGACTCTTTGCATCATCCGGGTGGGATTCCACGGCAAGTCATAATTGATCACAACATTTGAACGATGGAGATTAACGCCCTCGGCCAGTATTTCGGTGCAAACAAGAATCCGATAATCGTCTTTTTGAATTATTACCTTGGCATCAAAATTTTCAATCACTTGCTCGCGGACGGTCTGGCTTGACGCGCCGGTGAAGCAGAGTGCCTGATTTGGAAATTTAATTTCGATATTTTTTGATAAATATTCCGCAGTCTCTTTGGATTCGGTGAAAATAATGAGTTTATTTTTTTTAAGAATCGGGTCTGTGTTCAGCTTATGGATGAACGCCAGCAATTTAGGATCACGCTTGATACTTGACCACATCGCGTGGATTTCTCTCAAAATGTCCAAGTCGTTTTGTAAATCGCGTTTTAGATCATCATCAAAATCTTTGCTGGGAAGCTTTTCCGCCTTGCCTTCGCTAATTAAATTTTGAATCGCTTCGTCGTTGTCGTTTTCCAAGTATTCAAAAATTTTATTGATGTATTTTTTACTCACATAAACATTACCATTTTCAAATTCAGCTAAAAACGACTCGTAAGAATTGATAAACCTATCAATGGAGTTTTTAAACGCGTAAAAACTGCTTTCAAGCCGCTTGATAAGCAATATCTTCATAAACTTTCCCATATTTTTCTGCGCCAATTTGTCCGCATGGGAAAGTTCGCCTTTATAATACAATAACGGCATATAACGAGCATATTTGAATTGTTTGGCAATAAGCTCGATCGTTTTTGTAAAAACGATATCCTCGTTGTCGTTGAGTTCGTAAAAAACCGGTTCGGGTTTGGCAACTTCCGGGAATTTCAATTTTTGCGCCGCCAAATCCTCTTTGAAATATTCATTAATTTCAGTCCGCGTTCTACGCACCATTAAATACTTCAGAACCCTTTCTCTTATTTCCTTGGCGTTTTCTCTAACCGTTTCAATATACGCGTCATAATCGTTTTGACGATCCAAATTCTTCAATTTCCGATCCAATCCGGAAAAAAATTGCTCCAAATCGGAAAGTCCCGGAATCGTACTTCTGCGAGCGGGCTGAAATAGCTTGATTTGACTCAAAATGTCTTTTGGGGAGTTGTTGTAAGGGGTGGCGGTGACCAATACCACTTTTTTCCCGCGGCAGATTTGCGCCAATTTCTCATAAGTGGCGTTGTTTTCGGTTCTGAAGCGATGCGCCTCATCCACGAAAACATAGAGATATTGTTCAATGCCATCTTTAATAATTTTGTCCAGCTCGCCGATGGATTTAAATGTCGCCGGAACATTGAAGTCCCGAAAAACCTTTTTCCATGATCCCGGGTTTGCTTCATCAATAAGCACGGGTGGCGCGATAACCAATATCCGGCCATCGTTAACGATTTGTCCGGCAAGCATTGCCGAGATATAAGTTTTGCCAAGCCCGACCACATCGGATATGAACACGCCGCCATATTCATCAAGTATCTTTTTTGTGTTTAAAACCGCTTGTTCTTGATATTCCAATTTCAAAAATTCTTCCGGCAAATATTTGAAAAACAATTCATCATGCTGATTCAAATCTTCCTTGAAATACTCATAGAGAAATTTTAAATATAATTCGTAGGGAGTAATCTTGTCATTGAGCCAAGTTTTCGCCCAAATGGTTTCGACATATTTTTGACTCACATCCACCGCGTCCTTCCAAAGATCGTTAAACTTTGCCAAGGCAAAATCATAATCGGAACGATTTTTAAGCTCAACATTAAATTCCAAATTATCCATTAACCCGGCTTGCGTGAAGTTGCTTGATCCGGTAATAACTCTCCCGGTGTCCCTGTCGCCTTCGGAAAAAGTCATAATATAAACCTTTGCGTGAATCTTTTCCGACGGATAAGCGCGAATTTCAAGCTGCCCGCTATTTATCCATTCAATAAATTTGCATATTCCCTTTTCAATTTCTTCGTTTTCTTCAACTTCTTCCATCTCTTTTTCAACAATCGGCACCAATCGCTCTTTTGTTTCCGCGTGAGAAAACCGCAAAACGGCCTGTTCGGCAATCTTTGCTTTTTGCATCATCTCGTATGTCTGCTGATTGGTGCTAATGCCAATAAGAATTCTTGTTTTCTTTGTTTTTTCAAGCGACTTGCATATCGCGTGAAATCCGCTGGCATAAAAATAACCGACAAGACAATCAAAAAAATCGGTATTTTTAATCAATACCTCAAACCGTTGCTTCAAATTATGGTCTTCTTCGTTGGTAATAAATGTTAAATCGTTATTCATTTTTTAAAATAAAAATATGAGCACATCGGTATTCCAAGCCCCATTTACTATAAAGTATCACAATTTGGGCCAAAAATCCATTTGAAACGCAAAAAAACAGAAGTTGATCCCACAGGGATTTCTAATTTTGAAACCAATAGGAAATTATGATGGTTTTGCCTTGTTCTTTGACCACCACTTTCTGCTTTTCGCGCCAACCAAGCTCCACGATGAAATCGCGCGGGATGGTTACGGCCAGCGAGATTTTGCCGCTTTTGGCCAGCTTGCGGATGTTTTTATCTTCGCTTTTGCGGTTCGTGGTTAACAAAATTTATTTTTCTTTAATGTTCAACACGATCTCAAATCATTGCGTGAAGTTCGTTTTGTTTCGCGGACTTTTTTCTCAATTGTTTTTTGAATGGTTTTGATTGTTTCCAAATATGATTTTTCCACTTCGCTGATGGTTTTGGCTTGGTATTTTTTGTATTCTGTTGC
>Ga0265293_10000570_pt1 | contig 86844 bp, 61 predicted proteins | sample Munlanlewell138R_FD_192505 | JGI IMG/M metagenome (GOLD analysis project Ga0265293, IMG submission 192505) | Leachate microbial communities from a municipal landfill in Southern Ontario, Canada - Leachate well 138R | ecosystem: Engineered > Solid waste > Landfill > Unclassified | place: Canada... | reverse complement strand
TTCTTCTGTTATAATTGTTTTCATAGGAAAGATCTCTCCGATACTTGATTGTTGTCGTAAACTTCATTATATCAGAGGTCTTTCCTTTTTTCATCTTTTTTGTCACAAATGTATTATCTCATATCATATTATAACCTTTTTTGAAAGGCTTATTCAGTATGTTCGATAAAGGAATAATTATATAGATTTTGTTAAAAATAAGTTCAACGATAAATTTGCATTTCCATCTTGAAAGGAGAATTATCTTTGGACAGAACAAAATTAATTATATTATCCTTTTTTATAACAGCCGGGTTGGTTTTTTTGTTTAGCCTGGCAAATAAAGATGTCAGCCCAACGGCGGGCGATTCGGGCGGCTCGCAAACGAACAATGACACGCAGCTTCTTGCCAGATGCGTAAATGGCGAATCAAGGGGCGAACCATATATAGGGCAAGTTGCGGTTGCGGCTGTTATTTTAAATAGGGTGGGGCATCCGTCCTTTCCAAACACGATAAGCGGCGTAATATACCAACCGCAAGCGTTTACTGCGGTGTCAGACGGTCAAATTAATGTTCCGATTGATGAGGCTTCTCAAGTGTTCCAGGCGTGCCGTGAGGCAATGAACGGGGCAGACCCCACAGGCGGGGCGATATATTATTATAACCCCGCAAAGGCGACAAACCAATGGATTTACAGCAGGGAAGTGTTAAAAACGATTGGCAAGCATGTGTTTGCCAAGTAATTTAAGAAAAATAAATTGCACGTGCGATAAAATAAATTTGCGCGGCAGGAACGGGGCTTAAAATGAAAATTAAAGATAAGTTTAACGACTTTAAAAGCAGGCTTTCAGACCGTCACATGTATAGCATTGTGCTTGTGGTTATGGCGATTATTGCCGGTTTTGGCATATATCAATATAAACGCTCGATTGACTTTCGCGACAAAGTAGAAAACGGTTATCGGCGTGCATTTACAGAGCTTGTGCATTATGTGAACAATTTAGATTCGACGCTTACAAAGGCGGTGGTTGCAAATTCCCCCACGCAGCTTTCATCGCTTGCGGTTGATTTGTGGAGGCAAGCCGCGTTTGCACAGGCAAATTTGGGTCAACTGCCTATTTCCAATACCGAACTTGACAATACCGCAAAGTTTTTATCCCAAGTGGGCGATTACACATATTCCTTATCGAAAAAAGCCGAAAGCGGGCAACCGCTGTCAAAACAAGAAGTTGACGGACTTTTGGAATTGCAACAACATTCGGCAAGCCTAAATGAAAGGCTTGTTCAAATGGAAAGTGAAATGTTTGCCGGCGTGCTTAGGTTTGGGGAATTTAAAGGAATAACATCCAAGATAGGGGGCGGTGATGTTGAAACATTTGAAAACAGCATGACGCAGGTAGAGGACGGCTTTTCAGAGTATGCATCCCTCATTTATGACGGACCTTTTTCCGAACATATACGAGACAGGCAACCACGCATGACGGAAGGCGTGCCCGAAATAAGCGAAGACGATGCAAAGGCAAAAATAACAGACTTCATCGGCGCAGACAGGGTTGCCTCGGTTGAAGTAACAGGTGAAGGAAACAGTAACATCACCACCTATGCGTGCACCGTTACCACTCAAGATAATCGCCAAATATTTACCGAGGTTACCAGAAACGGCGGTTATGTGTTGCTGATGCTGGATGAAAGACAGCCGGAGGAAGCGCAACTCAGCGTTGAAGACGCGGCGCTTGCGGCAAGGGATTTGCTCATGTCTAACGGCTTTGAAAGCATGCATGAAAGCTACTACCAAAAAGAAGGCAATGCTGTGCTGATAAATTATGCGTACAAGCAAGACGATTTTGTAATTTATACCGACCTAATTAAAGTGAAGGTTGCTTTGGACAACGGTGACATTTTAGGGTTCGAGTCACAGGGCTATATAACCAATCATTTAGACAGAAGGGCAATTCCCGCCGTGGTGTTAGACGAAACGGAGGCGCGGGGAAAAGTCGCCCCGTCCATTGATGTGTCAACGGTAAACAGGGCAATGATACCGCTTGACGACGGAAAAGAAGTTTTTTGCTTTGAGGTAAAAGGCACAGTAAACGACAAAAACTTTTTAGTTTATGTAAATGTTGAAAACGGGAACGAAGAAAAAATACTGATTTTGCTTGAGGACGAAAACGGAACATTAACTATTTAAAAAGCAAATTTTTAATTTGAAACTGTCGTTATATGTTTAATTGACGATGTGGGTTGCATAAATTTGCTCGTTTATTTGCCGTTGTTATTGTAAACAATAACAGCGGGAGGAATGATAAATGAGTGCGCCTAAGATGTCTGAAAAGTTAAAGGAAGAGATTGCAAAAGAGCTTGGAGTGTATGACATTGTTAAGCAAGAAGGCTGGGGGAAAGTAAGCTCCCGAGATTGTGGAAACATTGTTTCAAAGGCAATCGAAATAGCCGAGCGCAGTATTTCAAAAGATTAATTCCTACCGTGCAGGCATTATAAGCAGTCCCTGCAATTATAAAAAATGGCAGCCTCTTGGTTGCCATTTTTTTAATTTAATGTTATAATGAGCGTAAGCGAATTTAGTCTTAATGAGCGTAAGCGAATTTCAAGATACATTACATTAGAACCCGCGCCTGCAGGCGCATAGATTAAGGGATACTATTTAACAAAGCATGAATAATTGTTTTTTATTTGGGTGATTGTATGACTTTTGCCTCGAAGGTAAAAAATGAAATCTGTAAGCAGGAAATTGAAAGCATTTGTTGCGCTCGGGCGCAACTTGCAGGGATTGTGTGCTTTGCCGCACATATTAGGGTTAACTCTCTAATTATAAAAACAGAAAGCAAAGCGGTGTTAAACCAAGCCGTTTCCCTTATAAAGCATTTGTATCATTTAAGTGCGGAAACGACAAAAAGCGCAGGCGGGATTTATAGTATAAGCCTGTTTGGCGCAGAGGCAACAAAGGTGCTAAGGGATATGAAGCTTTCATCTGTGCCGATTAGAATTGACAGCAGTATTGTGCGCCGCGAATGTTGTAAAAGGGCATTTGTTCAAGGCGCTTTTTTGGGCGGAGGCTCAATTTCCGACCCGCTAAAGGGCTATCATGCGGAATTTGTAACAAGCCGATTTGGAATAAGCGATGGGTTTTCCAAGTTGCTTTGCTCGTTTGGGATAATGGTCAAGGTTGTAAACAGAAAAGGAAATTATGTTTTTTATATCAAAGAGAGCGGGCAAATTGAAGATTTGCTTGCCGTTTTGTCTGCACACGCTTGCATGATGGGTTTTGTGAACATCAAAATCGAAAAGGAACTTCGCAACACTACAAATCGGCTTGTAAATTGCGAAAACGCAAACTCCGAAAAGAGGGCAGAGGCATCGGTTGCGCAAAAGCACGCAATTTTGGCTCTTGATAAAAAGATAGGGCTGGATAATTTGCCGCCTCAACTTGCGCAGCTTGCTAAAATGAGGCTTGAAAACCCTGAAGCGGCATTGTCTGATTTTGCCGCAGAGTTGGGAATAACAAAATCCGGCGTCAATCACAGAATGAGACGCATAATTCAAATGGCAAACGAAAGGAAATAAAAAGCAAATGGGCGACTTTGTTCACCTTCATGTGCATACGGCATACAGCTTGCTTGACGGTGCGTGCCGAATTGACAAGCTTATTTCCCATGCCAAAAAGCTTGGACAAAAGGCGATTGCAATTACCGACCACGGCGTAATGTATGGCGCTATGGAGTTTTATAAAGAGGCGGAAAAGGCAGGAATAAAGCCAATAATAGGGTGCGAGGTTTATGTGGCGGCGCGCAGTATGCATGATAAAACATATGAGGAGGACTATAAGCGCAGTCACCTTGTTTTGCTTGCAAAGGATAACGAAGGCTATAAAAACCTTGTTAAAATTGTCAGCCTTGCGCACACGGATGGGTTTTATGTTAAACCTCGGGTTGATAAAGCGGTGCTGCGAGAGTTTTCCAAGGGGCTTATATGCCTTTCGGCTTGCATTGAGGGAGAAATACCAAAGGCAATTTTAAATAACGATATACAATCCGCACGGCTTTTAATTTCGGAATATGTCGGCATATTCGGAAAAGAAAACTTCTTTCTTGAACTGCAAGACCATGGCATCGCCGAGGAAGTAAAGGTTGCGGGCACTCTTGCAAGGTTGGCGGCGGAGTATGGAGTTGAGCTTGTCGCAACAAACGATGTTCATTACATTGAAAAAAGAGATGCGCAATTCCAAGATGTTTTAATGTGCATACAAATGGGCAAAACAATTTATAGCAGCGATCGGCTAAAATTCCAAGGAGAAGAATTTTATTTAAAAAGCCATGACGAAATGTCACAGCTTTTCAGCCGATTCCCTAACGCAATATCAAACACCATTAAAATTGCGCAGATGTGTGATGTCCGTCCGGAGTTTGGGAAATATCGCTTGCCTAAGTTTGACCTTCCAAAGAACACAGCCCCTTTTGAAAAATTGCAAAGCTTATGCCGCAGCGGGCTTGCCGAAAAGTATGGCAATACGGCAGAATCAAATGTGAAAAGGCTTGATTATGAGCTTGAAATGATTAAAAGCATGGGCTTTATTGATTATTTTCTCATTGTTTGGGACTTTATACGGTATGCCAAGGAAAAGGGCATTTATGTAGGCCCCGGGCGGGGGAGCGCCGCAGGCAGCCTTGTTTCGTATTGCTTGGGGATAACGGATATTGACCCAATAAAATATGATTTGATTTTTGAGCGCTTTTTAAACCCGCAGCGTGTAACAATGCCGGATATAGATATAGATTTTGATTATGAGCGGCGGGGCGAGGTTATAGATTATGTCGTACAAAAGTATGGAAAAACCCATGTCGCGCAAATAATTACCTTTGGCACAATGAAGGCGCGCCAAGCGGTGCGTGATGTTGGGCGAGTGCTTGATATTTCGTATGCCGAGGTTGACGCCATAGCCAAAATGATACCAAGCGACATAAACCAAACCCTTGAAAACGCTTTGAAAATCAACAAGGCGTTCGGAAAGCTATATGAAGAAAGCGAAACGGCTCGTCGGGTAATTGATGTTGCAAAAGAACTTGAAGGGCTGCCCCGCCATGCCTCGACCCATGCGGCGGGCGTGGTTATAACGAAAGGCGAGGTTAGCGACCATGTGCCGCTTGCCCTTTCGGAGGATGTTGTTGTTACGCAGTTTACCATGACAACGCTTGAAGAACTTGGTTTGTTGAAGATGGATTTTTTAGGGCTTAGAAACCTTACAATTATATCGCAAACGATTAATAATCTTAAAGAACAGGGCATAGATATTAATATAAAAACAGATGCTCCGGAGGTTTACGAATTGATATCGTCCGGAAATACGGACGGTGTGTTTCAGCTTGAAAGCAAGGGCATGAAAGCTTTTATGCGGGAACTTTGTCCAAAAAACCTTGAGGATATTATTGCGGGAATATCGCTTTACCGCCCCGGTCCTATGGATTCGATACCAACCTATTTAAGGAACAAAAACGATGAAAAACTAATAAAATATAAACATCCGCTGCTTGAACCTATACTAAAGGTGACTTACGGCTGTATAGTGTATCAAGAGCAGGTCATGCAAATAGTGCAAACGCTTGCGGGTTATTCCCTTGGCAGGGCGGATATTTTGCGCAGGGCGATGAGCAAGAAAAAAAGCGATGTTATGGAGCGAGAGCGAAAAAGCTTTATTTATGGCGATGGCGAAGTTGAAGGCGCTGTAAAAAACGGTGTGGGTGAGGTTGACGCATCTGCCATATTTGATGATATGATTGATTTTGCCAAATATGCGTTTAATAAGTCGCATGCGGCGGCATACGCGCAAATAGCGTATCAAACTGCATGGTTAAAAACCTTTTACCCCACTCAGTTTATGGCGGCTTTGCTAACCGCTCATATAGACGATATGTCAAAGGTTACCCAGTATATAGGCGAAATGAACAGGCTTGGCATACGGCTGCTTGCGCCGGATATAAACGAAAGCGGCTCTATGTTTGCCGCAAAGGGAGAAAATATATCCTTCGGGCTTGCCGCTGTTAAAAATGTCGGCAAAAGTTTTGTAGAGCAAATAGTGCAAGAGCGCGCGGCGGGGAAGTATAAAAGCTTGTCTGACTTTTGCCGGCGCACAAACGACAAGGGGCTGAACAAACGGGCGTTTGAAGCGCTTATAATGGCTGGCGCGTTTGACAGCTTGGGCGGGTACCGAAGCCAATACCTTTCGGTGTTTGAAAAACTTTCCGATGAGGTGTCGTCCGAAGCGCGGGCCAATCTTTTTGGACAAGTATCGCTTATTGATGATGGCAATTCTGCTGACGAGTTGCCGAATATTGCTGAATTTGCACGGCGTGAGCTTTTGACGATGGAAAAGGAAGTTGCCGGTATTTATCTATCGGGGCATCCGCTTGATAATTACAAAAACGAAATATTAAAAAACAGCAGCACGACCATTGGCAAAATAAATGAAAGTTTTGCAGAGCAAAGCGGAGGCGTTGTAAAAGACGGGCAAAGGGTTCGCGTTGCAGGTGTGGTTACGCAAAAGGTAAGAAAATATACTAAAAATGATGACGAGATGGCGTTTGTTACCCTTGAAGATTTGACGGGGCAAACAGAAATTATTGTATTTCCGAAAAATCTTTTAACATTTGATGATATATTAAAAACAGATTCGGTTATTTCGGTTTCGGGAAGGGTAAGCGCGAAGGAGGAGGAGGCGCCGAAGATTATACTGGACGGCGCTTATGAAATTTCAAAGGAAAAGCAAGACGAGTGTCGATATTATATAAAAATACCAAAGAGTTTTAACCAACAGCTTTCAAGGCTGACCGACCTGCTATTGGTGTTTGGCGGCGATACCCCCGTATATTTATATTTTGAAAAGGATAAGCAAACAGTCTGCGCACCCAAACGATTTAATGTTTCACCGTGTAAAACGCTAAGCGAGGAAATCAAAAAAATCCTTGGTAAAGGCAGCGATGTTGTGCTCCAAAAAAGAAACTGTTGATTTTTTTTGCGAAATGTTATAAAATGTAGTTTATCGGCAGAAAGGATGATTAAATTTTGGCTAATGATGATAATTCGGCAAATGATTATATTGCAGTGCGCGCCAAAGAGGACGGCGTTAGCATCATAGGTTTGACCCGCGGCAAGGATACCCGTTTTCATCACACCGAAAAGCTTGACAAAGGCGAGGTATATATCGCTCAATTTACCGAAAACACTTCGGCAATGAAAATACGAGGCGATGCGGATATTTATACAAAACACGGCATTGTTAAGTCGGGGGAGTGAGAAGGTATGTGGACGGTTGTTTACATGGCCCAAGGTAAGGAAATGGCGGAAAAGGTGCGGCAAGCCCTTGAACAGCAGGGAGTGCTTGTTAAGCTGAAACCCATCGGCAAGGAAAGCAAAGACGGGGATAACTGTTTTGAAATTCTTGTGCCCGCCGCCGAGGTTGAAGAAGCGCATAATATAATAATAGATATAGGGTTTTAACCGCTAAGCGCAGTAGAATGCTTTGCAAGGCTCACACCAAGCATTTTGGCGCGATTAACGACAAATGTGAGCAGAAAGGTTTTGGGTGTACGAATGCAAAAAGCAAGCACAATAGGCGTGTTGACAAGCGGGGGGGACGCACCCGGAATGAATGCGGCAATACGCGCCGTTGTCCGTACGGGCAAATACTATGGCATGAAGGTTATGGGCGTGCGCAAAGGGTATGAAGGTTTAATCCATGGCGATATTTTTGAAATGAGCGCCCGAGATGTTTCGGATATTATGCATCGAGGCGGCACGGTGTTGCAAACGGCAAGAAGCGATGACTTTAAAGAAGTGGAAGGTGTGCGGCGGGGTATTTCAACCGCAAGGTATTTTGGCATTGAAGGTATAGTTGTCATAGGCGGAGACGGCTCTTTTAGGGGAGCGCGGGATTTATGCGCCGAGGGCATGCCGGCAGTTGCCATTCCTGCCACCATTGATAACGACATATCGTGCACCGAATACACCATAGGCTTTGATACCGCGATAAACACCGCGAAAGAGGCGGTGGATAAAATACGTGACACCGCAACAAGCCATGAGCGTTGCAACATTATAAAGGTGATGGGAAGGGCATCGGGCAATATAGCGTTAAATGTCGGCATTGCAACGGGCGCCGAAACTGTTTTAATTCCGGAACAAGAGGTTGATTTTGAAAGGGATGTAATTGAACCGATTCATGCGGGGCACAAAAGGAATAAAAAACATTTTATTATAATTGTTGCAGAGGGAGTTGCCGGCAGCGACGATTTGGACAAGCGGATAGAAGAGGCAATAGGGCTTGAGGCGCGGACAACTATATTGGGCTATACTCAGCGCGGCGGCAGCCCAACCGTTGTTGACAGGGTGTATGCAAGCCAAATGGGCTCATATGCGGTGGAACTGCTAAAAGACGGTGTTAGCGACCGCATTATCGGCATAAAAAAAGGCAGCATTTATGAGGTGGATATTTTCGAAGGCTTGAATATGCCCCATACCGTTAGGGAAGATTTGATTTCGCTTTCTAAAATCCTTTCAATATAGGGGGAGTATAATACTAATGAATATACCAAATATGTTAACAATAGCAAGGTTTATTCTTGTTCCCGTGTTTGCATATACATACCTGTTTGCAGGTAACAACGCGGTGTCTGCAATTATTCTTGCAGTTTCCGCCGTAACCGATATTTTAGACGGTTACATTGCAAGAAAATACAATATGGTTACAAAGTGGGGCGCTGCCTTTGACCCTATTGCAGACAAGCTTACGCAAATTACCGTTGCATTTTGTTTGGCGTTCGGCGGGTATAAGGTGATGTGGCTTATTTTCAGCTTTCTTGTTGTTAAGGAACTGATTTTAGTTTTGGGCGGAATAAAGCTTTATAAAAAAGGCGATGTTGTTATTGGCGCAAATTGGTATGGTAAGGCTGCAACCGTTTTGTTCTATCTTGTGTTTTTTGTGTTAATACTGTTTGGCGGAAAGCTTGGCGATGCGTCTAAATATATACTGTCCGCCATAGCGATAGCGTTTAGTATTTTTGCTTTTGTCAGATATACCGCTTTGTTTTTTGGCATAAGAAAAAAACTTTTTAACAAAACGCTTGCAAAATAGGTGAATTTCTGCTAAAATAATATTCGCTGTATTATTTAAATAGAAATTGGATAATTAACAATTTATACGGCATCTTATTTTATGGATGTCGGGTAGTTTTTCGCATATTGGAGGTGTGTGTCATGGCAAAGTGCAGCGTATGCAGCAAAAGCGTTTCTTTTGGAAACAAAATAAGCCACTCGCATAGACGAAGCAATAAAATGTGGAAGCCGAACCTAAGAAGAGTTAGGGCGATTGTCGGCAACGGTGAACATAAAAAAATTTATGTATGCACCCGTTGTTTGCGTTCGGGCTTAGTTGAAAGAGGTTATGGGAACGGCTTGTTAAAAGAAGCTGCTGTCGAAACCCCGCAGGTTGACATTGCTGTCGAATTACAGGCGGAAGAGGTTGAATCAGAATAAAACAATGCTTGTCAAAAACAAAAGAGGCTCTTTTTTATTTAAGAACCCCTTTTGTTTTTTGTTTTGTCAAATTAAAGATGATTTCGCTTATCTTTTCTGTTGCGGTTGTAATTCCAAGCCCCTTTGACTTTTCTCCCATCTGTATAAGCTTATCCTTTTTGAAAATTAAATCGTTTACACATTTTGAAAAACTTTTGCCGGTAAGCTCCCGCTCGGTAATGACTATTGCCGCCCCCGCATCGGCAAGGGTTCTTGCGTTATGCTCTTGATGATTATCCGTAACATTCGGTGACGGAATGAGTATTGACGGCTTGCCAAGCGCGGTTATTTCACTTATCGTTATTGCTCCCGCACGTGAGATAATAAGGTCTGCGGCGCAAAGCGGGTATTCCATGTTATGTATATAAGACATAATTTTTATATTGGGGTTTCCCTCCGCCTCGTTTTCGCCAAGCCTTTTGGTTATCTCTTTAAATTGCGCCTCGCCTGATGAGAGCAGCAGTTGAAAAGCGGTTTTATCCTTTGAGCTTATAATAAAATCCAATATGGCATCGTTTAGTTTTTCCGCGCCCAAGCTGCCGCCGAACGCAACAATAAACGGTCGCTCGTCAATGCCCATTTTTTTTCTTGCCTCTGTTTTTGTTATCTGAAAAAGCTCATGCCGCAGGGGGTTGCCGGTGTAAACAATCTTTTTTGCGTTTTTAAAGACGGCTTTACTTTGCAAAAAGCTAACGCATACAACATCAACAATGCCGCCGAGTAACCTGCTGGTAAGCCCGGGAAAGACATTTTGCTCGTGTATCAATGTTGGAATTTTGTGCCGCACAGCGGCGGCAAGCGCCGGACCGGACACATATCCGCCCGTGCCAACCACAATATCCGGTTTAAAGGCTTTAATAATTTTTACGCTTTGGGAATATGACAAAAACATTTTTATCAGCGCTTTTATGTTATAACCGCTGAATTTTCTTTTAAAGCCCAAAGTGTCGATAAATTGTATATCAAAGCCTGCATTCGGCACCAGTTCTTTTTCAAGACCTCGTTTTGTGCCGATAAACAAAACCTTGCTGTTTGGGTCGATATTTTTTATCAGCTTTGCTATGGCAACAGCGGGGTTGATATGGCCTGCCGTTCCGCCACCGGCAAAAATAATTTTCATGGTAAAAAAGTCCTTTCCGAAAGAAAAATACGGCATCGACCTTTGCTAAGGCATCAACTTTTTGAATGCCGTGATATATTAAGCATTATACCCATGCAACACATTATGATTAAAAGGGATGTGCCACCATAGCTAAAAAAGGGCAGCGGCATTCCGGTAACCGGCATTGATGATGTTACAACCGCTATATTTATAATAACCTCAATAGCTATCAATGCTGTAATGCCTACCGCCATCAAGCTTCCGAATGTGTCGGGGGCGTTCATTGCAATTTTTATCCCTCGCCATATCAATGCGGCAAAAAGCAGTATCGTAAGCATTGCCCCGATAAAGCCAAGCTCCTCACATAAAATAGAGAATATAAAATCATTATGCGGCTCGGGTATATATAAAAACTTTTGCCTGCTGCGCCCCAACCCAAGCCCAAATATACCGCCGCTGCCGATTGCGTACAGCGATTGTATTATTTGCCAGCCGTCTCCTAACTTGTCTTTAAATGGGTCTAAAAAAGCGGTTATTCTTTTCCACCTGTATTCCTCTGATATAATCAGATACCAGCCTGCAACAACGGCAGGCGAGCCGAGCATAAATAAATGAGAGCCCTTTGCACCTGCAACAAACAATATTACAAGCCCAATCCCTGCCAAAACCACCGTTCCGCTAAAATGCGGTTCGCACATCAGCAAGCCGGCAAAAACACCAATTATCGCAAGATAGGGCACAAGCCCGCGCCAAAACTTATTAAGTATCCCGGGGTTTTTTGAAAGGCTGCACGAGAAAAATATTATTATTGCAATCTTCGCCACCTCGGATGGCTGAAATGAGGCAAAGCCCAAGTTTAGCCAGCGCTTGCCGCCTTTTATATCTTCGCCGATAAAAATGACCATAACCAACATAATTATGCTTGCCAAAAGTATCGGAAACGCCAGCTTTCCAAACCTATGATAATCAAAGTTTGCCAGCATTACCATTGCGACGATTGATATTGCAGCCCATATAATTTGTTTTTGAATGAAAAAATACGCGTTGGAAAAATTATAGCGTGCCGATTCGGAACTTGCCGAAAACACCATAATAAGCCCGAACGCTAAAAGCGCCATAACAATTATTAAAAATTGAAAATCGATTTGACCTTTTTTCATATAATCAATCTCCGCCTCGCCTTTTTATAGCAGTATATTTTTGCCTACCCTAAAAGATATGAAGTAAACGCGGCAATTATTGTTACAATTGAAAAAATTGCAACAATCTTTTTTTCGCTCCAGCCGCATAATTCAAAGTGGTGGTGAATAGGGCTCATTTTAAATATCCGTCTTCCGGTAGCTTTAAACGAAATAACTTGAATTATAACAGACAGCGTTTCAATAACATAAATTATACCCACAAGCAGCAGTATAAGCGGGTTTTGCTGCAATAACGCAACAGCTGCCACAGCCCCGCCCAAAAAAAGCGAGCCGGTGTCACCCATAAAAATGCGTGCAGGGTATTTGTTGTATATTAAAAAACCCGCTAAAGCCCCTATGATTGTGTAGCAAAAAAAAGATAAATCATTAGGGTGCGAATAGGCGGTAAACCCGAAAAACAGCAGTACGAATATAGTTACCGAAGACGCCAAGCCGTCAACGCCGTCCGTTAAATTTACCCCGTTGGTTGCGGCGAGCATAACGAAAATGGCGAACGGTATGTAGCCCCATGAAAAATCGATAAAATAGCCGGCAAACGGAATATACACCGCCGTTGACAATACGCCGCTGTGCAAGCCGACAAAAACAAAAACAACGGAAACGGCAAGCTGCAACGCTGATTTCTGCCATGCCAACAGACCTAAATTTCTTTTTAAAACAACCTTAATAAAATCATCTGCAAAGCCTATTGCACCAAACCCCAATGCGCACAAAAGGGCAAGGAGCGCATTATGGTCAACGGCATAGCGGCTTGTGAGGAATGCGGCAAGCACAGCTATTATTATTGCAATGCCGCCCATGGTTGGCGTTCCGCTTTTTTTGTTGTGCCATGAAGGTCCAATTTTTCGTATAACCTGCCCAAATTTAAGGCGAACAAGCAAAGGCATTAAAATCGGCGTGCAAATAGTTGCAACAACAAAGGCTATTACCGGCATAAAATATAAGTTCAAAGCGTCCTCCAATTCCTTGCAAATGCTCAGCTATGGCAAAATAATTCTTATTTGCAATGTAAGTGTTTCTTTAGATTTTGTGATATTTCTTCAAGTTTCATTCCCCGTGAAGCTTTAAAAAGTATAGTATCGCCGGGGGCTGCTTGGGAATACAAATAATTTTCGGCTTGCAAGTTATCGTCAAAGGATTTTATATCCAAAACCCCTTTTATTCGTGCTTGGTCTGCAATAAACTTTGCATTGTCCCCAACGGTAATAAGCTTATCGATGCAAAAATGAGCAACTTGGTCTCCAATTTGTCTATGCTCCGATTCCGCAAAAGCGCCTTGCTCCAAAACATCGCCTAAAACGGCAATGGTGCGCCCTTTTGCTCCTTTAACAGCCAGCACGCCCAATGCCGCCCTCATAGAGGCGGCGCTGGCGTTATAACAATCTTCAATTATTGTAACGCCGCAAATTTCGCTTATATTTTGCCGCAGCCCTTCCGATGTGAAGCTTGCAATGCTTTTTGCAATTAAAGAAGGCTCTATATTATAATAAACGCCCGTCGAAATTGCGGCAAGCGCGTTGTAAACAAAGTGTTCACCCGGCTGGTTAATTTCAAAGTTAAAAGGGTTTTCTCCAATTTTCACTTTAAAAGCGCTTTTATTTGGCTGCAAATCAACATCATAAGCCAAAATATCGGCTGATGGGTTGTTAATGCCATAATATATACTTGTATGCGGTATATTCCCTTTTAACGAAAACAGGCTTTCATCATCGGCGTTTAATATCGCGACACCGTCTGGTTTAAGGTTTTCAAGCACTTCAAGCTTTGCCCGCAATATATTTTCTTTGCTCCCAAGTTTTCCGATATGCGCCGTTGCGATGTTGGTAATAACCGCAGCGGTTGGGGGAGCAATATTAGATAACAGCCGTATTTCTCCGGGGCTGTTCATACCCATTTCAAGCACAGCGGCTTGATGTGCTGCCGTCAAATTAAAAATTGTAAGGGGAACACCCACATCATTGTTAAAGTTCCCGTGAGTTTTAAGTGTGTTAAATTTCGCGGACAGCGCCAATGCAATCAAATCTTTTGTGCTTGTTTTGCCAACGCTGCCGGTAACGGCGGTGACAGGCACCGGGTGCTTTTTAAGATGATGCCGGGCAAAATCGTATAAAGCTGTTCTTGTATTGTTAACGAATATTACCGCTTTTCCTTGCGGTACTGCAATGTTTTTGCTTGTTATAACGGCAGAACCCTTTTTTAAAAAAGCCTCCGCAAAGTCATTGCCGTCAAAGCGTTCGCCTTTAATTGCAATGAAGATACAGCCCTCGCCGCCCTTGTTGCTGTCGGTGGTTACGCTGTTTATTGAAAGGTTTTCCCCAAAAAGCTTTCCGCCCGTTGCATTGGCGATTTCCAAAAGAGTGTATCTTTCCAAACAGGCTTACCTCCCCATCTCTTTAAATGCTTCCGCCACTATTTCACGCTCATCAAAATGAATTGTTTTATCTGCCAAGATTTGATATGTTTCATGTCCTTTTCCCGCAAGCAAAACAACATCGTCGGGTTTGGCGCTTTTAATTGCAAATTTTATGGCATCGCGCCTGTTTTCCAATATAATATATTCCGCAGTTGCATCTTTCATGCCTGCAAGTATATCTCTTATAATCGCGGCAGGTTGCTCGGTTCTTGGATTGTCCGAAGTGACTATACAAAAATCAGCAAGCTCGCCCGCAATTTTGCCCATCAGAGGTCGTTTTGTTTTGTCTCTGTCGCCGCCGCACCCGAAAAGCGCAATGAGCCGTCCTTTGGTAAATTCTCGTGCGGTTTGCAGCAAGTTTCGCAAACCGTCGGGTGTGTGCGCGTAATCTATAATAACTGTAAAACCATTGCTTGTAGATATTGTTTCTACACGCCCTTTTACCCCGCCTACCGTTTTCAAGGCTTCGGCTGCATCTTTTGCGCCAAAGCCGGATAAATGGATAACCGATATAGCGGCAAGAGCGTTGTATATTGAAAAACACCCCGGTATGGGGAGAGAAAAATGCTCGCCTAAGCAATCAAACTCAACTCCCCTTGCGTCCGTTTTTATCCCTTCCGCTTTTATTTCACCGTTATTTATTCCGTATGACACGCTTTTACATGGCGCAGTATCGATTATTTGTCTGCCGAAAGCGTCGTCCGCATTAATTATACCATATTCGCACATTCCAAACAATTTCAATTTAGCCTCAAAATAACTTTCCATTGTCAGATGAAAGTCCAAATGGTCTTGCGAAAGGTTGGTAAAAACTCCGCAGTAAAAGTTGCTGTAATCCACCCTGTTCAACGACAAAGAATGAGATGAAATTTCCGCCACAACATAGGTACACCCTTCATCTGCCATTTGCCTAAAAAGTTTTGTAAGCTCGTACGATTCCGGCGTGGTATGCTGGGATTTTAAAACCTTATCCCCTATGATGTTATGGTTTGTTCCGATTAGCCCAACCTTTTCGCCGCTTTGCTCTAATATGCTTTTAATAAGATGCGTTACCGTTGTTTTCCCGTTTGTCCCGGTAACGCCTATCAATTTAAAGCGTTTTGACGGAAAACCAAAAAAGGCATGCGATGCCTTGGCAAGCGCCGCCCTTGAGTTGTCAACCTTAATAAACGGAATTTTAAGACCGTCAATGTCTTTTTCGCCCACCACGCAAACGGCGCCTTTTCTTTCGGCATCTTTTGCATAATTATGACCGTCCGTCAAAAACCCGCTTACAGCCACGAAAACATCGCCCTTTTCTGTTTTTCTTGAATCGTAGCTTATTCCGCTTACATCTATATTAATTTGAGTATCGAATAGCTCTCCGATATTCATGATGTCCGTCCTCCTTGTAAAATAGGGCGATTACTCTCCTGCCTCAATTCTCCTAAATTCCACAGTGACGATGGTGCCTGCCTCTACAACCGTTCCGGCAGGCGGGTCTTGCTTGTATGCCGTCACTCCGCCCACCTCGGGAGAGGCGCCTGCGCCCACCACCTTAATGTTAAGGTTTGCCTTTAAAATAATATCGGACGCGCTCAAAACAGAATTTTGCAATACATTCGGCACAGTTACCGTAACGGGCTCGCTGTATTCTTCGGTATAAAGAGTTATTGTGGATTGCTGGTTAACTTTTATACCGCCTTTTGGAATTTGGCTCAGCACCGTATCGCCTTGACCGATTACTTTGGCTTTTAGGTTTTGATTTGACAAAGCGCTTTTTGCGTCTTTTATCGTCTGCCCCGCAACGGTGGGGACGGATGTTTCTAAAGTTGCTTTTTCCTCCGCGGTATAGGCAGGTTCAATCCCCAAATAATTAAGGGTGTCCTCTAAAATGCTGCGTACAACCGGCGATGCTATTTGACCGCCGTAATAAAGCCCGGAGGACGGCTCGTCTAAAATTACAAGGCAAACAACCTGAGGGTCGTCCGCCGGTGCAAAACCGGCAAATGAAGCCACATATTTCCCGCTGCCGCGCGGCAGTTTTTCGGATGTCCCTGTTTTTCCCGCAACACGAAATCCTTTTATATACGCCCCGGAGCCTGTTCCGTCCGCCACAACCTTTTCTAACAGCCAACATAGGGTGTCGCTGGTTTCTTTTGAAATAACTTGTCTTACCATTTCGCTTTCAAATTCCGTCACAATGTTATCGTTGCTGTCGGTTAATGATTTCACAAGGTGGGGGCGCATTAACTGCCCGCCGTTTGCAATTGCCGCAACGCCCGATATCATTTGCAACGGAGTGATTTGAAAACTTTGACCAAAGGAGGAGGTGGCAAGTTCCACCTCGTTAAATTTTGCTCTTGTGTGGAATATGCCGGGCGCTTCGCCGGGGAGTTCTATTCCTGTTTTTTGCGTAAAGCCAAGACCTGTAAAATAATTCATAAATTGCACGGCGCCTATTCGCGCTCCCACTTCGATAAAAACAGGGTTGCACGAATTTTTAACCCCCTCCACAAAGGTTTGCGAACCGTGCCCGCCCGCCTTCCAGCATCGTATATTATGGCTCGCCACCTTTTTTGAGCCGGTGCAGAAAAAGGTGTCGTTTAAGCTGACTACTTTTTCTTCAAGCGCCATTGCGGCAGTGAAAATTTTGAAGGTTGACCCCGGCTCGTAACTGTCGACAACCGCCTTGTTACGCCACATTTTACGAAGTTCCTCCTCGTTTGCTTTCGAGCGCGCATCATCGTCAAGCAGTTGCAATTGTTTTTTTATAGATTCGTCTTGCAAATCAAAAGGGTTGTTAAGGTCAAAATCCGGCTTTGTTGTCATCGCAAGCACTTCACCGGACTTAGGGTCTAAAACAATACATGCCCCGCCTTTTAACAGCTTATTTTCGATTAGCGCCGTTTCAAGGTGTTTTTCGGCAAAGCGTTGGATTGTTTCATCAATGGTAAGCACAACATTCAGACCATCTTGAGGGTTTACCAGTTTTTCATATTTAAACGGCATTTCTATACCTGCCGCATTTTTTGCGGATATAATCCTACCCGGCGAGCCTTTTAGGTTTTTATCAAACACCATTTCAATCCCTTCAAGCCCTTGGTTGTCAAGCCCGGTAAAGCCAATCACATGAGCGGCAAGGCTGGCATACGGATAAAACCTCTTTGTGTCTGCATCAAGGCGAATTCCAACTACTTTGTTTTCCGTTATAAATTGACGAACCTTATCTGCCTTTTCCTTTTCAATTCGGCGTTTAATGATTTCATAAGACGATTCCCTTGTAATTTTACCGTGCACAAAATCATAATCAAGCTCAAGAATTTCCGCAAGGGCAGCCGCCACCTTTTCGGTAGGGGCAACTTTTGAATTTTCTCTTACTTCCGATGGAGAGGCGGTTACCGTTTCAACTGACGCGGAAACTGCAAGCGGCTTGCCGTTCCTGTCAAATATGGTGCCCCTTTTTGAATTTATGATTCTATCCCTTGTTTGCTGCTCAACTGCTTGCTTTTGAAGTTGGTCGCCGCGCGCTATTTGCAGATAACCCGTTCTGCCAATCAACAAAACAAGCAAAAGCATACAAACGGAAAGTGTATAATACATTCTTTTTTTTAGCTTCATCCGAGCTTTTGAATTTTGCATAAATCCCTCCACCTCAATGCTTTAAATTCTGTAAATTTTTTAGTTTAAAAAAGAGTCTTAAAATAAGACCCCCTTCTATAAACATTATGAAAAATCATTTAAAATATTCCAATAAACCCCCAACGGAGGACGAAAGCGCACCAAAAATATTTCGCTTGGATGAACGATAATTGTTTCTTGCAACTTTTTGCATTGAATCGCCATGCGTTTGTCTTATATATACTATTTGATTGGAATCCATTTTTTGCATGCCCAAATGATTTATGGCATATTCTTCAACCTTTGAAGAATCGACAAGACTGTCTACTGCCACCGCCGTCTGTTCATTTTCTCTTTGCAGTGAGGCAAGATTTGAATTTAACCGCTCTATTTCGCTATGCAAATCATAAATTGCCACCCATCTGTAACATAAAAACAACTGAACTAAAAATGCGCAAATAACAAAAGCAATAATTTTGAACTTTATTGTTTTGGTTCTTTTTTTAACTTTGTTGTTTTTGCGAGGAACGGATTTTTTTTGAGGTTTTGGTGCTGGCTGAAGCTTATAAGCGGAACTGCCTCGGCTCACCGGCGGCATAATTTTCACCTCTTTTATATTTTTTCGGCAACACGAAGTTTCGCGCTTGCACTTCTGGGGTTTTCTAAAAGTTCTGATTTAGACGGTGTAATAGGTTTTTTAGTAATTAATTTTAGTGTTTGTTTTTTCCCGCACACACAAACGGGGAAATCGCTCGGACAATCACACCCTCTTGCAAGGGCGGCAAATGTGTTTTTAACTATTCTATCCTCAAGCGAATGAAAGGTGATTACAGCTATTCTGCCGCCGATGTTCAGCGCTTCGCAAAAATCCTCAAGCGTTGCAGAAAGCTGTGAAAGCTCATCGTTTACTGCAATTCGTAAAGCCTGAAACACCTTTTTTGCAGGATGTTTGTTTCGGTGTGCCTTTGCGGGTATTGCATTTTTTATAATATCAACAAGTTCAAAAGTCGTTTCAATAGGTCCAATGCTGCGCATTTCAACAATCTTTTTTGCTATCGCTTTGGAATATTGCTCCTCGCCGTAAGAAAAAAAGATTTTTTCTATTTCGGCTATTTCAAACTGGTTTACAATATGCCATGCGGTTAGGCTTGATTTACTGTCCATTCGCATATCCAAAGGCGCGTCAAACCGATAGCTGAAGCCTCGCAAAGGTGTGTCAACTTGGTGAGATGACACACCTAAGTCAAGTAGTGCTCCGTCAATTTTATTAATTATAAGGGTTTTTAAAATAATTTTTATATTGTTATAGTTGTCGTTTATAAGTTCAAAACGCCCAAAAAGCCTGTCTTTCGCCGCTTTAATTGCTGACTCATCACGGTCTATTCCAACAAGTCGAGCGCCTTTTTCAACTATTTTTATCGCATGTCCTCCGCCGCCAAGAGTGCCGTCAACATAAATGCCGTTTTCCTTTATGCACAGCGCCTCGATGGCTTCGTTTAGCATAACGGGGATATGAAAAAATCCGCTTGATGTCATATCCCTAAGTCTTCCATTTGAAGGGCAACTTCATCTGCGTTTTGCATAAATCTGCTGTTTTGCAAATCCCAATTGGCTTTGCTCCAAAATTCCGCCCTTTTGTTCAGACCAATAACAACAACATCTTTTTCAAGCTCTGCATATTCTCGTAAGTTTGCCGGTATCAACACGCGCCCTTGCTTGTCCGTTTCGCATTGCGTCATGCCCCCATAGAAAAACCGCTGTATTTCGCGCCCTTTCGACAACGAAAGTTCCGACAACTGCTTGTCCAGCTTTTCCCACTCCGATTGCGGAAAAACAAATAGGCATTTATCAAGCCCCTTGGTGGCAATGAATTTCTCACCCAGTTCATCACGAAATTTAGCGGGCATTATTACCCTGCCTTTAGCATCTATATTATGCTGAAATTCACCCGCTAACATTTTGTCACCTGCCTTATGTGGGAATGTGGACCACAAAACCCCACAATTTTACCACCTTGTTTTTATTATACGGTATTTGTTTTGAAAATTCAAGTGTTTTGAAAAATATTTTTAATCTTTTTACACTTTTGTTACAAATGCTTGGGAAAACTCGAACAAATGTTCGGTTATAAGTTGAAAAAATGGCTTTAAAACTTAAAAATAAGTTTTAAAGCCATTTTTTAGTTATATTATTAGCGTAAAACACGAAGTAGCGTAAGTTTTATAGAAAAACCTATACTGCTAATATTCAAAATCTTCTGCAGAAACCTTTTTTGCAAACCGTTTTTTTCGGGCTGATTTTGCCGTAATGTCAAGCGAAAATTTTTTGCACACATAATCGGGCGAAACAACTCCTTTTTTTGAACAAGATAGTTCCGCAAGACCGCTGAGCGGGCGGGAATAAACACAAACCGCACAGCTTTGGGGCTGTTCCTCGCAATTTAGTTTTATTATACTTTGCATAAACATTTTCGCCTCCTTCATATTTTTATAATAACAGGTTTAATGTGATTTGTCAATTTCAATCGAAAGCCGGGCAGGGTAATTGTAAACTCCCGCGCCTTGACTAAATTTAATATATTTATTATAATGGTATAAAGGCGTTTCAGGCACAAGCAAATTGAGGCGCTTGCGCTTATGGCGTGCCTTTTACTAAAATTAATTATAGAAAAACGAGGATAAAAGCTTATGAAAACAGCATTTGAAAAGTTTAATTTTAAAAGTCTTGGTGAATTAAAAGAAAAAATAAAGGAGCTTAATTTGGACATTCCTGTTAGCGAGGATGTTTCTTCTTTAAAATGCGACGCGAAAATTGGAGACAGAGCATTGAAAAATCTTCTTTGCGTTCACCCAATGGAGGGCTGTGATTCAAAAGAGGACGGCTCTCCCTCTGACCTTGTTTATCGCAGGTATGAACGGTTTGCAAAGGGGGGGAGCGGGCTTTTATGGGTAGAGGCATGCGCTGTTAATGAAGGTGGGCGTGCTAATCCTCGACAACTTTATATTCACGAAGGCAATGTTGACGAATTTAAAAACTTGGTTGAGTTTACGCGCAGCAAGGCTGAAGGCGAGGTATATTTGGTTCTTCAACTGACCCATGCGGGGCGTTATGCAAAACCGGGGAAAGGCTTACCGGCAGTCATAGCGGGCGAAAATGAATATCTTGACCGTTTTTTACCTCAAAATGTACATACAATTACCGATGACGAGCTTTCCGACTTAGAAAATCAGTTTGTAAACGCCGCCTTGCTTGCACAACGGGCAGGGTTTGATGCGGTGGATATTAAGAGCTGCCATCGTTATCTTTGCAATGAGTTGCTGGCATCGTATAACAGAAAAGGTAAATACGGGGGCAGCTTTGAAAACAGAACACGCTTTTTGTTCAATATAGTTAAAAAAGTTAAAGAAAAGGCGGATATTGATGTTACGGTTCGTCTTAACGCCTTTGATGAAATTCCGTATCCTCATGGGTTCGGAGTTGATAAATCTGATTATAAAATTCCCGATTTAACCGAAACAAAGAAAATTGTTTCAACACTTTATGAATTAGGCGTTAAACTGATAAATATAACAGGCGGGAACCCATATTACAATCCTCATGTGAACAGACCGTATGATGTTGGCTTTTACACGCCTGTCAGCCACCCGCTTGAAAATGTCAGAAAGCTTTTAAACGCGGCACGCCAAATTAAAAAAGCAGTTCCCGATATGAGGGTGATTGCGACAGGGCTGACATGGCTTAGGGAATACAGCGCAAATGTTGCGGCGGGCTGTATAAACGATGGATGGTTTGATTTTGTGGGTTTTGGCAGGCAGGCGTTTGCATACCCCGATTTTGCAAACGATATAGTAAACAGCGGAGGAATGCAGCGGGGCAAATGCTGTATCGCCTGCGGCAAATGTACGGAAATTATGCGAGATGGCGGAACAACCGGCTGTGTAATTCGGGATTCAAAGTTGTATCTTCCGATTTACACCGAAGGCAGGCAAGGGAAACAAAAAATAACAGGTACTCGTGTTGGAGAAAGTATTTAAATAAAGTTTAAAGGAGAGAATGTTTTGAACAAACCAAATGTGTTATTTATAATGTGTGACCAAATGAGGCAAGATGCAATAGGGTGCAATGGCAACAAGACAGTTAAAACTCCAAATATTGACCGTTTGGCAAAAGAAGGGGTAAACTTCAAAAATGCTTTTACACCAAGTCCCATTTGCGTTCCGGCAAGAGCCTCGCTGACCACCGGCTTATACCCGCATAAATGTACAGGGCAAAAAAACAATAGCGGTGCCCTAAAAGGTGGGATTCCAACAATTGCGGGAGAATTTCAAAGCAGGGGCTACGATACTTATGCAATGGGAAAATTGCATTATTTGCCTTATGCACCCCCCGGGGAAAAAAGAACATTGCATGGGTTTCAAACAGCCGAACTTACCGAATCGGGCAGGATGTTAAAGAAATATGACCCTTTAGGCGAGCAGTCGGGGCTTGAAGATTATAACGATTACTTAAAAACAGTTGGTTGGGAAGGCTTTTCAAGGGGGAACGGGTTGGGGAATAATGATATATTTCCTGCAACCAGCGCCATTCCCGAGGAGCATTATGTTGACACATGGGTGGCGGACAGAACAATAACGCATTTGAATAATCACATAAAAAACAGCCCTGATAAACCGTTTTTTATGTTTACCTCTTTTCCGAAACCTCATTCGGCTTATGACCCGCCTTATCCTTACGATAGGTTATATGATCCTCGCAAAATGCCTGATTGCATAGGGGATATTGGCAAAATAAAAGAAAGGGAAATTGAACTTTTGGTGGAGAAGTATAAAAAATATGGCTGGGACACCCTTTCTCCGCAAGCCAAAAAAAATATCAAGGCGCATTACTACGGTTTAATAAGCTTGCAGGATAAACAAATCGGAAGACTGCTTGGTTTTTTAGAGGAACAGGGTATAAAGGATAATACCATAATAGTTTATACGGCTGACCATGGCGATTTATTAGGCGATTTTGGGCTTTACTTCAAAGAAAACTTTTATAATGCATCGGTAAGAATTCCAATGATAATCAGTTATCCGAGCGGTATAAAGGGCGGGCGGGTTTTAGACCAACTTGTAGGTCTGCAGGATATTATGCCAACCCTTATGGAGTTGACCGGCACACCGTTAAATCATGAGGTTGACGGGATGAGTTTGTTGCCCGCTATAAATGAGGATAAAAAAACAAGAAGGTTTTATGTGTCCCAATGTCACGAAAGCCCGGAGCAACAATACATGGTTTGTGGGGAAGACTGGAAGTTTATTTATCACCAAAACGGAGGCGTTGAGGAACTGTATGATATGCAAGACGATTATAACGAACTGCATAATTTAGCGCAATCGGACGAGCCGCATATTCGTGAAAAGGTAAAGGAAATGAGAGATTACCTTTTAAAATGGTGTGTTGAAAATAATGATGCTCCTATGGTTGACAAAAAAGCGCTTGCAAAGGTTGGGATAGAACAAAATACAGCTTGCAACAATAGTTTTAATGTGTTTGGCAGGCGTTATTTATAAAAAGGAATGAAACAATTTATGAAAACTGCTATCGTAACGGGCGGCTCCCGGGGGATTGGCTATGCAATTTCGGCAATGCTTTGTAAGAACGGGTTTCGTGTTGTTGTTTTTGGCAGGTCGCCTCAACAAAAAGTGAAAGAAATTTTAGACACATTGCCCGGCGCAATATATGTTCAAGGCGATATTTCAAATGAAAAAGACAGAGAAAAATGCCTTGCCGCGGCAGGCGGGGTTGATGTGCTTGTGAACAATGCGGGTGTTGCGCCGAAGGAGCGCATTGATATGCTTGAAATAACGGAAAGCGATTATGATTATGTGATGGATGCAAATTTAAAAGGCACATTTTTTTTAACGCAAATGGTTGCAAAAGATATGGTTAAAACCGAAAAGCCGGGATATATTGTGAATATATCTTCCGTAAGCGCATACACATCTTCCGTAAATCGAGCCCAATATTGCATCTCGAAGGCAGGTATCGGCATGATGACAAAATTATTTGCCGACAGGCTGGCAGACCATGGAGTAATGGTGTATGAAATTCGCCCCGGCATAATTCAAACAGACATGACAAAATCGGTAACCGAAAAATATAACCGTATGATATTAGAAGAAGGGATTACCCCGATAAAAAGATGGGGAATGCCGAACGATGTTGCAAAAGCTGTTATGTCGCTGGTAAAGGGTGAGTTTCCCTTTAGCACAGGCGAGGTTTTTAATGTGGACGGCGGCTTCCATTTAAGGAGGCTGTAACTTGAAAATAGATAGTTTTGCGGTGAACGGAATAGCGATTGACATAATTAGGCTCAATACGATTGTTGTGGGCAGCGGGGCTGCGGCTTTGGGCGCGGCAAGCAGGCTTTATGATTTTGGGCAACAAGATGTAGCAATCGTGACGGATAATATTAAGGGCGGAACGAGCCGTAATGCAGGGTCGGATAAGCAAACATATTATAAATTGACGCTTGCGGGTGAAGAAGGTGACAGCGTTTTTTCCATGGCGCAAACGCTGTTTGACGGCGGCGCAATGGACGGAGATATAGCCCTATGCGAAGCAGCGCTTTCGACACGAAGCTTTTTTAAATTGGTTGAAATCGGCGTGCCATTCCCTCATAATAATATGGGTGAATATGTGGGATATAAAACCGACCATGACCCGCGGCAGCGAGCCACCTCGGCAGGTCCGCTCACTTCAAGGTTCATGACGGACAAGCTTTGGGAGCAGGTTTTAAACAAACAAATTGCCGTCTTTGACGGTTATACCGTTGTGCGTGTTTTAACTAACGGCGGAAATTGCTTTGGCGTTATGTGTTTAAATACTAACGAGATGCAAGACCCAAATAAGCGATATACCGTTTTTTGCGCAACCAACACAATATATGCAACCGGCGGACCGGCGAGTTTGTATGCGCTGTCCGCATATCCGCATGAGCAAAACGGCGCCCACGGATTTGCTTTTGAGTCGGGAGTTGACGGGAAAAACCTGACGGAATGGCAATACGGTATTGCGTCAATAAAATTCAGGTGGAACTTGTCCGGCACCTATCAACAGGTTTTGCCGCGCTACATTTCCACAGACCAAAACGGGAACGATAAAAAAGAATTTTTAAACGAGCATTTTGAAAATGCAACGGATTTGCTAAATGCAGTTTTTTTAAAGGGCTACCAATGGCCATTTGATGTTCAAAAGGCGGCGGGAAGCTCATTTATAGACTTATGTGTTTATTATGAAACGCAAATTAAAAAAAGGCGCGTGTGGCTTGATTACACTTGCAATCCCAAAGGATTATGCCCCGACTTTTCAAATGTGGGAAAAGAATGTTACGCGTATTTAGAAAAATCAAACGCCTTGTTCGGAGAGCCGATTGACAGGTTAGGGCACATGAACTCCGAAGCGATTGAGCTTTTTAAAAACAACGGCATTGATTTGCAAAAAGAACTGTTGGAGATATCGGTGTGCGCCCAGCATAACAATGGCGGTTTGACCGGAAACAAATGGTGGGAAAGTAATGTGCGTCACTTCTTTCCGATTGGTGAGGCAAACGGTTCGCACGGCGTTTACCGTCCCGGCGGAACCGCTTTGAACTCGGGGCAATGCGGCGGTTTGCGCGCAGCGCAATATATAGCCAACATATATGATGAAGCGCCGCCCCAAACGGATGATTTTATTAAGGCGGTGGGTGACGATATTTCAAATCGGGCAGAGCAAATAGAGCGTTTGCTTTGCGGGGATGGTAAAGAAAGCCCCAAAACTTTGCGTAAAAGGCTGCAAGAAAGGATGAGCCTAAGCGGGGCATTTATTCGCAACGAAGAAGGGCTTATTCGCTTGATTAATAGCGCAACCGAAGATTTAAACGAGTTTTGGGATAAGACGGCGGTAAAAAGCATTTGTGAGCTACCCGAGGCTTTGTTAAATTATGATTTGCTTATTGCGCAACAGGTGTATGCCGCCGCCATGTTAAATTATATGGTTAAGGGCGGGGGCAGCAGGGGTTCTTGTTTGATTTTGCCTGACGGGAATCAATTTTTAAAGCAAATTAAAGGGCAAGTTAAGATAGACTTTAGCTTGTTTAAAAAGGTGCAGGAAGTTTCTTTTGAAAACGGCAATGTTACATGCCGCTGGCGTGATGTGCGGCAAATCCCGAAAGAGGACGCCTGGTTTGAGAATGTTTGGAATAGCTATTTAAAGGATAAATCAATACGCTAAAAATTTAAGAGGGTGGTTAGTTTGAAAAAATATTTTGTTGCTTTTGACTCCGATGGATGTGTTTTTGATGCTATGGAGCCGAAACATAAGCTGTGCTTTGGTCCTGCGGCGGTGAGCGTTTTTGGGTTTGAAGATTTTAAAGACGAGTTTTTGCGGTTATGGAATGACATTAACTTGTATTCTTGTACCCGCGGAATAAATCGGTTTTTAGGGTTAATAGACAGCTTTGATAAAATAAAAAAAACGGGGCGCTTGGTACCGGATTTAGAGCCGCTTGTAAAGTGGACGAAGCAGACAGATATGTTGTCGGCAAAATCTTTGGAGAATTATGTAAAAAATACAGACAGCCCGGTGCTAAAAAAGGTGTTGCAATGGTCGGATGCGGTTAATTCGCTTATAGAGCAAACGGCGGAAAGCATAGTTCCGTTTGAAAATGCCAAGTCTGCATTTGAAATAATAGCAAATCATGCGGATATAGCCGCAGTATCCTCTGCCAACACCGCAGCAATTACGCGTGAGTGGGAAAAGTTTGGGTTTTCGAAATTTGCTGTTGAAATTTGCGGTCAAGAAAAGGGAACAAAGGCGCAATGCCTTAGCAAATTCAAAAATAGCGGATACAACCATATGCTAATGGTGGGAGACGCCCCGGGGGATAAAAAAGCCGCCGAGGAAAGCGGCGCCTTGTTCTTCCCAATACTGCCCGGCAATGAGGAGCGGTCGTGGGAGGCTTTGCGCGATAAATACTTTCCGCAATTTTTGAATGGAATGTACGACACGAACAACGAATACATTAAAGATTTTGATAAACTATGCAAAACGGAGGTTACGCTATGAAAACAGAAAATAAATTTGTTAAAAGTATTATCGGTAAAATGAGTTTGGAACAAAAGGTGGGCGCCCTTTTGACGCTTGGCTTTGCAGGCACGCTTGTAAGAGAGCACATTTATGAAAATATAACAAAGTATCATTGCGGCGGCTTGCGTCTTACGCCTCATTCAAGGCTTTTTGGCAACTATGTAGACCCTAAAACCGGCAAAAGCATTGTAAATGTGGTGGACAGCAAGGGTTATAAAAAAGGGTTAAAACCCCCTGTTACAACTGCCGAGGAGTATAAACGGATATTGCTTGAATTGCAAGAACTTGCCATGAGCCGCCCGCTTGGCTTGCCGCTCCATTTTTCTTTTGACCAAGAAGGCGGAACAAGCGCCGATTACAGTTTTGGCGGTGTTAATATATTTCCAAAGCCGATGGGCATAACCGCAACAGGCGACCCGCAGCTTGCTTATGAGGTTGCTTTAGCCGTTTCAAGGCAGGCGCGCGCCGTAGGCTTTAACTGGATTCACTCGCCTGTTTTGGATGTAAACACCGACCCATTAAATCCTGAGATATATACACGCGCTTATTCGGATAACGCCGAAGTGGTGGCGCAATATGCCGCTCTTTCTTGCCATGGTTTTGTTGACGGAAAGTTAATTGCCACCGGTAAGCATTTCCCGAGCAGAGGTGATTCGGCGGTTGATGCGCATTTTGAAATTCCTGTTATAAATGCAGACAAAGAAACATTGTTAAATCGAGAGCTTTTACCGTATATAGAGCTTATTAAAAAGGATTTACTGCCTTCCATTATGCTTGCGCACAGCATTTTCCCGGCAATAGACCCAACAGACATTGCAACGGTATCAAAACCGATTGTAACGGGGCTTTTGCGTGAGGAACTGGGGTTTGACGGCGTAATAACCACCGACAGCATGACGATGGGCGGTGTGGCGGTGCGATATGGAGTGGCGAATGCTTGCGCCTTATCCCTTGAGGCAGGCGCCGACCTTGTGCTTATGAAGGCGGAAAATGCGCTTGTAGGCGAAACGATTGAAAAAATCAAGGAGTTTGTCAACTCCGGCAGAATTACACCGGAGGAACTTGACAAAAAGGTTTATCGTGTGCTAAGCTTAAAATATAAATATGGATTGTTTAACCAAGGCAGTATTTGGCATGAAAGCCCAAATTGCGCAATTAACTCACCCGAAATAAAAAGTTTGTCAAAGCTTGTTGCACGCAGAAGCGTTATGGTGCTAAATTCGCAAGAGCAAGCGTTGCCTGTAAGCGGTGATAAAAAAGTGTTGGTTGTTGAACAAATCAACAAAACTCCCAATAACATCCATTGGCATCCGGGCTTTTTATTTAAAAAGTGTATGAAATACCATAAAAACATTCAATATTTAGAAACTGCCTACACATTTGACGAGGATGACAAAAAGGCGATAGAACAAAGCATTAATGATTTTGACGCAATAGTGTTCACAAGCTTCTATATAAGAGGCTCGGCATCGAATTGTGAGTTTCTTGAAAGCTTGATTGCGGGCACGGATAAGGAAATTATTATTGTTACAAACACGCCGTACCCGATTAGCATACCAAAAAACTCAAAAAACACAGTTTTAACTTTTGCCACATCTCCCGACAGTTTGGAAGTTACAGCGGGCGTTTTGTTTGGCGCTACCTCCCCCGAAGGGGATTATCCGATTGAATATAAACTATTCAAGTAGTTCTGTTTTTTAATTAAGCAAGCGCCTATGTTGGGCGCTTTTTGCTTTCCTATTGCCACTATTCCAACAAATCAATACATTATTCCAACAAAATTATATGGCGGCAAATTTGTTTTTGTGCTAACATTAAAATATACGATAAGGAGGGATGTATTTGAAACGGCTAATTGCTTTTATGATGATTACTTTTTTGCTTTGCGGCAGCGTTTATGCAGTAACAATGCCGACCGATATCGGCGAATTTGCGGAATCTACTAAAGTTGTGTCGGAAATGCTGACATTAGGCATTATCCAAGGGTACGAAGATAACACTTTCAGACCCAACAATATGATAACAAGGGCAGAATTTTGCACCTTGATTACCAGAGTTCTCGGTGTTGATGAAACATCGCTTGATGGTTTGGGCGGGAGCTTTGACGATGTTCCGGCAACGCATTGGGCGTCGGGCAGCATAGCTTTTGCAAATAATCTTGGAATTGTAAACGGTTACGGCGATGGAACATTCGGACCGGACGATTTTGTTACATATGAGCAGGCAGTAAAAATATGCGTTTCGGCAATAGGATACTCATTTGTGGCGGAGGAAAAGGGCGGATACCCTTCGGGATATCTTGTGGTGGCAGCCGAAAATCAAATGCTTAAAGGCATGAGCATCAAAAACAATCAAAACAATGCCACAAGGATTGATATTGTTAATTTGCTCGGCAACACGATGAATGTTGGAATTATGGAGGCGGTGCTCGGGGCAAAAGACGCGCAATATAAAATAAATCAAGAAAAAACATTGTTGTCGGAATTGATGAGAATTCGCGGCTATGAAAAAAAGTCGGGATATGTGACGGGCGTTAAAAATATTTCGCTCGATGGGGCTTCATCAATTAGCAGGGGCGACCTTATAAAGATTGATTCTTCCGTATACAGGGCTAACCAAGACGGCTTGGACGACCTGCTGGGTTACAGGGTTATTTATTACATCGACACGGATGATGATAGCGCGATAAAATTTATTTATAAAGAGCCGGGATATAACGATGAAGTGGTGATTGATAGCAGGGATGTGCAATCCGCGGATTTGAAAAACATTACATATCAAAAATCAGATGAAAAGATTGACACAACCATTCATTTAAAAGACGGTTTTACAATGCTGCTAAACGGCGCTGCAAAACAACCGTCCGTTTCGGACTTTAATTTAGATGATGCTGTTATCAGATTGATTGACCCCGACAGCACAGGCGAATACAGCATTGTTTTTGTAAACACGTTTCAACATTTTATGATAGATAGCGTTGATGTTGCATCCGCTAAGATTAAACTCAAAGCGCATAATGAGGCGGCAAGCGTTTCGTTTATGGGCGACACATATATCGACTTGTCACGCTCTGAACTTAGATATTCCATAAAGGATAAAAACGGGATTTCATTGGCAATCGAAGATTTACGACCTTTTCAGATAATATCTGTAAGCGTGTTGCAAGAGGGAAGCCTTTTAAACATTTATGTAAGCGATGAAACGGTAAGAGGCAAGCTTACAGAAATGTCAACACAAAATATGACAGTTAAAATAGATGAGCAGCAGTATGAATTTGTGTCCGGCGAAAACAATTTGCCTGTTGCAAACCTTGAAATAGGCGCAGAAGGAATTTACTTTTTAAACTATACCGGCAAAATTACTGCTGTAGCCATGGCTGATGAGGACTTATACAATTCCATAAAAAGCAGCTTTGCGGTGCTGTTGGGAATGCAGTCAAAGGCTATGGCTACCGACAACAAATTGCTGTTGCTTATAAACAACAAAAACGGCGGAGCAAGCGTTGAGGAATATCTGCTTGGCAAAAGGCTTTTGTTTGATGGGTTTTCGATAGATTCAGCAACGGCGGCAAGCCGGCTTGAAAATCAAATTTCAAAACCAATGGCAGTAAAAATCAATGCAAACAAAGTTATTGAAGAAATAAAAACAATGGAAGAAATTTTCCCGCCACGCAACATGGAGTATATTTCATTTAATAAATCCTTTGACAATATGCTGTTTGTTGATGATTATACCAGCGTAATGTTTATAGATATTTTCGACAAAACCAAGGGATATACGCAAACTATAACTTTCGGCGATAATGCAGGGCTGTATTCTGCGGCGGAAATGGTGGAAGAAAGCGACGAAGAAGGCTTTAGCGTAACCCGAAAAATAGTTGGCGCGGCAAGCGGCAGCAAATATTATATCCAGCCGTTCAGGCTTGAAAATAGCATTCTTGGCAAAGACGAAAAGGTATTTGTTATATACCGAAACATGACGCGGGACGACCCCGGCAAAATTGATGCAAGAAAGCCGGTTGTTGTTTCTTCCGTGAGAGATGCGCTCAACGGCGAGCAGGAAATTGTGCATAAACTTACCGGCATGGTCGATTCGAAAACTGTGGAATACAGGTTTGCGGATGAGGCGGCAATTGAAGGATTTATCAGCAAAATAGGAACAGGCAGCATAGTTCGTCTTGGGTTTAACTCACAAGGTGAAATCAATAATATTGAGAATATTGACAGTCTTTTAAGCGGCAGTTACAGAAAAGAAGTTGGCGGAACAAAAGAACGGACGCTTGGCAGAGCCGCTTCAATTAAAAGCAATAATGATTTAAGTTCCGTTATACTTAGAATTTCATATGACACAGCCGCAGGCAGCAAAACGGTTGATTATGACATCGCCGCAAGCAGGGTATATGTTTTTCGCAGCTCTGACGGGCAGGTAAGCGAAGGCAGCTTTGGGGATATTAACACCGGCTCAAGCCCTTCAAAGGTGTTCGTTTTTGCGGTAAACTACGAAGCAATACTGACGGTAGTGGTAAAATAGGCGCCAGCCCAACTTCATTGAAAGGAGAAAAAATATGGGTAAGGTTTTTAAAAATATATCGGATAAATGCATAGCGTTTTTGATTATATTTGCTATTTTGCTCGGTCCTTTAAGCATTGCTTTGGTTCGTGCGGAAGAAGCCGTTCAAGATAGCGAATATAGTGAAGGTTATTATGACATGGAAGAAATAGAAGATTTTTTATTTACAATGGATGAAAATGTGGATTTGGCTTATAACAAACCGGTTAGCGGGTCTGTTTCCGGCTCGCCAAGTTATCCCCTCGAGCGCATGGTTGACGGTGACGATGATACATACTGCCAGCTTGCCAACGGCGAGGGTTGGGAATGGATACAAATAGACATCGGAGCGGACGGTGAAGACAACAAATCGGTCGGCAGAGTTGTTTTAAAAGTTGACGGAGCAAGCAGGATGTCGGAATTTTACGGCGAAATTGCTGATGACGAGGAATCCTTTGCCGACAATTCCTCCACCCGCGTTTTCCAGTCGAATGTGGTGAACCCAGAGCATGAGTTTGTTTTTGATAATGTCAGCGGGCGGTATTTTAGGCTTTATATACTGCGCGGGCGCTCGGGAACATCAGGCGCAAACACAGCAAACCCAAGAATAAAAACAATTGAAATATATGGCGGAGGGCAAACTGTTGACCCTGACCCTGACCCTGACCCGGATCCTGACCCGGACCCTGATCCGGACCCCGAACCCGAACCGGATGTTAACTTTGCGCTTAACAAGCCTGTTTCATCAAGCACAGGCACAACAAGCACAACAAATTGGCAGATGGTTACAGACGGGGACGATGTGCTTGCGGTGCAAACTTCAAACGGTACAGGTTGGGTTTGGGTGCAGGTAGACCTGCAAACTGCCGCTATGGTAAATAATGCGCAAATTGTGTTGGAGGATGGCTCGCAGTCACGAGTTTCCGGGCTTATTGGAGAAATGGCGAACAATATATCGGATTTTTCTTCAATTTCCGATGGCAATATAATCAAGGGCGCGGCAGAGAACCTTTTTGAGGTTGAGGGGGTTCCCCCGGCTACCGCCAATGTGTTTTTTCCATCCGAAACAGGGCGATATTTTAGGTTGTTTATACTTCGCGGGGTTCAAGGTTCAGAGTATTCAAAAAACCCAAGGATAAGCGAAATCAAGCTTTATTATGACCCGGATATGCGCGGCGAAATAGTATTGCAAGAAAAAATAGATTTTGTAAGCCGTGAAATTGATAAAATTCAAGAAGGGCTTTATGGCGAATATAGCGATACAAAGTTCGAAGAACTGACCGATGCGTTTGCTTGGGCGAATTCCGTATTAAATTCCGGAAGCGAAAAAGATATGTTTGATATGGCAAACACTTTGCAAAGCGAATATGACAAGTTTATAAGAAGCCTCGGTTCGGGAACGGGTGATTGGGGGGCTGTTCCGGCGCCTGATTTTACAAAAATTAACCCGGACGATTTTGACGATGATGATTATATCAGAGATTATTTCGGCAATAAATCCAGAAACCTTGTGTGGTATTTTGCAAACTTTCATGTGCTTGCAAACGCCGTAAGGGCAATCGGTGACGACAGGGGCTTTATTGATATTGCAATTTGGCGTCAGCTGTACTCGAACGGCGCATATAACGCAAGGGTGCAGGAAAACTATTTGGCATTTGCTTATTTTTACACCAAAAAAGCAGATTGGAACATATACTACGGTTCGGCGGATGTTAGAAAAAGGATGGAAGCTGTGATTGAGCATGCGCTGAAGCTGCAAAAAAATGCCTCGAACGACACGGACGGTCAATTCCCCGAGTATGGTTTAACACAATATAATTTGGCGGCAACTGCCTTTTTCACAAAATTTATGGGCAAGGCGACGGTGCTTTTGAATGAGGCTGCAAAAAATGACCCGAACATCGAAGCGTTAAACCCTCAACTTATGGGTAGAGTTGTTAATGCCCAAAAACGGGCGATTTTAACAACCCTTAAAAATTCATCGCTTTGGAATCACGGTCAAAAATATTCTAATCAGTGGACTAATGTACTTCCGGGGGTATTGGCATATCTGCATGACAACGAAGACCCTAACGATGAAGTAATGACGGCGCTGTTATCTCGGCTCAGACCGGTGGTAGGCTCTTTGCAAAGCCACGCAGGTTATTATTATGAAAACGGCATGCCTGAATGGTCATATAATATCCATACGCAGCTGTCTAACATATGGGCTGCTTGGGACTATATCAAGGATAACCCCGACCCCAACTATGTGGAACTAAAAAATATTTGGCTCAAATCCACAAACGATTTTTGGGAATGGGTTTCGTATAACTTTGCCATAGAACCGGACAGAAGCGGGTTTGTAATTAATGCGGAGATAGGGTCTCGAATAACCGTTTTGACGCATGACAGGATTGAATGTTCAATAGTTAGCGAAACACCGCTCGGCAGAGCTTTTGTAAGAAGTCAAGAGGAACTTGAACAGGCAGTATTTAACGAAAGAGCGGCATATGCAAGCATGTGGCCGGTTTTCCCCGAAATACGGCTTGGCGAAACCTCGGGATATTCTCCTTATATGTTCCTGCTAAAAGGCAACACTTCATATAACCCCACTAATGCAGAGCGTGAGGAGGCAATACAATCTATCCCGTACATTAAAAATGATTATTTTAATCATTTGCGGATGGACGGAAAAAACAAGGCTGTTTTCGGTTACTTCAGGCGACCTTCGTATTATGCCGCATTCAACACCGGAACTCAAGCCCACCACAGACAAAACATGGGTCTTGGGCTGGTATGGCATCCGGAAGGCGGGGCGTTTATAAACTCAATGCAGGAATTTGAAGAAGCTACAAGCGGTAAAAGAAATTACCCGAACATTCGCGATGCTGCGTGGGGAACAAAAGAATACAACATAAACCGGTTGCAATCGGATTATTTAATATTTGAAAACAACCCGGTAATTCCAACATTTAAAGTAAACGGTCAACCTTATACGGCGACTGCCGGCGCTGCCGACGCAGCCGCAGGCGACTTTGAAATATTGTATAATTTGGGCAAGACCAACAGAGGTCAAAAAACCGTATCATTTAAAGACGAAAGCATTGATGTGAGCGTCAGAAATTATACCGGCGGAACTACCGAATCATCGCATCCAACTCGGTTTTTGGAATACATCCCGCTGCTTATTAGGGCGGAGGATAAGTTTGACAGCGCGCCTGGCGTTTTTAAGGTTATCAGAGGCAGAACGGTGATGGAAATAACAATGAACAAGGACGCATACTTTACCGTGGAGGACAGGGAAATCAATGTAGGCAAATACCGTATGAAAATGCTTATTATAAATGCAGATGAAAGCCTCGATTACAGCATTTCATTTTCAATAAAAGAACCGGAACTCAAAAAAGAAAAGGGTTCGGCTCTTAGCGTCAACGAGGTGGAAAAAAGTTTAAAATAAAGCAGTTTTAAGGGAGGATAAACAATGAAGGGCAAAAAAATTTCGTGCATTATTTTGTGTATGGCTTTATGTTTGGCTTTGAGCTCATGCAGCCGTAACGGTAAAAACGGGCAAAACTATGACGATGCGGCAAACGAGCTTAGCATTTCGATTTTTGACAGAGGCAATGTGCCGGCAAGCGAAGGCTCTTATGAAGATAATCGTTGGTCACAATTTATAGAACAAGAAACAGGCATAAAAATTACATGGGTGCCGGTTCCGCGCGCCCGTTCGCGAGAAGCTTTAAATACAAGGTTTGCGGCAGGCACCGCTCCCGACCTTGTTGTCGAGTTCGACAGAAACTTTTTTGTTCAACTTTACAACCAAGGCGTGTTGGCAAGCGTAGACGGGTTTATAAAGGATTACAGCACGGAGTATAAGCAGTATTTGGAGGACAACGCTGATTTAAAACAATATGTTACCTTTTCCGACGGGAAAATGTACGCGCTGACAAACCGAAGAGCGCATGTGGCAACACGCGGCGTTTGGGTTCGTAAAGACTGGCTTGATAAGCTTGGTCTTAGCATGCCAACCACAAATGAAGAGCTTTTGGATGTTTTAAGAGTTATTGTCAACAGCGACCCGGACGGAAACGGCAAAAAAGATACCGAAGGAATAGTTTTTAATTCAAATTCCGCCCCGTTTGTGTTTCAAGATATGTTCACCTGCCGTGACTGGTATGTCGAAGGCGATACGGTTGTAAACAGCCGCCTTACCGACAGATATGAGGCGTATTTGACCTTTGTTAAAACATTGTATGATGAAGGGCTTATGTATAGGGAGTATATTACCGATAAAACCTGCCAGGCGCAAGACCAAGTTTGGACATCCGGCAACGCTGCCATTACATGGGGCGCATGGGGAATAGGGAGCTCAAAGTATCCATCGTTGGTAGCCAACATTCCTTCTGCCGATATTATGCCGATGGAGATGGTTTCAACGCAATTCGGACGAAACGGACATTTTCAAGACCCGCCGGCACAAAGATATATTGCGCTTAATAATGATATAAAAAATCCGAAGGCTGCCATTAAGCTTTTAGATTGGTATTTATCTGATGGCTGGTTTCCGCTTACCTACGGTATTGAAGGCGAGCATTATCAGTTAAACGACGGCGTGCCTGTAATCATAGACAAAGAAAAAAATAAAAACGAGCTTGATTATAATATAGACTATGTATTGTTAACAAAAGCCACCTCAAATCCCACATGGTTTACAAAGAAATACCCTGCTGACCCATTTAACCAAAAGTTAGGTTATTTGGAAGGCTTAGCGCTTGAAACGGCGTTAAAACATACTTACAGAAGGGATTTGCCATACACCCCCGACATTAACGAGATAGTTATGTTTAATGCGGAATTTGACCCGATTTTGGAGGAAATAACAGAAACGGTTATTTCAAAAGGCGCGGCTATGTCCCCTGCTCAAGGTATGGAAAAAATCAGAAGTGAATGGGTAAGGCTTGGCGGAGAAAGAATTGAACAGTTGTATCAACAATGGTATGATGAAAACAAAAGCCAGTTTATTTCAAAAACGGAATAAACCCTTGAAAAGAGATGAGTGATACATTTTGAACACCAACACAAATTCAACTGTTTTTTTGAAGGATAAAAAAAGTTACAACAAAAAGAAAAGCTACATTCGCAGGCTTTGGGGAGATGTTGCAAGAGACCGATACCTGTATGCAATGCTTATACCGGTTGTCGCTTATTATGCAATATTTAAGTATGCACCGATGTACGGCGTTACCATTGCGTTTAAGAATTTTAGGTTTGCCGACGGTATACTCGGAAGCAGTTGGGTTGGGTTTGCAAACTTTCAAAGAATGTTGCGCAGCAGCGAGTTTTTGCTGATTTTGAAAAACAACCTTTTGCTTAACTTATACACATTGGTATTCCAATTTCCCGCGCCGATTATACTGGCAATTTTGCTAAACGAAATTAGGAATAAATATTTCAAAAAAACAACGCAAAGCTTGCTGTACATACCGCATTTCATATCGTGGGTTGCTTTGGGAAGCATAATAATGGGCATTTTGTCTCCAAGCACGGGGAGCATTAACTTTTTGCTCGTTAAGCTGTTTAAAATAGAACCAATCTATTTTATGACAAGCACCTTTTGGTGGCCGATAGTGTTTGTGCTGTCCAGCATCTGGAAAAGCGCAGGCTGGGGCACAATTATCTACCTTGCCGCCATAACCGGGATAAACCCAGAACTGTACGAGGCTGCGCATATTGACGGCGCCGGAAGGTTTAAGTGTATTTTAAATATAACAATACCTTGCATAAGGGGAACAATTGCGGTATTATTAATTTTAAATATGGGTCACTTCTTAGAGCTTGGATTTGAGCATATTTATTCACTTCAAAACGCAAGCGTCAGAAGTGTGGCGGATGTTATTGCAACTTATGTTTACAGGGTCGGTCTGCAAGGAATGCAATACAGTTATACATCGGCTATCGGGCTTTTCCAATCGCTCGTTGGGCTTATATTGGTGTTGCTGACGAACTTCATTGTTAAAAAAATGGGAGAGGGCGGCATTTGGTAAAGGGGGCGAAACCTATTATGGCTTTTAAAAAGAACGCAACAATCGGCAGCAAAATGTTTGATATATTTAACTATCTTTTAATTACGCTTATAACCTTGGCTACGGTTTTTCCGCTGATTAACTTTTTGTCGCTTTCACTTAGCAGCTCAAGGGCGATATCAAGCGGAGAGGTTTTTATACTGCCCGTTGAAGTTAATTTCGGGGCATATATAAACCTTATAAAAGACGGAACGCTTGTTAAGGCGCTTAAAAACAGCGTTGTGGTAGCGGGCTGCGGAACGGCGCTTAATATGGTGGCAACAATCTTGGGCGCTTATCCTTTAAGCAAAAAGCGGCTTAGAGGGCGTGGAATTTTGCTTGGGCTTATAACATTTACAATGATGTTTGGCGGCGGGCTTATTCCAACATTCATTTTAATAAAACAATTAAACCTTATCGACTCATATTGGTCATTATGGTTATTGGGGTTAATAAGCACATATAATATGCTTGTGCTAAAAAGCTTTTTTGAGCAGCTTCCGCCTGATTTGGAAGAATCGGCGGCAATTGACGGCTTTAATGATTTTTCAATTTTGGTGCGCATAATTCTTCCCATTTCAATGCCTGCAATTGCCACAATAACATTATTTTATTTGGTGTCCCATTGGAACTCGTATTTTAATGTTATGATGTATATAAGCGATTCAAATAAGCAAACTGTAATGACAAGGCTTATGCAAATGATTGATAAATTAAAGACAAGCCTTTTGGATTCAAGCGAGCTTCAAATCGAAATGGCGGCTCCGGAATCGGTTAAGGCGGCGGCGGTTGTGTTTTCCACCCTGCCGATACTATGCGTGTATCCATTTTTACAACGATATTTTGTTAAAGGCGTTATGATTGGCGCTATAAAATCATGACATAAGCAAGAGGTGATGGTGTGCGGCAAAGGTTTGAAGGCATTTTTAACAGTGTTAGCATAAGGGCAAAGCTTATGCTTTCATATGCCGTCATTTTTTTGCCCATTATCATTATTTCGCAGTTTATCATATTCACAACGGCAAGAAGTCTTTTGGAACAGCAATCAATAAATTATTTAAGTCAAACAACATCAAGCCTAAGCCAGCAGCTATCCGCATCGATTGATGAGGTTTCACGCTATTCCAAGGCCTTGATTTCAAACCCAAGGCTTATTGGCTTTTTATCGGATTATAATAACGGGAGCGCAAAACCAACAACACTGCCAAGCGATGTTCACGATATATTCAAGTGGGTTATAAGTCAGCGCCCCGATATTTCAAACATTTTTATTTATACCAATGAAGAAGCGGTTTTTGGAACGGGCATTGACTTTGTTGTTGGTCAAGAATATTCCGCCGAGCGCGGTTTTTGGTATGAGGAAGTTAAAAAGCGCGATGACGGTTATTTGTTAGTGCCGCCGCGAATACACAAAGGGTATTATTCGTATGAGGTTTTTTCCGTTATGCAAAAGGTAATTCCCATATATTCCAAAGAGGAATTTGGGGTGCTAAGAATTGATGTGCATTCCGGAATTTTTGAAAGGATAGTTACGCAAAACAACAATGCGGAATGTGTGGCGATAATATATGACAGCAGCGGCATACCCGTTTACCGCACCCGCCAAACGGAAAAAGTTATAAGTTCCGAGGTCGTTTTGCAAATCGGCGAACGGTTAAAAGAGCAAAATGGGCACTTTGTAATGGACGAGGGGCTTCAAAGCGAAAGAATTGTAAGCTTTTCGCAAGACGGAAAATCCGGTTTGTATGTGGTTCTTTCAAGTTCCGCAAACGCTTTGTTTAAAGAAAGCAGAAAAACACAAACAAAGCTGTTAATATACTTGCTGATTGGTGGGGTTTTTGCGTTTGTATTTGCGGCAATGATTTCCGGCTCAATCAGCAAATCGGTCAAAACAGTGCTAACCTCCATGGAAAAGGTTAAGAAGGGCGATTTTAAACAATATATTTCGCTAAATACCAAGGGCGAATTGGCGGCGCTTGAAAACGGGTTTAACAGCATGCTAAGAAAGATAAAAGAGCTGTTTGATGCAAATGCACAAATACAGGTTGAAAAAAAGGTTGCAGAGTTAAAGCTATTGCACAGCCAAATAAACCCGCATTTTTTATATAACACATTGGATATGCTAAGAATGAAAACGCTAAAAAACAACGACACCGAAACGCATGATTTAATATTACAGCTTGCAGATTTATTGCGCGCCGGCGTTAAAGGAACAAATGATTTTTTACCGCTTGATAAAGAAATTGACTATATGTCAAAGTTTCTTTCAATTAGCAATGCAAGAACGGAGCATGCAATTGAGTTCATTGTTGATATAAACCCAACGCTAATGAACACATTTGTGCCAAAATTCATTTTACAGCCATTGGCGGAAAATATCGTTATGCATGGCTTTTTTGGGAAAAATAATTTAAAACGAGTTGTTGTGACGGCGGACGCTAAAAACGGGTTTTTAAGCATTTCGGTAAAGGACAACGGCGTTGGAATGTCAAAAGACAGGCTGCGCGAAGTGCAATCGGCATTGGTCGAAAACGGCAGCAATTATGATGTTGGAATAGGGCTTAAAAACATTAATATGAGGTTAAAGCTATATTACGGCGAGGAAAGCGGGCTTGAAATAAACAGCATTTTAGGGAAGGGCACAACAGCAATAATAAAAATAAACACAAATGTTAAACTGCCGGAAGTTGACGGGTTTCGTGAATTATAATGCTGCCGCTCCTTAAAAGAAGGTGTGAAAAGATGTTAAAGGTTCTTTTAATTGATGATGAAAAGGCTATTTTGGACGGGTTAAAAATGTTGATTGATTGGAATCAATTAGGGTTTGAGATTGTCGGCGCCGCAACGGACGGCGAGGAGGGCTTTAGGCTTGCAAAAGAGCTTAACCCCAATATTATAATTACCGACATAAGAATGCCCAATTTATCCGGGCTTGAACTTATTACAAAGCTAAAAAGCGAGCTTTATAATGCAAAAATAATAATACTTAGCGGGTATAACGAGTTTGATTATGCCAAATTTGCGTTGGAGAACGAAGTTTTTGATTATTTATGCAAGCCTGTTTCCAAGGAGGAGCTATCAAAGGTTTTATTGCGGCTGGGAGAAAAAATAAAGTCGGATTCATTGCAGCGCAGCAGATATGTCGAGCTTTTGAACAAGGCGGACCGTCTTGATGTTTTGACGCAAGAAAATAATTTAAAAAAAGTGTTTTCAGGCGAGGAAACGGATAAGGAAAAAATAAAATCCATAGTGCAGGATTGCTTGCCCGGCATTGAAATGCCAGTTGTTGTGATGGCGCTTGAACTGGACAACACTAACATAGAGGGGTTTAACGGCGAGCAGGACAGACCGCTGTTAAAGTTTGCAATAGATAACATTTTAAATGAAATAGCAACAAATATGGAGGTAGGCTTTTTGTTGTCTTATGATGCAAAGCATTCTGTGCTACTGTTCGACATGCATGCAAGCGCGGAGTACAGAGAAAAGGCTGCCGATTTTTTAGATGATGTCAGACAAACGATAAATGGCCAATTAGGAGCAACCGTATCAATCGGCGTCAGCGATTTATGCAGCAGCTTTGAAAATTTACACAACGCATATGTAGAGGCGGTGGAAGCGCTTAAATACAATGCTTATTTTGGAAATAACATGGTAATGTTTTTTGAAGATATACCAAGCAAAATGTCGAAGGAACATTTTTTCCCGATTACGTTTGAAAACGATTTAATTGCCAATATCCACGCGTGTAACATGGCAAATGCCGCAACGGCGCTTGGCAATTTGTTTAATTATATGCACACCCTTAAGGTTCCGCCTTTTACCGTTTACAGCGAAAGCATAAGCATTTTATTTCAATTAAGGCGCTGTTGCTTTGAATATCGTCTTGCGGAAATAAGCTTTTTTAAAGAAAAGCATTTTTCGCTGGATTATTATCAAGGTAAATCTCCGGAGGATATTCAAAACTGGCTGCTTAATATAATAAGCCTTATAATAACTGCCATACAAAACAAGCCGACAAGCCCAACCGTTAAAATGGTGGAAAGCATTAAAAAATTTATAAACGAAAACTATGCCACCGCAACCCGCGAAACGATTGCCGCAAAGTTTTTTGTGAACATATCTTATTTATCTCAGGTTTTTAAGCAAATCGAAGGTATAACATTGATAGAATTTATTGTTAGGGTTCGTATCGAAAAAGCGAAACAACTGCTTAAATCAAGCGAACTTATGGTTCAAGACGTTGCGCAAAGGGTGGGTTATGCAACAAGCCAATACTTTTCAAAGGTTTTTGAAAAGCAAACGGGGCAAACACCAAGTGAATACAGAAAGGGCTTTGGCGGTAAACAGATATGAACACTCCTATAACGATTTTTTTGGTTGGCTTGGGCGGATATGCAAATAACCATGTAAACACCTTGTTGAAAAATAGCAGGGGGCATAATATTTCAATAGTCGGCGGGGCAGATACAGACCCGAAAAATTGCTTGTTGTTGGATGATTTAATAAATGCAGGCGCATATATAACAACAGGCATGGATGACTTTTACAGCCGCCACGCTGCAGACTTATGCATCATCAGCACACCGATACATTTTCACAAAAAACATGTAATCACCGCATTAAAACATGGCAGCCATGTCCTTTGCGAAAAGCCCAGCGCAGGCTGCATGGACGACTTAAAAGAAATGATGGCCGCCCAACGCAAATACAAAAAAGATGTGGCTGTGGGTTTTCAAAGTTCATTTTTTAAGGCAATGCTAAGATTTAAACAGGATGTCATAGATGGCGTGTGGGGGCGTCCGAAATTATTAAAATCAATTATATTATGGCCTCGCACAACACAGTATTATAATCATGGGTGGAGAGGCAAGCGGTTTTCCGAAAACGGCGAGTGCATAATGGATAGTATAGCAAGCAACGCCTGCGCTCACTATTTACATAATATGTTTTTTGTGCTGGGTGATAAGATAGACGCGGCCGCCATGCCGACTATCGGAGAAATTGAGCTGTCAAAAGTCAATAACATAGAAACCTTTGACACCATTGCGGCACGCTTTAAAACAAGTGAAAATGTTGAAGTTTTGTTTTACGCGTCGCACGCGGTTAACAATTTGCAAAACCCTTATTTTGAATTTCGTTTTGAAAACGGCACCGTAAAGCGTGATTTGGAAAATGGGACGCTGATAGGCGTTTTTAATAACGGGCAAATAAAAGATTACGGAAAAACGGGTGACAAGGAAGAAAAAATATTTACGGTTCTTGATAAAATTAGCGACAAAACAGATATTTTGCCGTGCAGCCTTACCACCACAATCCCCCATGTGACGGCGCTTGATATGATAAACAGCAGGCTTGCAGATGTGTATAGCATACCTGATGACGGCATTGGAAAGCACGAAACAAAGGAAGGCACAGTTTTATACGCAAAAGGGCTTTTTGAACTTTTTTACGAATGTTTTGAAAAAGAATTATTGCCGAAGGAATTGTAAAGATTGGGGGCGTTTTATGAAGCTAAAAGTTTGTATCATAGGGCAAAGCGGGCATTTAAACCATGTTACATCACGGTTTAGCAGTTCGTGCGGCTTTGAAATTACGGGCGCCGCGCTTGGACCGGAAGGTGGGGATTGCCAAAGCGCGTTTGAAAAGATTAGAGGGTTAAATAATTTAAAGATATTTAGCGATTACTTGACCATGCTTGACGAGCTAAAACCGGACATTGCCGTAGTAGCGCCTTATTGCAGTTATAATTCGCAAGTGAGCATTGAGTGTTTTAAAAGAAAAATTCATGTTTTTTCAGAAAAACCTGCATCCACAACATTGGAAGGGCTAAAAGCTTTAAAAGATGCTTACTCGAAAAGCGGTGTTGTGTACACGACAATGATGGCAATGCGGCATTCCGTGAACTTTGCGGCAGCAAAACACGCCGTTGCAAGCGGAAGGGTTGGAAAAATAAAGCTTATAAATCTGCAAAAATCATATAAACTTGGCAACCGGGGCGGTATGTACCGTAAAAGAGAATTATACGGCGGAATAATACCATGGGTTGGAAGCCATGTCATAGATTTAGCATATTGGATTTGCGGCGAAAGGTTTAAAAGCGCAGCCGCATTTTGCTCGTCCGAAGCAATCAACGGTATTGATAATATGGAAACTGCCGCATCCTGCTTATTCACTACAACGAACGGAATAATTATAACAGCCTCACTTGACTATTTACGCCCTGCCGCCGAAGCAACCCATGGCGATGACCGAATTAGAATTGTAGGCAGCAAAGGGATTGTTGAGGTTAAAGGGGGAAAAGCACATATTTTATGTGATGAAGGTGAGCAGTTTTTACCCGCGCTTGAAAAGAGTTATATTTTTGACGAGTTTCTAAAGGCGGTAAAGGGTAGGGAAAACACCCTTCCCCATGCCAAAGATTCGTTTTATGTATCGGAAGTTAGCTTAAAAGCGCGAGATGCCGCCGACAATGGCGAAATTATCCTATTAAAATAAGATATTCAATTGAAAGGTGTAATCCACTATGCATATATTTGAAAAGATAGCCTTAATAACTTTTTGTTTTATATTCTTTGCTTTTACCGCTAAAACCTTTGCGGCGGGGCTGTCCGAGCCGGTTGCGGCGACGAACTTTCCCGCTAAAGAGGATTTTCATATTTATTTGTGTATCGGTCAGTCAAACATGGCAGGGCGCGCCGCAGTTGAAAAGGTTGACCAAAAAAGGTTTGATAACGTTTATTTATTTAACGGCAACGAATGGGAGTATGCACAGCCATGGTACAGAAAAAATAATTTAGAAGGCTTTAACAGGTATGCGAATGTGTTGTTTAACGAAAACAAGCTGCAAGGGCTAAGCCCCGCATTTTATTTTGCCGATGTAATGGAGCGAAACGCCCCCGATAATGTGAAAATAGGGATTGTGTCAAACGCAAAGGGCGGCACGGCAATTTCTCAATGGATGAAAGGCTATGCCAACCCGCCCGGAACAAGAGATGATTTTGACCTCTTTGAAAACACCGTTTTATATGCAAAAGATGCAATGCAACGCGGAACTTTGAGGGGAATCATATGGCATCAGGGAGAATCGGACAAAAACAACAGCAATTACATAAACGATTTAAAGACATTTGTTACCGATTTGCGTAGTGAGTTGGGAGTAGGCGCAGAGGTGCCGTTTATAGCAGGTGAAATAGGTCATTTTGTCAGCTCGGCATCAAACTTCAATAACCGTTTGCCAACCATGCTTGGTGAAAACGGAATTATAAATTCTCATTATATCGAAGTGCCGCCTTCGTGCGGGCACATCGGCGATAATCTTCATTTTAATTCTGAGGCGCAGCGCACAATCGGAGCTCTTTACGGCAATAAAGCCCTTAGCGTTATTTACGGCATAGATGTTGAGCCGGACGAGCCTGACGACACGCCGCCCCAAGAAAGCGATAAAATTATACTTGATAACGAAAAAATCACCGCAAGCAATACTAACAGCACGCATTACCCGCGCAATGTCAACGATGGTTTAAAAGGAGACCAAAACAGATGGTTGGGAGTGTTTACCCCGGAAATTGCTCCTGCACATTTGACCGTCGACCTTGGCGCAATAAAGCATGTAGATAGCGTAAACATTTATTTTTACAAGCCGAGTGACATAACATGGGTGCAGCAATATAAAGTGCAGGTTGCCACTGCCGAAAAAGGCGATGAGGGCGATTTTGTTGATTTGTTTTCGGGAACAAGGGAATCAAACGCCCGCTCAAACCATGACGGGTCGCATTATTATGAAACGGTTGAGGTGAACCGACCTATTCGCCTGCTTAGAATAGTTATAACAGACAGCACAAAAATTCATAAAGACGGTTTGCCGAAAAAATATGCTTGTCTTTACGAGGTTGATTTTTTTGGCGACAATACGCCGATTGCAGATAGAACGGTTAAAGTTGGAATAAATCGATACATACAAAATGGGGTGGAGTTGGACGGACCTGCCAAAGGCTTGGTTACGGGAAAGATAAAATTTATCAATAACGGACCGCAACAAAAATATACTTATGTCGTAGGGGTTTATGATGACGACAACGCATTGCAAGCGATTGATATAAGCGCCGCCATCGTCAAAGAAGGGGAAACAAAAGAGATGACGGCAAATGTGAATGTGGAAAACGCGAACTGGGTTGTAAAAGCGTTTCTTTTGGATGACCTTAAAAGCCTTAAACCTCAGCTAAAGCTAAATAGCTTAATATAAAAACGCCCCGAAATATGTTACCGTGTTTACACCGTTTATATACTTCATGCCTGCTTTTTCAGCCAACCCCGAAACAAAAATACCGTATGATTCAAGAGACGCAACGGCCTTTTCGGGGTGTCTGCATGGCTTTTTGTCTATTTTTGCGCATTTATCGCAAACTTTGCACCACCCGGCGGATAGTTGTAAAACAGGCGCGTCTATTTTGTTATGTACAAGCTTTTCAATTTTTTTTGTAATGTCCTCGTGGTGTTTTAGCCCTTGCATCATACCTTCAAAATCGTATGAATCTTCAATTTCGGACACCGTTTGAAATACAAGCGCTTTATCAAAGCTTTTAGCCTTTTTTATCAATTCATTTACATCACCCACATCGGGTGGGCAAGTCCAGCTTTTTCCGTAATTTCCGCATTGGTTCGACTCACATAGCTTTCTCAGCTCAGGGTCAAACGGTATTTCGGTTGTCGATATAATGCTTGCGGTTTTTGCGCCGTTTGTAACCGCATCTTTAATCAGCTCATGCATATCAATTCCTGCCTTCTTTAAAAAAGGGCGGTTTAGTGCCGTCTATGACACTAAACCTGCCCTGCATTTTTTTATCCCACGCAAATTTTAAGCGCGATATCTGAAGCGGTTGCGGCATCTGCTGCATAATAGTCTGCGCCTATGCTATCGCAATAGCTTTGTGTTATGGGTGCGCCCCCAATCATAACCTTTACTGAACTAAGGTCTGATTCTTTGACCTTATCCACGATTTCTTTCATTTCGCCCATTGTTGTTGTTAAAAGCGCACTGCAAGCTACAATGTCGGCATTGTTTTCTTTTGCCGATTCTATAAATTGGCTTGGGGCAACATCGACACCCAAATCAATTACTTTCAAGCCCTTGCCTTCCATCATCATTTTAACTAAGTTTTTGCCGATATCGTGAAGGTCACCTTTAACTGTTCCTAAAACAACCGTTCCTTTAGATTCAACGCCTTGTTTGACAAGATGAGGTTTTAGCACCTCAACGCCTGCGTTCATTGCTCTTGCGGCGATTAAAACTTCGGGCACAAAAACTTCGTTGTTTTTAAACTTTTCACCAACTATGCCCATGCCGGAAAGCAATCCTTCGTCTAATATTTGTTTTGGTGAAAGCCCCTCCTCAAGCGCCTGTTCCACAAGCTCTTTAACTTTTGGCGCCCTTCCTTGCTGTAAAAGCGTGCTCATTTCTTGTAAAATGTCCACAGTTATACTGCTCCTCCTTTATTTTTTTAATATTTTCCTAACGATAACCCTTTTTCAATATAGTATTGCAAAGTTTCATAATTAACTGTTTTCGGTATGGAATGGTCGCTATGCAATGCGTAGCCGAACCCCTCTTTAACTATGGGTATCTTGCTTTCAAGCTCCTTGTCAATGATAGCTTTATCGTTGGAATATAGCGTCCTGACGTCTATTCCTCCCATAAGCGATAATCTGTCACCGAAATTCTTATGTATCCTAAGCAAATCCATGCCCGCTTTAACCTCAATAACTTGCAGGCAGTCTATACCTGCCTCTATCATTTTGGGAAGCAACGGTTCGACAAACCCGCAAGAATGCATTATAACCGGCAAATTCATAGAATGTGCATATTCTATGAATTTGATATGAAAAGGCTTTATCAGTTCCTCATACATTGAAGGAGACATAAACGGCTTGCCTTTGAACCCCATGTCTTCATAAAACCATATGCCATCGGGCTTACCTTCCTTGCTAAAAAGGATTTCCATAAGAGACATAGTCAAATCAGCGTATGTGGCTGCCATGTCCATAACCCATTCAGGGTCGAGCGCCATGCCTATAAGCATATTTTCATGACCGCAAATGGGATGCATACACTCAAAAACATTTACCCCACTCCATACAAAAAAACGATTGTTTTTTCGCGCATGCTCTTTTCTTTCTTGATATCTTTGAAAATTTATTCTTCTTTCATCAACATTTGCCAGCAACGGCTTATATTCTTCCCATTCCTTTCGGCTTTTTACGGTGAAATCCACATGTTCGGGCGTTGTGTCGTGCAGCTTATGGCGTTTTAGATATGCACCGTTCCCGTCAAGCATGGTTATTGTTTCTTCCGTCTCGGAAATAACCTCAGGCACAAAGTCTAAATCCGCTTTCAAATTAAATGCCCAACATTCCTGTAAATCCAAATTGAAATGGTCCTCGAAAGATTCTTCTTTCCCAATATGTCCTGATTCAGTATAAGCGGTGTGGGTATCGCTCCAAAAATGCTCGTATATGCCAATGCGGTCAACCGGCTTGCGTTTTAAAATGTTAGATATGCGTTCGATGCTTGTCATATAACAACCCCCTTCGGATATTGCCAACTTTCCTTTATCTATTGTCAAATCATATTAAAAGGATTTTATCTATCCTCACAGTATATTATAAATCAACCTGCACAATGTTTTATATAACTATTTTATCCTTTTTTGTACTTTTTTATCATCTTTTAAAAAATAGCATTTTTTTTATAAAAATCCAAATATTTTTATAGAACATTCCTCGATTATTTTGTATTATAAAATTACTTTAGCAATATGTTAAACTTTAATTTTAAAAACAAACAACGCCATGCCGCAAAAAGCAGGCTCGGCGTTAGTCGAAAGGGTCGTTAAAAAATGAACATGTATAACTGGGTTGACAACTTAATAAGCCAAAAGGTTAAAATTCCAATGCCGATATTATCTTTTCCGGGTGTGCAAATGTTAGGGATAAGCGTTAAGGAAATGCTTGAAAGTGATGAAAAACAAGCGCAGTGCATTAAGGCAATTGCAGATGAATTTAATTTTGCCGCCGCTTTGGGGCATATGGACTTGTCAATTGAGGCAGAGGCTTTCGGAAGCAAAATAAAATTTGACGATGCCGAGGTGCCAACTGTTTTAGGCTCCATAATTGACACAGAGCAAGATGCGCAAAATTTAGTTGTTCCGGAAATAGGCGCTGGCAGAACGGGCGTTTGCGTTAAAGCCGCCGAAAACGCAAAAAAGCTAATTACAGACAGACCTTTTTTTGCAGGAGTAATAGGTCCTTTCTCGCTTTCGGGGCGAATGATGGATATGACGGAAATTATGGTAAAATGCCTTATTGAGCCGGAAATAACCCACATTGTGCTAAAAAAAGCAACTGAATTTTTAAAAAAATATACCCTTGCAATGAAAAATGCAGGCGCTGACGGCGTTATCATTGCTGAACCGGCGGCCGGCTTATTGTCACCGGCAATATGCGAAGAATTTTCGAGCAAATATGTAAAGGAAATAGTTGACGCCGTGCAGGATGAAAACTTTATAGTTATATATCATAACTGCGGAAACACAATTCCGCTGATTGATTCGATACTTAGCGTGGGGGCCAAGGCGTATCATTTTGGCGACGCGGTTGACATTGGGCTTGTTTTAGAAAAAATGCCCAAAGATATTCCCGTGATGGGCAACCTAAGCCCTGCCGAACATTTTAAAGGCGGAACACCCCAATCGGTTTATAAAGCGACAAAAGAAATGCTGGAAAAAACAAGAGGGTATAATAACTATATCCCTTCGTCAGGCTGTGACATCCCGCCGCTGACGCCGCTGGAAAATATTCACGCTTTTTTAAACGCTATTTTGGATTTTTATTCGTAATCTCTGGTTAAAAGTATATAATTTGCCGTTGCAATATCAACTTTAAAATGGATAAGGGTATATTGCTTTTATTCCCCCATGCTTAATAACGCATGTTTGACTTTTTTTAAAAAAATGTTATAATTAATTGTAGAACATTCGATTTGCAATGCGGGGGGGAAGTCGGTAGGATTGTACGATAAAGGCAAAAAATCGTTTATAATGCTGCTTTGGTCATATGTAATAATAATAATAATCCCAGTCATTATTTTAGGCATTTTAACTGTCGGGCTTCTTTTTGCTCGCCTTGCAAGTGATACAAAAAAACTAAACATCAGCATTTTAGAACAATCAAAAAATGTTGTTGATGCTGATATGTCTACCATACTCACATTGTTTTATCAGGTTATGAAAAATGAGCGGGCTACGGTCTTTTCCTCGACAAAGCATAACGACCGTAGCATTGTGGCTTATGAGGCGTGGCTACTTGCCAATGAAATTTCATTAATACAGGCGAATAATAAAATATTTGAAAATGTAGGCGTATATGCCAAACAAAATGATGTTGTGGTAGATAAGGCAACTGCTCATACGCCTTCGGAATATTATGATAAATATTTGAAGGGCAGCGAATACAGCTATGAACAGTTTATAGAAATACTAAATATCGAGAGAAACCGTCCGGTTTTTCTTTCAACCCGCGTGATTAAAGATGAAATCCTTAAAGATACCCTTGTGTTTTTACGAATTTTAGACTATGTCAACAAGGCCAACAGCAGTATGTTTATTGCGGTTATAGATTGTGATGCAATTATATCCAAACTACAATCGGTAGGAATAGACAATAGTTTTTACTTTGCAATGATAGATAACGAAGGCAATGTTTTATTAAAAACCGATGACTCAATTCACAATATTGATATAAGCAAGATGGCAAACAGAAACGGCGAATATAAGATGGGTAAAAGTTCGGTGTTTTATCGAAGTTCGGATGTTGCGGATTTAAAATATGTTTATATTTTTCCGAAAAGCGGTTTAAAAGGCAATGTCGGCTATGTTACATGGACATTTTTATCGCTTTTGCTCGTTACAATTGCCATAAGCATTATTCTTGCTGCCGTTAATATGAAAAGAACCAACAAGCCTATTTTGGCATTGTTTGAAGAAAACAAGGATTTGACCGAGAATTTGTTGGAGCGAACATTGGCAGGTCTTTTACATAATATTTCAATTGACGAAACGGAGCAGTCGCAACTGTTTTCAAAGCACAATATAAGCTTTGATATGGAAAATATCTGTGTTATGGCGGTTGGGTGTTTAACATCGCAAATTTCTGAATTTAATATATATCCGAGCATTGGCGAGGCTGCTTGGCGGGAGATAAACGGCGTTATATCATCTTTAATGGATTTGTCGCATATTAGGTATTATATGGTGCAAACGAATTTGTCAAACAGCATTTACATACTAAATTACAATGGTGACGAAGCTTTACCGATTGCGCTAAAAAAGGTGTTGCAGGCTTTTGAAGACAGTACCAGCCTTTTTCCATGCGTGGGCGTTGGGAATGTTGTATCTGCGGTAAAGGAAATAAGCCATTCATATGATGGAGCCGTTTCAGCGCTTCGCTATGCGTTGCAAAAAGGCGATACAGGGGGAATTGTGTATTATAAAGACATCCAGGGGATAGAAAATAACCGAGTTTATTATACAAATGAAAAAGAACATTTGCTTATAAGGAACATTAAAACCGGCTCTAAAGAAAGCGCAGAAAACCTTTTAAATGAAATTTACAATGTCAACTTCCGCGAAAGACAGCTTTCGCAAAATACATTAAGGAGATTAATTTTTGATATTTCTTCAACAATATATAAAGTTTTGGATGACACCTATACGGAAAACAATGATAAGTTTGAAAAGTATGGCAGGGTAAGCCGCAATATATTAAGAAGTGACAATCTTGAGGAAAGCTTTGAAATTTTAAAGGAAATATGCTTATCCTTTTGCGATGACATTAACAACCGCACGAATAGCGATGATATAAACAAAAAGATAACTCAATATATAAACAGGCATTATGCAAATAAGGATTTATCTTTGAATATGCTTGCCGAACACATAGATATGAACTATTATTACCTTAGCAGGATGTTTAAGGAATATATGGGAACCAACTTTATATCATACATTACAACCTTTAGGTTGAAAAAAGCAAAAGAACTTTTAGAAGGCGCCTCATATTCGATTGAGCAGATAGCGGAAAAAACAGGTTTTAGCAGCAGCAACACTTTTATAAAGCTCTTTAAAAAATATTATGCCGTAACGCCGGGGAAGTATAAAAAGTAACTTAAAAAAAGTAAAATCTCAAAAAACGAGTAGAACGCAAAAATGGACTACTCGTTTTTTTTCGTTATTTTATAGGTTTAAACAAAACCGCATGATTTACTAAAAACTGACGATTGACAGCTTGCAAGAGGGGGCTATATACTAAACTTATAATACCGATTCATTTAAATATTAAAACATAAATGCGGAAAGGAAAGATTTTGATGAGGTTATTTTGTAAAGTTTTTATTTTTAAATTGGTTCTTGTGCTAACTCTAGGTCTTGCAGGTTGCGGCTCAAAAGAAACTTCAAATTTAAACGGAGACGGCAGAATTCCGAAAAGTCTTACAATATTTGCGCCTATCGGTTCGTATGCCATAAAGGCGGGCGCAAATGATAACAACGATATGTTGCCGTATCAGCTAATGGAGGAGCTTACCGGCTGCCATGTGGAATGGATTCATCCGGCGTCCGGCGCTCAGGATGAAAAGTTCAATCTATTGATTACATCCGGAAGTATCCCGGATATGATGGTATATAATTGGAAAAATGTGCCCGGCGGCGCAAAGCTTTATGTTGAGGATGAGATTATTGTTCCGCTTCATGGTTTAATTGAAAAAGATATGCCTTATTTGTCAACTTTTTTAAAAGGACGCCCGGAAATAGCAAAACAGATAATGGACGATGACGGCGGAATATACCATATGCCGTTTGTGCGGGCGGACGCAGAGCTCAAAGTGTATGCGGGCCCGCAAATCAGACAGGATTGGCTTGATAAACTGGGGCTTGAAGTGCCAAGAACAACCGACGAGCTTTACGATGTTCTAAAGGCTTTTAAAACATTAGGACCTGACATAAAGCCAATGTCCGGCGTGCTTTTTGAAAATCATAGCCATGGTATAGGGAATTTAGTATGGGCGTTCGGAACTCACTATGATTTTTATGTTGCCGATGGCGAGGTTAAATATGGCATTATGGAGGATCGTTTTGAAGAGGCCCTTGCGTATGTGGCTAAATTACACAAAGATGGGCTTATTGATGTAGACTATCTTTTGAACGACCGTGACAAAATGGACGGCAAGGTTATGAACAACCAGGTTGGGTTTGTATATTCATTACAGCCGGGCAAATTTTATACAAGTATGAATGACGGTGAACGCAAGGTTATCGGTATTCCGCACTTGACAGGTCCGTATGGAGACCAAAATTGTTTTTTCCCTGACTATGCCAACGACACAACCAAAGTTTCAATTGCAATTACAACTGCAAATAAAAATCCCGAAGGCAGCGCTAAATGGCTTGACAACTTTTTTGGCGGCAAGGGATTGGAATATATGAATTTTGGTAAGGAAGGCTTGACCTTCGAGTGGGTTGACGGGTATCCGAAATTGACCGATTACATTTTAAATAACCCGGATGGCAAGAGCATACAAGACATGGCGGGCATCAATTTGGGCGCATACCAATCACAATTTCCAACGCTTCAAGATTGGCGGTACTACGAGCAAATTTTATCCGATTGGGGCAAAGAATCCATAAAAATTTGGCAAAAGGATGCAGACGCAAGCGGAATACTGCCTACAATTACGTTTACTGAAGAAGAAAGCCAAAAGGTTACGCAAATTATGTCGCAAATACAGACATATGTTTCGGAAACGATGAACAAAATTGTAATCGGGCAAGCCTCAATCAGCGAGCTTCCCCAACGGCGGGAAAGAATAAAAACCATGGGAATAGATGAGGTTTTGAAAATATATAACGAGGCTTTGAAACGATACATAAACAGATAGGGGCGATTACATGGACGCAACCGCTACAATAACCAAAAAAGGTCGGGCGGTAAAAAAGCATATTTGGCGTGAAGTTAAAAAGTTTAAACATATTTACATAATATTAGCGCCTACTTTGTTATTTTATATTGTTTTTAGATACGCGCCGATGTTTGGCAATGTGATTGCTTTTCAGCGTTTTTCGATAACAAAGGGAATTTTGGGCAGCAAGTTTGTGGGGTTGCAAAATTTTAAAGATTTTTTAACAAACTATAAGTTTTGGGAACTGCTGAGAAATACATTAAACATCAATTTTTTGGGGCTGGTATTTGCGTTTCCCGCTCCAATCATTTTGGCGCTTTTGCTAAACGAGGTTAAAAGGCTGCGGTTTAAAAAAACGGTGCAAACGATAACTTATGTTCCGCATTTTATATCAACTGTTGTTGTTTCCAGCATGATACTTACATTTGTCGCCAGCGACGGAATGATAAATGCCATAAGGCAAATGTTTGGCGGCGAAAAGATTTCGTTTATGACGAATTCGCAATATTTTTACCCAATATATATAATATCCGACATATGGCAGCACATAGGTTGGGGCAGCATTATCTATATTGCGGCGCTTTCATCGGTTGACCAAGAACTGTATCAGGCTGCAACAATAGATGGGGCGGGGCGATGGAAACAATTGCTTCATGTAACGCTGCCCGGTATTTCGCAAACAATTATTATTTTGTTGATTATGAGAATAGGGCAGATGCTTAGCGTAGGGTTCGAGAAAATAATGTTGCTTTATAATCCTGCCATATATGAAACTGCCGATGTAATTTCAACATATGTATACAGACGGGGGTTGCTGGAGGGAGATTACAGTTTTTCGGCGGCTGTCGGTATGTTCAATTCAATTATCAATTTTATTTTACTGATAGCTGCAAACTTTTTTAGCAAAAAAATTTCCGACAGCGGTATATGGTAATGGGAGGCATATTATAAATGATGTATAAAAAGGGTATGGGCGAACATGTTTTCGACTCTTTTAACTACCTAATATTATCTTTGTTGTTAGTAATTACATTATATCCATGCTACTATGTTTTGGTGGCGTCGGTCAGCAACCCGGTAAAGATATTTGCAAGCAACGGTCTTTTGTTTTATCCTAAAGACTTTGCGCTATACACATACACCGAGGTGTTTAAAAGCGCGCCCATTTGGAACGGATATAAAAACACCATTATATATGTGCTTTCGGGTGGATTTATAAGCGTTTCACTCACAACAACGGCGGCATATGCGCTAACTCGGCGAGGGCTTCCGGGCAAAAAAACCATTATGTTTTTGATATTGTTTACCATGTATTTTTCCGGCGGGCTTATTCCGAATTATTTGGTGGTAAAAGGTTTGGGGTTGCTTGACACACCGTTTGCCATGATAATTCCGAATGCAGTAACCACATTTAATTTAATTATTACAATTTCATATTTCAGAGGCTTGCCTTATGAATTGGAGGAGGCTGCAAAAATTGACGGGGCAAACGATTATACCGTTTTGTTTCGCATAATGCTTCCCCTTGCAAAACCGATTGTTGCGGTGATTTCGCTTTATTATATGGTGTCCATTTGGAACGGGTTTTTTCATGCGTTGATTTATTTAAACAAACGCCGATTATTCCCGCTTCAACTGATACTCAGAGAGATATTGATAAAAAACGACACAGCTTCGATTACAACGGCACAGCCCGACCAGGCGCAAGCGTATGCGGAAAATGTAAAGTATGCAACCATAGTTGTTGCTACGGTGCCGATTTTATGTGTGTATCCGTTTTTACAGCGGTATTTTGTTAAGGGCGTCACAATAGGCGCAGTTAAAGGATAGGTGAAAAATATGCAGCAAAACAATCTGCCCGAGTATTGGCGTACAGAGCTTGATGATATTGACGCAACATTGGCAAATATAAAAAAGGGAGTTGCAAAGGAAGTTTGTAAATCTCCGGGCGGCAGAGCGGTGCACAAGGTGTTTTACGGCAAAAAAAATAATTTAGGACGCACCGCAAACCTTTCAAGCGCGCTTGGTGCAAAAGACATAAACTGCTACGGCGATAAAACGCAGGAAGATTACCGACCTACACTTTTTTTGGTCGGCTGCGTTCATGGCGGTGAATTTGAGGGTACGGCAGCTCTTTTGAATTTGATAAACATAATTGAAAAGGGTGTCGATTTTGCGGGCAAGCCGAACAGTTTTTTCGAGAAAATAATAAACAGCGTTAATTTTATAATAATACCCTGCGCCAACCCGGACGGGAGGGCAAGGGTGCCCTTTGAAAGCATGGTGGGGAAAAGCTATGAGCAGCTAAGATACTACAATCAGGGAACTTGGAGAGACGGAACGTTATGCGGGTGGCCGGGGTGCAAAAAGGTGCATCCTATGAAAAGGGAAAGCGTTGGGTTTTTAGGCGGGTATTTTAACGATGACGGCATTAACCTTATGCATGATGATTTCTTTTTAAAGTCGGCAAACGAAACAGAGACATTGCTTAAAACGGCAGACCGCTACGCTCCTGATTTTACAATTTTACTGCACGGCGGCGCAAACAGCGTAAATCACATATTAAAACCGGCATATGCCCCGGAACATATAAAAGAACGGATATTGCTGTTGGAGCAAAAGTTAGAAAAAAGATGCAATGCGGCGGGGGCGTTTTTCAAGGTGAGCCCGCTTGACAGGTACGAAAACAGAATACCTCCCGCATCTTTTAACCTCACCTCTGCACTTTATCATATAAGCGGTATGCCAAGCATCACTTACGAAACCAACCAAGGTTTAAGCTATGGGGAATTGAGGCTTTCACATGAGGACATATACCGTCAACATATGTTCTTGTTTGAAGAAACATGCAAATTAATTATGGGGGGCGATAAGTTTGAATATTAAGCGGTGTATAGTTGCATTTTTTATGGCAGTCTGTCTGTTTGTGGGAATTATCCCGCCTGTTGACGCTGCATGGGACGGATATGCGGAAAAAAACGCTGCTATTGACGAAGAAGAAGTTGTATTGGTTGATATGAATAATTTGAATATTATTTTTTCGGCGGGAGCAGTGCCGCAAGAGAGAATAGCAAGGTCTGCCAAGTATTCAGCCAGATGGAACAACCATCCGACAATGAAAACTTTAGGCTTTACCAATGTGCCCCGCGATTGGTCGTCCTTTGGCACAATAAAGTTTGATGTTTATTCGGAAACTGTGGTTAATAGCGCTATGACGATGATTGTTGACACCGACTTTGTTCCCGCCCCGGGAAAAACAATGTCATACTTCTCGACACCGATAGAGTTTGACTGGACGGGCTGGAAAACTTTTGAGATAGAGCTGTCTGCCTTTAAAGTTAATAATCAGTCTGATTGGACAAAGGTAAACCGACTGCGGTTTGCATCCGGAGGGTGGGGAAATACGCCGAACGAGAAAACAGATTTATATTTTGACAATATTTATGCAACCATTGCAGAAGAAGGCGAAGTTATTGGATTTACCAAAACTCTTTCGGTTACCAAAAAAGAGGAACAACTTTTTAAAGATGCGATGTCGAATGCCGTTGCGGCATTCAACTTTAGCGAAAGGGTGTACGCAGGAGACGAGCTTAAAAGAATTGAATCCAAACTAACAACATCCGAAGGGTTGGCAATGGCGCCTATCTCGTTTTTTAAGGATATACTTGGCGCAGAGATAGCGGATAATAAAATAACGCTTGGCAATAAAACAGCCAACCTGAATGAGCCGCAGTTTTCAAAGCTGATTTTTGAGAAGGACAACATACGCTTTGTTCCCCTTGTTGAATGTGCGCAGGCGCTTGGCAAAGCGGCAAAAACATTTAATCAGCTTACTGTAATAGGCAGTGAAAACCATATAAAGCATTTTGAAGATGATGAAAGCCTTGCAGATATTGGCGGAATAATAATTGCGTCTAAAGCGGTAGACCCAAAAGGGGTGACAAAACAAGATTGGGAAGCAATAAAAATAAGCTGGCGCAGATATCTTGTGGGAGACGAAAACAACAACCTTGAAAGCGAAGAAGTGGCAACTGCTATAAAAAGGATTGACCAAAACGCACGGTCGGTTCGCGAATCCATGAATAGGCAGCAAGACGCAGCAGTTTTGTTCGGAACAACCCCGGTAACAACAACGGCGCATATGACATCTCAATATACCCGCCTTGAAAAGATGGTTCTTGCCTACGGCACTTATGGTTCGTCTTTATACAAGGACAGACAGCTAAAAAGGGATATTATGTATGGGTTGGAATGGTTGTACCAAAATTTGTACGGTCAGGCGGAAATAGAAAACAGAGGCTGGCGGAACACCTCCCTTACCAATTGGTGGGACTGGTATTGCGGGGTGGCTTACCCGTTGTGCAGCATGCTGATGATATTAGAGCCGGAAATGAAGTATGACGATATTTCAAAATATCTTTCTCCTTATGACCATTTTCGAACCATAATGAGAACATCGGAAGAACAGGCAGCAAGCCGCACCTATACAGGCACAGCCTCCGCTGTTTTGCATGAGGATGCGGACAGAATGCTTGCAATGGTTAACGACTTTAACTATATGTTGGATTTTCAGGAAAAAGGAAATGGCACCAGAAGTGATTTCACATATATAACCCATGTTCATTTTCCGTATAACAGCGGGTACGGCGTTAGCTCTTTGCTTGACCGTATTTCCCGAGTGCAGGCTATATTGGCAGGCACGGTTTTTGAATTTGCCACCCCGCATAAATATAACTCATGCTTATGGTTTTACGAAATGTTTGAGCCGGTTATGTATAAAGCGGGGGCTATGGCAGCCTTTGGAGGGCGCTATCCGGCGGATGAGGCAGGTCACGCCGGCTATGTTGTTGCACTTGCCCTCGACTATATAGGAAGCTTTGGTTTAGACGACGATGAGCGTTTGAAAACGATAATAAGACGGCATGTTACAGACGAAACGATGAGTTATGTTTTGGCAAGGCTGACGGTAAATGAGATAAATACCTTGCTTGATGTAATGGGAGAGGATTATCCCCAGCCGGATGCCTATGAAAGAACAAAAGTGTACTATCAGGGCGACAGGGTTGTTCAACAAAGGGATAATTATGCTTTTACCCTGTCAATGTCGTCTTCAAGGATTGCCAACTACGAGTCTATCCATGGAAAAAATATAACCGGATGGTACAGCGCCGATGGAATGCTCTACATGTATACAGACAACGATTTGCAACAGTATCGCAATGCGTTTTGGTCAAACGCAAACCCGTATCGCATGCCAGGAACCACCGTTGACACACAAGAAAGGCAAGCGGTTAGCATAACCATCAATAAATCATATAAGTCAAACCAAGATTTTGTGGGCGCGGTTGAATTTGAAGATAAATATAGCGTTGCCGCTATGCAGCTTGAGTCATTCCACAACGATGTGGAGCCTCCTTCACTAAGCGCAACGGTTTCAGGCTCACCTCCGCTGCACAATTCAACGCTGATGGCTAAGAAGGCATGGTTCATGTTTGACGATGAGGTCGTTGCCTTGGGAACGGATATAAATGCCAATGACGGATTTGATGTGCTGACGGTAGTTGAAAACAGAAAGCTTGTTAAAAATTCGATTAAAGAAGGAGAATCCAACGCCAACGAATACCCTGTGGTCAGCGTGACAGCCAATGGGGATGACGGTAATGTTGTTGAAAATATTATAGATAACGACTATGGAACCCGTTGGTCCATGGAAGGCGATGCTTATGCTATTTTTGAATTAGAAGACATTAAAGAAATAGGATATGTCGGTATAGCCCAATATGGCGGAATTAACGGTAAACAAGCTATTTTTGAGATTGATGTTTCGACGGATGGAGATAATTGGACAACAGTCTTTGAGGGGAAAGCAAGCGGAGAGACAGCCCTCTTGGAAGCATATGATATGAAAAATGTTAAAGCAAGGTATGTTCGATATAACGGTCATGGCAGAACGAACAGCGGTTGGAACAGCGTTACAGAGTTTAAAATTTATGCTCCAACAAAGGATGGAAGCTTTATTTTAGACAGCGGCGGCGGCATTATACCGGGCGTGGACAATGTTATAATTGACGGAAACATGTTAGAAAAAAAGGAACATCACCGAAACTCATATACAGACCCTTCATGGGCGCATATCGAAAATGTAGGCGGATATTATTTCCCCCAAGGCGGAAAACTTGAGCTGGAAAAGACAAACAAAGAGCCAAGCTTTCTTGAAATGTGGTTTGAGCATGGAAAAAGCCCGAAAAACGGCTCATATTCATATGTGCTTTTACCGCATAAAACTTCGGAAGAAACCGCCGGCTATGCAAAAGACCCAAATATAAGCATACTTTCCAATACCGCTAAGCTACAAGCGGTTAAGGAAAATACAATAAACGCACTTGGTATTGTTTTTTGGGAGGCAGGTAATTTCGACAGCATTACTGTTTCAGAGCCTCTAATTGTTATGGTGCAGGAAACGGACGGCGAATACGCTATCTCTTTTTGCGACCCAACCCAAAAACTTCAAAGCGCGCAAATAAAAATAAATAAAAAATTGACGCTTGCACAGGCTGATAAAAATCTGCAAGTCAACCTTTCCGGCAACACAGTCACAATAAATGCAGACCTTAGCAACGCTAAAGGCAAAACTTACAAAGCAAAGTTTACAAAATAAATTTTTATAAGAAAGAGGGCAGAAAAATGAAAAAAAGATTGATATCGTGGTTTTTAACGACTGCAATGCTTGCGACAATGTTATTTGTAAATGCCGCTATGGTGACGGCGAACATTGACGAGGGCTGGTATGACACAGTTTTGTTTGAGGATGATTTTAGCTCTTACACTAAAGGCGCGGAAGTTCCCTTTTCATCAGCGTGGGATAGAACGGTGACCAGCGGCAGAAGTTGCACGACGGTAGACGCTGCCGATGAAAATTTACCGGATGCCTCCGCTCATGGTATCGTTGCAAAAATCGCCAAGGATACATCAACTAATAGCAATAACTACTTCAGATTATTTTATTCGAATAAAGCCAAAAGTCCAATTTCGGGTTATTATTTGATAAGCGAGTTGCGGCATGTAAAAGTAGAGTATGACGTTTTGTTATCTGATGTTCCCCCCGTTAACGTGGGTTTGCGTTTTTTTGATAATGTTAGCATTGACGAAGAATCCGGTACAAAGGCGGATAATCTTATGTCCTTTGGAACAGATTCAACACTTTCCGCGGTAAATGGCAGCTCTATGCAGTGCGAACCCAACATATGGTATTCATTTGAATATTACCTTAATTTTGATACGGGCAAATATACCGCTTATGTAAACGGTGCAATGCTTGCCAATAATGCCGAAATGCCGGATGTATTGGATTCTTGCGCTATTGCTTTTGGGTTTCAAATGTCCGGAACTACCAATGCTTATGAAATTTATTTTGACAATGCGAAGTTTTCCATCCCGAATGAGCATTACTGCCTAACACAGCTACCTCAAGACGATGGTTACGACTTAGCTTTGTTTGATGATAATTTTGAAGGGTATACGCCAGGAACAGGCGCGAAGGCAACCGGTTTAAACATAAATTGGGATTTGCCGGCTGAAAGCAACGGAAGGGCTTATAAAATACTAACTGCTGCCGATGCGGGGTTACCGAACGCTGATGAGCATGGGCAAGTTGCAAGCTTTGCTAAAACGGGAGACAATAAAACTGACGATTACTTTAGGATTAAATATGGCAAAGTAGGTGAACCAAACGGTCCTATTGCCCCTAATTACTTGGCGGATGATTTAAAATATGTTAAGGCGGAATTTGATATATTACTTCCCGCCGTTATTCAAAACCCTCTTAACATTCGTTTTTATAATATTTTGAGCGTAAGCGCAACAAAAAGCGTTAACCTTGGAACCTTCAGCAATGATGTAAACTCGCCTACGCTTTCTTTTTCCGGCGGAAAGACGATAGACTATGGTCTTAATCAGTGGTATAACTTTGTATATTATTTTGACCTTAATTTAAATACATACACTGCATATGTAAACGGGCGGCTGGTTGCCAATGAGGCGGCAATAGGCGACTTAGGGGGCTGTATGGTTGCTTTTGGATTGGTACCTAATAATGGTCTAACCATTCCATATGAAATATATTTTGACAATGCAAGGTTTTCGGTGGTTTCGCCTTATCCTGCAAATAAAAAATACGAACAGGTGTTGTTTTATGATAATTTTGCGAACACGCCTTTGGGGACTGTACCGGACGGTTCCGGCGGCAAAAGCAACTACCGTATTATGAATGCGGACACATATATAGAAGCGGATGATGTTGATGCCTCGGTTGATCCAACCGACCACGGCAATGTGTTTAAAATGACTACGAAGAATGAAAGCAATGCCGTTATGGGGGCTATGTACAGCATTGTTGACGAAATCTATCCCAACGAAAAGGATACCGGGCTAAAATCGGTTAAGGTGGAGTGCGACATTAAGCTAAACAATAAATTTCCTGTATCGCTTTCCGCTTATACCGATAGCAACTTCACATCCCTTTCGGCAAAATTCGAGGCGGACGGAAGCTTGAATATAGGAGGAGAATCTCTTACTTATGAGGCGAAAAAGTGGTATAACCTCGCATTTGAATATGATTATAACTCTTATACATACAACGCTTATTTAGACGGAGCGCTTGTAGCGGAAAACGTTAAGATGGGAGCAGCCTCCAGACCGCACTTGCTGCGGCAGTTTAGAATACAAATTCCGTCAGAGGCGGGCTCTGAAAATGTGCTATCCGTTGACAACTACAAATATTCGGTTGAGCCGACCCGTGTTAAATTTACAAGAGAAACTATGGAAAAAGGGAAAATCTTTTTAAATTTACACTCTCAAATGGCTCTAAATGCGGATGTAGTTCAAGCTAAGTTTGCAAATGGAACACTCAAAGAAATTAAAATGATTAATAACATATCCGCATCAAACATTACAAGCACCGCTCGTAACCCTATCGGAGCATATACAATGCAAGAGGGAGAGGTTGTAAAGACATTTTTGTGGGATGGACTTGAAGGTTTAAAACCTTTTGACAAAGCATCTGAAATAAAAATCGATTAACAAAAGTTATTATTTGGAGGCGTTTAAATTGAAAAAGGTGCCATACATTGCGCTAATTGTTGTAATTTTATCCTCACTGCTTATTACACCGGCGTTTTCAAATACAAAAAGCTATACAGATAGTGATTTGTATTATGCTGTTTTTGAGGACGACTTTAGCGGCTATGCTAAGGGCGCCGCCATTTCCACCTCATGGGAAAAAGCGGGTGGAACATACACTGCAATAGATGCAACAAAAGAAACGATAGGCGGCGTGCAGTTAGCTGACGCCGCCCATCATGGCATGGTTGCAAAAATCACAAAAGGAACAACGACTACCACGAACTATTTTAGACAGGCATATCAAAACCCTAAATACAGCCAAGTTTCGGGGCATTATCCGGTGAAAAATTTAAAATATGCGAAGGTGGAATGCGATATTTTATTTGCCGCAATTCCGCCTACTGCCGTTAGAATGCGTTTTTTAGACAATACCGCTGAAGGCGCCACCAAAGCGGATAATCTTGCGGTGTTTGGCACCGATTCCGTTTGCACGCTAACAAACGGAAGCAGCATGCCTTACCAACCGAATAAATGGTATTCTTTTGAATACTACCTTAACTTTCATACCGGGAAATACACCGCTTATGTAAATGGGGCGTTGCTTGCAGACGATGTAAGTATTCCGGATACGCTTGACACTTGTGTCGTCGCTTTCGGCTTGCATATCAGCGGCACATCATCGCCTTATGAGATTTACTTGGATAATGCCAAATTCTCAATTCAATACAAAGACATAACAACGATTAATTACAAAGCCCTGTTTTATGATGATTTCACAAATTATTCCGAAAATGCAAGCATTTTATCCACTCATTGGAATGCAAAAAGAACCGCGCTTAAAAGCTACTCGGTGGCAAACGCTCCCGATGAAAACCTGCCTGTTTCCGGCGCTAATGTTAGGGTTGCCAAAATTGAAAAAAAGGCAGGGGATGATGGGGCAGGCGAAAATGATATGTATTTTAGGGTTCCCTATAAAGGTAAAAACTCTCCCATTGCGGGAATTTATGATGTGGAAGAACTAAAATATATAAAAATACAATTGGATATTTTATTTGATGACACGCCGCCTATACCTATAAACATTCGTTTTTATGATAATATAAGCATTCCGGAAGGCGGCAGCACAAAGGCGGTAAATTTGACTACATTCGGCGCCGATATGAATGTTACATTTAGAAACGGAACTTCCATGTTAAATATGATGCAGTATGAAACGAAAAAGTGGTATTCCCTTGTGTATTATCTTAATTTTAATACGGGGGAATATACGGCATATATAAACGAAGATATGGTAGCGGAGGCCTTTGGCATTGGGGATACTTTGGATACCTGTGCGGTTTCGTTCGGGCTGACGGCAGGGGCAACTGTTGAAAATTATAAGATATATCTTGCCAATACGGGGTTTTATGCTGAATCATCGCAAGAAACAGAAGTAGAAGCTCCAAAACCCTTTATTTCGATGGACAACAGCGGCAAAACCTTTGTGACGTATCGTGTTGATAACAGGTATGCAGACGAATCTGCAATGATACTGAACGTTTACAACGATAATGGCAGGCTTGAAAGCATAAAAGTTTACGATGGAAGCGAAGCGGATGGTTTAAAAAGTTTTTATGAAGAACTAAACCTTACCGCCGGTCAACAAGCCCGAATATTTTTATGGGATACAGTAACAAAAATGAAGCCTTTGGCGGAAAGCGAAAAGGTAACATTTTATTCGTCAAATGATTTTGCTTTTCTAAGAAGCAAATGGAAAGAACATATGGTTGGAAATGAAAACAACGATAAAAGCAACAGCCGTATAAAAAAACGCATAGAAACTATTGAGTCCGCCGGAGCGACGGCATGGAACAGTATGAAAAAAACCGCTCCTGCGCTTTGGGGCAACAATGCGCTTGCGACCACGGCGGATATGACGGCTGACTATCGTAAAATATTTAATATGGCGCTGGCATGGGGAACTTACGGCTCAGCTCTTTATCAAAATACCGATTTAAAAGACGACATTATATTTGCCCTTGATTTTATGTATGACAATTACTATGGGCAGCAGGAGATTGACGGAAACAGGGTTGGTTGGCTAAAAACATCCGATTCCAACTGGTGGGACTGGTTTGTCGGCACACCCAACTGCTTAACCGACACGCTTATAATATTGGGCGATGAGGTTGTCAAAACCGAACGAAACAGATATTTATCGACATATAATCACCTTCTAACCGTTATACGCACAAATTTGCTGTTAAACGACCATGTAAACAGTCGGGCATATAACCAATTTGCGGCGGGCGTTTTACAGGAAAACAATGAGATGGTGCATGAAATATTTACAGCCTATCCCGTGCTGTTTTCTTATAGTGAAGACGGCACCGGCATGTATAGTGACCATTCATATATCAAGCATAATTATATACCGTATAACGGTGGTTATGGAACATCTGCGCTTTTAGACAGGGTAATAAGCGTGTTATCAATTGTGTCGGGCACTAAGTTTGATTTCACAAAGCAATGCCGCCACAGCTATGAAAACTGGATATACAACGCTTTTGAACCGCTTATGTATAAAGGCGGTATGATGAGCATGGTGCGAGGAAGGCAGCTATACACGGCAGGAGAGCATGTAGAAGGCTTTAAGGTTGTAGAATCAATACTTAATATGATAGATAGGATAAGCGAGCAAGATGCTTTGAACTTTAAAACACTAATAAAACGGCATGTAACTGCGGAAACGCAGGATTATATATTTAAAAAGTTGTATCCACAAAATATTATAAAGCTAATAGAGATATTAAACGACCAAACTGTTCCGGAACCGGGCGAGTATATTTTAAACAGGGTTTATTATAATATGGACCGGGTGGTGCATCACAGAAATTCCTTCTCAGCGGGGGTTGCCATGTCATCCGAAAGAATTGCAAATTACGAGGCGATTAGAAACACCAACATGCGCGGCTGGTACACGGGTGACGGTATGCTTTATATTTACGATGGCGATATGCATCAATATAACAAAGACTATTTTGAAAATGCCGACCCGTATAAGCGCCCCGGCACAACGGTTGATACGCAGCAGCGTGAGGATGCGATAATATCAAGCGGACGGGAATATTTTTCAAGCCAAGATTTTGTAGGCGGGGTAAGCATGGATAACGAGTTTGGAACGGCGGCAATGCAGCTTGAATCTTTCCACAACGATGTTCCGGGATATTTGCCGTTGCATAACTCCACCCTTATGGCAAAAAAGGCTTGGTTTATGTTTGATGATGAGGTTGTCGCCCTTGGGGCGGATATTAACGCTAACGATGGGTTCGATGTGTTGACCGTTGTCGAAAACAGAAAACTGACCAATGGAAATGAAGCTATGAATATTGATAATCAGTTTATCAATTCAAAAACACTTATTGAAAACCCGTCTTGGGCGCATATAGAAGGAACAGGCGGATATTACTTCCCCGACGGCGGACAGCTTAGCGCCGATAAAATCGTAAACAAAAAAACCTTTTGCGAAATGTGGTTTGAGCATGGAAAAAGCCCTGACGGCGGTTTATACTCTTATGTTATATTGCCGAATAAAACTTTAGCGCAAACAAGCGGCTATGCCGAAAGCCCGGACATTCAAATACTTGAAAACAGCGCCCGCTTGCAAGCGGTAAGGGAAACCAAGCTGGGGGTTACAGGCATGGTGTTTTGGGAAAGCGGCAGCTGCGAAGATATAGCCGTAACAGTCCCAATGCTTGTTATGGTGCAAGATAAGGGCAATGAGTATGTTATTTCGTTAAGTGACCCTACCCATAAGCTGGGTAGTGCAAAAATTTATATTGATATGCCGCTTGGCGAAACGGATGCCGATAAGGAACTGACCGTTTATGAAGAAGGCGGTAAAACAGTTATCCAGGCAGAACTTAAAAATTCAAGAGGCAAGACATTTACAGCAAGGTTTGCAAAATAAGGCATGCGTAAAAAACTAAACAGAAGGTTATGAAAGGGCGGAATTGGAATGAAAAATATACTAAGCATTATGTTGGTTGTTGCGGTTTTGTTTTCGGCGTTCACTGCTTCGGCAACGATAAAGGCACAGGATTATACAAATGACGATTGGTATGATGCCGTGCCGTTTGGGGATGGTAATGACGGCGGTAACAACGAAGGTACGGGTTATTACGGTGACGATGCATTTAATAATGTTTTGTTCGAGGACGATTTCGGTAGTTACGGCAGCGGAACTATCCCTTCCGGCACTTGGGCGCGAAACAATTCCGAAGGCAGAACCACCATAGCGGTAGATGCAGCCGCAGTGGGATTGCCGGATGCAGCCTTGCATGGCAGAGTTGCGGAGATTAGCAAATCGGCAGGCGCAAGCAGCGATGATTATTTTAGGATAAATTATGGGTCGGTAACCAACCCTTCCGGACCGATTGCGCCATATTACTCAGTTGATGACCTTAGGTATGTAAAAGCGGAATTTGATATTTTGTTTTTGGCTTTGCCTCCGAATAATGTTCGGGTTCGTTTTTATGACGTTATAGGGGTTACAAGCGGAACAACCACCAAGGCTGACAATTTCGGCATATTTTATCCGGGTGGAACAATAACGTTTGCAGGAGGGAAAACTAAGCCATATCAGCCCAATACATGGTACTCTCTGGTGTATTATTTTAATTTTGATTCAAAAACATACACCGCATATTTAAACGGTGAATTAGTTGCGGACGGAGCCCCTACCGGGTCTGCATTGGATTCTTGTATAGTTGCATATGGGGTTGCCATGTCAGGTGTAACAGAACCGCATAAAATATATCTTGATAACGCAAAATTCTCCGTACCGGATGAGTTTTCCTTTGTAAACGCCTCTTTTAGCCCCGATTACAACGATTACAACATTCTTGACAAAACTGTTGAGTTTAAATATAACAACAAAATAGATGAAGTTAAGAGCAGCGATATAAAAATAACCAAAGATGGGGCTTTGTTTAGCGATTACACATTTGAAATTGATGGGGATAAGATTGTGATTGATTTTAGCAGCAGCCTTGAGTTTGGCACAAAATACAGTATAGAAATCGGTGTTGGAATAAAAAATATTTTCGGATTCTCCCCCAAGCAAAATGCTGTGATTTCATTTACAACTATGCAGCCGGGGCTTGCAACCAAAACTCCCGTTTTTAAAGATGGAGGCGGAGGGCTAATAACGGTTATGCCCGATAGCGGAACAATAAAGGCTGATGTTGATATTTATAATCCGTTAGACAAGAAAAAAGAGGTTGTATTGGCGTTGGCTGTATATAATCAACAAAATACAATGGTTGAATTGAGCCTTGAAAGGGTAATGGTGAATGAGGGAGAAACAGTAAAAGCATCGGTGCAGGCAAATGCCGGTCATTTCGCCAAAGCGTTTGTTTATGAAGAGCTTTCGGGAAGGAAAACGCTGTTGCGGCAGGGTTATGCAACCCTTGCAAAAATTTTTGATGATGAAAAAATACAATTTGACGCAAACATTTGTGAGGCGGAAATAGAAGTCGCTTCTTTGAACGAGGAAGAACTGACCATAGCCGGCAAAATTTCTCCTCCAACCTATAAAACTATTTTAATTGGCGTAACGGATGAAAACGGAGAAATTATCTTACTTGACCCTGTTTACAGCGATACTGACGGCGCTTTTTCGTACAACGGCAATTTTCCGCCGCAGGCAATCGATGGGGAATACACCGTTGCAATTTCGGGAAGAAACATATCAAACAACCCAAAGGACACTTTTATTTATTTAAGCAAAAAAACGCGCGATGATTTTGTAGATGCGGTAAATAGCTCAACCACCCTCTCGAAATTAATCGCTGTTATAGAAGAAAACAAAGGTATATTGGATGCGGGGGATGAATATCTCAACATCAATATGTATAATGTGTTATTTGAACAAAAGCCGTTTTCCGGTCATGGCGATTTAGTAAACATGATTATCAGCGCCAAAACAATATTGGATGCCGTAAACCAAGCGGATTGGTCATCACTGAGCGAAGTTATCCGCACAGATTTTGCGGTGTTGATGTATGGCAGCACGGGATATAGTTTTTATAAAAGGCTATCCGAAACGGAACAAAGAAAGATTAACCAAAAGATAAAATCAGCGGGGGAATCATCCACCATTGCGGCATTTAGAAAAAGATTTGATGATGCTGTCAGCTCTTATATGTCACCCGGCGGCAACGGCGGCGGTTCGGGCGGGGGAGGGGGCGGCTCCCGCTACAATGTAAGCATACCCGTTAGCGGTGAAACCACCCAAGACAATGATATCTCTCATCAAAGCGATAGTGCGTTCAAAGATTTGGAGAGCGTTTTGTGGGCGCAGGAAAGCATTGAATATTTACACGCAAAGGGAATTGTATCAGGCGACGGTGATAAAAATTATCGCCCCTTAGATAATATTACTCGTGAGGAATTTATAAAGCTTATTGTCGAGGCTTTTCAAATAGGGGAAAGCTTAGGCGGTTCCACCTTTACCGATGTTCAAGAGGGTGCGTGGTACGAAAAGTATCTTGCCATAGGGCAAAACTTAGGAATAATTCTTGGGAATGCGGATGGCAGCTTTGGGGTGGGGCAGTTTATAACGCGACAGGACATGGCTACTATTGCATATCGAGCCGTTGGAACAATTGGCAGGAATTTAAAAGAGATTCACGAGGGTGTTAATTTCAAAGACGCCGACAAAATCAGCGATTATGCGAAAGAAGCGGTGCGCAATATGCAGCAGGCAGGAATAATATCCGGTGTCGGAGGTAATATGCTTGCTCCGAATGAGTACGCGAACCGCGCCCAAGCAGCGAAAATCATATACAATCTATTGGTTAACAGCATATAAACATCAAAACAAGACCCAATTAAACGAGGAGGAGCAAATCTATGAGATGTTTTAAATTAATAACGGTTTTCATTGTGCTTTTATCTTTGTTATTGCCAAACACACTAATTGTCGGCGCAGATGAAGAAACAGATGAAATAGAGTACGAAATGGACTATGAATATGAGGAAGAACCGAAAGTTGAGACGGGCTCCGAGTATGACATAGACACGGGTGAAAGCCTTGTTATATCGAAACCGGTTGCGGTAAGCTTTGATGAAACCCCTGTTTTTAAAAAATTAGCCGCCTTTGGCATTATTGATAATAATGACCTTTTATACGAGGATTATATTACCCGAGGGGATTTTATATCATATGCCCTGCGTGCCGGGGGAATGCTTTATGACTTAACCGAAATAGGCGCAAACCCTTTTTCGGATGTTGAGCCCGGCAGTTATTATTACAGCGATATTCTTATGGCTTACAGAGCAGGTATTATCAGCGGTCAAGCGGGGGCGCGGATTGCGCCGGACGAGTTTATAAGCGTAAATGAAGCTGCAAAAATACTAACCAATATTTTGGGCTATAAAGAAATATCGGAAAGCGGCGGCGGTTACCCCGGGGGGTATATGGCAACGGCAAACAGCCTTAAAATATTTTCCGGCTGCGATTTAAAAAGCCCTGCCGGGATTACTCCCGAGGATTTTACGCAAATGCTTTTTAACACCTTAAATGCTCCTGTTTTACGCATTGATGGAATAAAAACAGATGCATCGCAAACCGTTATTAATAGGTACGCAAAAGACGAAGAAACACTTCTTAATTTTGCTCACAACATTTATAAAGTTCGCGGCGTTTTGGAATCCAACGAATACACCTCTCTTTTTGGCAGCAGCTTAGTTGGAGAAGGGCGAGTTTTAATAGACGGTATGCCGCTTTTTGACGATACAGCAGCCGCATGGCGGTTATTGGGGCATTATGTTGAGGCTTATTATAAATCGGACAAAAAGCAAGAGGAAAACACGCTCGTGTATATTGAGGGAGACGAAAGCAGAAATCAAGTGACCCTTGTTGAGAGCGATGATATTTGCAAAGACTTAGTGAGCGTTGACAATTTTTCATATATTGGAGAAGGCGACAAAACAAATACAAATTTAAAATTATCAAATATTGTTGTTCTTATACATAACGGCAAACAAACTCCGATTACAAAGGAACTGCTTTGTCCGAATTTGGGTGATGTAACGCTGATAGATAACGACAATGACGGGCTGATTGATGTTGTTTCCGTTTTAAATTATCGTTCGATTTTGGTGTCGCAAGTATCCCCGACAGAGTATCTGGTCAGCGATGCTTTGGGCGGACAAAACATTGAGCTTAACCCTTTTGATAGGAACTACAAAGTTATAATTACCCAATATGGGAAAACAGCGTCATATGAAAACATCAACGAAAACGATGTTATATCATATGCGGAATCGATTAGCGGCGGCAGGGCGCTAAAACAGCTTGTGCTGTCCTCTAAAACCATATCGGGAGTTATTGACGAAAAATCCGGAAGCGAAAATGCTGTTGTTATAGGCGGAACCAAATATAAAGTGAGCGCCGCTCTTTTTGAAAAAATAAACATAAACGAGGAAGGCATGTTTTACCTCGACCATGCCGGGCGCATTGTAGCCAAAAAATCACAACCCGACGCTGTATATGGGTATCTTAACAATTTGACATTAAAGCCGTTTGGCAGAGTGAAAGCGCAGATATTTACAGAAAATAACCGCTGGGTAGAACTTGAATTTTGCGATAAAGTCAGTTATAACGGAAACGAACGCCTTCAGGCGGTTGATGCTTATAATAGGCTGTTTCACACCCAAGACAACACGGTGCGCCTCCCGGAAAGATACAGGCAGTTGGTTTTATATAATGTAAACGAGGAAGGGAAAATTGCACAAATCAGATGCGCTCAGGAATTTACCCTATGGTCGGATGAAGAAAATGCGGCAATTGAACAAAATGTGTTTAGAATTTCCGCAAAAACAACTACCGCCCGTTACAGGTCGGGGTTGCAGTCTTTCGACAATTTGATTTGTCTTTCCGAAGAAACAGTTTTGTTTTTTGTGCCCGACCAAACATTGTCTGATGCTCAGCAATCGGATTTTCATATAGCAGGCATCGGTTCGCTTATAGCGGACAGATATTATAACGGGATTACGGCGTATGATTCAAATAGAGCCGCGCAAGCTAAGGCGTGCGTTATGGTTGGAGATAACACACCCATTGCAACCACAACAAAACTGATGATTGTAACAAAAAACATTACGGCGCTAAAAGATGACGGCGAAATCGGTTACGGTATATATGGCATGTTTGGAGGCAGCTTAATTTCTATTGTTGCAAACACCGAAGAAACACTTGTAAATGCCGGCAGCCCCAAAGAAGGAGACATTATCCAGTTTTCGCTTAACCCCAAAGGGTATATTCAAAATATAGATTTATTGTACAGCGCCGAAATAGATAAGGATAGAAAGTTTATAATAAATTCCTTGTATTCAGTAATCACTAAGTTGTGCGGTGTAATAAAGCATGTGGATTTTGAAAATGAAATATTAGTTATGGATTATGGCGCAATAGGGCATTTCGGCATGAAGGCTGCGGCATTTTCCGTATATGTGTATGATGAAAGCAAAAATAGCGTAACACAAGGCAGTAAAAGCGATTTAACTGTCGGCTCACGGATATTTGCCTCGGTAAGAAATTATCAGCTTACCGAGATAGTGGTATTTAAATAAAAGGAGAGCTTTAAAGTTATGAATATATATTTAATGGTGGATTTGGAGGGTATAAGCGGCATTTATACCTATACCCAAACACGGGTTACCGAAAACAGGTTTGATGAGGGCAGAAGGCTTATGACACAAGATATAAATGTTTGTGTTGAAGCGTGCAAAGAGGCAGGTGCAAAGAAGGTTTATGTTAGGGACTGTCACAGCGCAAGCCATACTTTAATTTATGAAAATTTAACCGATAAGGCAGATTATTGCATCAGCGGCTCTATAATGGGAGGTCGTTACCACGATGTTATAAAAACATGCCATGCCGCCATTTTATTGGGTTATCATGCAATGGCGGGGAGCAAAGCCGCCGTGCTTGACCATACGTTTAACAGCAAAACAATTCAAAACTGCTGGGTAAACGGCAGGCTGGTGGGTGAAACCGCCATCGATGCCGCTATTTTGGGCGATTATGGCGTTCCCGTCATTATGGTTTCAGGGGATGATAAGGTGTGCGGCGAGGCGAAAGAATTTTTACCGTGGGTTGTGACGGCAGAAGTTAAAAAGGGCGTTGACAGGCTTGGCGCCATGCTTTTGCCTCAAAAGAAGGCTCACGAAGTGATTAGGCAAAAAACCATTGAGGCAATTCAAAAGATAGATACAATGCAGCCCTTTGTATTTTCAAAACCGGTTACCATGCGGATAGAAAAAATGGAGGGCATGCCCATTTTGAATAAAAAAAGGTTCCCGTCCATGAAATTTATTGACGGCAGAACTTATGAAATACAAGCGGAAAACATGGAAGAAGCGTTATTTCAGTCTATGTAATTTTGTTGACATTTTGTGTGGGTTATGGTTAAGATGTTATTTTTAGGGGGCTTGTTTTAAATTGAATTATAGCATGGATATGGTGCCGACAAATCAAAAATTCAAATTAAATTTCAAAAGAATGCTTGCTTATGGCGCAGCGGAAGCAACAATGCAAAATTTTAAAGATTTTTTAGGAATAACAATTGCAGGGCTTTTGCAGGCAATTGCAATTTGCTTTTTCAACTTCCCAAATAAATTTTCTGCAGGAGGAACAAGCGGAATAGCAATTTTTCTTTCAGCAATTTTCCCTTCCGTATCGCCCGGAATATTCATGGTCATTTTATCAATGTTTTTTATTTTATTAGGGTTCGCTTTTTTCGGGAATACATACGGAATCAAGACGGTTTACGCCTCTATTTTTACATCAATCACGATTTATATGTTAGAGCGAGCGTTTCCAATCGCATCTCCCCTTACAAAGCAGCCGTTGGCTGAATTAATATTTGCCGTCATGCTTAGCGGGTTAGGCACGGCGTTGTTTTATTACTGCAACTCAAGCAGCGGAGGTACCGACACATTAGCAAGAATAATAAAGAAATATACAGACCTTGGCATTGGTAAAGGTATGTTCTTTATCGGCGTATTTTCTACCGTTGCAAATGGTATTTTATTCGGAGCGGAAACTTTTATATTGTCTATTTTGGGGTTGCTTGCCGGCACACTTGTTATTGACAATGTTATTGGTAATTTGAATTTATCGAAATATTTTACCATAATTACAGACTATCCTTCAGAAATTTGCAGCTACATCAATCAAACTTTGCACCGCGGCGCCACCCTTTGCAATTGCAAGGGTATGTTTACGGAATATGATAAAAAAATGATATTGACCGTGGTAAATCCATCCCAGGCAACTGCGCTGAAACGCTATATAAAAAAGATAGATAGCCGCGCTTTTGTTATTATCACAAATTCAAGCAGTATCATGGGAAAAGGGTTTAAAGTCTAATGCAAATATAATCTTGCGTTAATCGAAAAAATCCATCTTTTTTTTACAACAAAATTTTAAAAAAGTGCAGATGCTCCCAAAACGGTGCGTTTTTTGTTATGTGGCAAATCATAACAATAACGCACTTTTGCCTAACATTTATATGTTTTAAACTTTTGCTAATAATGATATAATTAATTTTGAAATTAGTTAGTATCGGGAAATATTACATAAAAACAAAAATGAACTTTTTTCTGCACTTTAATAGCGCCAAATTAAAAAAGGGGGATTTAAAAAATGAAAAAATTATTGTCAGCAACACTTATTTTAGCCATGCTTATAAGTATTACGGCTGTTTTTCCGTCCGTTTCCTTTGCCGGTGAAGCGCCGCCGCTAATTTGTGAGGAAAACGCGGTTATAAGGGCAACCAAAACCTCTTCCCAAGGTGTTGACCCTGTTATGTCTATTTCACATCATTCTGATGCGGGTAATGAAGGACACAGGAAAGGTTTTTTAAAATTTAATTTATCCGAAATTGATTTAGACGAAATAGGGAAAATCGAATTAAAGTTTTTAATGTATAGAACCAACCATGCCGATGCGGAAGCAAAAATGGCAGTTTACGCAATCAGGCCGAAAAAAGCAGATTGGGTTCGGACAGAGTTGAATTCGAATACCAAAGATGATGTTTATTTTGGAACATCCTCAACTGCTTTTGACACCGGCGACAACAACAGCACCGCATTGTTTGTAGAGGAATTTGAAACTCCGCCAAATGGCGAAATAGCTACAATTGATGTTACATACGCCATAAAAAATTGGAATAATTCCGATGGCGGCGAAAGAAAAAAAATTACCTTCGGGTTGGTTACAACTGTTGCAGGTAAAGAAATTCCGAATGTTTTAAGCAAGGAGGGCGCCGCAAACTATGCGGGAAAAGACCCCTTTGACGCTGAGTTTTTCCGTGACAAAGCGCCGCAGCTTGTTTTCACATCTATTGATGACATTGAAGGCAGCACAGAAGTTTTCCTAAACGGCGACGATTTCATGAAAATTGAAAAAGGTAGTGCTTTTACCGACCCCGGAGCGTATGCCATAAACGCGCTCGGACAGGATATTTCAAGTGAAATTACTGTTGACGGCATGGTTAACACAGAAGTTTCCGGAACTTATATCATTACATATTCCGTAATTGACGAAGACGATAATACAATTTCCGTAACACGAAAGGTTAAGGTTGGCTACAACACTTTACCTGTGCCGAAAAATATCATCACCCCAACTGCTTCATCCAATTCTGATAGCAATCCTGCCCCTCATCTTGTTGACGGTACGGATGGCGCTTACTGGCAACCGCGCAACGGAAGCGGGTATTGCTGGGTTAAGCTTGAACTTGGAAAGACATTTGATATTGATACCGTTGATATAAAATTCTTGGGATATAATACACGCGTATCCGGCTATCAATTTTTCCTTTCCCAAACCGGCGAAGGGGAAGAACCAAGTTGGGATGACTATATCGAAGTAGAAGATGGCGTTAATGCAAAAATTATTGAAGAATATGACGGAACAGCCAATCTTGTTACGATTGATATGTACGAACCCGTTGCGGCAAGATATTTGGTCTTTTACATACTAAGGGGCGGCGCCAGCAATAGCGGAAACCCGCAAATAAGTGAAATAACACCGCATTATGTGAAATTTGCCGAAAGTGAGCTTGCGCATAGTATAGCCACAAAAAGCAGCTATGCCGATAATGCCTTTAATGTTGAACTTGCAAACCTTTCAGGCAGCAAAGACATTGAAGACGCAACCTTGATAGTTGCCGTTTATAATGACCAAAACATACTAAAACGCCCATATTTTAAAACTATTTCGATTCAAGCGCAGGGGCAGGAAAGCGAATCGTTTACCGACATTGAACTTTCAAGCGGCGATAAGGTAAAAACCATGGTATGGTCAAGTTTATCCGCTGCAAAACCCCTTTCGGTTTTTGATACTTATACGCATTGATAAAAATTAAAATTAAATAGCAAAAGACCAAATAACCTGCCGTTTATGCGGTGTTGTTATTTGGTCTTTTTATTATTGTTCAATCTGATAAACGGCTTGCACTGCGCCGTTATAATAAATAATCAGCGCCCTTTTGCCTACATCAATTTGCTCTGTGGTCGTATCAAAAACATTGCCGTCAACACCCATTTTTAAAACTACTATATCCGTATTTATTTGGTATATCTTGCTGTATTCCCAGCGAATACGCATGCTGTATATACATAATCAATTTTACCATCGGCAGTTTTGCCAAACTTTATAATGTTGCTTTAATCCTTCGAAAAATATAATAAGTGCTGTTTGCCGCTAAATGTAATGATATGTTTTAGCGGATATTTTAAATAAGGCGATATATTATCATCAACCAAGATAATTTTATAAGAAGTGATTTCAGGTGTTATTGAAACAGAAAAATCAAACATAAAATCATCAGACGGGCGTTTGTTTGCAATATTCAATTTCACCCATTACCATTAGAAGCTAAATTTAAATTTTATGCACCTACAGACGCGGGCTTTAATGTAATTTATCTTGAAATTCGCTTACGCTCATGATACCACGAAAAATATCAAAAGTCTTCCGCACTTTTTCCACGGCTTGGAAATGAGCGTAAAACACAAAAAAAGAAATTGTAAAACACTTTATATACACATATTCATTGACATTTCAATATGAATGATATATACTTTTAAAGTAGTTAAATACCATAAAATTTAATATATGAATTTACTTAGTGTGTCACCTATGGCGCAATAAAAGCGTAGGTGGTGAAAAGGGAATCGAGTGTGAATCTCGAACGGGAATGCCGCTGTATACACTTAATGCTTATCATCTGTTGACGAAAGTCAGTCACTGGGAAACTGGGAAGGCAAGATGCTAAGCGCGGAGCCATTGCTCTATAGGGTGTGAGTCAGAAGACCTGCATTGGTTTGTTTTGTATGCCTAAAATAACAAAACAGAGCTCGGAAGTTATTTTTTACTTCCGAAAGTGAATGAACACAGGAATACAGCTGTGGCAATATTTTTATTGCCGCAGCTTTTTTTTGCGGCTTAGGAGGTGAGCAAGGACTTGATTAGACAACACAAGCCCTCGACCAAGGAAGAAAACATGATATGTATGCGGGAGGAAAATGAGTTTACTAAAAAAAATTCCAACGCCAGCGACACAGAATTACTTGAATATGTGCAGTATTGCGCTAAGCAACTGGGGCGCACACCAAAAAGGCATGAAGTAGTGGGTTATGTGTTGCTTAAGCAGCGTTTTGGCGCATGGAATCGTGTGCTTGAAAAAGCAGGTTTAAGAGAAGTCCGCAAGAAAAAGCAAAAATAAGTTCATACATATTGCTAAATTTTAAAATGAGAAAGGATTATGAAAGATGAAAAAGACAAATAAAATTTTAGGGCTATTTATGGCATTTGTACTGCTTATTAGTTTTTTTGTTCCTGTGATGTCTTATGCATCCGACGCCCCAACCATTGTTACTACTTTGGTGGACGGCGCGCTTCAAAAGGGCTCAAGAAAAACCTTTGATGTTTGGGCAAAAGATTCAAACGGAAATAAAATTGACAGTTTTGTAGAGTTTAACAATCTTGACATATATCCCACCTGGGATGATATGGAAAAGACGAGTTATACTCTCGATTTTGACACTGAAGGCGAAAATACCGTGGTTGTTTCTGCCACTGCTGATGGGCAAACCGCGACGCTGACATATAGCATTATATATCAAAGGGCATTGCCCGGGGAGGTGATTGGAAAATCTGTATGGTGCATTGAAAAGTTTACCATCGGCAAGGGATATGTTATAGAGCCTGTAGAGCTGGATATATTAGAGGGTGAAAATGCAGCATATATGCTGGACAGGTTAATCAATCAAAGCGATTTATTATATAACCATGGCGGCTCTCTTGATTCCGGATTCTACTTGTCATCAATCAAGGGAACTGCTTCAAATCCGCTTGATTTGGATGGCGCATACCCGCCTGATTACTTACTTACGGCATTAGAAGAAAATTGGTACACTTTTGACCCGGGCAATGCATCGGAAAATGCGCTTGGGGAATTTAACTACACATGGGCTTCGGGCTGGATGTACTGTGCAAACAATGTGTTCCCTAATGTAGGGTTTGCCGACTATTATCCTTCTGAGGATGATGTTTTAAGAGTACAATTCACCCTTGCTTTTGGCTCGGATATCGGCGGCAGCAGCGCTATGGGTTGGGGCGGAGATGGTTTTTATTCTGTTGCCAACAAAGATAGGCTAATTTCCGCTATCGCTAAAATCAATTCATCACCCGATAAAGAAGCGTTGCTTGCAGATGAGGATATTTATTCGTATTACAATACCGCGATTGAGGATGTGCTTCCTACTCTTAATATTGAGCAAAGTGAGGTTGACGAAGTTTATAATGAACTGAGCGCCCTGCTTTCTTCCTTTGGCGAAACTGATGTAAACCGCATTACAACAGAAGAATTAGAAGGCTATATTGACGGTGTTATCGCCTGGGCAAGAAACACGCTGACCTCTTATAATAACGGCAAGCTTTTAAATCCTGACTTTTTGGAAATGGCAGGGAGCACGCCGGGAGATTGGTTCCCAATGAGTATTGGAAGATACGGCGCAGAGGATGATTATGAGGCGTATCTTTTAGCTATTGAAGATTATGTTACTGAAAAATATAAAAACACAGGTGTTTTACTTGACAGAAATAAGGCAACCGAATGGCATAGAATTTCCCTTGCTATTTTGGCGTTGGGGGGTGACCCAACCTGCATCGGTCAAGACATAAATGGAAACCCCATCAACTTGATTGCAGACGGCACATATAACAGGGCAAATCCGGGAAGGCAGGGCATAAACGGTTGGATTTGGGGGCTTATTGCCTTAAATTCATTGGATTTTGAAATACCCGCAGATGCAATCAACAGCCGCGAAACTTTTTTATCGGAAATTATGAAGCTACAACGCAGCGACGGCGGATTTTCATTAACAGGTCTTTCCGACCCTGACATTACTTTTATGACCGTGCTTTCACTATCAAAGGATTATTTTGACAATGACGCTAAATATCCGGCATATAGCGGCATCGAAAAAACTGTAAAGCAAGTGGTGGACGATGCTATAAATTTAATGGGAACAAAGCAACAAGAAGATGGAGACTTTTCCAGTTGGGGAACTACAAATGTCGAAAGCACCGTTTGGGGACTGGTTGCGCTTACTTCTTTAGGTATAGACTGTGAAACGGATAGCCGCTTTATTAAAGATGGAAAGACATTGATTGACGGAATTTTAAAATACCAGAATCCGAATGACGGAGGGTTTTACCATTCGTATCAAGCTGATTCTCAAAACCCAAGCGCCGACCCGACAAGCTCTAACAGCATGGCAACGGAACAAACATTGTATGGGCTTATAAGCTATCTAAAGTTGAAAAACGGTCAACATACATTTTTTGATTTTAAGCCTGAAGCAAAAAACATAAGCAGTGTTCCGGGCATTACAATAAACCAACCGTGGTGCGGCAAAAAGTCTGTTATTGTTGATATAAATGCAGACGAGCCTGTGGGTTTATTTGTTATTGTAAATGCTTATAACGGAAATCGCCTGCAACAAGCGGTCTCCCAATCCCTTGCGGTAACCCCTGATAAAAAAACATACACCATCAGCTACGCGGATTTATCCACAAACGGTAGTGATGCTGTTAAACTGTATTTATGGAATTCTCTTGTAGATTTGAAACCTATTACAACGGCTGTATCGATAAAATAGAAAGGAAATTTGGCATGAAAAAAACTATTTCAATTTTATTGCTTCTTGTAATGAGTGTATCTATATTTCCCGGCGTTTTTGCAACTGAATATATAGATATAGACGGTCATTGGGCTGAGCAGGCAATCAACCAATGGAGCGATAAGAATATTATCAATGGTTATAATGGAAGCTTTAAACCGGATGATTCTATTACTCGCGGTGAAATGGCTGTTATCCTTGATAGGATTATGAAATTTGAATTGCTATCAGATAATAATTTTACCGACCTTGACAACAATTTTTACACAAGCGCCATACTTAAAGCAAATTATGCAGGCGTTATATTAGGGTCCGATAACATGATTCGTCCAAACGACGATATTACCCTGCAAGAAGTGTCCGCTATTATTTGCCGAGCGCTTGAAATCCCCGCAGAAAGTGGCTTTATTACCCCTTTTAAGGATGATAAAGAAATTTCAGATTGGGCAAGAGATTATATCTGCGCTATGGTCTTATCCGGATACCTTCAAGGGGCAGATGGATATTTAAACCCGCAAAAAGCTGTAAGCAGGGCGCAAGTTATTACAATATTAAATAATATATATACCTCCGGTCAGGATGTGCTTGTAGAAAAATTAGACGGCAAAAAGCCAATGCCTTCACCAACAACTGAGGATACAATTGCGCCTTTGCCGGAGCCAAGCGAAACGCCTTTCCCTTCGGAATTGCCAAGTCCGTCCCTTTCCGCATCTTCCGAAAGTGCGGGCGGCGGGTCATCAGGTGAAACAAGCCCTAACCAAAATCCCACGCCTACGCCAATTCCGGAGGACAACGGAATTGAAATTAAAACCACTTTGACAGATGGCGCTGTGCAAAAAGGCTCAAGAAAAACCTTTGATGTTTGGGCAACAGACAAGGATGGAAGCAAAATTGAATCCTCTGTTACTTTAAACGGCGATGCTGTTGATATAAATTGGGATGACAACACCAAGACAAGCTTTACGATGAATTTTACTAAAGAAGGCGAAAACATTGTTGAAGTTATTGCCACAGATACAGAAGGAAAAACCAAAAGCATTATTTATTATATTACCTACCAAAAAGCTCAGCCCGAAGATGTAATAGGCTCTTGTGTTTGGAGTTTTGAAGCCTTTACTATTGGGTGCGGATATATAATTGCACCGCAAAGGGTGGATATAATTGAAGGCGAAAATGCCGGAATGATGCTTGACCGCATTATAAAGCAAGCCGGATTTGATTATGAAAAAACCGGTACACTCGCATCCAACTTTTATTTATCGGCGATAATAGATGCAGAAAACCAACTTAATTTAACCCCCCAAATACCTGAGGTGTTAGAAATACACTTGCAAAATGATATGAATTATTATGACCCGACAGAGTTTATGGAAGGTCGTTTAGGCGAGTTTGATTTTTCCAACGGCTCGGGGTGGATGTATTCTTTAAATAACATATTCCCCAATGTAGGCTTTGCTGATTCTTATTTGTCGGATGGGGATGTTGTTAGGGTGCAATACACACTTGCATATGGAATGGATAACGGCGGATATGGTTCCTTGGGTGCGGGCGATGAAGAAAGTATGTATTTTAAAATGCCGGACAGGGATGCTGTAACAATTGCCATTGCTGATAAAGGCATTGAAAATTGCCCGGAAGATGCCTTAGCCTTTATTTTTAAGGTGGATGCCACTCAAACTGAAATTGACAGCGCACTTTCAAAATTACGCTAAATTTTATTATAGAAGGCAGCCAAACGGTCTGCCTTCTGTAATGCTTTTTATCACGGAGAAAGGAACAGTTCCTTATGAAAAGATTTTTAAATACAACCATATGCCTTCTTTTATCTCTGTCATTTTGCCTGAATATCTTTGCAAAAGAGTATGAAATTTCAGAGATTAAAGATTCAATCGAGGGAATTATAAATTGGAAGAAGCTTGACAATGGCTCAACACCTGATGGATACCTTATCAACAATGTTTTTCTTGAGCAAGCAGGAACGACGCCCGGCGATTGGTTCCCAATCGGGCTTGGAAGATATGGTTATCCCGATGATTATAGCGCTTATCTTGCTGTTATAAGAGAGGTGGTGCAGGAACGATATAAAACGCCCGGGAAACTGCATGCTGCTAAAAGCACGGAATGGCATAGAATTTCTCTTGCTATTTTAGCAATGGGCGGAAATCCAACAAATGTAGGGGTTGACCAAAGCGGAAAACCCATCAATTTAATTGCGGACGGCTCGTATGATAGGGGCAAAACCGCTTCCCTTGGCAGACAAGGAATAAACGGGTGGATATGGGGGCTGATTATGCTTGATTCCATGCGTTACCCTATTCCTGACGGGGCATTTTATACGCGTGATGATATCATCGTTGAGATACTTAGACAGCAACTGCCCGATGGGGGTTTTGCTTTATCAGGAAATCAATCAGACCCTGATATAAGCGCAATGGCGCTGCAAGCCCTTGCCCCTTATTATAATAACGAAACCGCATATACATACACCTTAGCAAAAACGAAAACGGAAGTAACAAAGACTGTTCGTCAGGTTGCGGATGAAACTTTGCTCATACTTTCAAAATTGCAGCTTGACAGCGGCGATTTTCACAGTTGGGGAACAGCCAATGTAGAAAGCGCCGCTCAAGTGATGGTTGCCCTTTGCTCTCTTGGAATCAATCCGCAAACGGACAGCCGATTTATCAAAAACAAAAACACACTTCTTGACGGAATAATGAAATACAAAATGCCTGATGGGGGCTTTGCACATTCTTTTACTTATGACGAAAACAATCCTACATCATTGCCTAATCAATCTAACAATATGGCGACGGAACAGGTGCTTTATACATTGGTTGCTTATACAAGATTTAAAGAAAACAAGCGCATATTATACGATTTTAGACCTGAAATACCAGGCGATTTAAGAGGAAAAATTAATGCGCTTATTTCTAAAATAAATAAAATAAATGGCAATGAAAATGCACTCATGGCTGAATACCAAAGCATTCCTGACAGTGAAAAAAGCTATGTTTATAATTATTATAAATTATCCAATGCCGTTAAAATAGCGCAAGGCGGAAGTGTTCCAAAAATTAAAGAGCCCGTTTTAGTTCCCATACAAAAGAGCGAAAGCGTAAAAATAGATGCAGACCAAATATATTCTACCGGAGAAGAAAAAGGAAACTACACAACCAAGATACCCGAAACTTTGCAAAAATCAGAAAGCGAAGGAGCGGCAGATAGTGAGGCGCAGGCTGAAACAGTCGAAAATATTGTTTTCACACAGGCAGATGTGGAAGGGGTTAACAAACTTCCTGCCGCATTAACTACCGAATATTATACAGAGGTACTTTCGCTTATTTATAAATTGGAAAACTCGGAAGACTTTGATAAGAAAAGTGAATTTCTTGAAAGGTTATATTCAGCTAAAGGAGAGATTGCTTCAATCAGAACGGAAATTGACAACATCAATGCAGATGTCATAGAACAACTTTATCCGTTTGATAAAATCACTCTTTGGGACAAAGGCAAGGTTGATTCTATTGTGGCAAGATATAACAAGCTCAGTGATTATGATAAACAAAAGATACTTCGTGTTGACGATATCTTAAAGACCAAAACACAGGTAGATAACCTTCTGCGAGCAATTATCATATGGTCTTTAGTTGTTTTGCTGATTATCACTCTTTCCTTAATTGTGTCAATTCGCATAAAAAAACGAAGGAAACAAAAAATGTTTGATAAAATGCAGCTTGATGAGGCTTTTTATGAGGATATTCTAAAATGAAAAAGGATTTATTAGTCATTTCATTTATCATACTTTTTGTGGTTGTGACTTTTAGGGGAACGAAAATACAATCGGTAGATGAATACTATCTTACTCACATTGACGACATAATGCCCAATAGCAAAACGGTCACACTTAGCATTGTATGCGATACTATACTGGATAACTATGACAGGCTTGACCCACAGCTAAAAAGCGACAAATATGTGCCAAGCGACGGCATAATACTCCCCCCTACTAAATATGTACTTCGAGAGCAGGATACGGTTTACAATATTTTAGATAGGGCGGTGCGGCATAACAAAATTCAAATGGAGCATCAAGCCCCGCATTTAAACAGTTACGGCAGCGTTTATATACAGGGGATTAATTATCTGTATGAATTTTCATGTGGGCCGCTATCCGGCTGGATGTATCGGGTAAATGGCATATTTCCGAACTATGGTTGCAGTAAATATGAATTAAAGGACGGAGATGTTATAGAATGGCTTTACACCTGCGATTTAGGGCGGGATGTTGACTGCCAATGGTTAGGCATAAGGGAGTCGACCTCAATATGCTTAGGAGGCGATTTTAATTGAACGCATTTTCAAGCTATCATCCGGAGGTTTTAATGCTGTATTTTGTAACAGTTGTTACACTGTCCATGCTTTCTATGAACCCTATCTTTTTAGCAATTGCATTGTTTGGCGCAATGTGCTATTTTGCAAGCTTAGAGGGGATAAAAAAGTTTCTTACAAGCATATGCTTTTATTTTCCCATGTTTATATTGATAGCTGTTACAAACCCCTTGTTTTCTCATAACGGAGAAACTATATTGTTCTTTTTAAACGATAACCCGGTAACTTTTGAGGCAATTATTTATGGTATGGCTATTGCGCTTTTAATTATTGCGGTTATGTATTGGTTTAAGTGTTATAACAATGTGATGACAACCGATAAATTTGTTTATCTGTTTGGTAGGGTGATACCAAAACTGTCATTGATTTTGTCCATGGCGCTGCGTTTTACACCTCTTTTTAAGGAGCAAATTAAAAAAATTAGCAAAGCCCAGAAAACAATGGGGCTGTATTCATCAAAAAGCATATCGGATAAAGTGATGGGAGGTATGCGTGTTTTTTCTGCGCTTTTAACATGGTCCTTAGAAAACGCAATTGATACGGCAGACTCAATGAGGGCAAGGGGTTATGGGCTACCGGGACGCACCAGTTTTTCGCTTTTCACCTTTGCTAAAAGAGATTTTATTATGCTAAGCGGCATCATCATTACCTTAATTGCAGTTTTGATAGATATTCCAAAGGGATTTTCCTATTATCCCGTTATTAGTGCAATTGATATGCGTTTTAGTTATTTTGCTTTGGCTGTGCTTATGTTTATACCATTTTTGACAGAAGTTAAGGAGAATTTAAAATGGAAATACTTAATATCAAAAATCTAAGTTTTGCATATCCCAATACAGCAGAAAAGGCTGTTGATGATATGTCTTTTACTGTAAATCAGGGCGATTTTATTGTGGTGTGCGGAGAGTCGGGTTGCGGCAAAACAACACTGCTCCGACTGATAAAAAAGGAGCTTGCGCCAGACGGCATAAAAACGGGAGAAATATTCTATAATGGCATTTTAACAGAAGATTTGGAGGACAAAGTTTCTGCGAGCCAAATTGGATATGTTATGCAAAATCCCGACGCGCAAATTGTTACGGACAAGGTGTGGCATGAGCTTAGCTTTGGTCTTGAGAATATGGGAGTTCCCACAAATGATATAAGGCGGCGTGTTGGTGAAATGGCAAGTTTTTTTGGCATACAGCAATGGTTTCACCAAAAAACAGCCGAGCTGTCAGGCGGTCAAAAACAGCTTTTAAACCTTGCCGCCATTATGGTAATGAACCCAAAACTTTTAATACTTGACGAGCCAACTGCCCAGCTTGACCCTATCGCAGGGGCAGAGTTTATCGGGACGCTTCAAAAAATAAATAAGGAGCTTGGTTTAACCGTTATCCTTGTTGAACATAGGCTTGAAGAAGTTTTTCCCATTTGCGATAAAGCAATGATAATGGAAAAAGGCAAAATCATTATTTATGACAATCCGCGCATAGCTGGCAGAAAGTTAAGGAATGTTGATGATAATCATAATATGCTTATAGGATTGCCTTCAAGCGTGCGGATTTTTAACAGCTTAAATGTGCAAGACGAATGCCCGCTAACAGTAAAGGAGGGCAGGGATTTTTTAAGCAAACATTTTAAAAATGATATTGACAGTCTTGATGTTTCAAACAGACTTGCAGATGATAAAACAGAAACAATAAATATAAATAACATTTGGTTTAGGTACGAAAGAAACCTTCCCGATGTGCTTAGAGGCGTAAACCTTAAAGCATACAGCGGACAACTGTTAAGCGTGTTGGGCGGTAACGGAACAGGAAAAACCACCATGTTAAGCGTTCTTTCGGGGCAAAACAAGGCGTACAGGGGAAATGTCGTTATAAGCGGCAAGAAAATCAACAAATACAGCGGCTCAGAGCTTTATAGAAATAATTTAGCGCTTCTGCCTCAAAACCCGCAAAGTGTTTTCTTAAAATCAACGGTTAGAGAAGATTTCCTCGAAATTACTAAATCAATGGGATACAATCCGGATGAAAAAAATCATCTTATATCGTCTGTTACCGAAAAGCTTGGGATTTCACATCTTTTAGATAAGCATCCTTATGATTTAAGCGGAGGCGAGCAGCAAAAGTCGGCATTGGCAAAGCTATTGCTGCTAAAACCTAAAATTATATTGCTGGACGAGCCTACAAAGGGGATTGATGCACACAGCAAAGAGATTCTTGCCGAAATTTTAAAAGAACTTAAAAATAATAATTTAACTGTTGTCATGGTAACTCATGATGTGGAATTTGCCGCAAAAAACTCCGACCGTTGCGCAATGTTCTTTGATGGTGTAATTATATCGGAGGACGAGCCTATAAACTTTTTTTCGAATAACAACTTTTATACTACTGCTGCTGTCAGTGGCGGTGATAAAATGTACAAAAGTGGTGGTAAAAAAATGTACAAAAAGGGCTTTTAGTAAAAAGTAAAATATGATACACTTTTTTTCAACAAAAAGTTGAAGAAGGTGTAAAA